>Ga0181528_10000619_pt1 | contig 24314 bp, 19 predicted proteins | sample PEATcosm2014_Bin_47_FD_119742 | JGI IMG/M metagenome (GOLD analysis project Ga0181528, IMG submission 119742) | Peatland microbial communities from MTU Mesocosm Facility, Houghton, MI, USA - PEATcosm2014_Bin10_10_metaG | ecosystem: Environmental > Terrestrial > Soil > Wetlands > Peat | place...
AAGCCGAAGTTGCCCGATCCTACGATGGCACCGCTCGTCAGAGAATGTTTTGAGCGCTACGGTACGGGACAATGGTCGCTCCCGAAACTCGTGGATTACATGTACGAGCGCGGACTGCGCAATCGGCGTGGTGGCCCGGTGACGGTAACTGGCATCTCGACAATACTGAATAACCCCTTCTACGTTGGGATCATGAGAATCAAAAAGACCGGCCAGGACTTTTCCGGAAACCATGCGCCGCTCGTGAGCCAAGAGCTCTTCGAGCGGGTCCAGGCGCTCCTTCACGGAAAAGCAGTGGATCGCGTGGTGCGGCATTCGTTCTTGTTCAGTCGTTTGGTGCGGTGTGCGAGCTGCCATTATTCGCTTATCGGAGAACGCGTGAAAGGGCATACATATTACCGTTGCCACAACCGCCCATTCAAATCACCTCCTGTGTGCCCGAAAACGTCCATCAGAGAAGATCATTTGGAAGACATTGTGCTCACACATATCGACAGGCTTGCGCTTTCCGGAGCTGAAATTACACTGCTGCGCGAATGGATCTCTGATCATCGTCGGCAATCTGGAGCTGCGCGCGAAGAAGAAAAGCGTGCCGTGAGTTTACAGTTGGACACCCTCCGCTCCCGCATGAGCCGCCTCACGGATCTACTTCTCGACGGATCAGTTGAAAAGCTGGTCTTTGAGGAAAAACAAAAAGCACTCGTATGGGATGAGGCTCAACTGAGGCAACGATTGGCAGCACTCGAAGCCGGGAGTGGCGGCAGGCTCGAGGAAATCGAGCGTACTGTCGAACTCGCAAAAGACGCGTCAATGCTTTACAAACAGGCAAATCCCGACAAAAAACGTGAGTTGCTGCGAATTCTACTGTCGAACCTTACTGTGTTGGGAAAAAATGTAGATGCAGAGCTAACAATTCCATTTCGCTTGATCGCGAATCGAGAAAAAACTTCTTATGGTGCACCACATCGGGGGACTTGTCGAACTTTGGGTAGAATATTAGATCAATTGCATAACTACATAATCAGCAAAGCAGCGGGCGTGCAAAACGACGCCCGGACATAACTGTTTGCATCAGTTTAGCGCTTTGAGCCCGCCAGAAAAGACGTGGCGATTTGTCGCAGGCGGTAACACCCGAACGATTGTTGCCACTCCTGGCTTATTTTCCCGCCCACGGGCGCAATATCTCCTCAATCGTATCGATTTGCGTACATACGGCTTATAAAATGCGAAGAGAAAAGACAGCATAACCCGGCACGGCACGCCCGGTTATGTGTTGCAGCAGCGTCAGTGGACCGCCTCGCACCGCCCACCCAGTCCATGTGTTACGACGAGGCAGAGAAGTTGTTTTCTTATCAAAATGTCAAATTGAATTCTATTGATTACAGGCCTCGGTCTGTGCTAAGAAATATGTCTCAAGGAGGGCATCATGTCAAAGAACGACAAAGCGCCTGATAGCGTTTCGCATAGCAGTGAATTTGTGATCGGCCATCAACCCTTCGTAGAAAAGACTGTCATCCACAAGGGTGATGATACCTACACCGGCTACGGATGGGACAGAGCTCAGGCTGATGAGAATGCGGGGAAAAAATATGAACGAGGCAATAAGGACTAGGGATTCCAAGAAGTCGTGATCTCAGCGATTCAAGAGGGCGCCTTTGACGTGTCTGGCTCTTGATCCGCACGTAGTGCTGTCTGTTCGCCCAACGCGCGGAATGCTCCCTTCCCAAGTGTATTTTCAATCAGGCGTGCGAGGTCAGACAATTTTCCCGTAAGAGCCGCTCTCGCAAAGAGACCAATGACTTCCTCTTCGGATGCAAACCGGTCTCGGTTTGCATTGTGCAGTCTTGACGCGAGATCATTTAAAATACGCCGCTCTCTCTTGTAGCGCCATTCGTGCACCGTTGTCTCCCATCTTCCGTTGGGGCGTTCGGTGTCCACAACGGAGGCGATAGCGCCATGTTGTAACCCCAGTTGGCTTGTCATTTCGGCGCGCCGTTCAAGCTCTGGTGTAAGTGCGGTGATTTGCGAGAAATAGCGGGTATCGAAACGGGCGACTAGCTCTTCTATTACTGCCTCATCAAGATCACGGAAAAATCGCTTCGTATGTTCGTCATTGAATACCCCAAGCCCTATCCTCCGTACATGAAGTAATGTCTTTCCGGTCGGTGGCTCCTCCTCCGCCGTGAAGGAAAGAAAACTCTCCAAATGAAGCGTTTCGTGTACCATGCGTTGGATTGATGTAAGCAGTGAATGTTCTTCAGGAAGTACCAGAATTCGTTGGTTTTCAAAATCGTAGAGTCCGGCCACGTCGGTGCCGAGTACGGCATTCTGCTGATTCTCGGAGAGCAAGTTCTCATTTACGATGTGAAAATTGTCTTCCGACAGGCCGTCCACTGGGTGGCCGCCGTATGCACGAACGAATTCCGGCATTGACCGAATGATGGCTGCAATCGCTTCCCGTTCCGCCGGATTCTTTTCCCTTTCAAATGATTCGACCCGTTGTTCTCGCAATAGTGTCGCAAGGACTTCTTTGGCCCTGCTCTCTCTCTCGCAGGAAACATTCACGACACGAACCAAACCCGATTGCCGTTCGGGATTTCTTTGTATTTCATATGATTGGAATTCTGAAGGTGGTTTCTCAAACACGAACGGTGTGAATTTATAAGTTTAGTATAGTGGCTGTGTAGGGACTGTCAATTTTGGTTTACATCAAGCATTGACAAGCGCCGTGCGCCCTACAGGATGGGCTACCTGTCCTTACTAGCGCGGTGAGAAGGGCTCCTGCGTTAATGCAGGAGCTTTTCTCTGTTACAACGCGTTGAAAGTCTCTTGTCCATTGCGGCAACTCGCCGCATCTATGAACTTTTCGTGGCGGCTATAGGATGTACGTACGCTTCGATCAGGGCCTTGGTCGAGGTGCGGAATCAGGGAAGGCCTACTCATCAACCCCAAGGACAATGATTGGACCACTCTCCTACATTGGCGGAAAACGCACGCTGGCCAAGCGGGTCATTGCGCTCTTTCCGGAACACACGACGTATGTCGAAGCATTCGCCGGGGGTGCGCAGGTGTTCTTCCATAAGGAGCCGTCTAAGGTTGAGGTGTTGAATGACCTGGACGGAGAGATCGTCAACTTCTTCCGTGTCTGCCAACTGCATCACGAGGAGTTGCTCCGATATTTCCGTTTCACGCTCATCAGCCGGAAATCCTTTGATCTCTTGAAGGCAACCGATCCAGCGACACTCACCGATATCCAGCGGGCGGCGCGATACTTGTACCTGCTAAAGAGCTCATTCGCGAGCCTCATCCGCCACCCGAACTACCACTGGCATGTGGTCCAGCCTCCGGGGTTCAATCTTGAGCACCTTCCCCAGCTCATTGACAATGCCCATAAGCGATTAGCGCGCGTACAGATCGAATGCCGGCCATATGAAGAAGTGCTGAAGTGTTATGACCGCCCGACGACGCTCTTCTATCTGGACCCGCCGTATTTTGGCCTGAAGCTTTACCGCTACAACTTCAATGCGGAAGATTTTGAGAAGCTCGCCGAGCGCCTCGGAACATTGCACGGCAAGTTCGTCTTGTCGCTCAACGATCTTCCCGAGGTACGCACCATTTTCTGTAAGTTTCATGTCAAACATGTGGAAACGGCGTATACCGCCCAAAAGAAAGCTGGACGGCGCTTCGGAGAGGTGTTTATCACGAATTTCGCACCGTAGGCCATTCCAGCATGAACGTTGTCGCGTCACAGAGAGGTGCCGGGCGATGCCGGGCACCTCTCGTTCTCTTCCCTGTCCCTCGCGCGCGATGTTGTTTCCGTTTCTGTTACGGGCCCCATCACACTGCTTCACATTATGGACCAGTTCCTCGAACAACTCTTTGTTGGACTCTGGAACCGCCTCCGAGGACGGGGACGCGGAGCACGGCATGAGGGAGGCGCGCTCGACCTGGGATACCGGGTAGTGGACGGACGTGCGACGCACTGGCACGAGTCCATCAGCAACACGCGGCGTGCGATGCACGTGGCGGTGCTTGGGAAGACTGGCACCGGCAAGAGCTCACTCCTGCGGCATCTCATGCAGCAGGACGTTGCACGGGACCGCGGTTTCCTCGTCTTGGATATCCACGGCGAGCTCACCCCGTTCCTCCTGCGCACGATCAGCGCGCGTGAACGACGCGAGGGCCGCCATCTGAGCGACAAGCTGATCCTTGTCTCTCCCGGCGACCCGGAGATGTCCGTGGGGTTGAATCCACTGGAACATGCGGATGACTTTGTCCGCATAGCGGAGTTCTCGCAGATTCTCCGCGAGCGCTGGGCGCTTGATCATTTCGGCGCTCGCACGGATGAGCTCCTCCGTAATTCCCTTTTCGTCCTGGCCGCGAACGGACTGACTCTTCTCGAACTGTCGCTTCTCCTCACCCACGCGGGATTCCGCGTGGCGTGCATGAAGAAGGTCTTGAATCCGGAAGTCCGCCAGTACTTCGAGCTGCGCTTCGATCCACTGAGCGATGCGATGCGCGCTGTGATGCGGGAACCAATTTTGAACAAGATATCGGCCTACACGGCCGATCCACACTTCCGCCACATTGTGGGACAGACGCATTCCAGCTTCTCCGTCCGCGAAGCGATGGATGACGGCTCTTGGATCGTTGTGAATCTTGAGAAGGGCCGGCTCGGTGAACATTCGCTCACCCTCGGAAGCCTGATCCTCACGATGCTGAAGAACGCCCTGTTCTCCCGCACGAAGCGCTCGCTCTTTACCGTCTACTGTGACGAGATACAGAACTTCGTCGCCCAGGGGAGCGGCATAGAGACCATGCTCTCGGAGGCGCGGAAGTTCGGTGTCGCCTTCGTTGCCGCCAACCAGTTCCTCGACCAGTATCCGGCGGAGACGCGTGCGGCCATTCTCGCCATCGGCACCCACATCTTTTTCCAGCTTTCGAGTTCCGATGCGTCGCAGGTCTCGCAGGCACTCGATGGCGGGAAGCCCTTGGCCGAGCGTTTGAAGAACCTGCCCGCCCGTCGCGCCATCGTAAAGAGTTCCTCGGATCGTTGGACCGAGATCGCCGTCCCGACGGTACTTGAGCCAAAGGTCGATTGTGCAGACCTCTTGATCCGATCCCGGTATGGGCGCGGACGGGTACGCGCCCACGTTGAACGCGACATCGCAGAACGGCAGAAGAGTTTCACACAAACCACGAGCGAGGCACTCCATGACTGGGAATAACAGGAAGAGAGGACTCGTGGTGCAGGCGCGCGACCGGAATCTGATGGAGGAGTTGGCCATCATGCGGGTGGTTGACCGCGAGCAGGCAAAGACCGTCGCAGGGTTCGGCTCCACGACGCGGGCGAACACCCGCCTTCTGGCACTCACACGTGCAGGCCTGTTGCGGCGCTTCTTTCTCGGCAATAGGAAATCCCTCTATGCGCTCTCGGAGAAAGGAGCACTGCTTGCCGAAGTCCCGCTCCGGGGTCCGCGCCGCAGACAGGACGAGATACTGGTCGCCGACTTCTTCATCGAACACCAGTTGGCGATCAACAGCATCTACTGCGCGCTGAAGTTCGGGAGGACTCCCGGCGCAGGCGCCACATTCCGCCGCTGGCTGGCGTTCCACGAGCCTATTACGCCGAACCTCCGCTTAATCCCTGACGGATTTGTGGAACTTCGGACCCCACAGGAAACGCTCGCGGCATTCCTTGAAGTCGATCTGGGACACGAACGGGGGCCGGTCTGGAAGGAAAAGACCGAGAACTATTTGCAGTTGGCGCTCTCCGGAGACTTCGAACGGCACTTCGGCCAACCGCGCTTCCGGGTGCTCGTCCTCGCGAGCTCTGAGCGGCGGATGCATTCCCTCCGGAAGACGGTCGGAGCGATCACCCAAAAGATTTTCTGGTTCGCAACGCTCGAAGCAATCCACGCGCAAGGATTCGTCGCCCCGGTGTGGTATCGACCCACGGGTGATACCTCAAAGCCACTCATCGAGGAACACCTATGAAGTACTGCTACGAATGCGGACGGATGACCGCCGGGGAGCCGCGTTACTGCCAGTTCTGCGGCCGGACCTACGACTTGAAGCTCTGTCCCCAACGGCACGAGAACCCGCGCTTCGCCGAAGTTTGCTCGCAGTGCGGCAGCCGGGAGCTCTCGACGCCGCAGCCGAAGGTCCCTGTTCTGTGGCGTGCGCTGGAGTTGCTTGCTCGCGTCACCGTGGGACTGCTCATCGTGTATGTGCTCTTGTCATTCCTCGTTGGTCTGTTGTCGGAGCCTCGGACGAGTGACGCGCTTCTGGCCCTAGGACTCCTGTTATGTGCTCTTTGGATTCTCTGGACAATGTTGCCTGACTGGTTCAGGCGTCTGGTTCGGAAGTCCTTGGGTAAAGGGGGACGCCGTGAAGATCGGTAGTAGTGGGGTGGGGAGCGGATGCAATGCGGAAGAGCGGAAGTCACGTTTCGTGGTTTGCGCTAACCGCAAGCATGGGTTGGGCTTCTTTCAATCTTCCCTCGGGCAGCGCTGCCCGCAGCATTGCCCGAGGGTGCGAGGTGCGCAATGAGCACGGCACCGGACATTTTGGGAGAACCGCTCGCAATCGCCGAAGTCGCCCGTTTGCTCGGGTGCTCGGTGTGGACCGTACGGCAGCGGTATCTGCCGTCGGGCTTGCCGTACTTCCGGATCGGCAAGGCCGGCAAGCTGACCTTCTACCGGAACCAAGTAGTGCGATGGATCCTTGACAACCAAATGACAGGAAGGAGGTGAGAACCCGTGGCGCTTTTCAAGCGGGGCAACGTGTACTGGGCCTATCACTGGATCGACGGCGTGCGTCATGCGCAGTCGACCGGCACCGGGAACCGGAGGCGGGCCGAGAACATCGCCCAGCACTTCAAGGAGGAGCTGAATTTCGAACGGCTGGGCATTGCCGAGCCGCATCCGGAGATGACCTTTGCGGAGCTCGCGGCACGCTTCCTCGCCGAGGCGTCACCGCGTCCGTACCACATCGACCGGCTGAAGCTGCTCCTACCCTTCTGGGGGACGGCGGAGATCGGCCGCATCACCAAGGCGCGCGTCCGCGAGTACCGGGCCAGCCGGCAAAAGGCGAAGCCCAAGCTTTCCGAGACCACCATTAACCGCGACCTTGAGGCGCTCCGCCACATGCTCTTCTGGGCGGTGGACGAGGGCCTCCTCATGGCCAATCCATTGAGCCGGCTGAAACTCGCCGAGGAACGCCGCAAGCCGCGGATCATCGTGAGTGTGGCTGAGGAGGACAAGCTGTTGGCCTCGGCCGCACCGCATCTGCGCGAGATCGCTATCGCCGCGCTCGATACCGGGATGCGCCGAGGTGAACTTCTCACCGAACGCTGGGAGCACGTTGATTTCACTCGCCGGTTGCTCTCGGTCACCCACTCGAAGACTGCCGGTGGCGAGGCACGAGAGATTCCGCTCACCGATCGTCTGTACGAGCAACTCGTCGCACGCAAGCAGCCTGAAGGCGTGGTCTTCACCTTTGACGGCCAGCCCCTTACGCGGATCAAGACCGCCTGGAAGGGCGCGATCCGCCGGGCGGGGCTGCGCTACTTCCGCTTCCACGACCTGCGGCACACCTTTAACACCCGGCTTATGGAAGCAGGCGTCATGCAGGAAGTTCGCAAGACGCTCATGGGCCACTCAGACGGCAAGGATGTGAACTCCATTTACACCCACGTCGAGCTACCGGCCAAGCGCGAAGCGATCCAGAAGCTTGAATATTGGGTTGCCGCTGAACGCAAGGCTGCGAAAGAGAAGGCCGAAAAAGAAAAGGAGGATACCAATGAACGAGCCACAGATGCCTGTCACATCGATCCGGGAAGCGCTCTTCCGGAGCACTGACATTCTGTACATGCAACTGTGCATACGGCTGACCAAAGTGGCCAGCCACTTGAGCCGTCAGGAAGACCGCGCCGTAATCGGCGCGCTCGAAGGGACGGAGGAGGAGATTGCAACGATACGCACATTTATGCTCCTCGCCCGCGACTGCTTCCCGTTGCAGCGCCGAGAGGGAGGATCGCATTGATTAAACCACCGTTGAGGCTTGCCGTTCTCTTCAATGCAATCGAGAGCGAGCACAGGATACTCACGCATAACCAAATTCCCGAGGAAGCGACACGCCTTCGGAAATAGTGGAACCCGCACCTTAAACCGGGCCTGTCGCTCATTATCCATGAGCAACACAGCGCCCACACAACAATCGAGGCGCAATCCTGCAGAAGCTGCCGCGCTACATTACGGCGGTCCTCAGGCTTGCAGCCATTTCCGGAATTCCAAAAGGAGGAAACCGTGACTGCAGAAAAGAAGCCCGATACCGTTCCAAAGCCTCAGCCCACAGCGGTTGCAGGCAGCCGCAAAGCGTGGACACCGCGAACGCCGGTCGATGTCATCCTCGACCAGATCGGCAAGCAGGAGAAGAAGGTCGCCGAGCTTTCGAAAGAACTCGACACCGAGAAGTCCATGCTCAACAAACTGCTCCAGGCGAAGAAACTCCTGGAGTCCACCTAGCTCTTTGTATTACTGGAGCCTTCCCTAAGAAGGCTCCTTTTTGTTGAGAGGTGAGAGTTTTATGTGTAATTCGAGCTTTATGCACGCCGTGGCATCGCTTGTTGGGTTGATAGCAGCCATCGCGATCATCCTGATTGCGTTAGGCGTCATGCTCGGCCTTGTGAAGCCCGCCGATGCCCTAAAGCACAGCGGGGCCTTTGTGGGCATTGCCATCGTCATGCTCCTGATTGTTACCGTTCTTGTCGGGCTCTGGTCGAATATGCCCCTGTGGCAACGCGCCGTGCTGGCAGCAATTGGGTTCGGTGTCTGGCGGCTGCGGAAGGAACGGCGGCAGCTACGGAAGAAAAATGAAGAGGAATGAGGCTCCCGGTGCGAGGCCGGGACAGAATGTATTTCAAGGAGGAAACCATGAACCACGGCAAACTGAAACCACGTCGGCTTGAGGCGTTAGCCTTCTACCTCGGCGCGCACGGCGTCAATCCGGCGAGTGTCCAGGATGAGATCGAAGCGCGGTTCGCTCAGGAGACATCGAAGGAGAAGCAGGAGCCACTACGGGCACTTCGTGCCCTGGAAGCAAAACTCCAGCAGGCGCGCCGGGAAAAGCCAGAGGCCGAAGCGCTCTGGCAGCGTATCCGGAAAGAGCTCGGCGACACGCCCCTGCCGTTCTTCCATGCATTCCTGATGGCTGGCTTCGCCCTCTTTGCGCTGGCGCTCGACACCCTCTTCCTTGCGCCCACCATGGACATCCTGAATGTCGCCCAGCCGGTACTCCAATACCTTGCGGCGGCTGGCATCGCAGCACTCTGCACTGCCTACTTTGAATTGACCGGCATCCTTTACATAGGTGCGAAGGAGTTCTGGCCGGAACGGGCCACGGCGATTGCTGCCGCAGGTATGGGTGCCGTTGGCCTCACGGTCTGGGGCCTGCTGCGCGGCTATCAATTGAGGTTTGCCGCCGGCCTCGCCGGGAATCCTTTGGGGCAGTTCCTCGCGGCGCATCGAGTCCTTGCCTCGATTTTCTATATCTCCATCACGCTCGCGACCCCGGTCATCGGCGCCACGGCACTACTCTACGGATGGCAAGAGGTGTCCCGTGCCCGGTTGTGGCGGAAAGTACGGCACCGGTTCGAGTCGCTCCGTGCTGCCGAAATCAAACTTGCCCACGATGTTCAGACCGAACAGGAACATCTGGATCAATTCGACAAACGGAAGCAGGCAGAGTGCCTTGAGTGGCGGGCAATCTTCGCTCAGTTTTATGAGCGCGGCCGGAAAAACGGCGCACGTCGCGAGACCCGCTGGTCGGTCCTGCGCAAGAGCCTGCTCGGCGGACTCTGTATGACTCCGCTCGCGCTGCTCGTTCCCTTGGCCTGGTTCCCGGCGCATCTGATTGTCCCCGCCATTCCCGGACTCGCCATTTTTATTTACTTCAACCGCCGCCGCCACCATCCGAGTCACGAACGCTACCTCGAACAGGAGAACACTCACTTTGCGGTCATTCCCGACCAGCCCGAACCGCATGAACTGCACGCACCGCAACCACGTCTCTTATCGAGAGGAGATCACCTGTGATCCTATCGCGCTCCGTACATCATGCCACACTCGCCTTGCTGTTCCTGCTTTCGGCCTGCTCTCACCGTATGCCGCAGACAACCGTCGAGATCATCGACACCAGCCTCAGCATCACACCCAGCGCAAAAGAGTCCGCATTTAATGCCGTAGAGATTCAGATTCTCCACATGCGGCGGGGCGACCGGCTGGTGCTCATCCCCATAACCGGGGACGCGGCCAATGACTCCGGGGGGCACGTGCTGCGCTTCTCCGCGCCCACAGAACGCGAGGCCTACGACACCGACCTGCACCGCTTTCAGGAACAGGCCCGCAAACAGTTCGCTGGGTGGTCCGCATCACTCGATCAGCGCCAGTACCGTACCGACATCCTCGGCGCACTCGAAGCCGCCCGACAGGAGTTTGCCGTGCTTCCCGCAGGGGGTACCCGTAAACTCATCATCGTGAGCGACTTCCTCGAAGACGACGGCACGTACCGTTTTGTCTCCGACAGCGCGATGGCCAGTCCCGCCCGCGCCCGCCAGCTCGCCGCCCGCGCCCGCGAGCAGCGCAACTTCACACACCAAAGAGTGACTCTTTGCCTTGGCCGGCTTGAAAGCAGCGATTTTGCCCGATTGTCCATACAGCGCAAGGCGGCGATCCAAGCGTTCTGGACTGTGTACCTTGCCGAAGCAGGCGAACCAACTGATATACGGTTCGACGGAACGGGACTTTTAGCGGATACGGAGCGCGGCTGTTCGGGAATGAAACCATAGCGTATTTCCCAGACCCAGACAGAGAGGAATATCCTAGCCTGGCAGAAGGAAGACAACGAGCAACGGCCTCACAGCGCGCTGGGCTATCGGACGCCAATGGAAAACGCCTCCGGCATTTCCCTCTTCTTCGCCTCTGCAAAGGTGGCGGGTTAAGTTGTAAGATCACCGTGCGGATAGTAGGAGCAGATACATGGCCTCCACTGCTTCCACCTTAGCCGCGACAGAGGCGGCGAAAGTGGGCCACCCGGCTTTCTACTTCTCCATACCCCCGACTATGGCGGCGACGGAGTCACGATCCAAACCACAGCGCCACACTAACAATCTAAATAGAGAAAAAGATCGAGCAGGTTTAGTGCTGTCCTACCCTCTCATGAATCGCTGCGATGGCTTTAGCGGCATATTCCCTAATCCAATAATTGTGCTTCGCCTCGTCTACTGACGGATCGGTCTTGGAAACTTCCTCTAAAGCAGATACCATGTCTTCTCCACCGAACTTGCCCAATGCAACCACAGTGTCTGCCCTGACAGAATCATCGGGATCACGAAGTGCACTCTGGATGGCCTGCTTCACTTTTTGGAGTGTAACAACGTCAAGGCCATTCTTCCCTTTTGCCACGGCCCGAACCAGCATCTCCACGATCGACCCTCTTAACTGAACTGGCGAAGCTCTTAAGCGTTGCAGGAGGCAGGGAACTGCAACTTCTGCATGGTCGGCAAGTTCGTGCGGCAGCGCTAAACTATTTGCTAAGATGCACACCTGACGAGAATCGTTCCAGTCAACTATCTTCGCAACGGTCTCGGCAAGCCAACTGACATACTCAGCATACCCTTCATCGTCACCGGTTAACGTCACATTATTTTCGCGATCCAATAGACTGACGAGTGCAGTTTGGACGTTAGGATCGCGAAGCGCGACAGGGTCGGCGCGCAGTTGGTCTAACGCCTCGCTCCTTGCTAACGCATCATTCGAGCTGAGCTGAGCGAGCAATTCAGCTTTCCTCGTTTTCTGTACTGAAGTCTGCTGACCCCGGCATGCAGTCAGCATTACACATACCGCTAGGAAGAATGTTAATACGATTCGCATTGATATCTCCTAAGGATTCATGCATCCTTATTGTTGCCATGCTTCTGGACACATCGACCACGGACGCCAGTCAACGTGGAGATGGTTGTTAGTGGAAAACCTGAGTGGCTCGATGCAGACGTTCGCAATGTTGTTTCGCACTAACTGTTTCATAGAAAACCACGTTGTGTCGTTTCTATAAGTTGCAATATCCACTGCATCGCCATGAAGGTGGCGGCTATGGGGACTTGCCACCTTTTGCTTCCCAGCTTGTATGTTGTTTTGGTCTAGATTGTTTTGGACCAAGGGACTACGGTAGGCGCTTGTTATCGCTATTGGCCCTCCGTTAACAAGTTCGATCATCATGATCCCATTGAGCATCGATGACTGCAGAAGTGCCCAATTAGGATGGTCGTCTGCTTTAATGTCATCCTGATTCATAACATTGAAAGGGAAAAACACTTCGTTCCGGTTCGACGAATACTGTATTTCACTCCAGAACTGCTGGCAGGTAGGCATAAAGCCTGCCTTGTATGTCACATACTCTTGCAGGAACTGATTGAGATCAGAGCGGCAAAGCGGCGAAACGCCGCTGGAGGACTGATTACCTCCCGCAAAGCTAAAGGATGGGGGAGTGGCTGGAATAACTGGCGTCGCACTTATTGGCCAGAAAGCCTGGGAGCTACCCTGGTAAAGATAAGACGTCCAAGATTGAACATCCACAGTGGCTTTACCGGTGGTGTTCCCGTTGCTGTCATAGGTGATGCCTGAAGCTCCGATGACTCCTCCATCGGCGGTTGCAATTTGTGGAGTGTCGTTGGGCACGCTCCACTTCACATTTCCTGAACTATCAAAGCCGATCATGCTTGTTGTAGAAGATGTGCCTAAGGCAACTGTCCCCACCAATGTTCCATCCTGTGCTTGTAGTACAGGTGTAATTCCCGAGACCTGGCCAGGAATATTCGTAGTGGTCAATGATGCAAGACTGCCACCTGAAGTTGTAGCTAAGCCATATTGTGCTGGAATCCAAGCTTCATTATTGCATCCATTGTAGTAATCAGTGTGTGTATACGATGTGCAATATTCCTCTTCCGGATATCCCCAGCTCAGCACCACGCCTTCATCCGCGTTCGTTATCACCTGCGCCTGGAGTTGAGGAAAATCGCCGCTCTGGGTTGTGGTGCTTTGGTCAATCGTGCCAGTCGACTGGCTGGTAGCCGTCCAATCTTTCACGTCCATTTTGGATGTACTACCATCTGTCCCAACACGCATCAGCATTAAGTGCAATACTGCTGCTGTTGCGGTACTCTCAGTATTCTGTGTCGCGTTGGATGTTGCATACGTGTAAGCAAAGTAGGCGTACCCGTCACCCGCTATAATGGGAGTTCCAAGTAACGATGCTGGTGTTGGCGCCGTACCGGTGTATGTTGATTGATCTAATGGTACGATGAATTTCTGACTACCAGTAGCGGCGTCCAGACCAACCACAGCATAACCCTTTGGATAACCGTCAACTCCAGCGGTGAGCATTTGTAGATCAAACACAGTGCCATCCGGATGCGCTAACAAGTTGCCTTCGTGCGGTATCGACACCGAGTAAATCGGCAATCCTGTCATTCCATTCAATTTAGAAATTGTGGTAGTTCCAGCGGTGAAGCTATACGCCGCAGTAGTTAACCCACCCTGGAAGTCTGGTATTGCTGCCTCATTACCTCCAGTTGCAGCCCACGCTACTGTTCCATCACTTTTAACGGCTTGTACTGTACCGTCTCCTTGGAATGCAAACACATCTGCCACACCGGTGACACTGGGCACCGCCGGCACGATCTTCGTAACGCCAGAACCATCCCCTGGATTCGACCAGATTACTGTTCCAATCGGTAAAGTAGAGCCAGCGTATACGGTGACATCGGCGGAAGCCGTGCCAGCCGTAATGGTGGCACGTCCCGCGGCAACTGCGGTTAGAACAGGCGGGTCATCTGTTGATAGGCTGACCACCTGTGTGTTACTAGAATTCCAGGTTAGGCCAGGGACAGGCTGCCCGGTTGTGTTCAACGCTTGAATATTCTGAGTCTGGCCAACCACCAGATTGAGGATGTTGGGTGTGACTATTACGGCATTACCACCTGAGGATGGGACGGTGAAGGTTAGTGCATTGCTCCAAACACCGTTCTGCTGGACCCGTACAATTCCAGTAACTGCATTGATGGCGACTTGGGCGACGATTTGCGTATTGTTCCAGCTTACTACTTGGCCGTTGGTACTACCTAACCACACAGAGCCCTCGCCTTGACTTGATCCGAAGCCGGTCCCCGTTATTGTCACCTGGGTATTTGGCCCACCAGAAGTCGGATTCACGCTGACGAGGTTCAATGAATTGATGGTAAAGGGGATGGCGTTGCTCATTACCCCATTTTGCATAACCTGAGCGGAACCCGACATTGCACCAGTTGCTACCTCTGCCACGACTTGAGTGTCGCTCCAGCTCTGTACCACGCCATTGGCCGTGCCGAGCCACACTTGGCCTGGCGTTGTTCCAAAATACGAGCCGGTTATGGTCACCGGGGTTCCGGGAATCCCGCTCGCCGGCGAAACACTTAAGATTGTTGCGGTGTTGACGTTGAACGGCACAGCATTAGACGACAATCCTCCCTGCTGCACCTGTGCGGTCCCGGATGTCGAATTGGACGCTACAGTAGCAACAATCTGCGTGTCACTCCAGCTTCCCACTATGCCATAGGTGCTGCCTAACCACACACTCCCGCCTCCTTGTGGCGATCCAAATCCGGATCCAACGATCGTAATCGGTATTCCCGCAGTTCCAGTTGCAGATGAGATGCTTGTAATTATTGGCGTTTGCGCAACTGGGGCAGGCTGCACAGTCGCTGATGTAGTAGCCTGTGTTGCCCCTAAATTTGCCGTAATTGTCGCGCTCCCAGGGAGAACTCCCATTGCGACGCCTTGAAGCGGGCTAAGAGTAGAGATCAGGATGGTAGCGTAATTGGAAGATCCCCATGTCACACTATTCGTTAGATTCTGCACGCTGCCATCAGAGAAAGTACCGTTGGCAGTAAACTGTTGGCTTGATCCCAGCGTAATCGATGGATTCAACGGTGTAATGGCCAAAGAGACTAGTTGTGCGACGCTCAGTGAAGCAGACCCGCCCACGTCTCCGGCAGTTGCCGTCAACGTAGTAGCACCCGTTGCTTGAGCATTCACAATACCAGCGCTTCCAGGTGAGTTGCTGATGATAGCGGCTGCGGAATTTGACGAGTTCCAAATGACCGACTGAAGTGTCTGTGTGCTGCCGTCATTGAAAGTGCCCGTAGCTACCAACTGCTGGGTCTGTCCTGGCATCAGGAAAACATCTGATGGCGCGACTGTGACAGATACGAGACCAGCAGGTGTGTAACTGCTCGGTTGGTACCACTCATCGTTGGACAGGGTCACGCCCGCGTTGATACCGCCAACCAGCAACACATTGCCGTTAGCGAGAAGTGATCCAGTATGGCCCGCCAGCGCATTCGCAACGGGCTGATCAGAGGTAAATACACCCGCGACAGAATCATAATATTCGGTGCTTGACACTCCACTGCACGTAGATATGCACAAGTTGTAGCCCCCCGCAATGAGGACATTACCATTGGTGAGCAACGTAGCCGTGTGATCGAACCGCGGGACATTCAGACCGCTAACGACAATGCTAAATGCGTTTGCAACTGGGTCATATATTTCGGCACCATTCGTCGGGCAGCCAGGACTGCCACAGGTAGAACCACCTGCAACCAACACTTGGCCGTTATTCAAAAGGGTGGCAGTGGCGTAGAAACGGGGCACATTTAGGCTTGGACCTGAACTAGTAAAGCCTGAGGTTGCTGGATTATAGATTTCCACAACCGACGGTAAATTCGTACCGTCAAAGCCCCCAACAATTAGGACGGATCCTGTATTGAGCAATATCGCGCTAGCCCCAAAGCGAGCAGCGCTCATGCTAGTCGTCGTGGACTTAAAGGTGCCCGCGTTAGGATCGTAAATCTCTGCACTCGACAAAGCGCTGCATGACGTTGCTGAAGCACAGTTTTCGCCGCCAGCAATAAGCACAGTCCCATTACCGAGGACGGCCATCGTGTGGCCACTACGGGCAATCGTCATGGTTCCCGCACTTGAGAAAGTGCCTGCTATTGGGTCGTAAATCTCTGCACTGCTCAACGAGGTGCAGTTTCCTGAACTATCACAGGTGTAGCCACCAGCGACCAACACCTTACCGCTATTCAATTGCACAGCTGGGGCAGAACGGGCCGTGGCCATTGAGCCGCTAGTGAAGTTGAATGTGCTGGTGGTCGGATTGTATAGTTCTGCATTGCTCAAATAAACGCAGGTACTTGCCGTTGGGCAGCTGACACCACCTACCACTAAGATTTGCCCATTGCTTAGATTTGTCGCACTGTGCTGGTAGCGGCCGGTATTGAGACTTGCTTGCGATGTCCCCGTGGTCACGACCAAGGCAGCCGTGCCGCTCGTTGCTCCAGAGGTTGCCGTTATCGTGGCGCTTCCGGAAACCAATGCATTGGCCAATCCAGTACTGCTGATGCCTATTACGCTGGGGTTCGATGAGGCCCACGTACTAGCCGCGGTGAGGTTCTGCGTGCTGCCATCGGTGTAGCTTCCTATAACGCTTAATTGCTGTGTCGACCCGACGGATAGACTTGCCGCATTAGGTGCAATGGCAATTGACACTAGGGTTGGCGCAGTGACGTTCAGGGTTACTGATACCGAGACGGCCTCGAACCCCGCTGTCAATAATACAGTGCCTTGACTTACGCCCTGCGCCAGTCCGGAACTGGTGACCGTAGCAATTGCGGGTGTGCCCGAAGACCATGTGAGCAGGGTAGTGATATTTTGCGTACTGCCATCGCTATACGTACCGATAGCTTGAAATTGCTGGCTGCTACCGAGACCGATAGTTGCCGTCGATGGTGTTACAGTGATCGAGACCAGCGCAGGAGCCGTGACGCTTAAAGTGGTGGATGAACTCAGAGAGCCTATTTTGGCCTGGACAGTTGTCGTCCCTGGAGACAATCCAGCAGCAGCGCCGCTGCCACTGACCGTGGCGACAAGCATTGCCGACGAACTCCATGTTGCGGTAGCCGTAACGTCTTGTGTGGTCCCATCTGTATAGGTTCCTGTTGCCGCAAATTGCTGACTTGTCCCCAATGGAATGGTAGTGCTCTGTGGACTCAGGGAGATAGATACCAGTGCTGGCGTTGCAACGGTCAATATGGATGAACCACTTACTGTTAGCGCATTTGCCGTGATCGTCGTGGTTCCTTGTGCTGTGGAAGCAGCGACCCCTGGGTTCGTAGCATCGCCGCTAATCGGCGCAACAGCAATGGATGACGAACTCCATAGTGCGGATGCCAATGTTTGAGTACTACCGTCACTGAACGTTCCAATTGCAGCGAAATGCTGCTGTGTGCCAGCACCAATTGAGGACGTAGCAGGTGTGATAGCAATACTAACCAGCCCAGACAATTGGCTCAACGTATAAATTTCTGCGGTACTAAAGATATTATTGCCATCAGTGCCACCAGCTATGAGAACCGTACCGTCATTCAGAAGCGTCGCGGTTTGATGCTTGCGATCACTTGCCATATTGCCCACAAGCATAAAGGCTTGGCTAGCTGGATCAAATAGTTCTGCTGTGTTGAACGGCGTGCTCCTCGTAGGGGAATCGGCGGCGCCTCCATCAATTAAGACCTTCCCCCCATTCAACAACGTCATGATATGCGAGGTCCTGGGCACCGTCATGGTCGCTGCGATGGCAGCGAAGGTATTCGACACCGGATCATAAAGCTCTGCAGTATTGAGAGACCCCGTCCCTGGGATATCTCCACCCGCAATAAGCACCTGGCCATTGCTCAAGATCACCGCAGCATGCCCTTCTCGTGCGGTTGTCATGGGCACGGGCACTGGAGTGAACCCTTGGCTCGCTGGGTTGTATAGTTCTGCAGTGTTGTATGCAGCGCTTGGAACCGGATCAATTTCTCCACCGGTTATTAGTACCAGCCCACTCTGTAGCATCGTCGCTGTGTGTTTATAGCGAGGTACGTTTGTGTCTCCCAGATCAATGAAGGTCTGTGTCGGAGGATCGTAGAGCTCCGCGTCGGCGATTAAGCCTGTATCGGGGTCATAGCCACCGACAATCAATACCTGGCCATTGTTCAGTAAGGTAGCCGTGTGCCCCACTCTCGCGGTATTTAGAGTGTTCGATAGCAGCGTGAAGGTTCCTGTTGCAGGATTGTATATCTCTGCTGAGTCTAAGGTCTCATCGTTTGCCAGGTCAGAGCCGCCAGCAATCAGTACTGTACCGTCATTTAGCAAAGTTGCCGTGTGCAGCCAGCGCGCAATGTTCATCGCATTGGCTGCTGTGATTGTTTGGTTTGCCAGAGAGTAGATATCCACGCTGCTTACCACTCCAGAACTGCTCATGCCCCCAGCGATCAAGACTTGCCCCGTCGTTAACTGTGTAGCTGTCTGGCCATACCGAGAAGCAGCCATTTGACCACTGGCTGCTTTAAAACCGTTAGGTAAAACCGTAAAGCCAGTTCCATTACTGGGGATCCCGCCAACTGTCACCACCACATTGCCTGTTGTGGCTCCAGGAGGAACCTGAACAGTGATTGAGGCGGAATTCCAGACAGGTGGTGCGCCCGCAGTTCCGTTGAACGTTACAATACTCGCCCCCTGACTAGCACCAAAGCCCGACCCAGTAATCGTCACCTGGGTTCCCACCGAACCTGAGGTTAGGGATAGTGATGCCACAAGCGGGACTACTGTGAAACTCACCCCGTTGCTCATTGAGCCAGCAACTGTCACCACTACAGCGCCGCTTGTTGCGTCACTCGGTACACCAACGATGATCTGTGTATCGCTCCATAGATTTACTTGAGACGCCGGCACGCCATTAAATGTGACAGAATTCCCTAACTGACTAGCGCCAAAATATTGACCTGTGATGGTTACAATTGTGCCCGTGGCTCCTGCATTCAAGGAGATAGTATTAATACTTGGGACAGGAATCACTTGAAGCGTTATGGTGTCGCTTAGTGCAGAATAGTCTGTCGTGTCGGTAGGAGTGCATGTTACGGATAGAATCTGCATACCCGCGAGCAGAATTGTTCCCGCTGCAGGGCTGTAAACACAACTACCCGGCACAGAGAGGACTGCATTCAGTTCGCTGGCACTTAGGGGGGTTCCATATGAAATCGGTGATGGCTGCGACCAATTTATCGTTGCCGGGGTCCCCGTCCCTGGCGGGACTAGGCCAATCGTAAGGCCTACAGCATTGCTCGTACCATTGTTATAGTTGCCATCTCCCGGATAGGATGCATTCAAATTGTGGTAGCCAGGACCCAAGTCTACGTCAATGCTTGCCCCGGCCGACGTAGGGAGACAGCCGGCCGTATTGTCGCATTGAGGACTAACGTTGATATTGCCTGTGCCAAGGGTGGTAAAGCCGTCCATAAACGTCACAGTGCCCGTTGAATCTACTGGCATGGTTACGTTCAGCGTATACGCAGAACTCTCGCCTGAGGGGTTTGGACTCGCTGTCAGCACTATGCTTGGGTTGGCTTCCACTACGTTTAATGGAGACACCCCTTGCGCTGGAGTGTGTGTACCATCTCCGCTGAACTCTGCCGACATGGTGGAAGTGTCAACCGAGAGGGATGCAGTGGTAAAACTTGCGACGCCCTGGACTACCGGGACAACGGCAAGATCGCCATCCACGTCTCCGGTAAAGGTCATCGATCCGGTGGCTGTCGTATCCGGTACAGGCGGCCCACCAGAGATTGCAGTACTCACGATTGCAGTGATTGTCACTGTGCCATCAAACGGGACCGTTAATACGGAGGGCGTGACTACAATGGTGGGAGTTGCGGCCGTTCCGCTCACTCCTTGAGGCACGATTGCCGTGGCAGAAGTGAAGTTGCTATCTCCGCTATAGGAAGCGGTGATCTCGTGCGTTGCGGCGGTCAAGAACGTCGCGGGTACCGTGAACGTCCATGTTTGGCACATCGCGAATGAGACAATCCCCGGTGGGGGTGCGCAGCCAGTCGCAATTGTGGGCACACTGATAGTCTGTAGTACCGATTTGCCATCGGTAATTGTCACACTCCCCGTCGAACCGGTGGCGAGTGTGACGGTGAATTGTACTGTTCCACCAGTCATTGATGGGTTGGCCGAGGACGTGATGGTAAGATTAGGATTTGCCGGGGTGATTGTCATCGTCACCGTGGAGGAGGTGCTGCCGATATATGTCGCATCTCCACTGTAGCTAACTGATAGCGTGTGAGAGCCGACCGCTAACGTGGAGTACAACAGTACCGCTACTCCACTATTAAGGGTTGCCGTTCTAATCGCCAAACTACCGTCAAAAAGGGTTACTGTGCCTGTAGGCGTGCCCCAGTTCCCCGAAACAGAAACAATGAAGACTGCCTCGAGGCCAGATTGTACCGAATGCTGGGGCACAGTCAATGATATTGAGCTCGCGTTACCCTGAGCGCTCATTGAGGCCGCAAGCAAAACGAGGATGGTAAGAATGATGACTGCCAAAGAGCTGACTTCTTGGAGCCAACCGCCACGGCCTCGGCGCATAGGATTTTCCCTCAATGAATCGGTATTAATTGGAGAACGTGCTCGCTGGAATACCTGAATTAACAACCGCGCTCGTAATCTGAATGTCGGTAATCGTGCCGGCCTCATTACGGGAGACGTGGAAAGGCACATTTTGTCCCGACGCAAGTTGCTGGTAGTTGCCGAACTCCACTGTGACCGGCGTACCGGTCTGGGCGGAACTATCTGGGTAGATGTTGAATTTCATCGCAACCGGCAAAGCTGTGGTCGCATCGAGGAACAGGTCCGTTGTGCTCACTTGTCTTACCAGAACCCTCGCTGCCTCGGGCTGATTCTTAACGTCTCTCTTCGCAACCACATGGTTAACGCTCACACCGTGACGGGTTTCCAAGCCAACGTACCGGAACACCACCGTAGGGTCAGACGCAGTGAGAAACATCGAGACAACCGGCGAAAACCATCCCACATCGCTCCAGCAATTCTGCAAGGCCCGCGGATAAACCACGCCCACACTGTCGATGCGACGACCTGAAGGGACAGCGGTACTGGAATCGCGTATTTCAGTCACGATTCCGGATCCAAACGTGAAATCAATACGACTCTGGTGTTTTGAAGTCGCCTTAATGACAAGCGAGCCAGATATCGTTCCAGCTCCGCTCGTACTTGCGACGTTCCCTGTCAGGACGATGTCATTGAGCGGCTCACTACCGGATACTGCAGCTGCGGCACTTTGGACGATTGCTATAGCTTGCGCATCACTCGATTGGGCAAATACGGCTGGCGCAAGCAAATGCTGATTGATGGTGACAAGCAAACAGATGACGAGGTAAGAACCTAGTCTTAGGAGAACACTTTGCGCACTTCTAACGCATCTACGTCCATAACGGTGCATTTTGCACTCCGATCATCTCTGGTGCATACCGAAGCGATCGACCATAATTCGTCGTTTGAGCAGGTCTGTGCTGGGAGGGGGGATCCGCGGCGAAGCCTAGCTAGTTCCACATGAAAATACGAACTGCTAAATACGGGTGATTGTAACCTACCTGTTGTTCGATGCAAGTGAAAATCAGTACGAATTTCTCCAATTTTCATTTCCATAATAGATGAGCGCTGCAATCACATAATTCCACAAATATCTCATTATGTGGAAAGTGGATCGAGCGATCACACCACGGATTGATTTTCTGGCGCAGGACAGACAGGAATTGGCCAACTCAAGTGAAATCAGATCAATGTAATAGAAGACTCTTCGCTGCTGGAGGCTCCTTTGGGTTCTTGAACCCTCTGAGGCCGCATGGGATGAGGATCTCCTATGCCACCTACTCACGCAGATACCGGCAACGCGATGGCGGGGAGATTTCTGATTTCCTGTCAGAGTGGCAAAATCGATAAGACCTTGCCGATTGCGGCCAACACTGTCGAAGCTGTACTGATGTTCTTAGTAATCTTGGAGATATCGTCCTGAATCTGCTTCAGGGCCTTATTTACGGCCCCAATCTTTGCTGTCAACTGCGTGAAAGCAGCCGTATTTGCATCCAACTGTTGTTGGTCGAGTTCGGTGATGATTTCGTAAATGGTCTCCTGCGCGCTATGGATCAAATCCTTGCTTTGCAGGTCAGAAGCGTCCCAGTACGCTCTGCCGAGGGCGTTGTAAACATCCTGATATGCCTGTCCGGTATCCGGGTTCTTTAATGCTGTCAGCAGCGGTGTCGTGCCCATATGGTGTGCTCCTTGAACCTATTTTGACGGAAGCGAGCTGTAGAAGTTGCCGAGGTCCTGCCCGACGGCCTCAAGTTCGACAAGCTTCTGCTTAATCGACTCCTGGTCATTCCCCTGTGCGGCAGCAGCAAGGGCATGATGAGTGAGTGCCAGCGAATTGATCGCCTTCTCTAGCTTCTCCAGCAGTTCATCATTCGCCATCTGCTGGTTCGCCAAATCAATCAACTTAGCGACTTCATCCCGGTGTTGTGCAGGGTTGAGCGCTGGTCCGGCGTGTCGAATCATGGAGTCTTGGTCCACGATAATCTTCTGGTAGTCAGCATCTGCCTGCCGCCGTAATACCTTGACGTCGCTCTCAAGAAGCTTGCAAAGTGCTTCGACGTGCCCGTCCATTTCTTGCGTCACCTTTGGAAGCTCGCCCTTCACTTTGCGCGCCATAAGGTACTCGCCTAACGCCCGCGCTGCGGTGCTAACCCCATTTGCAGTTTCAGCGTTCATGGAAGGAATCACGGGAAACTTCGAGACAAGAGTCTGGTGAAGAGCCTTTAGATTGGATCCTACCCCCGCCGCCGCTGAATTTAGAGCAGACTCGTCCTTGGTGGATGGCTTCCCAGTCAATGCAACCAGAGTAGATGCGTATGCCTTCAAACCATCGAGCACTTTAATCCGCGCGTCAAGCTGATCCGGGGTGAGAAGTGGCTTTACATCCTTATACGGAGACCACGTGGGGTTCTTATCATAATCGGCAACTGCTGCGGCAATAAGCACGTCACGATGCAGCTTGATCGCAGAACGATAAGCATCCTCAGAGCTGTTTATTACTGATACGGTTGCATGGGAAAATGCCGTCGCTTGCTTGGTAATTGGTGCAAGGCCGCAATTTACAGATACCAGACAGACAGCCAACACCAAAATAAACGCAGCAGGGCTTCTCCGGGGACCGCCTTTGGGATGCATGGTGGCATTGAGTTTCTGGTTCATAGGCACAGAGAATAGCACATTATTTTCGCTAACATGCCGGATCATGCTACCTTACGGTCGCCCGTTCTCTCATAGGCTCTTGAATGTTGAGTACGGTTAAGTAATATGTTTCATGTTGGATATTGCTCTTGAGGGTAATACAAATGGCGAAACGAATTGTATTTTGTGCAGATGGCACGTGGCAGTCTCCGCTAAACAACACAAATGTCAATCAACTTTATAAGGCACTGGCTCTCAGTGCTGACCAAGTGACGTTCTACGATGATGGTGTTGGAGCCGATGCAAGCGGAATTGACCGCATTATAGACGGTGCGCTCGGCGATGGAATACTGCAGAAGATACGAGACGGCTACACGAAGATAGCGCACGTATATGAGGCTGGCGACGATATCTTCCTGTTCGGGTTTAGTCGCGGAGCCTACACCGCCCGGAGTCTGGCGGGGATGATTGCGATTTGCGGACTACCCACTGGGCCGTTTACCGATGACTGCGTGGCGCAGGTTTTTTCTGCCTACCAGCATCCGGAGAAACGCGCGGAGATTTTGGCCAGCCTTGCTTTTTGCGGTCTGTATGATGCCAAGATCAAAATGATCGGCGTCTGGGATACAGTTGGTTCATTAGGGATTCCCGCGATTTTCGGTGGTGTAGAAAAGCAGTATGAATTTCTTAACACAAACCTGCATCCTGACGTCAAGAGCGCATATCAGTGCTTAGCCATTGATGAGAAGCGCGCCCAATTTCCTGCAACCCTCTGGACTTCTGCGCCAGTCGACGGGCAGACCATCGAACAGGTTTGGTTTTCCGGCTGCCATGGAGATGTTGGCGGCGGTACGCCGCTGGCTGGCGGTGTCGATGCCCAGACGCGCCTGTGTGACATAACGTTATCGTGGATGGTCTCAAAAGCGCAGGCGCAGGGCTTGACTCTCGATCCTGCTGCACCGCAGTTCGGAATTCTCGACGCAAAGTACGCTCTGGACAAGGTAAATGAGAGTTGGACGCCGGCTTGCGGTCCGCAACACTTGAGGCCAATATTGCATGATGCTGAGGTTGCGAATAGCGTGACGGTCA
>Ga0181528_10000620_pt1 | contig 24306 bp, 20 predicted proteins | sample PEATcosm2014_Bin_47_FD_119742 | JGI IMG/M metagenome (GOLD analysis project Ga0181528, IMG submission 119742) | Peatland microbial communities from MTU Mesocosm Facility, Houghton, MI, USA - PEATcosm2014_Bin10_10_metaG | ecosystem: Environmental > Terrestrial > Soil > Wetlands > Peat | place...
GCTGGGCCCGATCGCCGGCGGAACTTCGGTGACCATCACGGGGGCGAACCTGGACTCGGCCACGGCGGTCGACTTCGGCTCGACCCCGGCCACGGTGACCGCCGACTCAGCCACCTCGATCACGGCCACGTCCCCGGCAAGCTCCGCCGGACCGGTCGATGTGACGGTGACGACGGTCGGAGGCACGTCGGCAACGTCAGCCGCCGACCAGTTCACCTACGGCACCACTCCGGCCTTCACCTCGGCCGACTCGGTGACGTTCGTGGAGGGCGTCGCCAACAGCTTCACGCCCGCCGCGACCGGTAGTCCCACTCCGACCATCACGGAGAGCGGCACGCTGCCGGCCGGCGTGTCGTTCACCGGTGGCGTGCTCTCGGGCACGCCGACGGTGACCGGATCGTTCCCCGTCACGTTCGGGGCATCGAATGGCATCGGAGGGACGGTCGACCAGAGCGTCACCCTGAACGTCGTCGCCATCGAGATCACGACCACGTCGCTGCCGGCGGCCACGGTCGGCGGCACGTACTCCGCGAACCTCGCGGAGGTCAGTGCCCTGAGCCCGGTCAAATGGACGGCGAGCCCCAAGCTTCCCAAGGGGCTGAAGCTCAACAAGAAGACCGGCGCCATCACGGGGAAGGTCTCGAAGAAGGCCACCACCGGGCCGGTCTCGATCACCTTCACCGTGACGTACAAGCTGAAGAAGGTGGTCGACACGGCCACCCAGACCATCACCCTGCAGGTCAACTCCTGAGGACCCGTCCACCGGCCCGCTCTCCGGGGCGGGCCGGAAGCGGGACCTCCGACCCTGAGCCATCCGTACCACCGAGACACACAAGCTGCGGCGACAACTCAGCCGACATCGAGACAAGGAAGCCCACCATGGATACCCACCACAGGTCGAACTCGTCACACCGATCACGGAGCGCACGGCGGATCTTGGCCGTGGCACTCGCCGGATGTGCCGGGGTAGGCGGGCTCGTGCTCGCCTCTGCACTGCCCGCCTCGGCCTCGACCGTGAACGGGGTGGCCACCATCGCGCAGCCCGGCACGACGACCGAGCTCCCTTCGGGCGGCTCGACCACACAGTTCACGGTGTCGTTGCCGCCCCAGGCCGCCTGTGACGGCGACACCGCCACCGACGGATACCACGTCTTCAGCTACCTCCTGCCGCTCGGGACCGCGCTGTCGAGCGTCTCCTTCTCCGGCGGCGCGCCGAACAAGGGTCTGGGACTGTTCTCCAGCGGCACGTACTACGGCCCGGTCAATACCGCGGTCACCACCGGTCAGATCGTCGAGATCCCGAACGACTTCGACTGGGCGCCCATCATCACCAACAGCTACATCCCCCTGACCGGGACGGGCGGCCTGCTCTACTCGGGATCGGGAAGTAGCGCCTCGGGTATCTGGAACGCCGGGATCGTCTGCGCCAACAGCAGCGGGGTGCCGGTGGACAACTGGAACACGGAGGTCACCTTCCTGGCTAGCTCGACCGACGCCAACAAGTTCACCTGGACGGCTGTTCCGGGGACGGGCACCGCCCCGGCCTTCACGTCGGCCAATTCGACGACCTTCACCAAGGGGGTCTCGAACACCTTCACGCCCGCCGCCTCGGGCACCCCGACCCCCGTCATCACGGAGTCCGGTGCTCTGCCGGCCGGTGTGACGTTCTCCGGTGGGGTCCTCTCGGGCACGCCGACGGCCGCGGGGACGTCGAACATCACCTTCACGGCCTCCAACGGTGTCGGCGTTCCGGTGACCCAGGCGTTCACCCTGACGGTGAGCGGCGGTGCCTTCGCCATCACGACCACGTCGCTGCCGGCGGCCACCTTGAACACCGCGTACTCGGCCAGTCTGGCCGTGTCCGGAGGGACCGCCCCGTTCACGTGGAAGGTGAAGCCGAAGCTCCCCAAGGGCCTCAAGCTCAACAAGACGACCGGCGCCATCACGGGAACGGTCTCCAAGAAGGCGAAGACCGGCTCGTTCCCGCTCACTTTCACCGTGACCGACAAGGCCAAGCCGAAGGACACGGCGACCAAGACCCTCACCCTGGTCGTCAACGCCTGATCGACGGGATCTCGCCGGTCCACCCCGGTGGGTCGGCCGGATCGCCGGCCACGGGACCCGGGACGGCGCTTCGGCGCCTCCCGGGTCCCGTGCATATTCCGGGCAGAATCTGCGATCGGCGCGGGGGAGTGGATCCGATCTCCCCGGTTACTGGTCAGAAGAGCGATCGATGGTTGCAAAAAGTGATGAATCCCCTACTGCGCGTGGACCGGGTGGCAGCGACGCGTTAATATCGACAGACTCACTAGGAAATCTAGGAACGACCGGCGCCGCGCCGGTGGCTCGCAACCCGACGTCGGCCGGCAGGCCGGCTCATGGGGGGGCGACAGGGGCAGGGGGCGTTCAGACAAGCCGCCGATCCCGGCCGCACTCCAACGCCCGACACAGAAGGAATGATGATGGACGACCAGCGCCCGCAGCTCCCGGCTCCCCGCATCCGCACGGCCCCGGGTCGTCAGCACCGGGGACACGCCCGACGCCTCGCCACCCTCGCGGTCGCTGCGCTGTCTGCCGTCGCCACCCTCGCCACCGTGGCCGCCACGGCGTCACCGGCCGGGGCCGCCACGGTGGACGCCATCGCCACCATCGCCGATCCGGGAACGACCACGCCACTCCTCTCGGGTGCCTCGGGCACACAGTTCACGGTGTCGCTCCCGGCCCAGGCGGCCTGCTCCGGTGACACGGCGACCGGCGGCTACCACGTCTACAGCTACCTGCTGCACAAGGGAACGGCGCTGTCGGGTGTGACCTTCAACAATTTCCCGTCGACCGGCTACGGCTTCGTCGACACCCTCGGCACCTACTACGGCCCGGTGAACACGGCCATCGGCACGGGGCAGATCGTCGGAATTCCCAACGACTTCGAGTGGGGACCCCTCGTGGCGAACGACGACGTGCCACTCTCCACCATTCTGTACACCGGCTCGGGTGACAGCGCCTCGGGCGTGTGGGAAGCCGGGATCGTCTGCGCCAACTCCAGCGGCACCCCGGTCGACAACTGGAACACCGAGGTCACGTTCTCGGCCAACTCCTCCGATCCCAACGGTTTCGTGTGGTCGGCCGTCCCTGGCCCGAGCGGCAGCTCGCCCGCCGCCTTCACGTCCGCCGCGTCGACGACGTTCACCGAGGGGGTGGCCGGAACCTTCACGCCCACGGCCTCGGGCTCGCCCACGCCGACGATCACCGAGTCGGGCACGCTGCCCACCGGGGTGACGTTCACCGGTGGGAAGATCACGGGGACGCCGACGGAGACCGGTAGCTTCCCGATCACGCTGACGGCGACCAACGGGATCGAGTCACCGGCCACCCAGAACTTCACGCTGAGCGTCGTCTCCGGACCCACCGTCACCGGCGTCAGCCCGACGTCGGGTCCGACCGCCGGGGGGACGTCGGTGACCGTCACCGGGACCAGCCTCTCCGGCGCCACGTCGGTCAAGTTCGGCTCCACGCCCGGCACCATCGTCTCGGACTCGGCCACGTCGATCACCGTGACGTCACCGGCCGGCAGCGCCGGGCTGGTGCATGTGACCGTCACGACTCCCGGAGGCACGTCGGCCACCTCGTCCGCCGATGAGTTCACGTACGTTGCCGCACCGACCGTCACATCGATCAGCCCGACCTCCGGTCCGCCGGCCGGTGGCACGACCGTCACCATCACGGGAACCGCCCTGTCCGGCGCCACGGCCGTCGACTTCGGCTCCACCGCCGCGACCATCCTGACGGACACCGCCACCTCGATCACCGTGACGGCGCCTCCGGCCACGGCGGGGACCGTCGACGTGACGGTGACCACTCCCGGAGGCACGTCGTCCACGTCGTCCGGCGACAAGTTCACCTACGCCGCGGTCCCGACCGTCACCTCGATCAGCCCGACCTCGGGCCCGACGTCCGGGGGAACGATCGTCACGGTGACCGGCACCAACCTGTCGGGTGCCACCTCGGTCAAGTTCGGCACCACAGCCGGTACCGTGACCGCCGACACGGCCACCTCGATCACCGTCACGGCGCCGGCCGGCACCGGCACCGTCAACGTGACGGTGACCACCCCCGGCGGCACCTCGGCCACGTCGGTCGCCGACGAGTTCACCTACGGGCTCGGGCCGGCCGTGACCGCCGTCAGCCCGACGTCCGGACCTACTGATGGTGGGAGCACCGTCACTGTGACCGGGACCAACCTGTCCGGTGCCACCGCGGTGGACTTCGGCACCACGGCCGGCACCGTGACCGCCGACTCGGCCACGTCGATCACTGTCACCTCACCCGCCCACGCCGCCGGCACCGTCGACGTGACGGTCACCACGCCCAACGGCACCTCCGCCACCGGATCGGCCGACCACTTCACCTACGTGGCCGCCCCGGCGGTCACGGCGGTCTCGCCGGCCTCCGGGCCGACGGCGGGTGGCACCGCGGTCACCGTGACCGGCAGCAACCTCCTCGGCGCCACCTCGGTCAAGTTCGGCACCGTCGCCGGCAACGTGACCGCCGACACGGCCACCTCGATCACCGTCATGTCACCGGCCGGTAGTGCCGGTGCCGTCGACGTGACCGTCACCACGGCCGGTGGGACGTCGACGACCTCCGCGGCCGACCTCTTCACCTACGTGCCCGCCCCCACCGTCACGGCCGTGAGCCCGACGTCCGGACCCGTGGCCGGGGGCACGACCGTCACTGTCACGGGTACCGACCTCCTCGGCGCCACCTCGGTCAAGTTCGGCACCGTCGCCGGCACCGTGACCGCCGACACCGCCACCTCGATCACCGTGACCTCGCCGGCCGGTTCGACCGGGACGGTCAACGTGACCGTGACCACCGCCGGGGGGACCTCGGCGACGTCGGCCGCCGACGACTTCACCTACGTGGGGCCACCCACGGTCACCGCCGTCTCCCCGTCCTCGGGACCCACGGCCGGTGGCACCACCGTCACCGTGTCCGGTGAGGGACTCGCCGCGGCCTCCTCGGTCAAGTTCGGCACCGTCGCCGGCACCGTGACCGCCGACACCGCCACCTCGATCACCGTGACGTCGCCCGCCGGGTCCGCCGGCACCGTCGACGTGACGGTCACGACCGTCAACGGCACCTCCGCCACCAGCTCGGCCGACCACTTCACCTACGTGGCCGCTCCCACGGTCACGGCCGTGAGCCCGTCGTCGGGGCCGAGTGGCGGCGGGACGAAGGTCACCGTGTCCGGCACCGCGCTGTCGGGCGCCACATCGGTGAGGTTCGGCAGCGCAGCCGGCACCGTCACCGCCGACACGGCCACCTCGATCACCGTGACCTCGCCCGCCGGGACCGTCGACACCACCGTCGACGTCACGGTGACAACGGCCGGCGGCACCTCCGCCACCAGCTCGGCCGACCACTTCACCTACGTGGCCGCTCCCACGGTCACGGCCGTCAGCCCGACCGTCGGGCCGACGTCGGGGGGCACCACCGTCACCGTGACCGGCACCGACCTGTCCGGCGCCACGTCGGTCAAGTTCGGGACCGCCGCCGGGACGGTGACCGCCGACACGTCCACCTCGATCACCGTGACCTCGCCCGCCGGGACCGGCGTCGTGAACGTGACCGTGACGACGGCCGGAGGGACCTCGGCCACCTCGGCGGCCGACCAGTTCACCTTCCAGCAGGCTCCGGCCTTCACCTCGCCCACCTCTACGACCTTCACTGTGGGCGTGGCCGGCAGCTTCACGCCCGCGGCCTCGGGAAGCCCGGCGCCGACCATCACGGAATCGGGCACGCTCCCCTCGGGCGTGACGTTCTCGTCGGGGAGCCTGCACGGCACGCCGACGCACGCCGGCTCGTTCCCGATCACGTTCACCGCCGGCAACGGGGTGGGAGCCGATGCGGTCCAGGCCTTCACGCTGACCGTGAGCTCGGTGCCCGTCAAGCTGACGGGTCCCGTGGCCGGCTTCGCCGCCAACCCGACCGGCACCGGCTACTGGGTGGCCGACACCTCGGGCGACGTGGCCCCCTTCGGCAACGTGGGTAGCTACGGCTCGCTGGCCGGCAAGCACCTCAACGCGCCGATCGTCCACATCGTGAGCACACCGAGCGGAAACGGCTACTGGATGGTGGCCTCCGACGGCGGTGTCTTCTCCTTCGGTGACGCCGGGTACTACGGCTCGATGGGCGGCCAGCACCTCAACGCCCCGGTCGTGGGCTTCGCCCCGGACGCCTCGGGCCACGGCTACTGGCTGGTGGCCTCCGATGGTGGCATCTTCGCCTTCGGCGACGCCAAGTTCCAGGGTTCGATGGGCAATCAGCACCTCAACCAGCCGGTCGTGGGCATGGCGGCCGCGCCGACCGGCGGTTACTGGCTGGTGGCCGCCGACGGTGGCATCTTCGCCTTCGGGGCCCCGTTCCTGGGATCCACGGGCAACACGGTCCTGAACCAGCCGGTGACGGGCATGGCCGCGAGCCCGAGCGGCCACGGCTACTGGCTGGTGGCCTCCGACGGCGGCGTGTTCGCCTTCGGTGACGCCGTCTTCCACGGTTCGGCGGTCGGCATCGCCGGGGCGGCCCCGGTGGTGGGCATCGACGCCAGTGCGTCGACGGGTGGGTACTGGCTGGTCGGTCAAGCTGGCGGGGTCTACGCCTTCGACGCCCCCTTCTTCGGGGCGCCGTGAGGCGTTCGACCGCGGCACCCGGCGTCCGCTGCATGGACGGGGCCGCCTCGATGGGCCGCCGCGCGCGGGCCCTGGCCCTCCTCGCCGGGACCGCCCTCTGCCTCGCCACCCTGGCGGGCGTGGGGGGAGTCGCCGGTGCGGTCACCCCGGGAGCCGAGGTCATCGTGCACCCGGGCACGACCAAGCCACTGGCCTCCGGCGGCTCGCGTACGCCCTACGGGGTCGTCCTCCCGCCGGGGGCCGCCTGCCCGGGCGACACGGCGCATGACGGCTACCTCGTCTACAGCTACCTGGTCCCCGGCACGGCGTCGCCGACCGATGTGAACTTCAAGCGGGGTATCCCGAACCGGTGGTACGGGTACATCGCGGCCGGTTCCTACTTCGGGGCGGTCAACACGGCCGAGTCCACCGGCCAGGTCGTGGGCCTGCCGTACGACTTCGTCTGGACCCGGCTGACTCCCGGTGACCTGTTCGCGGCGGGCGCCCACACGGCGACGTGGAACGGCGGAATCGCCTGTGCCACCTCCCGCGGCGTGGTCACCGACTACTGGAACTCCCGGATCGTCTTCACGGCTGACGCGTCCGATCCCGGGGGCTTCACCTGGAAGGTCGTCGACCAGGGCGCGGTGCCGTCGTCGCAGCCCGTGGGGCTCTGGATCGGCGTGGGTCTCCTGGTGGTGGCCGCCGGTGCCGCCGCGTACGCACTGAGCCTGCGCCGACGGCGGTCGACAGGCTCGACGGGCGGCGACGGACCGCCCGACGGTGGATCCGGACCTGGTGCTGATCCCTCGCCCGCCGCGGGCGGAGGCACCGAGACGTCCGAGCCGACGCCTGTCGGGGCGGCCGAGCGATGACCGTCCTCAGTCCCGGAGTGGTCACGACCGTCCCCGACGCGCCCCGCCCCGGTGGCGACGACCGGCCACGCCGCCAGTTGGTGGACACCAAGGCCCGCCCGGACCGGGCCTTCCGGGGGCTGACGCGGGGGAGTGCGCTGCTCGTCCTGATCGTCTTCGCCCTCGTCGGGATCTTCCTGGCCGTACGGGCCGAGCCCGCGCTCCGGGTGTCCAAGCTCTCCTTCCTGACCACCCAGGCCTGGCAGCCGGACATCCACCACTTCGGGATCCTCGGCATCATGATGGACACCATCCTGATCGCCGTGGTCGCCGTAGGGATCGCCATACCCGTGGCGCTCGGGCTGTCGCTCTTCATCACCGAGGTGGCCCCGGCATCGATCAAGCGCACCCTGGTGTCGCTGGTGGACCTCATGGCCGCGGTGCCCAGCATCGTCTACGGACTGTGGGCCCTGGAGTTCCTCGAGGGACGCGTGGTGGGCGTGTCGCGCTGGTTGGCCACGTGGGCCGACTGGATCCCGATCTTCCGGGTCAACGGTGCCGATCCCTCGAACCCGGTCCAGTCCGGGACGTTGTACAGCGCGTCGACCTTCATCGTGGGCATCGCCGTGTCGCTCATGGTCATCCCGATCCTCTGCTCGGTGATGCGGGAGTCGTTCGCCCAGGCCCCACTCGGCGAGCGCGAGGGTGCCTACGCCCTCGGCAGCACCCGCTGGGGCATGATCCGCACCGTCGTCCTCCCCTTCGGCAAGGGCGGCATCATCGGCGGCACGATGCTCGGCCTCGGGCGGGCCCTGGGGGAGACCATCGTCGTCATCCTCATCATCTCGCCGGTGTTCACCATCAACTCGCACATCCTGCAGTCGGGCGGCAACTCGATCTCCGGTCTCATCGCCAACCTGTCCAACGAGTCCGACTCCTTCGGCACCTCGGCCCTGATGGCGGCCGGTCTGGCCCTGTTCGCCCTGACCCTCGTCGTCAACTTCGCCGCGACCGCCGTCGTGGCCCGGTCGCGCTCGGGTGCCGAGAGCGACGGTTGAGATGACCCTCCTCGAGCGTCCGACGACGGACAGCCCCGCCGGAGCTCCGGCCGACACTCCGTCCGAGCGGCCACCCCCGCCCCCGGGTCGACGCCGGATCGGTGGCGCCCAGGCGGGCATGGCGCGCAACGTGGCCGGCGCCCTGCTGGCGGGTGTCAGCGGGAGCGTGCTGGTCACCCTCCTCACCGGGGTCAACGGACCGTTGGCCCTGGTCCTGGTGGCCTACGTGCTGTTCGTGATCACCTACGCCGTGCTGGTGTCGCTGACCGAGGACCGACCCGCCGTCAAGGACTCGGTGATGACCGTGCTCCTGGCCTCCGCCGCCGTCCTCGCCCTCGGTGCCCTGGCCATCGTGATCTTCTTCACCCTGGCCCGTGGCTGGCATGCCCTGATCCACCTGAACAACTACACCCAGGACCTGTCGAGCTCGGGTCCCACCGCCCCGCTCACGAGGGGTGGCATCGGCGCCGCCATCGTCGGCACCCTGTGGATGATCGGCATCGCCGTGGTGCTCACCGTGCCCGCCGGCCTGGTGGCCGCCATCTACCTCGACATGACGCGTAGCCGTCCGGCGCGCACGTTCCGCACGGTCGTCGAGGCCATGTCGGCGCTGCCCAGCATCCTGGCCGGCCTGTTCATCTACGCCCTGTGGATCATCACCCTCGGCAACCAGCACAGCGGCCTGGCCGCCGCCCTCGCGCTGAGCGTCATGATGCTTCCCTACATGATCCGGGCCTCCGACCTGGCCCTCCGGCTCGTACCCGGCAATCTGCGCGAGGCCTCGGCCGCGCTCGGCGCCCCGGCCTGGAGGAGTGAGCTCCAGGTGGTGATCCCGACGGCCCGATCGGGCCTCGTGACCGCCGTCATCCTCGGCATCGCCCGCGGCATCGGCGAGGCCTCGCCGGTCCTGCTCACGTCGACGTACACCACGTACATCAATGCGAACCCGTTGCACGGAGCCATGACGTCGCTGCCGCTCGCGGCCCTGAAGCTCGTCCAGTCCGGCAGTCCCGAGTACACCGAGCGCGCCTTCGCGGCCGCCTCCTTCCTGCTCCTGCTGGTCATCATCCTCTTCGTGACCGCCCGCAAGGTGGGCGGCTGGGGCCCCGGGCACCTCTCCGCCCGGGGCCTCCGCAAGGTGCGTGAGCAGTCGGCGCGCGACGTCGCCCGCTTCGCGCAGGCCGACGCCGCCCGCGAGGCCGCTTCGGGGGTCGCCGTCCAACTCGACCCGTTCACCCACCAACCGCCACCCCGGGAGCACCCGTGACCACCCCCCGTCCGATCGCCCGCCTCCTGCGGCTGGCCCACGCCCTCGTCGTCTCCCTCGCCGTGGCCGGTCTGGTCGTGATCGCCGTCGTGGCGGGGGCGGCCGCGCCGGCGGGCGCCGCGTCGTACACCCCCGTGTCGGGCGAAGGGTCCTCCTGGTCGGCCGGCGCGCTCGACCAGTGGATCGCCGACGTGCACGCGGACGGCATCCAGATCAACTACACCGCCAACGGGTCGACCGCCGGTCGGGAGGACTTCATCCAGGGACAGACCGACTTCGCCGCCTCCGACATCCCGTTCCAGACCGATCCGGGCGACGGATCGGCCCCCGAGAACCCCAAGGCCGGGAGCTACGCGTACATGCCGATCACCTCGGGCGGCACGGTGTTCATGTACAACCTGACCATCAACGGGCAGCGGGTCACCAACCTGCGGCTCTCGCCGGCCAACATCTTCAAGATCTTCACCGGTGTCATCACCAACTGGGACGATCCGGCCCTGGCCGCCGACAACCCGGGCCTCCACCTGCCCGACCAGTCGATCGTCCCGGTGGTCCGATCGGACGGCTCGGGTACCAGTTACGAGCTGTCGGCCTGGATGATCAACCAGGACCCCTCGCTCTGGAGTGCCTACTGCGCCAAGGCCGGCCGGCCGTCCAATGCGTGCGGGGCCACGTCGTTCTACCCGACCACCGGCAACATGATCGCCCAGAACGGCGACCTCGGTGTGGCCTCCTACGTCTCCCAGGCCTTCGCCTCCGGATCCATCGGCTACGTGAACTACTACTACGCGCTGACCACCCACTTCCCGGTGGCCCAGGTGCTCAACGCGGCCGGCTACTACACCGAGCCCACCCCGCAGAACGTCGCCGTGTCGCTGCTGCAGGACCAGGTGGACACCACCGACACCAACAACCCGGCGCTGTACCTCACCCAGAAGCTCCAGGGGGTGTACACCGACCCCGACCCGCGGACCTACCCATTCTCGTCCTACGGCTACCTGATCCTCCCGACCACCACGAGCGGCAACGGGTTCTCGACGGCCAAGGGGGCGACCCTCGCGGCGTTCGCCTACTACGCGATGTGCCAGGGCCAACAGCAGTCGGCCGCGCTCGGGTACTCGCCCATGCCGATCAACCTCGTGCAGGCGGCCTTCGCCCAGATCGCCAAGATCCCCGGGGCGGACGTCCAGAACATCAACATCCAGAGCTGCAACAACCCGACGTTCACGCCATCGGGTCAGAACCTGCTGGCGCTGACCGCGCCCTACCCTCCGGCCTGTGACAAGCAGGGCCCGACGCAGTGCACCTACGGCACGGGCGGGGCGGCGACGGTCTCCACGCCGGACAGCGGCTCGCCGGGTGCGGCCGCCGGCTCGTCGTCGGCCGCGAAGGCGGGCGCCGGATCGGCGGGCTCCTCGGGAACGGCGGCCGGAAAGGGGGGAGCCGGGTCCGCGGGAAGTTCGACGGGATCGACGGTGGTCTGTGACCCCACCACGGGGGCCTGCACCACCACGTCGGGCTCCGGGGACTCCGCCGACGGCTCGGCGTCCCCCACCGCCCTGACGGACACGCTGGCGGCCGGCACCGGTTGGTCCACGACCCAGACGCTCCTGCTCCTGATCGGCCTGGCCGTCCTGGCGCTGATGCTGGTCCCCGGTCTCGTGTCGCGCTATCTCGAACGACGACGGTCGTCGCCATGACGCCGTCCCGACGCCTCCACGCCCGCCGGGCCGGTCGCACCGGCTCCCGCCGGGCCCTCCTCGGCGGGGCCGCCGGGGCCGCCGTCGGTCTGCTCGTGTTCCTGACCGTCCCGGGCGTCCAGCCGCCGGCCGGCGCGTCCGGCAGCACGCCCGCCGGGAGCCAGGGCGTCGTGACGTCGTTGCCGGCGACCGCCTCGGCCGTCACCGTGTCGGGCACCGGCACCTATGCCGGTCTCAAGGTCACGGTCAACCAGACGGCCAACCTGGTCGACCAGGCCGTCTCGGTCTCGTGGACGGGCGGCACGGAGACGACCTCGTCGTCCGAGTTCCAGTCGAACTACCTCCAGATCTTCGAGTGCTGGGGTGACTCGCAGTCGACGACCGATCCGGGACCACCGCCCACCCAGTGCGAGGAGGGCGGCGAGGCGCCGACCGACGCGTCCTACCCGGTGTCGGAGACGGGCTTCGAGTATTCGCGGGTGATCTCCCAGAAGGGGTGGAGCACGTTCCCGTCGGCCTGCGACTTCCCCGCCGGACAGCCCACGCCGGCCGCCTGCTCCGCCCTCGGCTACTACGACCCGACGCAGGGGTATCTCGTCGAACCCTTCGATGCGGTCGACGGCACGGTGGTCGGCCAGCAGGCCGACTACAACTACAACAACAACCCCAACGACCCGCAGCCGTTCTGGCTCAACCCCTACTTCCGGTTCGGCACCTCCAACGAGGTCGACTTCTCCCGCACCTACGCCGACGGCACGGGAAACCAGCTCTTCCAGGTCCAGACCGGGCTCGAGGCTCCGGGTCTCGGATGCGGCCAGCAGCTGCAGCCCGTGGCCGGGGGCGGTACCAAGGTTCCCCAGTGCTGGCTGGTCGTGGTCCCCCGGAGCACCCCCGACGTCGAGAACCCGTCGAACGTCACCACCGAGAGCGTGGTGACCTCGCCGCTCAGCCCGACGGCGTGGGCCAACCGGATCGCCATCCCCCTCTCGTTCAACCCGGTGGGTTCGAGCTGCGCCATCAACGCGGCCGCCACCCAGATCGAGGGCAACGAGGCGGCGGCGCAGGCGGTGGGCAGCTGGGAGCCGGCCCTCTGTGCCCAGTCCGGCTCGCCCTCGTACAGCTACATCGAGAGCACCGACGACCTGTCCCGTCAGAACCTCGTGTCCCCGACCTACGGCTCGGCGGGCATGTCCGTCTACTCGTATCCGGTCGCCCCGGCCGAGACGAGCCCGACCAATCCCATCGTGTACGCGCCGGTCACCCTCTCCGGGGTGGTGGTGGCGTTCAACATCCAACGACAACCCGCCGTGGGTGCGGACGGGACCGACGAACAGCCGTTGGCCGGCACCCAGGTCGAGAACCTCTATCTCACCCCTCGATTGATGGCCAAGCTGCTGACCCAGTCGTACCAGTCCCAGCTGGTGGACATCACCGGGGCGTCGGCGGCGACGAAGGCCCGGTACAGCTGGGCCCAGCACAACCCGGTCGACCTCTTCGCCGATCCGGACTTCCTGCAGTGGAACCCCGAGTTCAAGGACCTCTCGACCTCGCAGGCCATCGACGCCGGCACCGCTTTGGTCGAGGAGCCGAGCTCCGACGCGGCCGCCGAGGTCTGGAAGTGGATCCTGGCCGACCCCGAGGCCAAGGCGTGGCTCGACGGCACCCCCGACGACGGCATGGTGGTGAACCCGTACTACAGCACCAACCCGTCGATCAACCCGGCCCATGTGGCGTTCGCCGGCACCGTCCCGAACCAGTACCCGAAGTCGGACCCGTACTGCTACTCCACCGGCGAGATGGTGATCGCCCAGCCGAAGGACCTGCCGGCGCGCGACCTCTGCATCCTCGACTGGTCGCCGTACTCGCTGACGATGCAGGCCGCGGCGGCGTCGACCGGTGCGGCCAACGACGGGGCGAAGACCACCTTCCAACCCGCGGGCACCCCCGACACGGCGTGGGGGGCCAACGGGCCCCAGGTCCCGGGGACGCACTTCATCGTCTCGATCACCGACTCGGCCTCGGCGTCCCGCTACGGGCTGCAGACGGCGAGCCTCAGCCGGTCGGGTGACGACGGAGCCGACCGGAGCTTCGTCGCCCCGACCCCGGCGAACCTCATCACCGGCGAGCAGACCGACGTGCCCAGCGTCGTGTCCGGGGTACTTTTGCCCGATCCCTCGACGACCACGGCCGGCGCCTATCCGCTGACCCTGCTGTCGTACGCGGCGGTCGCCCCCGAACCCCTGACCGCGGCGGAGCGCAAGCTCTACACGAACTTCATCCTGTACGCCATCGCCGACGGGCAGACGTCCGGGGTCGAGCCCGGCGATCTACCCCCGGGCTACGTGCCGCTGCCCGGCGCGCTCCGCCTCGAGGCCCTCAACGCCACCAACGCGATCCTCCATCCGCCGGCGGAGCCGAGCACCACCACGACGCCGGGCTCCTCGGACGACGCCTTCACCGGATCGTCGACCGACACGTCCCCCACGGCGTTCAACGGTGACACGGCCACCGCCTCGGCCACCCCGTCGTCGCCCGCGACGTCGTCGGGGGGTGGCTCCTCGTCGACGCCGCACCCGAGCACCTCGGGGGGGATCCTCGGCTTCCTGCGCACCTCGCTGCTGTCGGTGGGTGGCATCCGGTTCCTCCTGCCCCTCCTGCTCTTGATCGGGGTGGGCGCCGGACTCGGCTCCCTGGCCCTGGCCCGGGCCAACCGCGTCGCCCCGGCGGGCGACGGCATCACCGAACCGACGCCGGAGGACGCGCCATGAGCAGTAGTCGAGCGACGAACGACCGGACCATCCGCATCACGAGGGAGCAACCAACCGTGCCCATCACCCTTGCCACCACCAACGCCCGCCGACCGGGGACCTGGGTCGCCCGATCGGCCGCCGCGGCCGCCGGCGTGCTGGCCGTCCTGGGGATCGCCCTGGTCGTCGGGGGCCCGGCCGGTGCCACCACCGACACCACCGCCACCATCGCCAGCCCCGGGACCACGACCGAGCTCCCGTCGGGCGGCTCGGCCACGCAGTTCACCGTGGCGCTGCCGGCCCAGGCCGCCTGCTCCGGCGACACCGCCACGCACGGCTACCACGTGCTGAGCTACCTCCTGCCCAAGGGCGAGGCGCTGTCGAGCGTGTCGTTCACCACGGGCTTCCCGTCGACGGGCTTCGGGTTCTTCGACGAGCTGGGGACCTACTACGGCCCCGTGAACACCTCCATCGGGACCGGCCAGATCACCGAGATCCCGAACGACTTCGAGTGGGCCCCGATGATCGTCAACGGCTACCTCCCCCTCACCGGTTCGACCGGGCTGCTGTACTCGGGATCCGGCCCCACGGCGTCGGGTGTCTGGGAGGCCGGGATCGTCTGCGCCAACTCGTCCGGGGTCCCGGTCAACTTCTGGAACACCGAGGTCACCTTCTCGGCCAGCTCCTCGGACCCGAACGGGTTCACGTGGTCGGCCACGCCGGGCGGATCGACCACGACCTCGACGACCACGACCACCACCACGGCGCCGACCTCCACCACGACGTCGACGACCGGGCCGGCCTCCACCACGACGTCGACCACCGCGCCGGAATCGGCCGGCGGCACGACGACGACCACCGCTCCCGTGGTCGCGGCCGCGACCACGAGCGGTGACGGCGGATCCACCGGGACCGGCGGCGACTCCTCGTCCGGGGACCCGAGCGGGTCGTCGGGCTCGACCGACGGGACCCTGGCCTTCACCGGACTGCGGACCGCCCGGGACATCGGGATCGGCCTCCTCGCCGTGGGCCTCGGCGTGATGCTCCTGAGCTGGGGTCACCGTCGCCGCGTCCGGGCGGGTCGGGGAACGGGGCGCTAGCCCGTGGCGCTGGCCCAGACCGCCCTCGACCGGGAGATGCTCCTGGTCCCGGTCCCGCCCCCCGGGACCCGGACGCCCCGCGAGGGCGCGGGGACGGTGGTGCCCGCCGGCCCGGCGGCCGCGGCCGCCGACGCCGCACCGACGACGACCACCGGCACCGTCCACTGGGGCCCGGCCCGGATCATCCAGGTGGCCCTGGCCGTGTTGGCCGTCCTCACCATCGGCATGGTGCTCCAGCTCGCCGTGATCGGCCGTCTCCAGTACCGGTCGGCCCAGGTCGGCGCCCTCAACTCGTTCCGTACGCACCTGGCCCTCGGCACGGCGCCCCTCGGCCCGGTGGTGGGTGCCCACCACCTGCTCCCGCTCGGCACCCCGATGGCATTGATCACCGTGCCTTCGATCGGGCTGCGGGCCGTGGTACTGGAGGGGACCTCCGGGTCGGTGCTCACCAAGGGACCCGGCCACGTACGCACCACCGTCTTCCCGGGTGGGGCCGGTGACAGTGTCCTGCTCGGCCGGGCCAGCCTCTACGGCGGCCCGTTCGGCCGGATCGACCAGCTGCGGCGGGGCGACGTCATCACCGTCGTCACCCAGGTGGGCACGTCCCATTTCCGCGTCACCCGCATCCGTCCGGCCGGGGCCCGCATCCGGCGCACGTCGGCGGGAACCGCGGAGCTGACGCTCGGCACCGCCTCGGGCGGGTTCCTCACGCCCTCGGGGGTGGTGTGGGTCGACGCCACCAAGATCGGGGCGCCCCTCGCCTCGGCGTCGGCACCATCCATCACCCTGCTGGCGTCCGAGGCGCCGCTCGCCGTCGACAACACCACGCTGTGGGCCCTCCTGCTGTGGCTCGAGGCCCTCGCCGTCCTGCTGGTCCTGGCGGTATGGACGTGGCGACGCTGGGGCCACGCCCAGACCTGGATCATCTTCTCCGCCCCCATGCTGGTCGTGTGGCTGTTCATCTCGGACCAGATGGCCCGCCTGCTCCCGAACCTCACGTAAGGACCACGTCCCGTGCCCGCCACCACCGACCCGCGACCGACCCCCGACCACCTCCCCAGGAGTTCCCGATGACGCTCGCCCCCCCGGACCTCGACCCGACCGGCGCCGACGGCACCACCTACCGCGCCACCGACCTCGAGGCCCGCGAGATCTCGGCCTGGTTCGGCTCCCACCAGGTGCTGGACCGGGTCTCCCTCAAGATGGAGTCCCGCCGGGTCACCGCCCTCATCGGCCCGTCGGGCTGCGGGAAGTCCACCTTCCTGCGGATCCTCAACCGGATGCACGAGCTGATCCCGGGGGCGTCGCTGGCCGGTGATGTGCTGTTGGACGGCGAGGACATCTACGACCCACGCCGGAAGCTGACCGAGGCCCGACGCCACATCGGCATGGTCTTCCAGAAGCCCAATCCGTTCCCCACGATGTCCATCTACGACAACGTGCTGGCCGGTCTCCGGCTGACCGGCGAGCGCCGCAGTCCGGACGAGAAGGACGTCCTGGTCCGCGACTGCCTGACGAAGGCCGGCCTCTGGAAGGAGGTCGAGTCCCGTCTGCGTCAGCCCGGCGGGGCGCTCTCGGGCGGCCAGCAGCAGCGCCTGTGCATCGCCCGGGCCCTGGCCATCCGGCCGCGCGTCCTGCTGATGGACGAGCCGTGCTCGGCGCTGGACCCGACGTCCACCCGCCGGATCGAGCAGACCATCGAGGAGCTGCGCGACGAGGTGACCATCGTCATCGTGACCCACAACATGCAGCAGGCGCACCGGGTGTCGGACTACACCGCCTTCTTCCTGGCCGAGCAGGGGACCCCGGGGTACATCATCGAGCACGGACCGACCGACGCCATGTTCGACTCGCCCCAGGACGCCAGGACCATGGACTATGTCCACGGCCGGTTCGGCTGACTAGTTTCGTGTTCATGGCCAAGGACAGTGAGCGGTTGGCGGCCGACGCCTTCACGCGCGCGTCGGTCGAGTCCTATCTGCAGGCCGCGGCCGAGCAGCGGGCCCGCATCGAACTGGCCATCGCCGAGGCGGAGCGCCGCCGGGAGCGGGCCGTGGACGCCCTGCAGCGGCTCGACGGGATGCCGTTGCCGGTCGGCCGGGAGCCCGCGGTCACCGGGGAGCCGGCGGCCACGGTAGAGCCGACCGCCACGGGGGAGTCGACGGACCGACCGACCGCCGACCCCGGATCATCGCCCAACGGCTCCGGCCCGGAAGCCTCCCGATGACGACCGCCCGCCGCTCGGACACCACGGAGTGGTCCGGTGACGCCGACGTCCTCGCCGGGGACCTCGTCCGGGACCTGGTGGCCCGCCACGAGGCGGAGATCGCCGATCTGGAGGCGCGGCTGACCGTGGCCGAGGCGGCCGCCGACGCGGCCGAGCGCGCCGTGCAGCGCCATCCGGCCCTCGTCCTGCTCCACCCCGACGAGGCCCGCCGGCTGCTCCCCGAGCCCGCGGGTCCGACCGGTGCCGGCGAGCGACGATCGGCGACGACGGTGGTGCGGCGGACGCCACCACCCTCCCCGGCGGCCGGAAATGGACCCGGCTCCCGCGGGGCCGACGGGGCCGCGTCCCACCCGGGTCCGGCGCCGGAGGACGCCGGTCTGGCCACCCGGTTCATCCGCTCGCACTGGTGGTGGCGGGTGGGCATCGCCCTGGTGGTCGTCGCCCTGCTGTTGCTGAAACTCGGGTAGGCCGTCGGCGGAGACGAGCGTGCGTGGGTCGGGCGCCGACATCTGGAAGAATCGGCTCCGTGTACATCTCCGCCAAGGTCGACTACGCCGTCCGGGCCCTGTGCTCACTCGCCGGTTCGGAGCACGCCCTGACCGCCGAGGCCCTGGCCCAGTCCCAGGGTCTGCCGTCCAAGTTCCTGGAGAGCATCCTCAACGACATGCGCCGGGCCGGACTGCTCACGAGCCAGCGCGGACCCGACGGGGGTTACCGGCTCGCCCGCCCGGCCGAGCAGATCACCGTGGCGGACGTCATCCGCCCGCTCGACGGCCCGCTCGCCGAGATCCGCGGGCTGCGGCCCGAGGCGGCCAACTACGAAGGGGCCGCCGAGCACCTCCAGGCGGTGTGGGTGGCCGTCCGGGCGAGTCTCCGATCGGTCCTCGACGAGACCACGATCGCCGGCATCGTCTCGGGCGACCTGCCCCCGTCCGTCGCGGCTCTCACGGCCGATCCCGAGGCCTGGCAGTCGCGCTGAAGGACGGGGGACGCCGGTCCTACCCGGCGGAGTCCGCTCCGGCGGTGCGGGCCAGCCGGTCCAGGACGGGCACGTACGCGTCGAAGCCCGCCACCCTCCTCGTCGGGTCCTTCGCCTCCTCGTCCCACTCCCGGACGGCGAGCGCGTCGAGGAATCCCGGGGTGCGCTCGAAGCGGGCCACCGCGTCGGCGTCGAGCAGGCCACCCTGGGCCACGAGCGTGGCCTGCGAGGTGGGGGAGAGGGCGCGGTGGTAGTCCGGGTCGACCGTGCAGCGGTAGCGCTTGGCCACCACGTGCAGGGCCACCGCCCGCGAGACCTCGGGCCCGAAGCGGGGGCCGAGGAAGCGGGCGCCGACCGCCTCGTGCCGGTCGTCCTCGGCGGTGCGGTCGACGCCGGGGAGGTCGGGACCCGACAGCAGGTGGCCGATGTCGTGGAGCAGGGCGGCGGCCACCAGGACATCGGGGGCGCCGCCGGCGACGGCCAGGTCCGCCGCCTGCAGGGCGTGCCGCCGCTGGTCGACCACCTCGCCGTAGGTCCCGTCCCCCAGCCGGTCGAACAGGTCGAGGACCTCGTGGACGGCGTCCGTCGCCGCGTCGGTGTCGGGGCCCGACGGGGGGGTGGTGGCCGGTGTCAGGTCGGGAGGTCCGGCGGGTGCGGCGGTCACAGTGCCCTTTCTTCCCCGGCCGGGACGGTTGCGCCCGGGGTGGACCGGGACACCGGTGCGGCACCCCGGGGGCGGCCCGTGGGGATGCCGCGGACGGGGCGTAAGGATCGTAGCAATGGGGATCGTTGACCCGGGGAGGTGACGTGGCTAATGTTGACTACATCAGTCGGCTTTATAGGGAAAGGGATCAGCCCATGGACCATCAGGGCACCGTCATCGTCCTCGACCGGCCACGGTCCCGGGGGGAGCACTCCGGCGAGGCCGTGGGAAGCGTCGACCGGACCACGCCGTGCGCGCCCGAGGCATCGGGGTCCGGCACCCCGGCGCGGGTTCCGGTCGCCCCTCCGGTCGGCTTCGGTTCGCTCCTGCGCGCCCCCGGCCTGGCCCTGCTCGCCGCCGTGTCCCTCGTGGAGGGGTACCGCTGGCTCGGCGTGTTCCACACCGCCGCCACCGGCGGCGGCTCGCTGGTCTTCGGAACGGCGGGGGTAGGGCTGGTGGCCCTCCTCACGCCGGTCGTGGCCGCGCTGCTCACCTCCCACCGGGCGCCGGGCCCGACGGTCCGTCTCGGCGGGATCGTGGTGGCGGTCGCGCTGGCCGTCACGCTGACGACGGGCTCGGCTCTGGTGATCGGCGGTCACGTGTGGCCCCAGGCGGCGGGAGCCACCGACATCGTCCTGGCGGCGGTGGCCTTCGCCGCCATCGCGCTCGGCGAGTACGCCCGGAACCGGTCGACCCGCGCGGTCGAGGACGGGTGGACCCATGGCGGACAGGCGGTCCATGGCGCTCCCTGACTTCTTCATCGTCGGTGCGCCCAAGTCGGGGACGACCGCGCTGCACGCGGCGCTCGAAGGACACCCCGAGCTGTTCCTGTCACCGGTGAAGGAGCCCAAGTTCTTCCTGTGCGACGGACCACCACCGCCGTTCTGCGGTCCGGGTGACGCGCACAGCCGACGCGAGTGGGTCTGGCGTCGGGAGGACTACGAGCGGCTGTTCGACGACGCTCCCCCCGGTGCCCTGCGGGGGGAGAGCACGGCCTTCTACCTGGAGGACTCCGAGGCCCACCGACGGATCGCGGAGGCCGTGCCGGCCGCCCGGCTCATCATGGTGCTGCGGGACCCGGTGGACCGCGCGTACTCCAACTGGGCCCACCTGTGGGCCGACGGGCTCGAGCCGGAGCCCGACTTCCTGACCGCGTGCGGGCGGGAGGCCGAGCGGCGGGCCGCGGGCTGGGCCCCGATCTGGCGGTACGTCGAGACGGGTCGCTACGGCGGACAGATCCGGCACCTGCGGACCCTCTTTTCGGACGACCAGCTCCACATCATCCGCTACAAGGACCTGGTCGACGAGCCGCGGGCCACGCTCGACGGCGTCTGTCGCTTCCTCGGCGTCGAGGAGGGGGTCCTCGACGAGGCGCCGCCGAAGAACGTCGGTGGCTACGTCCGGCCCACGCTCTACAACCGGGTGCTCCAGGAGACCTTCCGGCGGGGGGCCTCGATCGGCAGCCACTTCCCGCCCCAGATCTGGCGCAAGGCGAGCCTGCCCCTGCAGTGGCTGATCCAACGGTCGCCCCAGCACCGCCCGGAGCTGGCCGAGGAGGACCGGGCCACGCTGATCGACCGGTTCGCCGAGGACATCGCCGTCGTCGAGGCCGAGACCGGCTGGGACCTCAGCCAGTGGCGGTCCTACCGTGAGGGCGGCACGTACTCCGTGCGCAAGTCGTGGGCCCCGTCCCGGCGCCTGGTCTCGTAGTACAGGCGCATTCCCCCGTCGGGCAGCTCCACCACCGACGCGTACCGTAGCGAGTCGGTGCCGTCCGGTCCGGCGCCGATCACCTCGCCCGTCGGCGTCAGGTCGTCGGGCGCCGAACCGAGGGCGATACCGGTGCGCTCCTCGGCGTTCTGCTCCTTGGTGGCCCGACCGTCGTAGTAGGCGGCCCAGCGCCCGTCCCGGTGGACGACGTCGGCCATCCGGGCGCCCCGCTCGTCCCACCGACCGGGCGCCCCGGACAGGACCGTGCGGCCGAGCTCCCAGGTGAGACCGTCGTCACTGGTCCCGTAGTCGGTGTGCATCCGGTCGGTGTCGTGGGGGAGGTCGAGCGGGTGGCAGCAGAGCCACAGGTGCCACGTCCCGTCGAGGAACTTGACCACGGGGTCCTTGACGGCCACCGTCCCGGGGTCGCCGGGCAGCACCGTGCGGGCCGCGCCGGCGGAGAAGCCGGACGGGTCCGGGGCGTCGACGGCGTCGACCCGCCAGTGGAAGCTGTCCGGCGTGGCGCAGCTTACGTAGACCCTCCACGATCCGTCGGGGAGCGCCACCAGGGCCGGCCGCTCCAGTGACGCACAGTCGAATTCGTCCCGGTGGAGGATGTCGACGGTCTCGAACACCACCCCGTCGTCGGACCGGGCGATGACGTTGGCGTATCCCCGACCGTCGCCGTGGGGCCGGCGGAGCCGGTAGGCCAGCCAGTAGGTTCCGTCGGCCAGCACCGCACTCGGGCCCCCCGCCCAGTGGCCCGGACCCTCTCCCGGGGGCGGCACGACGACCGTGGCATCGTCGGGAGACGGAACGGGGAGTCCCTCGGGGGCTGGCATGTCGGTGTGCTCCTTCCGGCGGCGATGGTCCACCCGCCGAGCAGGAGGTCCTACACCGCCCAATCTATCGGCCGGTGGGAGCCGGGAGGAAGGCCGGAACGAGGTCGGACGGCCGGGGGTCCGGTACGCTCGGTGGCGGCAGCGCGCCGGAGCGGGGAGGATGTCGATATGGCGACCAACAGTCTGTTCCTGAATGCGCCCGAGCACCGCACGGTGCCCTCCGGCGAGGTCGTCTACCGGGAGGGTGACGAGGGCTCGCACATGTACGGGATCGTCTCCGGCGCGGTCGAACTCCGCAAGGGCGCCCTGGTGGTGGCCGTACTCGGGGCCGACGACGTGTTCGGCGAGCGGGCGCTGATCGACCACCTGCCCCGCAACGTGACCGCGGTGGCGGTCGCCGAGACGGTGCTGGCCGACATCGACCGGCGGACCTTCCTCTTCCTCGTCCACGAGTCGCCGACCTTCGCCCTGGGCATCATGGGGGCGCTCGCCAGCCGCCTGCGGGAGTACGACGAGCGCCTCGGGCGTCTCCAGGAGCCGGCCTGAACGCCTGTAGTCCCAGGCCGGGGTAGAAGTTTCTCCGGGCGCCGGCCCCATGTTTCCGAGGGACCCTAGGGTGGTAGTAGGGAATGCGACGCGACGATGCGATCGCACCGGGAGGGGAACACCGTGCACATCGACCCGTACATCGTGCTGGGGAGTGCCGTCGTCGGCTTCCTCGTAGGTCTGACCGGCGCCGGCGGTGGGGCGCTGATGACCCCCATGCTCATCCTGCTGTTCAACGTGAAGCCGTCCGCCGCCGTCTCGAGCGACCTGGTGGCGGCGGTGTTCATGCGTCCGTTCGGCGCCGCCGTCCACATCACGAAGAAGACGGTCAACTTCCGGCTGGTCGGCTGGATGGTCCTCGGGTCGGTGCCGATGGCCTTCCTGGGCGCCTACCTGCTCCACCTCATGGGCCACACCAAGACCTCGGAGACCCACATCGAGGAGATCCTGGGTGCGGCCCTGCTGGTGGGCGCGGCGGCCATGGTGGTGCGCGCCTGGCTGGACCGGCGCTCGGGTCAGTCCCGTCGGGCGATCGTCCACACCCTGGAGGTCCGTCCGGTCCCCACCGTGCTCATCGGCATGGTGGGCGGGGTCATCGTCGGCCTGACCTCGGTGGGCTCGGGCTCCCTCATGATCGTCCTGTTGCTGTTCCTCTACCCGATGCTCGGGGCCAACCAGCTCGTGGGGACCGACCTCACGCAGGCCGTGCCCCTCACCATGGCCGCCGCCCTCGGGGCCCTGATATTCGGCCACGTCGAGTTCTCGGTCACCACGTCGATCATCGTCGGCAGCGTTCCCGCCGTCATCATCGGGGCGTTGTTCTCCTCCCGCGCGCCGGACCGCTACATCCGTCCGGCCATCACCTTCGTGATCTTCGCCTCGGGCCTCAAGTACGTGGGTGTGAGCACGACCGCCCTCGGGTGGATCCTGTGCGCCACCCTCCTGGCCGTCGCCGTCTTCGTCCTGGCCTACGTGCGGCCGTGGCGGGCCGGTGTCGAGGGCCAGGGGGACCTCGACCGCGAGCCGGCGGTGGTGGGCCCGGCCGGGTCGACCAACGGGACGTCACCGGTCGCCGCCCGTTCGGCTCCACCCGGGCCCGGGTAGCCGCCCGGATCCCGCTCCACCCGGGCCCGGTGCTCCTTGACGAACCGGTTGGCCAGCTGGCGGGAGACGCCGAAGATCTCGCTGATCTCGACGATCGTGGCCCCCTCGGCCAGGGCGGCGGCCACCACGGACGCCCGGATCTCCCGCCGGGACTCCTCGAACGCGGCCAGGATCGTCGTCAGGTCGCGACTGCGGGCCGCCGAGTCGGTGGCCCGGACCGACTCCATCAGGGTGGAGCCGGCGCTGAGGCGGTCGATGTCGTCCTGGTTCCAACGGTTCTGGATCTGGAGCCGCTCGATCAGCCGTTCGCCGGCCTCGGTGTAGCGCCGGACGTCGGCGATCACGCGGTCGATCGGCTCCTCCACGACCTGCAGGATACGCACGTCTCAACGTGGCCCGAACCCCCGTGCGAAACACCGGTTGCGGAACCGGGGTGGCGCGAACAGAGCAATGCCCTGACCTGCGGGAAAACAGGTCAGGGCATCGTGGAGGTGGCGGGAATCGAACCCGCGTCCTCCGGCTTCTCAATAGGCCTTCTCCGAGCGCAGCCGGTGGTGGATTGTCGGGACCCGCTCCGCTACCGGCGGCAGTGCGGGTCCGTATCCGACTGAAGTGTCCCTGACGGCCCGTCGGCGCAGCTGTTCAGGTGAGCCCCACTAGATGGCGCCCTGTTCTGACCCGTGGGGCTTAGACCAGGAGGACGTCGCAGTTTCTAGGCTGCGAGCGCGAGCTGAGGCTCGGCGTTTGTTTTTGGTTCCGGCTCTTTAACGTGGCTCCGGAGACCACGGCTCGCTTCTCCTA
>Ga0181528_10000621_pt1 | contig 24290 bp, 15 predicted proteins | sample PEATcosm2014_Bin_47_FD_119742 | JGI IMG/M metagenome (GOLD analysis project Ga0181528, IMG submission 119742) | Peatland microbial communities from MTU Mesocosm Facility, Houghton, MI, USA - PEATcosm2014_Bin10_10_metaG | ecosystem: Environmental > Terrestrial > Soil > Wetlands > Peat | place...
ATTCGGGCGAACTGCTGCGTGCCCTGCTGGACGAAGCGCCGTTTGGCGACGGCACGATAAGGCTGCCGGTGCTGACCCCCAACCTGCAGGGCTACGAGGCGGCGCGGGCCGCGGGGGCGCGCCGGGTGGCGGTGTTCGCCGCGGCCTCCGAGAGCTTCTCCCAGCGCAATATCCAGTGTTCCATCGCCCAGTCGCTGCAGCGCTTTGCTCCCGTGCTGGCGGCGGCCCGGGCCGACGGCGTTACGGTGCGCGGCTACCTGTCGTGCGTGATCGCTTGTCCCTACGAGGGGGTCATCGCTCCGGCGGCGGTCGCGCCGCTGGCGGCGGAGTTGCTCGCGATGGGCTGCGACGAGATCTCGCTGGGCGACACGATCGGCGTCGGCACGCCGGCCACGGTGAGCGCGCTCGTGGGCGCCGTGGCGCGCGTCGTGCCGGTGGCGGCGCTGGCCGGGCATTTCCACGACACCTATGGCATGGGGGTCGCCAATGCCTGGGCCGCGTACCTGCTGGGCGTGCGCACCTTCGACGGCTCGGTGGCCGGACTGGGCGGCTGCCCCTATGCGCCCGGCGCCAGCGGCAATGTCGCGACCGAGGACCTGGTCTACCTGTTCGAGGGCATGGGCATCGCGACCGGCGTCGACCGCGACGCGCTCGTGGCCTGCGCCGACTGGATCGGAGCGCAGCTGGGCGGCGCCCGGCCCGGCCGCGGCCGCGTCGCCGACTCGGCCGCCGTGCGTGCGCTGCTGGCCCGGGTCCGGGCCGTTGCGCAATAAGCATATTCGCAACAGGTCTTTCGGCAAGGCGCGAGGCCTCGCGTATTCTTGGCCGCTTGTCGAAAATCAGGAGAATCCCATGAAGGGACCGTCGACCGGGCGCGCCGCGCGCCATTTGCGCACGATGTGCGCCATCGGGGCTCTTGCCCCCCTGCCGGTGCTGGCGCAGCCGGCGCCGGAAACGGCAAGCGCCCAGCTCGATACCATCGTCGTCACCGGAACCCACGCCAAGGACCGCACCGAACTCAATTCGACCGCGCCGGTGGACATCATCAGCGCCGACGACCTGCGCGCCGCCGCCGGACCCGAAGCCAGCGTCGGCCAGGCGCTTGCCGCGCTGCTGCCGTCGGTCAACTTCCTCGACCAGTCCAATTCCGGCAGTTCCGACCACGTGCGCGCGCTGCAGCTGCGTGGCCTCGGGCCCGACCAGATCCTGGTGCTGATCAACGGCAAGCGCGTCCACACCACCTCCATCGTCAATGTCGAATCGACGGTCGGCCTCGGGTCGGTCGCGGTCGACTTCAATTCGATCCCGGTCAATGCGATCAAGCGCATCGAGGTGCTGCGCGACGGCGCCGGCGCGCAATACGGCTCCGATGCGATCGCCGGCGTGGTCAACATCATCCTCGACGATGCGCGCACCGGCGGCGAGCTGGCGATCAACGCCGGCGAGTTCGTCACCGATTTCGCGCCGACCAACCGCAGCATCAAGGACGGCCAGACGGTCAACGCCCAGGGCAAGTACGGCGTGGCGCTGGGCGAGGGCGGGCTGCTGCGCTTCGGCGTCGACGCCACCAGCCACCAGCCGACCAACCGCGCCGGTTTCGACCAGTTCACCCCGTATGCGCCCTTCACCAATACCCAGAACCCGGCGTCGACCACCATCACCTTCGTCGCCGGCGACGCGCAGGTGCGCAACCTCAACCTGTGGCTCAACAGCGCCGTGCCGCTGGCCGGCGGCGCGACCGCCTATGCCGTGGCGCTCTACAACCACCGCACCAGCATCGGCGATGCATATTTCCGCGAACCGCTCGATACCGGCAACAACGTGCCGGCCATCTATCCGGGCGGCTTCCTGCCCGAGAGCACCGGGACCAACACCGACCTGCACCTCGACGGCGGCGCGCGCGGCCACCTGGCCGCCGGCTGGGATTACGACGCGAGCCTGACCTACGGCCTCAACACGTTCGACTACGGCCTGGATCACTCGCTCAACGCCTCGTATGGCGCCGCCAGCCCGACGACGTTCAAGCTGGGTGGATTCCGCTTCGGCCAGGCGACCGCCAACCTCGACATCACCGGCGACGTGAACGGCCTCGGCCTGGCCACGCCCGCGACCTTCGCCTTCGGCGCCGAGCTGCGCCGCGAGAATTTCTCGACCTCTGCGGGCGACCCGGCATCGTACCTGGACGCCAACGCGCTCGCGAATCCACCGGTCACGCCGAACCCGAACGGCATCGGCGGATCGCAGGGCGACGGCGGCCTGCGGCCCGACGAGGTCGCCGATGCCAGCCGCAACATCGGCGGCATCTATGCCGATCTTTCCGACAATCTGCTACCCAACGTGTTCGCCGACGCGGCGGTGCGCTTCGACCACTACAGCGATGCCGGCTCGGCGACCACCGGCAAGCTCAGCGGCCGCTGGGAATTCGTCCAGCACTGGGCGCTGCGCGGCGCGGTGTCGAGCAATTTCCGGGCGCCGGCGCTGGCCCAGATCCATTCGGCCTACAGCCCGACCGCCTACGGCCTGGGTGGCGGGCTGGCGACGGTGAACATCGTGCCGGTTTCCGATCCGCACGCCATCGCCCTGGGTGCCCAGCCCCTGAAGCCGGAAAAGTCGCGCAATTACAGCGTCGGGTTGACCGCGCAGCCGATCGCGCCGGTGCAGCTCGCGGTCGACCTGTTCCGCATCAACATCGACGATCGCATCGCGCTGTCGCAGGCGATCCAGAGCGCCTCCGGCGCCTACTACCAGTTCTTCACCAATGCCGCCGATACCAGCACGCACGGCGTCGACGTGGTGGGCAGCTGGACGGCCCGGGTGCTGGGCGGCAGCCTGCGGCTCTCGGACGCCAGCACCTGGCTGAGCAACGAGATCCGCGACATCCATGCCCAGCCGCTCGACAGCAGCGGCAACGGGCTGCTGTTCGGCCTGCAGGCGCAGAACGCGATCACTTCGGCCGTTCCCAAGCACCGCGACGTGCTGACGGCCACCTGGTCCGGCGATGGCGCCGCCAACGCCTGGAACCTGCTGGCCCGGGTCACCCACACCGGCGAAGTGGCGCGCGTGTTCGACTTCGGCGGCGGCTACGTGCCGATCCAGAACTACACCGGCACCGAGCAGCTCGACGTCGAGGCCGAGTACCGCGCGACCCGCGCGCTGTCGCTGGCGCTGGGCGCGCTCAACCTCACCGACCGGTATCCGACGCAATCGGACCCGGACATCAACTACGGCGGCAACCTGCCCTACGACTTCCTGGCTCCCATCGGCTTCAACGGGCGCTACGTGTACCTGCGCCTGCGCTACGAGCTGCGCTGATGGACCGGCCATGAATCCGCAGCCGGCGCACGCCGCGGGACCCGGCGCCGATGCAGCCGACGACGGCGTGCCGCGCCGCCACCTGGGCGTGCGCCACGCCATGGCGGTGTGCGTGGGCATGGTGATAGGCGCGGGGATCTTCCGCACCTCGCCCAATGTCGCCCACAGCGTGATGAGCGCCGGGCCGCTGTTCGGCGCCTGGGCGCTGGGCGGCGTGCTGTCGGTGCTGGGTGCGCTGTGTTTTGCCGAGATGGCCTCCGCCTTCCCCCATGCCGGCGGCGACTACGCGTTCCTGGCGCGGGCCTACGGCCGCAAGCTGGCCCTGCTGTTCGCCTGGTCGCGCTTCTCGGTCATCCATACCGGCTCGATGGCGCTGCTGGCGTTCGTCTTCGGCGACTACCTCTCGCAGATCGTCAACTTCGGGCCCTGGACCAGCCCCGTGTTCGGCGTGGTGGCGGTGGTGACGCTGATATCGGTGAACCTGCGCGGCATCCACATCGGCGTCGGCACCCAGGTGGGACTGATGTCGCTGGTGATATTCGGCCTGAGCTGCGTCGTGCTGGGCGGCCTCTGGCAGGTGATCCACGGCGTCGCCCCGCTGACGTCCGCGACCGTGTCGGCCGCGCCGGCGGACCGCACCAGCTTCGGCACGGCGATGGTCTTCGTGCTGCTGGCCTACGGCGGCTGGAGCGATGCGGCCACGCTGTCGGCCGAGATGCGCGATGCGCGCCGCGGCATCGTCTTCGCGCTGATCGGCGGCATGTCGATCGTCGGCGCCCTGTACCTGGGCGCCAACTGGGGCTACGTGCGCGTCCTGGGTCTGGACGGCCTCGCCGACAGCAACGCACCGGCCGCCGACGTGATGCGCACGGCGTTCGGGCGGCCGGGCGAGATCCTCATCGTGGCCACCGTCGCCACCGCCGCCATCTCGGTGATGAACGCGCTGCTCATCGTCGGCGCGCGCACCACCTTCGCGGCGGCGCGCGACCTCACCGCGCTGCGCGGCCTGGGCAAGTGGGATGCGCGCCGCGGCACGCCGGCAAAGGCGATGGTGGCGATGGGCTGCGTGGCCATATTGCTGATCGGCTTCGGCAGCATCACGCGCGGCGGCTTCGCGACCATGGTCGATTACCTGGCGCCGGTGTACTGGTTCTTCCTCTCGCTCAGCGCGCTGGCGGTGATCGTGCTGCGCTACCGCTTCCCGGACACGCCGCGGCCGTTCCGCGTTCCCGGCTACCCGGTGACGCCGCTGCTTTTCTTCTTCAGCTGCCTCTACACGCTCTACGCCAGCCTGGCCTACGTGCAGGTTGGCGCGCTGGTGGGCGTGGCCGTGCTGGCGCTGGGCGGTGTGCTGCTGCTGTTCCAGCGCCGCTAGCAGCGCCTCAGGCCAGCGCGGCGTGCACGTCGGCGCGGTCGGTCGCGCCGACGGCGCCGAGCGCCGGGGTGTCGCCGCTGCCCAGCAGCTGCTGCAGGCGCGCGGCCGAGAACAGCCCCCGCACCTGGCGGCTGTCGGCGGTCGCGGCCGACTCGACGACGACGACATAGCGCAGGCCGCCCTGGGCCAGCAGCGCCGCGACCTCGGACACCGTCATCCCGACGGTGTCGGAATAGGCCAGCACCCGCCACCGGGCCACCGGCACCATGATGTTCTCGACCTGGACGTCACGCCACGCGCAGGTGGTTTCCGAACAGCCCACCGACAGCATGTACTGCATCGGCTTCTCGCCCTGGATATCGTAGGACGTGATCGATCCGAGCAGCTGGCGCTCGCGGCCCACCACGAAGGCGAAGCGCGCGCCCGACAGCTTCATCTGCTCGAGCGCCGCCTCGATCGTTGCATCGAAGGCGGCGGTCACCACCGGGGCCGAGCGGAAGTCGGTGAGGGCGAGGGTCGCCGGCGCATCGGGATCGAGGCGGTAGGGACGGGTCGCCGGGGCGCCGGGGATCAGGATGGGGAAGCTTGCGGACTGCAGTGCGGCAACGTGCGACGACGGCATGGGACCTCCCGGCAACGGTGGTTTGGCTCGGCACCCCCGCCGATGCGACGCCGGACGACGGCCAGGCGGGCGATCGGACGGGCGGTCACGCAGGCAAGCGCGCGGGTAAACGCGGGGGCATCCGAGCGGGCATTGATTCTGGGCGTGGCGCGAAGCGCCGGTCAAGCCGCCCGATGGGCTAGCGGCCCCCGGTTCCGCGGGGCGGTCCGTCGACGCTACGCCAGGAGAAGCGCGCCGCGCCGGGTCGGCTTGCCGGCCGGTTTACCGCATCGACGGGAAGCCTGTATGCGTGGGCGCGCCGGCGGCGCCCGTGCGTTTCAGAAGCGCAGGCTGTGCACTCCGACGACCCCGGGCAGGTCCTGGATCTGCCGCAGCACCGCCGGCGCGATCTCGCCATCGACCGATACCAGGCACACGGCGTCGCTGCCGGGCATGGCGCGGCCCAGGTTGAAGTTGGCGATGTTGACCCCGGCCCGACCCAGCGCGGTGCCCAGGCTGCCGATGAAACCCGGCGTGTCCTTGTTGCGCACGAACAGCATCCGCGGCGTCCACTCCGATTCGAGGGCCACGCCGTCGATGCCGACCAGCCGCGGCTTGCCGCTGAACAGCGTCCCGGCCAGGCGCAGCGTGCCGGCGTCGGTCTGCACCTGCACGCGGATCAGCGTGTGGTAGTCGCCCTCGGCCTCGCGCCGCGTCTCGGCAACTGCGATGCCGCGGTCACGCGCGATCAGCGGCGCATTGACCAGGTTCACGAACGCCGACGAGGGGCCCAGCAGGCCCATCAGCACGGCGCTGGCCAGCGGCCGGGTGTTGAGCGCGGCCACCTGTCCCTCGAAGGCGACCTCTACCGACCGTATGCCGCCGCTGACCACCTGGCCGACGAGGCTGCCCAGGCGCTCGGCCAGCAGCATGTAGGGGCGCAGGCGCGGCGCGTCCTCGGCCGAGACCGGCACCATGTTGAGCGCGTTGGTTACCGCGCCGGTGAGCAGGAAATCGCTCATCTGCTCGGCGATCTGCAGCGCGACGTTCTCCTGGGCCTCGACCGTCGAGGCCCCCAGGTGCGGCGTGCACACGACGTTGTCGAGCGCGAACAGCGGATTGTCGCGCGCCGGCTCGTCGGCAAAGACATCCAGCGCGGCGCCGGCCACTTGTCCGGAGCGCAAGGCCTGCAGCAGCGCGGCCTCGTCGATGAGGCCGCCGCGCGCACAATTGACGATGCGCACACCGCGCCGGCAGCGCGCCAGGGCGGCGGCGTCGATGATGTGGCGCGTCTGCGGCGTCAGTGGCGTGTGCAGGCTGATGAAATCGGCGCGCGCCAGCAGCGCATCGAGTTCCACCTTCTCGGCGCCCAGGGCCTGCGCGCGCTCCGGCGTCAGGAACGGATCGCTGGCCACGACCTTCATCTTCAGCCCGAGCGCGCGCTCGACGACGATCGCCCCGATGTTGCCGCAGCCGATGAGCCCCAGCGTCTTGCCGGTGAGCTCCACCCCGAGGAAGCGCGATTTCTCCCAGAGCCCGGCGTGCGTCGAGGCGTTGGCCGCGGGGATCTCGCGGGCCAGCGCGAACATCATCGCGATCGCGTGTTCGGCCGTCGTGATCGCATTGCCGAAGGGCGTGTTCATGACGACCACGCCGCGCGCGCTGGCCGCGGCGATGTCGATGTTTTCCACGCCGATGCCGGCGCGCCCGATCACCCGCAGCCGGGTCGCCGCGCTGAGCAGCGCGGGCCCGACCTTGGTGGCCGAGCGTATCGCCAGGCCGTCGAACTCGGCGATGGCGCGGCGCAGTTCCTCCGGCTTGAGGCCGATGTGCTGCTCGACGGCGATGCCGCGGTCCTGGAACACGGCCACGGCGCGCGGCGACAGCGCATCGGCGATGAGTACGCGGGGCGTCACGGCGGGGCCTTCGGGGCGCTGCGCTGGCGGCGGGCTGCGACCGCTCACGGGCTAGAGCGCGGCCGCCAGCGACGCACCGCGGCCCGCTGCCGCGCCGGTGCCGCGGCCGCCGCCGTGCACGGCATGGGCCCAGTCGAGCCATTCGGTCAGGATCTCGAGGTCCGCGGTTTCCACCGTGGCGCCGCACCAGATCCGCAGTCCCGGCGGGGCGTCGCGGTAGGAACCGATGTCGTAGGCCACGCCTTCTTCCTCCAGCGCGGCGATGATCCGCTTGAACCACAGTGCCTGCTCCTCCACCGGCATGCCGACCGCGGCGGCCGGCGCCAGCCGCAGGCACACCGAGGTGGGCGAGCGCGTTGCCGCGTCGGTGGCCAGGTAGGTGATCCACGGCGTGCGCTCGACCCAGTCGCCCAGCGCGCGCGCGTTGGCGCGCGTGCGCCGTTCCAGGCCGGCGCTGCCGCCGACCGAGCGTGCCCAGGCCATCGCGGCCAGCGCGTCCTCGACGCAGAGCATCGAGGGCGTGTTGATCGTGTCGCCCTCGAAGATGCCGCGTATCAGCTGCTGGTCCCTGGCCAGGCGGAAGATCTTGGGCACGGGCCAGGCGGGCACATGCGACTCCAGGCGCTGCACGGCGCGCGGCGACAGGATGAGGATGCCGTGCTGTGCCTCGCCCCCCAGCACCTTCTGCCAGCTGAAGGTGACGACATCGAGCTTGTGCCAGGGCATCGGGATCGCGCAGGCCGACGAGGTGGCATCGCAGATGGTCAGGCCGGCACGGTCGTCGGGAATCCAGTCGCCGTCGGGAACGATCACGCCGGCCGTCGTGCCGTTCCAGGTGAAGACGACGTCGTGCGTGAAGTCGGCCCGGTGCAGGTCGGGCAGGGTGCCGAAATCGGCGACGAAGGAGCGGGTCTGCAGGCTGGTCAGCTGCTGCAGGCAGTCGGTGACCCATTCCTTGCCGAAGCTCTCCCAGGCGAAGACATCGACCGGGCGCGGCCCGAGCAGCGACCAGAGCGCCGCCTCGACGGCGCCGGTGTCCGAGGCCGGCAGGATGCCGACCAGGTAGTCGGCCGGCAGGCCCAGCAGCGCATGGGTCTCGCCGATGACCTGCTGCAGCCGCCCCTTGCCCAGCGGCGCGCGGTGCGAGCGGCCCAGCGGCGCGGACTTGAGCACGTCGACGGTCCAGCCCGGGAACTTGGTGCAGGGGCCGCAGGAAAAATTGGGGGAACGGGGGCGACGCGACGGCTGGGTCGCGGGGGAAGCGGACATGGCGGTAGATCCTGTACAGAACGGCTCGTTGGGGAGCCGCGGCCCGGCCACAGAGTAGCCAACTGCCGGCCGTTCAGTCAATGGCCGGCCGTCTGAGATATCTTTTGTGTCATTTCTCCTTAATAATCCCGGCTTCGCGTCAGATGGCGTGCGGCTCGCCCGGCGGTTGCCTGCGGGCGGATGTCGTAGCGCATGCCCACCAGGAATTTGTCTATGCAAACGAACTGCCCGGCTCCAGCGGCGTCGCGCCGCGGGCTTGCGGTTGCCTGTCCACCCGTTTCCTCCCGGTCCGTTCTCCCGGCGCGCGTGCGCCCGGTGCGCCCGGCCGTGGCGCTGCGCGCGGCCCTCTGCGCGGCAGGCCTGTTCATCGTATTGCCGGCACGCACGGCGCCCGCGGCGGCGCCGGCGGTGCGCGTGACGCGCACCGCGGTCCTGCCTGCGCTCGCGCCGGCGGCCACGGCCAAGGTCCTGGACAAGCTGGCGCCCGGCCTGCGCAGCCGCACCGTGAGCCTACGCGACCTGGGCGCCTACCGGCCGCTGGAACTGCGCGGTGTCGACCGCAGCGCCTACCTGCCGCTGACGGTGCGCTTCGACGAATCGGTGGTGCGCGCGCGCCTGCACCTGAACTTCACGTTCTCGCCGACGCTGCTCGCCGACCTGTCGCAACTCAAGGTGATGATCGACGACGAGCCGCTGGCGAGCATCCGCCTGCCCAAGGAGCGCCTGGGCACGCCGCAGACCGTCGACATCGACCTCGATCCGCGCTATTTCGTCGAGTTCGCCAAGCTCCATTTCCAGTTCCTCGGGCATTACACGATGGACTGCGAATTCCCGTTCCACACCAGCCTGTGGGCCAGCATCAGCAACGAGAGCACCCTCGAACTCGTCACGCGCCCGCTCGTCCAGCGCGGCGACCTGGCGCTCATGCCGGCGCCGTTCTTCGACGTGCGCGACAACCGCCGCCTCGAGCTGCCGTTCGTATTCGCCGCACAGCCCTCGCTGGCCACGCTGCGCTCGGCCGGCGTGCTCGCGTCCTGGTTCGGCGCGGCCGCCAGCTACCGCGGCGCGCACTTCCCCGTCCTCTACGACGCCCTGCCGCAGCGCCATGCGGTGGTGCTGGCGACCAACGACGAGCGCCCGGCGCACCTGGCGCTGCCGCAGGTCCAGGCGCCCACGCTGATGGTCGTCGACCACCCGGACGATCCCTCGACCAAGCTGCTGCTGGTGCTGGGCAAGGATGCCGACCAGCTGCGCACCGCGGTGGAGGCCCTGGTGCTCGGCCAGGCGGTGTTGACCGGCGATCGCGTCGAGATCCGCCAGGTGCGACTGCCCGAGGCCAGCCTCGCGTACCAGGCGCCCAACATCGTCAAGACCGGCGACCGGGTGCGGATCGGCGACCTCGTCGAGCACGCCACCGACCTGCAGGTGAGCGGCCAGGTACTCGACCCGATCCGCATCAACCTGCGCCTGCCCGCCGACATCTTCACGTGGGAGGCGCGCGGCATGCCGGTCGACCTGCGCTTCCGCTACACGCCACCCCACGAGACCGGCCAGGCGAGCCTGGGCGTGCGCATCAACGACGAGTTCGTCGAGTCTTTCCCGCTGCGTTCGGCGGCCGGCGGTGGCAATGCCGAGCGCCTGGAGCTGCCGTTTCTCGAGGACACCGGCACCCTCGTGAGCCAGGGCCTGACGGTGCCGGCCTTCCAGCTGGGACCCAACAACCAGTTGCAGTTCCTCTTCGACATCCCGCCCCAGGACGAAGGCCGCTGCCGCTCAACCCTGGGCGGCGCCCAGGCGGCGATCGATCCGGACTCGACCCTGGACCTGACCCACATCGAGCACTACGCGGCCATGCCCAACCTGGCGTTCTTCGCCAACAGCGGCTTCCCCTTCACCAAGTTCGCCGACCTGGGCCAGACCGCCGTCATCATTCCCGACACGCCCCAGCCGGCCGAGGTCGAGACCACGCTCACCGCCCTGGGGCAGTTCGGCGCAGCCACCGGCGTGGCCGCGACCCGCCTGACCCTGCTGGCTGCCAGCCACGCGCAGGAGGCCGGCGATCGCGACCTGCTGGTGATCGCCAGCGGCATGGCCAGCCCGCTCCTGGAGGCATGGAAGGCGACCGTGCCGGCCCGCATCGACTCCGGCGAACGCGCCACCTCGGTGCTGGGCCGCCTGTCGGATGCCGGCGCCGAGTGGTTCAGCGGCGCCACGCCGCACGCGGTGCCGCGCAACGGCTGGACCGAGATCTCGGCCAAGGGGCCGCTGGCGGCCATCATGGGATTCGAGTCGCCGCTGCAGGGCGGGCGCTCGGTGGTCGTGCTCAATGCCACCGATGCCGCGGCGCTCCCGGCCGCGGCCATCGCGCTCATCGATGCCGGCAAGTTGCGCGAGCTGCGCGGCGACCTGGTGCTGTTGCGCGGCGACACGGTCCAGTCGTTCCGCGTCGGCGATACCTACTATGTCGGCCACCTGAGCTGGTGGCGCTGGATTTGGTTCCAGCTGCACAGCCATCCGCTGCTGCTGGCGGCGCTCGGCCTGTTGCTGGGCGTGTTCCTGGCATTGCTGGTGTTCGGGACGATGCGGCGGATGGCGGCGCGCCGCCTGGCCGCGGGGCCGTGAGGCGAGGCCAGGCGGGCGTGACGCGCTTGCTGCGCTTGCCGGAACTGCTGCCCGCGCTCGCGCCTGCCGTGTTTGCCTCTGGCCTGGCCGTGCTTGCCCCTCCTGCCCTCGGCGCCGACGGTGCGGCTCCCGCCGCAGGCGGCCGGGCCGGCGCGCCGGCGGGCGCGACCGCTGTGCAGTGTGCCTGGCCGGCCTGGCAGGCATTCCAGGCGCGCTTCCTGCAAGCCGACGGCCGCGTGATCGACCCGGCCTCGCCGCGCGGCCACACGGTCTCCGAGGCCCAGGCCTACGCCCTGTTCTTCGCCCTGGTCCAGGACGACCGCGCGGTCTTCGAGCGCATCCTGCGCTGGACCGAGGACAACCTCGCTGCCGGCGACCTCGCGCTGCGGCTGCCGGCGTGGCAGTGGGGCCGGCGCGACGACGGCACGTACGGCGTGCTCGACGACAACTCCGCCGCCGACGCCGACCTGTGGCTGGCCTACACGCTGGGTGAAGCCGGTGGCCGCTGGAACGAGCGCCGCTACCGTGCGCTGTCGTCGCTGCTGGCCGAGCGGATACTGCGCGAGGAGTCGGCCCTCGTCCCCGGTCTGGGCCGGATGCTGCTGCCCGGCGCGCACGGTTTCGCGCCTGAGCGCGGCCGCTGGAAGCTCAATCCCAGCTATGCACCGCCCTTCCTGCTGCGCTGGTTCGCCATGCACAGCGGCGATGCGCGCTGGGAGGAACTGCGACGCGGCGCGTTGCGGCTGCTCGTCGATGCGGCGCCGGCCGGTTTCGCCCCCGACTGGGCCTACTTCCAGGAGGTCCAGGACGCGGGCCGTGTGCCCGGCAGCGGAAGCTTCGTGCTGCAGGATCTGCCGGCGGCCGACCGCACCGGCGGCTATGACGCGATCCGCGTCTACCTGTGGGTCGGCATGATGGCGGCCGCCGACGCCGATCGTGCAGCATTGCTGCAGCATTTCGCGCCCATGGCGGCCGCGAGCGCGCTGGTGGGTGCGCCGCCGGTGGCGGTCGATGCCGCCGGCCCGGGCAGCACGGGCACCGCCGGCCCGCCGGGATTCTCGGCGGCGGTGCTGCCGCTGCTGGCCGCGCTCGATCGGCCCGCTGCCTTGGACCGGCAGCTGGCGCGGCTGGCCGCGCAACCCGCGGCGGCCGACGCGTACTACGACCAGGCGCTCAGCCTGTTCGGGCGCGGCTGGCACGAGGGGCGCTTCGCCTTTGCCGCCGATGGCAGCCTACAACTGCCGGCGCATTGCTCGGCCGCGGCGGGGCAACGGTGAACGGGCGCATGGCGCCCTGCGGGCAGCGCACCGACGCGCAGCCGCACCGCGCCAGCGGCGTCGCCGCCGCGGTCGTGCGCGCCGCACTGGCGGCCCTGGCGGGCCTGCCGCTGGCCGCTGCGCCGCCGGCAGCGCTGGCCGCGCCGACGGTGCGCGATGGCAACGCGCTGGCCATCGCCGAATTGCTGCGCAGCGCCCGCCTCTGGCAGGTGCTGGGCCATCCGGATTCGGAGCGCAACGTGCTGCGCAAGCTGCTGGCCATCGACGCGCGCGAGCCGCGGGCCCTGCTGTTGCTGGGCGAGCTCGAGCTGCGCGTCGGCGATGGGCCGGAGGCTCGCCGTGTGCTGGCCGCCCTGCACGCCAGCCACCCGGGCAGCCGCGAAGACGCCGAGCTCGAGGCCTTGGGCCGCGTCTACGCGCAGGACAAGGGCGGGCTGGCAGACCTGCGGCTGGCACTGCGCGGCGGCAATTCCGCCCGCGCCCAGGCCCTGGCACGCGCGCTGTTTCCCGGTGGCCGGGCGCCGGGCGACCTGGCCAACGAATTTTCCGGCCTGCTGTCGAGCACGCCAGCCGGCTGGGACCGGTTGCGCGCACAGTTGCAGGAGCGCATCGCCGCCGACCCCGCGCCCGGCGACGAGCTCACGCTGTACGAGCTGCTGGCGCAGCACGCCGATACCCGCGACCAGGCCCTGCGCGGTTTCGCCCGGTTGTCGCACTCGCACGACCTGCCGCCCGAGCGCGTCGCCGAGCCGTGGCGCCAGACGCTGCTGGCCATGGGGGCCGACGATGCCGGCCTGGCCGAACGCCAGCGCTTCCTGGAACGCTACCCCGCCGACAGCGAAGTGCGCGGCGATCTTGCGCGCGTCCAGGCCGAGCGGATTGCTGCGCAGCAATCGGATGACGATCCCGGCGTACAGGCACGGCTGCAGGCCGAGCGCGCGCTCGATGCCGGTGCCTACGACGAGGCCGAGGCGCTGCTGCGGCGCAGCCGCGACCTGCGCCCCGACGACGGCGAGACCGTGGGCACGCTCGGACTGCTGCGCCTGCGCCAGGGGCGCAATGCCGAAGCCCTCGAGCAGTTCGACGCGGCCATCGTCCTCGAGCAGGCGCACGGCGGCGCGCGCCAGCGCTGGCGCGACCTGGCGGCAAGCGCACGCTACTGGAGCAGCCTGCAGCGCGCCCGCGCCTTGCGCGACGGCGGCGACCTGGACGGGGCCGCGCGCCTGGTGCTCAGTGTCCGGGACACGCAACCGGAGCAGACCGAGGCCTACCATCTGCTGGCGGCCATCCGCCTGCTGCAGGGCCAGGACGCCGAGGCCGAGCGCCTGTACCGCGAGCTGCTGGCGCGCGATGCCGGCGACGCGCGCGCCTGGCGCGGACTGCTGTCCGTGCGGCTGCGCGCCGGCCGGGTCGACGAGGCACTCGACGAGGCCCAGGGCCTGCCGCTCAAGGCCAATGTCGCGGCCGCCGATGCGCTGGACCCCGGCGACCTGCGCGACGCGATCGACCGTGGCGCGGCCGCGCACCCGGATACGGCCCTGCGCCGCCTCGAGCGCGCGGTGCGCCTGCTGCCGCGCGATCCGTGGCTGCGCTACGACCTGGCCCAGCAGTACCGGCGACTGCAACTGCCCGCACTGGCGCGCCAGGTGATGGACGAAGGCGCCGCCCTCGCCCCCGCGGACGATGGCATGCGCTATGCCGCCGCGCTCGTCGACGCCGCCACCGACGACGACGCCGCGGCACTGGCCGGCATCGCCGCGATACCGCCCGAACGGCGGACCGCCGGCATGCAGGCGCTGGCGCAGCGCCTGCGCTTCGAGCAGGCGCTGCGCCGCGCCCGCACCGCCCGCGCCGCGGGCAACGGCGCCGAGGACCTGCTCTGGCGCCAGCAGGCGCTGGACGAGGCCGGCGCCGACCCCGATCGGCGCCTGCGCGTGGCCCGCGCCGATCTGTCGGCCGACGATCCGGAAGCGGCGCGCGCGGTGCTCGGCGGTTTGCTGGGGCAATTCGACACGCTGTCCCCGGAACAGCGCCGCGACCTGCTGCGCGTGCGCATCGACGCCGGCGACAGCGCCGGCGCCCTGGCGCAGATCGACCGCCTGCTGGCGGCAGCGCCCGCGCCGGGCGCCGAGGCCGGTGCGGTGCCCGCCATGCCTGCCACGGCACCACCGGCGCCGACCGCCGGGCGCGCCGACCTGTTGCTGCTGCGCGCCCGTGCCCATGCTGCGCAGCATGACGCCGCGGCGCTGCGCGCCGACGCCGCGGCGCTGCGCGGTGAACTGGCGCCCGGCGACATCGGCCGACGCATCGAACTGGTGCAGATCCTCGACGCCGACCGGCCGGCGGCACGCGCCGCCGCCGCCGAATTGCTTGCGCAATACCCGCAGGATCCGGACGTGCTGCTCGAAGCGGCACGCCAGGCGCAGCGCGACCACGACTACCGGCGCGCCGTGGCGCTGCTCAGGCAGGTACGGGCCAGCCCTGCCCCGGCCGCGCGGCCGGGTCCGCTCGAAGGTACCGTGCCCTTGCTGGCGCTGCAGCCGCTGGACCTCGATGCGTCGGGGCCGGCGCCGTCGCCGGGCACCGGTGCGGGCAGCCAGGCGCAGGAGGAAGCGCGCCGGCAGCTCGCCTCGATCGAGGCGCGCCGCCAGCCGCACGTCGATACCGCGTGGATGGTCTTCGTCCGGCACGCCGACGACGGCATCTCGACGCTGCGGGGCAACGAGATTCCGCTGCTCGGCGTCTGGCCGCAGGATTACGACGGCCACTGGTTCGCCCAGGTCGATGCCGTGCGCCTCGATGCGGGCACCCTGCCGGCATCGCTGGCCGGCGCGGCCCAGTTCGGCAAGGTGCTGGCGCTGGCCCCGCCGAGCGGGCTGGCCGCGCCAGTGGACGAATCGGCGACCGGCCTGTCGGCGGCCGGCGGCTGGCGTTCGGACAACCGGCGCTGGGACCTGGGCATCGTCGGCGCCGGCTTCAAGGTGCCCAACATCGTGGGCGGCTGGCGCGAGAACCGCGAATGGGGCGACACCGATGTCAGCGCGGAGCTGACGCGGCGCGTGCAGACCGGCAGCTTGCTGTCGTATGCCGGCGCCGCCGATCCGGTGACCGGCGCGGTCTGGGGCGGCGTCACCGACACCGCGCTGGGCGTGCGCGCGAGTCGCGACTACGCCAATCGCTGGAGCGCGTCGATGAGCGCGGAACTGGGCCTGCTCACCGGGCGCAACGTGCCGTCCAACGTGGACCTGAAGTGGCGCGGCGCACTGGGCCGCGAGTGGGTGCACAGGCCCGACTTCCGCCTCAGCGCCGGCGCCGCGCTGAGCCTCTGGCACTACGGCACGAACGAGAGCTTCTACACCTTCGGCCAGGGCGGCTATTACAGTCCGCAGCGCTACGTCTCCATCGGCGTGCCGATCGAGATCGAGGGGCGCCACGGCCTGCTGTCCTACGACGTGCGCGCCACTCCGTCGCGTTCCTGGACCTACGAGCAGAACACGCCGTATTACCCGGGCAGCGGCAGCCTGCAGGCACTGGCGGGCGATCCCATCCACGTCGCCGGCGCCGGCGGCGGCCTCGCCGGCAGCCTGCGCGCCGTGCTCGAATACCGCGCCACCGCGCACTGGGCGGTGGGCGGCTGGCTCGACATAGACCGCTCGGCGTACTACGCGCCGACCCGGGCGATGCTCTATTTCCGTTACTGGTTCACGCCCCAGCAGGGCCCGGTCGACTACCCACCGTATCCGGTGGTGCCGATCTCGCTGTATTGATCGGCCCGGCCGGGCGGCCGGGCTGGTTGCCCGGTCGATCGCCCAGCGGATCGGCGCGCTGGCACGCGCTCAGGCCGTGGCCTGCGGCAGCCAGGGGCCTGCGAGGGCCAGAGCGACGATGAAGCTGTTGAAGCGGTCGAGCACGCCGCCGTGGCCGGGCAGCAGGCGCGAATAATCCGTGATGGCGCAGCGCCGCTTGAACCACGAGGCGCCCAGGTCCCCGGCCAGCGCCGCGGCCGCGACCGGCACGGCGCAAGCGGCCGCGGCCACCCACGACCAGCCGCACAGGGCGCGCACGGCGATCCCGATGGCGCCGGCGCCCACCAGCCCGCCCGCCAGCCCCTCGACCGTCTTGCGCGGACTGATGGCAGGGGCCAGCGCATGACGGCCCAGCAGCTGGCCGCTGGCCTGGCTGAAGCCGTCGAATGCTGCGCAACAAAGGAAGATCCAGGCCACCCTCGACGGCGCCAGTAGCCAGGCGCTGGCCACGAAGGCCGCGGCCAGGGCGCCCGGGAGTGCCAGCGCGATCGCCGGCACGGGGCGCGTGCGCTGCCACGCCAGCCACACCTCGACGCCGGCGGTCGCGACGATCGCCGTGGCCAGCGCGGCCACCGCGACGCGCCCGGCTGCGCACGCCGCCAGCACGCCATGGACGATGGCCAGGAAGACCAGGAACTTGCGCCAGCGGGCGCGGCGCAGCGCGGGTGGCCGGCCGCGCAAGGCGCGCGCCGTCATCAGCCCGCCGAGCGCGAAGAGGCCCAGCGTGCAGGCCAGCACCGAGGCGGCCAGTGGCGCGGTCGGCATCAGAGCGCCGCGGCGCAGCGGCAGGCCCGCGGCAAGCAAGCGACGCTGGCCCGCACGATGTCCGTATAGAGTTCGCCGTCGAGCATCAGCGTGCGCGGCGCGGCGAAGCTGAAGTCGACGCGTGCGGCCTGGGCGCGGCGTGCCGGGCCGATGCGCTCGGACCCCAGCAGCACCGAGAGGTTGTGCGCCTGCTGGCCCAGCCAGTGGGTACCCAGCTCCATGATGTCGAGGCGGCCATCGTCGAGGCGCGCCTGCGGGAAGGCGCGGAAATTGGCGAGGTGGACGGTGTTGTTCACGACCACGCCGGTGCGCGCGGGCAGGTGCGCCGGCGTGCCGTCGAGCACCACCGCGACGTCCAGCGGTTGCGGCAGCGTGAGCGCGCTGGCCACGCCGTATGCCGCCCGACCCATCCACGGCAGGCGCTGCCGGCCGGTGGCGACGACGTCGGCGACGTAGCCGACTGCCAGCGTGCTGGCCGCCAGGATGCTGCGCTCGGCGCGGTTCGCCTGCTGCAGCGTGACCCGCAGCAGGTCGATGGTGCGCCAGTTGCCGCCGCGCAGCGCGGCGCGGGCCGCCGCTATGGTGCCCATGCCCAGGTCGCGTGCCAGGCAGTTGCCGTGGCCCACCGGGGCCACCGCCAGCGCGTGGCGGCCCGTGTCCAGCCCGGCCAGGACCTCCAGCACGGTGCCGTCGCCGCCGACCGCCACCAGGCCGTCGACGCTGGTGGCTTCCCGGGCGATGCGCGCGGCATCGCCCGGGAAGCGGCTGACGGCGACGCGCGCGACCAGGCCCTGGCGCAGCAGGTCCTGGGCGCAGACCTCGGCCGCGCCGCGCCAGCCCGCGCCGGGATTGGCGATCGCCAGCCAGCGCATCAGCGCGCGCTCCGCGCGGCCCGGTCGCGCAGCACCCAGGCGAGGCCGCGCACATCGGCACGCCATTGCGGCAGCAGCGCGAGCAGCGCGAATTCCTCGAGGGTCGCCAGCACGAAGACGGCCAGCGCCGGATAGAGCAGCCACGGCTGGAAGCCGAAGAGGAACAGCACGCCGATGAAGATGCCCAGCGCGTAGGCGGCCACGCGCGACAGCAGCGTGTGGAAGCTCGACAGCCGGCCATAGCGCAGCAGGGCCGCCGCGTTCTCGGCCAGCCACAGGCCAGGCACCAGCAGGAACGCCAGCAGGTGCGTGCGCAGGAGCTCCGGGTAGAAGATCCAGGCGCCCAGGGCCGCGGTGTACAGCAGCAGGGTGTCGGCGATCGAGTCGAGCAGGGCGCCCAGCGGCGTGGCCGCATCGAGCCAGCGCGCCAGCAGCCCGTCGAGGATGTCCCCGAGCAGCGAGGCGACGAGGATCAGGGAAAACGCCTCGTGGCGACGCGCCAGCGCCAGCGCCACGAGCAGCGGTATGGCGAGCATCCGGGCGACGGTGACGGCGTTGGGCAGGTGTTTGACCATGAGCGCGGCCGAAGTTTCTCACGGGCCGAGCCGGCTGCGGCGTCGTGCCGGCCGGCGGGCCGCCCGGCGCGGCCTACCACTGCCAGTCGCGTATCGGCGAGAGCGACTTGACCTGGATGAGGGCGGGCGACTTGCGATGGGCGGCCTCGGTCTCGACCAGCGAGCCGACGATGCGCACCTTCTTGCCGACCAGCGTGCGGGCCACCGATTGTTCCTCGTCGAAGACCACGAGCTGGACGAAGTACGACGCCTGGGCGGCGGGGCTGAAGTCGGCCATGCCGCCGGCCGGATGCAGCTGCGTGGCCAGCGGCGCCGGCAGCTGCAGGTAGTAGACCACCTCGGCATGGTCGCCCGCCGGCGTCTGGCCGAAGTCGGGCGCGCCGAGGAATTCGCCCGACTGCAGGGTGCCCTGCACCGCGACCGGCAGGACCGCCGGCGTGCCGGCGCGCGCGGTGGCGACGGCAAGCAGCAGGAGCAGGGATAGCGCGCGTGATTTCATGGTCGTTCCGGTAGCAGGTCGGGGCGCCGTGGTGCTCAGGAGGCGCGCTTGTGGTCGGCGGCGGCCAGGTGCGGCAACAGCCAGTCGTGCAGGTGGCGCACCGCCAGCAGGATGCTCTGCGCGTTCACGTGCAGCAGTATGCAGTCGAGCTCGTCGAGGAACCGCAGGTTGCGGGTCTTGAGGTCGATCGCGCCTTCGTAGGGCGAGGTGCCCAGGTAGTGCGCCTCGTTGACGAAATGGCTGCGCAGCAGCTCGGCGATGCCGCGCACGTCGGCTTCGAGCTTGCGCGCGTCGACACCGGCCCGCAGCTCGTGCACCAGGGCATTGGTGCGGGCCACCAGCGCCTGGTGCTCGGCGTCGATGTCGGCGACGCCGGTGTGGTACTGCACCCGGAACTCGAGCGGCTCGATGAGCGTCAGCTCGGCGTTGGTCGCGTCGGCCAGCGCGAAACCGCCGCCGCCCAGTGTGCGCGCCGAGCGCAGTGCGGCCTCGGCGCCCTGCAGCAGCCGGTCGGCATTGGTGCCGTCGGCCGGGTACACGGCCACGCCGATGTGGGCGCTGACGCGGCGCGCCGGATCGTTGCGCTCGAACAGCGCACCGATGGCGGCCACCACGCGCGCCGCCGACACGCCGGCATCGTCGCGTTCGGTGATCTCCGACAGCAGCATGACGAATTCGTGGCGGTTGAGCCGCGCGACGGTATCGCAATCGCGCACGCAGTTGCGCAGGGTCTCGGCCACCGTGGCCTCGACCTCGCCGGCCGCATCGGCGCCCAGCGCCTGCAACAGCGGCTCGAAATGCTCCAGGTCGACGCGCAGCACGGCGGCGCGCCGGCGGTAGCGGCGTGCCGCGGCCAGCGCCATGCGCATCCGGTCGAGCAGCAGCGCGCGGCCGGCAAAGCCGGTGGCCGGATCGAAGGCGCCGGCCAGCGGGCCGGCCGCGGCCGGTCCCGTGCCGACCCAGGGGCCCAGGTCGGTGACGAGCAGCACGATCTGGCGTACGGCCTCGACGGCGATCGTGTTGCCGCTGAGCAGCACCGGCACCGGGGCGCCGCCGGCGTGCAGCAGGTGGCAGCGCAACTCGGCGCGCGTGCCGTTGTGCAGCAGCCCGGCGCAGAAGTCGGCGACCGCGGCGCGCTCGCCCTCGACGACGATCGAGGCCAGGCTGTGGCCGTCGATGTGGTGGTACGGCGAGGCCGCACCCAGCATCTCGCGCAGCGCGGGCGAGGCCGCGACGATATTGCCCGAATCGATCAGGGCGAAGGGCACCAGGCCGCTTTTCATCAGCGCCGTGGCCAGGTCGTCCACGCCCGAGGGAAAGCGGCGCTCGGCGGGCGAGGGGGTGTAGCGCGTCAGGGTCGTCATGGGCTGCCTTGTCGACGTTGGAGCGTGTTGTTCGAGCGTGTTTCGCGTCTGTTGCGGTTTCGCGTCTCGTGCCTGCACCCGCCGCCCGATCCTGCGGCACGCGCACGGGCAGGCGCACGGGCAGTTACCGGCACGTGTGGCGGGCACATGCGCCCGCCATCGCCCCGGTCTTGCGACGGGTGATCAAGTTTGGCCAGTTGGCGCCGCTGCGGTAGCCGGGAAAAGGACAGTAATTCGGGACTATTCCGGCTCAAGTTGCCGCGCTGGCGTCCGCGTCGCTCCAGGGCGCCACGCGATAGCGCACCTCCAGGCGGTGCGTGCCGCCCGGCGCGACGCTGACACCGCTGTCGCGGGCGTTGCCGCTCTCGACGCACAGCATCCGACGCCACCCGTCCTCGCCCATATCGCCCAGCCGGTGCGCCTTGGCCGCGCTCGGATTCCAGACCACGGTCGAGGCGCTGCCTGTGGCGCTGACGTGCAGGCGCCGCCGCAGCAGCGGATCGTCGATCCAGCAGGGCCCGCCGCTGGCGTAGACCCGGTCGACCTCGCCGTCGAAGCGCACCGGGCCCTGCTGGCGGCAGTCCACCGGCGCGGCCCCGGCGGCGTGGGCCGCGGCGTCGAAATAGTCGACACCTTCCAGTCCCCGCACGGCGACGGCGGCGATATCGCCGATGCGAAAATAGGTGTGCAGCGCCTCGGTCACGTGCAGCTCGACGCTCCCGGTATTGCGGGTGCACAGCTCGAGGTCCAGAGTCGCGCCGACGACGATGTCCAGTGACAGCGCAAAGGCGCCGGGCCACAGCGCGCGGGTCGCCGGGTTGTCGTCCAGCTGCAGGCGCAGGCCGGTGGATCCGTCCGGCCGGGCTCCCGTCGCGACGACCTCCCAGGGATGGTTGCGCGCGAAACCATGCGCCGGGCCCTGCGGCCGATCGGCGGGGGTGCCGAACCACGGCCAGCAGACCGGAATGCCGCCGCGCACCGACTTGCCCTCCAGGTAGCGGGCCGCATCGGACAGCCACAGCACCGGCTCGGCCTGCCCGCGCGGCTGCCAATGGGTGAGCTGCGCGCCCTGCAGGCAGATCGTCGCCCGCGCCTGCGCATTGCTCACCTCGGCCAACAGCAGGCCGCCCGGGCCTTCGCAAAAGCGCAGCACCCCGGGCAGGCCGTGGCGCTCGTCGAGCGCCGCCGCGCGCGCGGCAGCGGGGGTGGCATTGCTCATGGCGTCTCCGTGGCGGTGAATTCGGACCAGCTGCCGGCCGGCGTGCGCAGGTAGTCGCGGCCGCCCTGGTGGAACAGGACCGTGCCGGCATTCTCCGCCGCCCAGTCGGTGGTGGGCAGCGCGCGCACCAGCGCCTGCAGGCTGGCGGGCGAGGTGTGCGCCGGACCCGACTGGATCAGGCCGGCGACCAGCGTCATCAGGCCCAGGTAGCTCGAAGGCCGGTCGACCAGCAGCGGACCGGCGCCCGCGGCCCGGGCCCCGGGGAAGCCGACGAGCTTCACCGCGACCGGCACCCGCGTGATGGCCCGGGTCGGCAGCTCGCGCAGCCCCGAGACCTGCACGGAGTCGCCGCGCAACGCGGCGCCGTGTTCGGGGATCAGCACGATGACGGTGGGCCTGCCGCTTTGCTCGACCAGGTCGAAAAACCGGCCCAGGTCGGCGAACAGCTGGCGCAGCCGCGGTGCGTAGCTGTCGCGGCTGGTGGCGCCGCCGAGGCCCGGCACGCGGTTGCCGTCGTGCATCGTGATGGTGTTGTAGAGCAATGCCCGGTGGCCGCCGTCGCCGGCGGTGCCGGCGTTCCACCATTGCGCCAGCAGCGCGTAGTCCGAGCGTATCGGCGTGCCGTCGAACGAGGTCATCGCCACCGGCGCCGCGCGATTGTCCAGCGGATCGGCGCCGATGCCGCCCTGGCTGCTCAGCTGCTGGGCGAAGTGGTCGAAATGGCCGTCGTGGTTCAGCAGCAGCGCCGGGCGGTAACCGGCGGCGGCCAGGTTGCGGAACAGGTAGCAGTCATCGGCCGAGGTGCCGCTGTAGAGCTCGGCCTGGGGCGTCTGGCCGCAGGTACCGTGCAGCAGCCGCAGCACCGCGGGGCCGCTGTAGGTCGCCGCCGAGTTGAACTGCGAGAAGACGATGTCGAAGCGCCCCAGCAGCGGCGCGTCCTGCAGGTGCGTGAACGCCAGGTCGTCGCGCGCCAGCGAGCACACGCTGAGCAGCACGAGGTCGAAGTCGGCGGCGCCGGCGCGGCTGAACGAGACGACCTTGCCGTGCTGGGCGCCGTAGAAAGCCTGCAACGCCGCGTCGAGCGCTTCGCCGCCGAGCAGCGGCCCCGGCGCGTCGCTGGTGTCCGCCGGTTCGCCGGCGCGCACGTAGCGGCTCTCGTCGGGCGGCGGGGGCGCGGGTCGCGGTGCGGGCAGCACCAGGGCGGCGAACAGCCCGGCAAAGGCCAGCGTGGCGAAGCGCAGCCGGTGCTGCAGCAGCACGAACAGCAGCACCAGGACCACCAGTGCCGCGACCGCCCACAGCGGCACGAAGCGCTGCACCAGTTCGAGCAGGTAGTCCGCGCGGAAGTTGCTGAGCGCGCCGGCTTCCTCGATCAGCCGCGCGAACGGCGGCAGGTAGGAGTCGTAGTAGAGCAGCGCCACCGCCGCCGGCACCGCCAGCAGCAGGCGGGCGCGCCGCGCCGCCGGGGGTGCCAGCGGCCAGGCGAGCGCCGCGGCAAACAGCAGGTTGGCGAACACGTGCAGGCCGATGGCGTGGCTGTAGTACAGCGCCAGCTTGGCGAGAAAGTAGAGGCTCCAGGCACCCATGCGAACGGCGGCGCGACGCGCCTAGGCCTCCGCGGCGAACGCGCCGCGGCGCCGGTCGCGGCCCAGGCGCCGGCGCACCTCGCGCACCGCCGATTCGCCCAGGCTCAGGTAGCCGTGCAGCCCCAGCGAGACGATCTCCCACAGGCCGCGCAGCGGCAGGTCGGGCGCATATTGCTGGTGCCAGTTGGACCAGGCGTCGGCGCGGCCGAACGTGCACTGGATCAGGCGCTGCTGCTGCTCGAGTCCCAGGTCGATGAACTGCACGCCCAGGTAGGACTCGCGCTGCGCCGTGACGCGCGCGCGGAACGCGTACTCGACGTTGCCCGATTCGAGGGTGACCTGCACGGCGGTGCCGGGCGGCAGGTCGACCGCCTCCGGCAGCTCCAGTCCCAGGCCGTTGAGCGAGTAGTTCTCGGTGCTGCAGCGCTGGGTGCGGCCGTTGGGCAGCTGCAGTATCACCGGCAGGCGCGCGGCGACGCGATGGAACACCCGCATCTGGCGGCGCTCATGGGCGACGCCGATCGCGGCGCCCAGCATCAGCAGGTTGAAGGTGGTCCAGAGCAGGTTGAGCACGACCGTGCCGGCCTCGAAACGGTTCCAGTAGAAGAGCCGTCCCAGGCCGACCACCAGCCCCGCGCCATTGATGATCACCAGGCCGAAGTACGGCCGCGAGATCAGCCAGTCGAAATGGGTGCGCTCCACCAGTCCGCCCTTGGCGGTGACGTTGAAGCGGCCGGCGCCGGGATTGACGAAGGCCAGCGTCGTCGGCAGCGTGATGTACCACGCCAGCACGGTCTCGTAGACCTCCGCCCAGAACGAATGGCGGTACGCGCCCTGCATGCGCGCGGTCGTGATCTGCGGCAGCACGAGGTGGGGCAGCAGGTACAGCGCGAAGATCGCCGCCGACGAGCGGATGATGTGCAGCTCGAAGAACAGGTAGGCCAGCGGCGCGGTGAGGAAGATCAGCCGCGGGATGCCGTAGAAGAAGTGCAGCATCGAGTTGCTGTAGCTCAGGCGCTGCATCCACGTCAGGCCGCGCCCCAGCAGCGGATTGTCGATGCGGAAGATCTGCGCCATGCCGCGCGCCCAGCGGATGCGCTGCGCGACGTGCGCCGCGAGGCTCTCGGTGGCCAGGCCCGCGGCCTGGGTGATGTTCAGGTACGCGGTCCGGTAGCCGCGCCGATGCAGCTTGAGGGCCGTGTGCGCGTCCTCGGTGACGGTCTCGACCGCCA
>Ga0181528_10000622_pt1 | contig 24237 bp, 12 predicted proteins | sample PEATcosm2014_Bin_47_FD_119742 | JGI IMG/M metagenome (GOLD analysis project Ga0181528, IMG submission 119742) | Peatland microbial communities from MTU Mesocosm Facility, Houghton, MI, USA - PEATcosm2014_Bin10_10_metaG | ecosystem: Environmental > Terrestrial > Soil > Wetlands > Peat | place...
GATCAGCCATCCCGGCATGGTCGGCGGCAACTATCTCGCCGCCGGCATCGAACACAATGAACAAGGTCGTCCGACCGCCAGCGGCGAAATGCACGCGCGCATGAATGAAAAACGGTTCAGCAAATTTAATCCGCTGAAGAACCGCCGCGATCTCTTCACCATCGAAGGCGATCCGGAGGCGCCCATCGGCATGGTGAGCTGGGGCAGCGTGGCGGGCGTGGCGCAGGAAGCGTTGCGGCTGGCGCAGGCGGAAGGCTTGCAGGTGAAACTGCTCGTGCCCCGGCTGCTCTATCCCGTGGCGGAAACGGTCTATCAGGATTTCTTCGCGTCCGTCCAACGCGGTTTGTTCATCGAACAATCCTACCAGGCGCAGCTCTATCGCCTCGTGCGGATGTATGTGGATTTCCCGGCGGTGGTCAAACCGTTCGCCAAGAGCGGCTCCAATCCGATCCTGCCATCCGAAGTGTTGGATCGGCTGCGCGAAATGGTCGTCGCCATCCAAAGCAACCAACAACAACCCGAAGCCGTCGAAAACTGAACCGGCGAAACTTTTCAAGAAAGAAAAAATATCATGCCCACTCTCGAAGCTCCTGCGAAACCGATTTCGCTGACCAAATTCATGGCCGGCGATTTCAAAAGCGACCTCAAGCCCATCTGGTGCCCCGGCTGCGGCGACTTCGGCGTCGTCACCGCCATCACGCGCGCGCTGGCGAACATCGGCCGGCCGCCGCATGAAATCGCGTTCGTCTCCGGAATCGGCTGCTCCAGCCGCATTCCCGGCTACACGACGGCGTATGGTTTCAACACCGTGCACGGCCGCTCGCTGCCCATTGCGCAAGGCATCAAGCTCGCGAATCCCGAACTCCTCGTGCTCGTCGCGAGCGGCGACGGCGACGGTTTTTCCATCGGCGGCGGCCACGTCGCGCACGCGGTCCGGCGCAACATTGACATCACCTACATCGTGATGGACAACCAAATTTACGGCCTGACCAAAGGTCAGCTTTCACCCACTTCTACGCGCGGTCGCAAGACCGTCACGTCCAGCTTTGGCAGCCTCGAAGACCCGGTGAACCCGTTGCTTTACGTCATGGGCTACGGCGCGTCGTATGTGGCTCAAGGCACGCCGGCCGACATGGTTGGCCTCGCCAAGATCATTGAAGAAGGCATCCGTTTCCCCGGCTTCGCGTTCATCAACGTCCAGTCACCCTGTGTGACCTATGGCCAGGAAGATCAGCAGCTCAAAGCGCATAAGACCAATATGCAGAGTCTGGAATCATTGGGCCACGATCCTGCCGACCGGGCGAAAGCGACCGAACTGGCCCGCGCCTACGGCACCAAGCTTTACACCGGCGTGCTGTATCGCAATCCCAACCCGCCCACGACCTACGGCCAGGGCGTGACCGAACGCCAGGAAGCCTTGAAGAAAAGCGCGGTTCCGCGCCAGGAGATTTTGAACCGGTTCAAGCCGGCCAACTGAGTTGGGTGATGTGACCGGTTTTTCCGCCATCCGAACTGATGGTCGGTCAAGTTTCGTCCTTTAATGCAATTCATTTTTAGGGTTTAACGCGGTGGCGCGGTGGCGTTATTTGTTCCGGTCCAGGCGGAGTGGCACCAAGGTGAGCGCGGCACGTTGTCCCTGCCGCACTTAAAAATTTAAAGCGGACGAAGTCGCCGGCCGCTTCCAATTAGATTTACCCGAAATTGAGTTTGGTTTGACAAAATGGCTGACAGGCGAAAACACAAGTTTGGCGCTGTCAGCATTGACTTTATACAGTTTTCTCGCGGGCTTCACTGGTCTTGAACCTTAAATGTTTTAACACCTTTTTAACACCAAACAGGCTGGTTTTGATTATGTCGCAATTGAATTTCAAGTCATAGTCGAAACGTATTTATGACTGACCTGTTTTACATCGCCATCATCGCCATGATTTTTGTATCGGGCGAATTATACGCCCACTGGTGCGAAAAACTCTGAACAATTTTATGGAAAACATCATTGTCGGCCTCATTGCCCTCGCACTGTTTGCCTATCTGTTCTTCGCGATGATTTATCCTGAAAAATTTTAATCCTTATGAACTCTTCCGGCTGGTTACAACTCGCCCTTTTCGTCGGCTCGCTTGCGCTTATCACCAAACCGATGGGGCTTTACCTCATGCAGGTGCTGGACGCGAACGGTAAAACCTGGCTCGACCCGGTGATCCGTCCAGTCGAACGCCTTTCCTATTGGGTCATGGGCGTGCGCCCGGAGCAGGAGCAAAGCTGGCGACAATACACTTGGGCCATGCTGTTGTTCAGCCTGGTGAGCTGCTTGTTCACCTACGCCATCCTGCGGCTGCAGAATTTTCTGCCGCTGAATCCGCAGGGCTTTGGCGCGCTGTCGCCTGACCTGGCGTTCAACACCGCCATCAGCTTCACGACGAACACCAACTGGCAGAGCTATTCCGGCGAGTCCACCATGTCCTATCTCTCGCAAATGGTCGCGCTGGTGATCCATAATTTTGGTTCGGCGGCGACCGGCATCGCCGTCGCGGCGGCGGTCGTGCGCGGCATCGCGCGGCACTCCACGCAACTGCTCGGCAATTTCTGGGTGGATCTGGTGCGTGTCACTTATTATCTGCTCATGCCGATCTGCCTGGTGTTCGCGGTCGTGCTGGTGTCGCAAGGCATGATTCAAAATTTCAAGCCCTACACCACGGCGAAGCTGCTGGAACCTTACACCATCCAAGTTCAAAAAACGGACGACAAAGGCCAGCCGGTGACGACGAACATGACGGTCACGGTCGAAGGTAAATCCGTCGTGACGAATGTTCCCGTCATGGTGAGCCAAACCGTGGACACGCAGTCCATCGCGCAAGGCCCGATGGCGTCGCAGGTCGCCATCAAAATGCTCGGCACGAATGGCGGCGGCAACACCAACGCCAACGCCGCGCATCCATTTGAAAATCCGACGCCCCTTTCCAACTTTCTGCAGATGCTGTCCATCTTCGCCATCGGCAGCGGGCTGACGTGGTATCTCGGGCGCATGACCAAAAACCAGGCGCACGGCTGGGCGGTCTGGGCGACGATGACGATTTTGTTTCTCGCCGGCATGTTCATCGCATGGCATGCGGAGGCCGCCGGCAATCCGATTCACCAGCAGCTTGGCGTCGCTGCGGCGGACGGCAACATGGAAGGCAAGGAAGTCCGCTTCGGCATTTTCAATTCCGCCCTTTTCGCCACGATCACGACGGACGCCTCATGCGGCGCGGTCAATTGCATGCATGATTCGCTCACGCCGCTCGGCGGATTCGTGCCGCTGTTCAACATTCAGCTCGGCGAAATTATTTTCGGCGGCGTCGGCGCGGGACTTTACGGAATGCTCGTTTTCATCGTCCTCGCGGTTTTCATCGCCGGTCTGATGGTCGGGCGCACGCCGGAATACGTCGGCAAAAAAATCCAGTCCTACGAAGTGAAAATGGCGATGCTCGCGCTCCTGATTCTGGCGATTGACATCCTCGGCTTCACGGCATGGGCCGTGGTCAGCAAGTGGGGTCTGGCCGGCTTGAACAACGCCGGTCCGCACGGCTTGAGCGAAATTCTCTACGCCTACAGCTCCTGCACCGGCAACAACGGCAGCGCCTTCGCCGGCCTTTCCGCGAACACGCCGTGGTATAACACCACGCTCGGCCTCGCGATGTTCATCGGGCGCTTCCTGATGATCGTTCCCATCATGGCCATGGCCGGCTCGATCGCGCAGAAGAAGCTCGTCCCGGCGAGCGCGGGCACGTTTCCGGTTTCAGGCGTGACGTTTGTCGTGTTGCTCATCGGCACCGTCCTCCTCATCGGCGCGCTGAACTTTCTGCCGGCGCTGACGCTCGGCCCAATTGTCGAGCACTTCCTGATGCTCCAGGGAAAACTGTTTTAACAAATCGTCATTCGCAAATCATAAATTTTATGACGCACAAAGCCCCTTCACTTTTCGATTGGAAAATCGCCGGCCCGGCGGTGGGCGACGCCTTTAAAAAGCTCGACCCACGCCTGATGGTCAAGAACCCCGTCATGTTCGTGACGATGGTGGGCGCGGCGCTGACCACCGTCGGCATTTTTACCGCCCATACCGACCGCAGCTTCATCGCGCAACTTGCGGTCTGGCTCTGGTTCACCGTTTTGTTCGCCAACTTCGCCGAAGCCGTGGCTGAAGGCCGTGGCAAAGCGCAAGCGCAAGCTCTGCGCGGCACGCGTGTGAATACCGCCGCCCGTCGCGTCGGCAAAAGCGGCAAGGTGGAAGAAGTCAGCGCCGACGGCCTGCGCAAAGGCGATGTCGTTTTGGTTCACGCCGGCGAAATGATTCCGGCCGACGGCGACGTCATTGAAGGCGCGGCCACCGTGGACGAATCCGCCATCACCGGCGAATCCGCGCCGGTCATCCGCGAAAGCGGCGGCGACCGCAGCGCTGTCACCGGCGGCACGCGCGTCTTATCCGATGAAATCAAAATCCGCGTTTCGATCAATCCAGGTGAGGGTTTTCTGGATCGCATGATCGCCCTGGTTGAAGGCGCGGCGCGCCAGAAGACGCCGAACGAAATCGCGCTCACGATTTTGCTCTCCGCGCTGACGCTGATTTTTCTGCTCGTTTGCATGACGCTGAAACCGTTCGGCATTTATTCGGCGACGATTTTTTCCGTGCCGGTGTTGATCGCACTGCTCGTGTGCCTGATTCCGACGACCATCGGCGGCCTGTTGAGCGCCATCGGCATCGCCGGCATGGATCGTTTGCTGCAACACAATGTCCTCGCGATGAGCGGCCGCGCGGTGGAAGCGTCCGGCGACGTGGACGTGCTGCTGCTGGACAAAACCGGCACCATCACGCTCGGCAACCGCCAGGCCACGGAGTTCCTGCCCGCGCCGCTCGTTACCAGCGAACGCCTCGCCGACGCCGCGCAACTCGCGTCCCTCGCCGACGAAACGCCCGAAGGCCGCAGCATCGCCGTGCTCGCCAAGGAAAAATTCGGCCTGCGCGGACGCGACGTCGCGACGACTCACGCTCAATTCATCCCGTTCACCGCGCAGACGCGCATGAGCGGCGTGGACCTCGCCGCCATTGACGGCCAGCCTGCGCGACGCATCCGCAAAGGGGCGGCAGAGGCGATGAAAGTTTTCGTGGATCGCGAAGGCGGCATGTTTCCGAAAATCGTTTCCGATACGGTGGACACCGTTTCCCGTTCCGGCGGCACGCCGCTCGTGGTTGCCGAGGGCCGCGAAGTTCTCGGCGTGATTCACCTGAAAGACATCGTCAAAGGTGGAATTAAAGAACGGTTCGCGCAGCTCCGTAAAATGGGCATTCGCACCGTGATGATCACCGGCGACAACAAGCTGACCGCCACCGCCATCGCCGCAGAGGCGGGCGTGGACGATTTTCTGGCCGAGGCCAAACCGGAGGACAAGCTCGCGCTCATCCGCCGCGAACAAGCCGGTGGCCGCATGGTGGCGATGATCGGCGACGGCACCAACGATGCGCCCGCGCTCGCCCAGGCCGATGTCGGCGTGGCCATGAACACGGGCACGCAAGCCGCCAAGGAGGCGGGGAACATGGTGGATCTCGATTCAAACCCGACGAAGCTCATCGAGATCATCGAAATCGGCAAGCAACTGCTCATCACTCGCGGTTCGCTGACCACGTTCAGCATCGCGAACGACGTGGCGAAATACTTCGCAATCATTCCCGCGATGCTGATGGCCACGTTCCCCGCCATTACGCCGCTCAACGTCATGCGCCTGCACAGCCCGAACAGCGCGATCTTGAGCGCGATCATTTTCAACGCCCTCATCATCGTCGCGCTGATTCCGCTGGCGCTGCGCGGCGTGAAATTCCAGCCCATCGGCGCGCTCCAGATTTTGCAGCGCAACCTGCTCATCTATGGCCTCGGCGGCGTCATCATCCCGTTCATTGGCATCAAGGCCATTGATGTCCTCATCACCGGTTTGAATCTCGTTTGATTTATGAAAAACCTATTCTCTGAAATCCGCGCCGCCATAATGGTCACGCTGGCGCTCGCCGTCGTCTGCTGCGGTATTTATCCGCTCGCCGTGTTCGGTATTGGGCAAGCCCTGTTCCACGACCAGGCCAATGGCAGCCTGATTGTCGGCAAGGACGGCACGATCCACGGCTCGCGGCTCATCGGCCAGCAGTTCACCCTCGACAAATATTTCATATCCCGCCCGTCCGATGCGGGCGCCAACGGCATGGCCTACGACCCGACCGCTTCCGGCGGCAGCAACCTCGGCCCGACCTCGCAAAAGTTGCACGACACCATTGCGCAAAATATAGCGGCCTACCGCACGCAAAACAATCTCGACACCAACGCGCCCGTTCCCGCCGACGCCGTGACGGCCTCCGGCAGCGGCCTGGACCCGCACATCAGTCTGCGCAACGCCGAACTGCAGGCGCCGCGCGTGGCGAAGGCCAGAAATCTGCCGCCGGAAAAAGTTTTGGCGATTGTCCGCGCCAACACCAATCCCGCCAGCTTCGGAATTCTGGGTGAGCCGGGCGTGAATGTTTTGGCTCTGAATCTGGCGCTCGACCAATTAAAGTAATGGCGTGACCGAGCGCGACCGTCCCAACCCCGATGCGTTGCTCGCCGCGATTCAACGCGACGAGACCCGGCTGCGGCGCGGCAAGCTCAAGGTTTTTCTCGGCATGTGCGCCGGCGTGGGCAAGACCTACGCAATGCTGGAGGCGGCCCGCAGCGAATTCGCCGCCGGCCGCGATGTCGTCATCGGCTACCTCGAAACGCACGGACGCAAGGAAACCGACGCGCTGGCGGAAGGTTTGCCGGCCATTCCCCGGCGGATAATCGAATATCGCGGCATTCAGTTAAGTGAACTCGATTTGGATGCCGCGCTGGCCCGCAAGCCGAAGCTGATTCTCGTGGATGAGTTTGCGCATTCCAACGCGCCGGAATCGCGCCATTCCAAGCGGTATCAGGACGTGCTGGAACTGCTCAATGCAGGCATGGATGTTTTCACCACGCTCAACATTCAGCATCTCGAAAGCCGCGCCGAGGCCGTCGCACAAATCACCGGCGTGACGATTCACGAAACTGTGCCGGATACGGCGCTGACGTATGCGGAATTTGAACTGGTGGATTTGCCGCCGGATGAATTGCGCGCGCGACTGGCCGCCGGCAAAGTTTATCTGCCCGAACGCGCCGCCACCGCGCAGGACCGTTTTTTCCGCGTCGGTAATTTGTCCGCGCTGCGCGAACTGGCGTTGCGTTTCACGGCGGAACACGTCGGTCAGGATGTGCTCGCGGAACGTCAGGCGCACGGCGTCGGCACGCCATGGAAATCCGGCCAGCGCCCGCTGGTGGCGGTCAGCGCCAGTCCCACTTCCGCGTCGCTCGTGCGCTGGACGCGCCGGCTCGCGGGCGAACTGCACGCCACATGGCTCGCGGCTTACGTCGAGTCAACGCGCTCTTTGTCGGATCAAGATCAGGCGCGGCTGGCAAAAAACCTGGCGCTGGCGCGAGAACTCGGCGCGGAAATTATCACCACGACGGACGACGACGTGGTGCGCGGCCTTCTGCGCACCGCGCGCGAGCAGAACGCCACGCAGATCGTCGCCGGCAAACCGGCGGGCTGGCGCGTGATCGATTTGTTTCGCGGCGGCTCGGTGCTGAACCGGTTGATCCGCGAAAGCGGTCAGATTGATGTTCACGTGGTTCGCGCCGAGGGCGAGCAAGCCGCCATCCGGCCGATCCGACCGGAGAATTTGTGGAAAATAGATTTTCGCACCTACGGCTGGGTGGCCGGCGTCGTGGCCGGGGTTACCGGTTTGAACGCGGTGCTGGACCGGTTCGTGGGCTTTTACGCGCTCGCGCTGACGTATCTGCTCGCCGTCGTGGTGCTGGCGCTGTTTGTCGGGCGCGGGCCGGTTTTTTTCGCGGCGACGTTGAGCGCGCTGCTGTGGAATTTTTTCTTCCTGCCGCCGCGTTACACTTTTTACATCACCAGCTTCCAGGACGGCATGATGTTCGCGATGTATTTCGTCGTGGCGCTGGTGCTGGGACAATTGACGACACGCATCCGTTCACAGCAGACCGCCGAACGGCAGCGCGAACAACGCGCGACGGCGCTCTATCTGCTCACGCGCGAACTCGCGGAGTCGCCCGACCTGGCGCAACTGCTCGCGGTGGTGATTCAGCAAGTCGGCAAGACGTTTCGCGCGGACGTGGCCTTGTCGCTGCCCGACGAATTGGAGACCGCGCCAGTCACGGCCTATTTCGCCAGCTCGTGGACGCTTTCCGACAAGGAGCAAACCGTCGCGGCGTGGGCGTTTCAACACCGGCAGGCGGCGGGACATGACACGGACAATTTACCGGCGAGCGAAGGTTTGCATTTGCCGCTGGTCGCGGGCGCGCGCGTGACCGGCGTTTTGAGTCTGCGTTTTCACGAAGCGGCGCCGCTGTCGCCCGCGCAGCGAGATTTGCTCGATGCCTTTATCCGGCAGATTGCGCTGGTGTTTGATCGCGAGCGATTGCGCGACTCGGAGACACAGGCGAAACTTCTGGCGCAGTCGGAAAAGATGGGCACGATGCTCCTCAATTCCGTTTCACACGAACTGCGCACGCCGCTGGCCGCCATCCGCAGCGTGGCCAGTGGATTGCGCGCTGCGGGCGAACTCAATTCCGCACAGCAGTCCTTGACGGTTGAACTCGACGAGGCGACCAGCCGCTTGAACCGGCTGGTGCGCAATCTGCTCGATCTGTCGCGGCTCGAAGCCGGTCATTTGCGGATGAATGCCGACTGGCATGACCTGCGCGATCTGCTGCGCGCGGCCTTGCAAAATCTCGGTCGTGCACTTGAGCGGCATGAACTGAAGACGGAAATTCAAAACGACCTGCCGCCGGTGAAACTGGACGCCGTTTTGACGGAACAAATCCTGGTGAATTTGCTCGGCAACGCCGCCGTTCACACGCCGCCAGGAACGAAAGTGGAGTTTTCGGCGCGGGCGGAGGAGAATCAACTGGTGTTGCGCGTGGCCGACAACGGCCCCGGCCTGCCGCCCGGGGACTCAGCCCGCTGGTTTGACCGTTTTCAGCGCGGACCCGACGCGGTGGCGGGTGGAACCGGCATTGGCTTGTCGCTCGTCAAAGGATTTGCCGAAGCCCAGGGCGGCAGTGTTAGCGCCGAAAATCGCGCCGGCGGCGGGGCGGTGTTTACGATGAAACTGCCACTGACCAAACTGCCGCCGATGCCGGAGGAAAAAGAGTGAATGACAAGCCGCTTATTTTGATCGTGGACGACGAACCGCAGATTCGCCGGCTGTTGACCGTCACGCTGGAGGCGAATGCCTATCGCGTCCTCGCCGCCGCGAGCGGTCAAGAAGGCGTGGTGCTGGCGGCGCAGCACCGGCCGGCGCTGGTGATTTTGGATCTGGGCCTGCCGGATTTGTCCGGCCAGGAAGTGCTGAGGCGGTTGCGCGAATGGAGCCACACGCCGGTGATTGTGCTGTCGGTGCAGGATGACGAAAAAGGCAAGGTCGCCGCGCTGGATGCCGGTGCGGACGATTATGTGACCAAGCCGTTCAACACGGATGAGCTGCTCGCGCGCCTGCGCGTGGCCCTTCGGCGCTCGGCCAAGACCGAGGAAGCCGCGGTGGTCAACGCGAAAAACCTGGTGGTAGATTTGGCAACGCGTCGCGTAACCGTGAGCGGGAAGGAAGTGAAACTTTCCAAGATCGAATATGATTTGCTCCGGCTGCTCGCGCGGCACGCTGGAAAAGTTTTGACGCACCGGCAGATTCTCAACGAAGTCTGGGGGCCGGGCCACGAGAACGACACCCATTATTTGCGCGTTTATATTGCCCATCTGCGTGAGAAACTGGAAGCTAATCCGGAGTCACCGGAGCTGATCCTCACGGAATTGGGTGTGGGCTACCGTTTCCTTGGAACTGATTGAAATGCACCAAGACCAAAGCCACCGCATCTTGGACTGATTTCCGACATCCTCAAACTTTTTGCCTTCCGCGCTTTGTCAAATCTCATCGCGCCTGCACGCGGTAAAATCTCGTGTTGTTGGCGGCCGGGTTGTTGTCGTAGAACAAATTTGTCCCGCCCGTGCCCAGCAGGGAAGTTCCGATGTTGGTCCATGACGAAGAAGTGCCCAGCGTGCTGCGGCTCTGAAGCTGGAAACTCCAATTGGTCGCCGTCGAGCAGTTGATTTGGACATTGGATGCGGTCACAGAAATTTGCGTGACGTTGAAAACCGGCGGAGTCGGAACGTCCGCTGCAACCAGCGGATTGATGCCGTTCAAATACTTGGTCAGGTTCGAAATGCCGTTGCCGTCGGCGTCATCCGAGCCGCGCGATTTGTCGGTGGCCGAACCGAGGGCGTGACCAAAATAAGCCAGCCGCCACCAATCGGGAATGCCATCCGTGTCGCTGAACGCGTCGGCGATTTTCTGGACCTGCACGCCGGAGACGCGCGCATTGTCCGCCGCCCCCGGAGAAAGAAGAATTTGCAGTTCGGAATTTGCCACCGCGTTCGTGAACAGCAGGGTGATGGGAATGTTCTCTCCGCCGGCGGCGGCATAAATGTCAAAATTCGTCAGCACCTGCCGGCCTTGTATGAAGACGTTGAACTCGCGCTCGCCAGCACCGCTCCAATACGTTTCCGCCTCCAGCAGCGTGATTTGATAAACGCCTTCGGGACAGTCGAACTCATAATAAAATCCGCCGCTCGACGTGCTGTAACGCTCGCGCTGATAAAGCGATTGCGCGCCTGAACAAATGCCGCTGATGGAGTTGGCGACGACGCCCGTCGTGCCGCCGGAATAACCAAACGCGCCAAAACTGTAAGGTATGTCCTTGAGCCAGACATTGCCGGAACAGTCGGTGACGTTCGCCGGATTGCCGCCGCTGACACGTTGCAGATAACTTCCCGGCACATTGAAAAAACTGACGCCGACGGAATTCGTCGTAGAAATATTTCCAGACGAATCCGTCGCGCGGACGGAAATCTGGTGCGGGCCGTTCAGAAAATTTGAGCTGTTCAAACTCGCGCTCCATGTTGTCGTGCCGCCTGCGGGCTGCCACGCATCATTGTCAAATTGATATTCCACCTTGGCCACGGCGACATTGTCGGTGGCAATTCCAGAAATGGTCAGGTTGCCGGCGATCACAGCGCCGTTCGTCGGCGATTGCATCGAAATGAACGGCGGTATCACATCGTGAACGCTGCTCGCGGCGGTGGAAAATTTCAATTCATACGGCGAGAAGAGCGCGTTGCCGGAAACGGCGTCCACAGCGGAGTTGGTGACTCGCACGATGTAGCTGGTCAAACCAGCCAATCCCGCGCCGCCGGGTGTGAATGTCATCGTGTCGTTCGCCGGCGACCAACTGAACGTGCCGCTGACGGCTGGGCTGATATACAAAGCATTTTGAACGCTTTTCGTGTCCATTGGTTTGCTGAATTGCAAAACAACTGGCGACCACGTCGGCATGTTGGTGGCCCAGTGCATTGGATAATTGGTAATCACACCCGGATCCAGCGGCTGCCATTGCGGCTGCGCAATGAAAATTTTTGCCGTGGTGCTCGGCACGCTGATGGCAGGTGTCTGCGAGCCGGCGGTCATCGTGTAACTTTCGTTGGTGTTCAGCAAATTCACCAGCACGGTGCCGGCGGGATAAGTCAGCGTGGTCGAAGGCAATGTCTGGCTGGAACTGGCCGTGTTGAAAACGACAAACACTTCCTGCGTGTTCATCAGGCGAGAGTAGGCAAACAATCCCGGCCCGGAAGAGTTGCTGGCCCGGTTGACGTAGGAGCCGAGCGTCAGTGCGGGATACAACCGGCGAAAATTGTTCAACTGTGCGACCCACTGAAACAACGGATGCGTCATGTTAAAATTATCGGTCCCCGGTGACGAAAGCTGCTGCACCGTGCCCGACGGGCCATCCTTGAATTCGCCGGCGAACATGTCTTCGCGGTCGTTTGGATCCGTCGTGCCGTCAAAGCCCTGTTCGGTGCCATAATAAAGACACGGGATGCCGGGCGAGGTGTAAAGAAACGCCAGGGCCGTTTCCAACCGGTTGGTATTGTTGCTCGCCTCGCTGGTGCTCAAAAAACGCGGGTTATCATGATTGTCCAGGAAGTTGACGAGCTGCATTTGCGCGGCGGGATCGTAATCGGCCGCGACCGCGTTGTAATGAGTTTTTAGCTGTGACGTCGCTCCGCTGGCCGTGGCAAACACGTTGTTGATCGCGTAATAAAGCGGATAATCCAAAATGGAATCAAACTTGAACGGGCCGCCGCCTTCGCTCCCGGTATAAGAACCAACCATGGTTTCGGAGCCGTTGAACGTTTCGCCAAACATGAAAAAGTTGGTGTTGCCGTTGGTGGCCGCGTAGGCATGAATCGCCGGACAGAAGCTTTGCCAGAATCCCATCTCGACTTCCAAAGCCGTGTCAATCCGGAAGCCGTCAAAGCCGATCTGCTGAATCCAGTATTCGTAAATCGCCGCCATGTTCGAGCGGACGTAGGGCGTTTCCGTCCGGAAATCATTCAGCCCGGACAGCCAACCCAAAATCACTTGGTTGGTGTCGTTGTAATTTTGAATGTCACCGTAATTGTGGAAAATATTCGTGAGGGCCGGATTGGTCGTCGTCAGATTGAACGGAGCCGGATAGGTTTTATTGGCGTTCGCGTAACTCAAAGTATAGCCGGCCGGATAACTGAAAGTGCTGCCGCTGCTGTTGACGAGGTCGCCCGCATGATTCACGACAATGTCATCAATCACCAGCAGCCCGCGCGCATGGGCCGCCTGGACCATGTGCTGCAGATTGGAGATGGAGCCCCAATGCGGCGCCACCTGGTAAAAATTCCACGCGGAGTAGCCGTGAAACTGTCCCTCGGTGTTCAAGACAATCGGCGAAATCCAGATGGCCGTTGCGCCGAGCGACTTGATGTAATCCAGCTTCTGCTCGATGCCCTCGAAATCGCCGCCGTGAACCGACGAGCCGCCGTTGCCGGACGGGGCATAAGTTCCCTCCGCATTGTCGTTCGCCGTGTCTCCGTCGTAATAACGGTCGGTGATGATCTGGTAGATGTTTTGGCCCTGCCAAAATGTGTTGGGAACCGATTGCGCGGATACCGACATAGTCCAATGCGAACAAGCAGTGACGATAATAATTACGCCCAGCGACCATCGGGCAAGGCGGGCTTGGTTCATGGGCCTGTCGCATTTTGTTTTCATGTCGAATGATCGGCTGATTTGTGCTGGACGAGAATCTGATCGGTCTCAGGCGTTGTCTGACTTGTTTCCATAATTGGATTTGTCCAAGGAAAGAATAATACAAAATCGTCTTGCGAGATACCGCATGTTTATGCTGATGACAATGAAACCTCCTGCGGTCGCTGACGCATTGGAAATGCCCGTTTATCCCCGTGCGCGGCGGCCAGATGACTGCCCGCCCCACCAGTTTTCCCCAATTGTTCTTGAACGACATAATCCCGATTCATTGCTTGCTTTCGTTTGAAAATGACTTATTCCATGGCTTGCTACGCCATGAAAACCAACCAAATGGATTTTCCGCTTGGTCTGATTCCGTGCCTGTGTCTTCTGCTCGCGATGGCATTGAACCCGTCCAATCTGCTAAATGCCCAGACAGAAACGCCGGCCGATCATATTTCTTCGGTGACTGCATCGGACAATCCAGTTGGAAAGCCAAGACCCGATCTGACGGGGACGGTTCTGGCCAAGGATGGTTCTCCGGTTCAAGCCACGGTGTTTATTTACACCGCCGGACCCAAAGCTGGCACCAGCCCGTTCTGCCCGTCCTGCTACGCCGACTGCCAGAAGAGCGCAAAGGCTGACGAACAAGGTCGTTTCAAGATTGATTCACTCAACCCGCAATTGGTGTTTTGGGTGCTGGCCGTGGCAAAGGGCTTCAAGCAGCAGTTCGTCGGCAATGTTGATCCGGCAAACGGTCCGATCACCGTAAAACTAGATCCCATGGAACTGACAGGCGCTGCGCCGCGACAATGTCTGCATGGCCGGGTTGCTGATGCCAAAGGCAAACCGATCAGTGGCGCGGTGATTTCCGCGCAAGGCATACGCGGGCGGAACGGCAGCGGGCGCTGGGGCAGCCTTCCGGGAGTTGATCCGCTGGCGGTGACAGACGACAACGGTGAATTTTTAATTTCGTCCCATGATCCATTCGACATGATGGATGTGAAAGTGGAGGCACGCGGTTTTGCCAGGCGAACTTTCGCGGAGCTGGAAAGCGGTGCGGCGGTGCATCAATTGATATTGACGGAAGGGGCTGCAATTCGTGGGCGAGTTATGTTAAATGGAAATCCATTGACGAATGTTTCGGTTGGAGTTGTCTCGGTGGATCGCAGCATGGAACATTACACGGGAAATTATGACATCGGCACGGATTCCGACGGGCGGTTCCTCTTCACGAGCCTGCCGCCGGATGTGGATTATTATATTTATGGGAAAATGGACACCATCAAAGCTTGCGGCTCAATCCCCATCCAAAAAGTCCACGCCGGGAAGGACGGCGATGTAACGGATGTGGGAGAACTCAAGGTTGGCTCTGGGAACAGCCTCCGGGGACGCGTCGTGCTGGCAGACGGTGGTGTCATTCCTCCCCAAACCCGGCTGTTGATTAGCCGGGAATCGGCCTGGGATTCTGTGCAGTTGACTTTGACGGCGGACGGCAGTTTCAACATTGCGGGGCTGCCGAGTGAAACTGTTTCTTTGAGCTTGCGGCTGCCCGGCTACAGGGTCTCGACAAAGAATGCGAGCTTGGACACGCTGAATCCATTCCAACTGATTGGCCGGGTTGAGGGCGACATTACCAACCTGATTTTCCTGCTGGAAAAAGGCGACGAAATCCCACCGGACTACAGCAGCATGAATGATGAATCACAACAACCGAGAAACCGTCCCTTGCATGGTGCTGAAGTTGGGCCGGATCATTCCCACCAATGGATTGTTTCCGGTCGGGTTACTGATCGGCAGAATGGCGATCCGGTTTCAAGTTTCCTCGTCATACCTGGACAAGCGCAACTGACTTGGAATCAAAACCAATGGGACGCGAGGCATTATGCGGAGGGAACTAACGGATCTTTTGTCGTTTACGTAGATCAAAGGTGGGCCCAACCAGAATTAAAAGTTATGGCTGATGGTTTTTTGCCGATTGCCAAGATGCTTAAACCGGAGTCGCAGACAAATCTGGAAATCGTCTTGGAAAAAGGTGTTGGTCCTGCTGGCAAAGTGCTGCTTCCCGATGGCCGGCCCGCCGCCAAAGCGGATGTCATACTCGTTTGCGCGGATTCAGAACAACCGGGTTTTGATTTCGACGGTCATTTAAACTCAAGGCACAACGCACAACTTGAAACCACCACTTTCATTAACGGAAATTTTTCCTTCGCGCCACAAATCGGCATGCGGTCAATTGCGGCCGCAACAAAAGAAGGTTTTATCCAAGTTTCGGTTGAAAGCCTGAAGACCAACTCGAATGTCGTGCTAAATGCCTACGGTAGCATCCATGGTGTTCTCAAACGCCCAACCGGCTTGGGAACAAATGAAGACCTCGATTTGAGTTTCATCGAAGAGGACGTGCCTATCTTTCAAAAGATTAGCCTGGCCAATCATACTCAAACCGACCATGCCGGCCGCTTTACCTTCGACCATGTGCCCGCCGGTCTATTGCAAATTTCCTACCGGCTTAAGATGGACGGGAAGTTCAATGGCTGGTCGCAAATTCCTTTGCAAACAGTCAGCGTGAATCCAGGTCAAAACATGGAAGTCAACATCACCGCCCCCGAACGCCAGTCACCAAATCGGTTCGGTGGTCAGCCGATGCCAGAACCAGTTCGGATTCCGGGAATTGAAGTCAAGGGAATCGTCCTGCTTCCGAATGGCAAACCATGCGCCTCTGCCCAGGTGGCTTTGCAAATTCCGCGCAAATATCTGGCGTTGGGTAAAGCCACCTTGCGATCCAACCAGGGGATGGATGAAGGCTGGATTGTTAAAACCAGGCCAGATGGAAGCTTCACACTGCCGGTGTATGAAGGGGCTCGATCGGTCATCGTCGTGGGTGACGACGGATTCGCGCAGGTTTCCTTGGACGATTTGAAACAATCGCCACAAGTTCATTTGCAGGCGTGGGGAAAAATAGATGGTCAACTGCGCGTCGGCCGTCACCCAGCCACCAACATCGTGGTGTCGTTGTCAAATCCGCAACGCAATTATACCGCTGCCAGTATGGATCAAGCTGGATATAAAACGAACAAGCTCGGATTGATCATTCCTCCGGCACCAGACCTGCAACCGCTTTTTTACGATGACGGCGCGTTCCAATCCATGACTGATGACCAGGGAAATTTCACCATCACTGACGTGCCTCCGGGAGAACACAGCGTTATCCGTTGGGTGCCGGCGGGCAACGGCTCACGGATCCAACGCGCGCTGGGATTGGTTGACGTTCAGCCCGGAGAAACGACCCGCATCTCATTTGGTGGAGGCGGACGCGCGCTCGCTGGCAAGGTAATGATGGCAAGCACGAACGCGCCGTTGAACTGGCCGCAGACCAGCGCTTCGTTGCACACCGCGATTGCCAGGTGGTTCGACAAAATGAGCAATGCCAAAACGCCGGAAGAGAAAACGGCGCTGGCCCAGTCCGCAGAATTTCAATCGGCGGTTAAAACTGCAAAAGATTATCCGGCCATGCTGTCGGCCGACGGCTCGTTCAAGATTGAAGACGTTGCGTCGGGAGAATACGAGTTCACGGTGCAGGCAAACAACCATTCCATCAGTTTTGACCCTTCTGCCATTATGCTTTTCACATCGTCCCAGGAAATCAGCGTTCCCAAAGAAGATTCATCTGACAGCGACGAAGTGATTGAAGTGGGAGCAGTGTTGCTTAAGCCAATGAAATTGCCGCTTGCGTTTGCAGGGAGCACCAACGGAATGAAGATCATAACCAAATAACCAGCTTTCATCGTCGTTTCTGTTTTCGTTACCAACGCCGCATTTTTTGACGATTAGAATCAACATTGGCACCTCACAAGTCTTCTATCATTGCGAGAATCTGGGGATTTGTCGCAATCCTTTTCATTGATGATGGCCTGCGATTGGGAATGCCTTCTTCTGACAAAGCCTTAAATGCGCCTGGCACCGGCAATCCTGCAATCCGATTTTATCTCTGACCCGTTCATCATTCACATTGTTAGCCGGATGTCCCCATTTCATGCGACTACCTCGAAATAAGCCTTGCCGCTAAAGTCATGGCGAATCCGTTGAAACAACCAGTGAAAATCATGTGGGAAAAGTGAATCAGCAGTGTCGCGCCGGGGAAGCGCCTCGGTTGCCGGGTTAAAATGTTGGGCAGAGCTTGATTTTCATTGGCGGAACCTTAATACATCAAACAGAAATCAAAAACAGACTTATGAAAAAACAAACAAAATGGCTTACGACGGCGCTTGCCGTGGCGGGCGGTTTGGCGATGGTCAGTTCGACGCAGGCTCAATATCTAAATGGTAGCCAGTATCTCCAATTTGACCCCACAGCTAACCCATCCGGTTACGGTGGCTGGGGACCTGCCACTTTTCTCAATACCCCGACCGGAATCGAAATTGATGGTGCTATTGGAGGTGGTGGTAACTACGGCGGCGCTTATTTTGTCCTGCCCAATCCCGCCGGTCTTCCGATATTAAATGCGGCTGACACACAAATTGTGTTGACCTTGACACTCAATGGCGACCCAACTACATTCAATTGGTTCTCACCTGGTCAACTGGTGATTAATGATGCCAACGCCCCTACCGCCGGCCCATTTTTTTATGGTATGCCTTATTTTGGGTATAATAATCCGGGCAACCCTGCCAATGTGTCGTGGAATGGGTCTACAGCCACGGTGACTGTGCCGATTACCGGAGGGTTATTGAGCAATATTCAAGCTGGCGGTGATACTATATATGCTATCAGCCTTGACATGGATCCCCCCGGTATTACTATGCCTCCTCCTTACAGCGTGACTTTCAACAGCATTCAATTAGAGCCTACGCCTGCGCCGGAACCAACCACCATGGCGCTGGCCGGTCTGGGTGCGGCTGGTTTGTTGGCGCTCCGCCGCCGTAAATAAGCCTTGGAGCTTTTTGACATGGTTATTTAAGCCGCCCTTCGGGGCGGCTTTTTCGTATTCAAAATTCCCGCTGCCACCGATTTGAAGCAGAAATATGAAATTGAAATGGCGGGTGCCGGAAGCGGGCGATTACGGGTTTGCCCGCCGGTGCGGAAGCATTTGTTTAGCCTGTCCCCGCTTTATGCGACTACCTTTGGCGCAAGAAACTGAATACCTTCAATCATGTTCACATCAACCAACGTCATAGCTTGATTGCCTGAATTTGACTCTAACCGACAACCCGTTATTTTGCGATAACACCCAAACCTGATTATCCATTCTATGAAAACAAAACCATTCCTTGCCCTGCTCGCTGTCTGCTCCATCCCGTTGCTCGCCTTGACCAGCCGCGCAGATGATTTTAATGCCGTCCAGAATGGCAACTGGTCCGACCCAAATACCTGGGTTGACAATACGGTTGTGACCAATGGCACCGTTCCGGGCGCCGCTGACTCGGCAGACATCCCATCTGGTATTACCGTTACGGTGGATACGAATGAATACATCGGGTTTGTTTACGATTCCGGCTCCCTGATCATGGGAACCAATTCCTCACTCAATATCTTCAGTGATAGTTCAATTGCAACAAGCATAAACCTTATCGCCACCAATTACGGGAATACCGTCATCTATTCCTGCAACCCGTATTTTGCCAGGGAAATAAATTATTACAATCTCGTGCTCGCCAATACAAATTGGACGGGATTTAGCCCTCCATACACTGTGTATGAATTCTTCAATAACTGGTCACAATTTGGCCCAACGCCCATGAACATTGCTGGAGACTTGACTTTGATGGGATATGTCAGGTTTGAACAAGGAACCGACGGACCTGGTGTTTCATCCGATGTTACGATCGGCGGCAATTTGAACATTGGCACTTATTGTGCTTATGATTCATCCGGAGCAAATCTGCTGGTGTCGAGCAATGTTTACGTTTATGGTTGTTTGGACGATGGGAACGCAGCCCTAGGCTCGTCCACGATTGGCGGCAATGTCCTCGTTTACGGACCCACCAACAACACGCCGAATTATAAGGGTGGCTACTATACTAATGGCTGGCACATTTCCGACGTGACGAATTGGTTTGTTGGTGGGAGTCTCACCAATAACGGTGCCATCTACGGTGCTGGGTTTGGCAGCATTTCCTTCAACGGCGCGGGTGTTGTCACCGGCAGCAATGCGCTGACCATTCCCACCATGACCGTCAACGGAACCTATGCCATTGCTGATACAATCACACTTACCACCAACACGCCAACACTCAATGGAACATTGGTGTTTGACTTGGCACGGACCAACCAGATCATCTTGAAGTATTCCAATACCGGCACGAACGCGCAAACAACCCAAACCAACTATTATAGTGGTAATTTGATTATCACCAATACGGGATCTGCGCCGGCTTCTGGCAACAGCTATAAATTTTTCAGTGCCTCGAATTATGCCGGAACCTTTACCGCCATAAACTATCCGCCTCTGGCCGCCGGTTTAAGCTGGACGAATAACTTGCTGCTGAACGGATCCATTGCCGTCACCGGCGTGGCGTTGGGTTCACCTATACTTACCATAACCCGAAGCGGGCTGGCGCTGACATTAACCTGGGATAGCAACACTTACCCAGGCTTTAGTGTCCAGGCCCAGACAAACAGTGCCGGAATTCATCCTAACTCCAATTGGTTCCCCACCGGCAGCGGCAAGGTCAGTCCGTATCCGACCACCATCAACCCGGCCGGGCCACCGGTGTTCTATCGTCTGTCGAACCAGTGACCAAGTAAGCATTAAAATTCGCCATAACGGCCTTTCCACTTGGAAAGGCCGTTGTTCTTTAATTTCCAGTTTGGTGGCGACCAATTTACGGAGCATGAGCCGGCCTTACCGGCAACATTGAAGAACACGATGACTAGACTGAAGTTGTCATAGTAATCCGTAATCCGCCGAGGCATCCTCCCGGGTTTTCATTTTCCATTTTCCAAATGATTCAACTGACTATTTGCCGTGTCAATCCGGCCGGAAATGAGGTTGGTAAAAATGCCATTGAGTTCAGCGGCGATCACCGCATTCGTAGAGGATTGCCGGCGCAGCTTGTAAAAGCGGAAGGCCATGGCTAACTCGTTAGTGTTGTAGTGGAAGTCAGGATCGAGATATTGCCGCCGGGAATCCTGGATGATGCCCAGATCTCGGTAGCCGTATTCCTGGGTTGGCTCCACCATGGAGCCTTCGCCGAAATCGTTCCAGGTGACGACTTGGAGCATGGCCGAAGCGTTGGTCATGCCGCAGGCCAGGGTTTCCCGCAAGGTGTCACCGTGACGATCCCCCAGATAACCCCAATAGTTCCGCACACCAGCCCGCTGATAAATGTCATGGAAACGGGGAAAGGCGCTGCTAATGTAGGCCGGCCAGGTTGACGCCTTCTGGTTGAAATCGGCCAAGTAGCCTTTTAAAGCTGCCCCGGACAATACGCCGCCGGTGCCAGGTGCCTGGCTCAACCACATGGGCGGCCAGCTAAAGGCACCCATGCCGCCCGGCAGCCGGTTGTCCTCGGTAAAAAATGCCGGCTGATTGGTGGTAGATTGAAGGTGGGAGAAGATTTCTTCCCAATTGCTGCTCGCCATGAAATGTTGGGGGCCGAAATTCAACAGCACCGGCCGGCCCTTAATCCGCAGATAGCTCGCGTCGGAGAAAAAATTGGTTTGCAAATAAAGCATTTCCTGCTGGGTGTGCCGGATGTCATCGCCGGCGCGGAGATAGCCGGCGTCCAGCATGTGCTGTATGGTTTGATCTTCGTAACAGATGGCAAATTTCAGGCCGGCCTTGCGCGTAAACTGAAACAACTCCAAGGTCGCCTGATTATTAACACCGTAATCCAGAAAATCGGCCGACCCATACCAGTCCACAATCACCCCATCCACCCCGGCCAGTTTCATGAGCAGCACATGGTATTCAATCACCACCGGATCCGACGAATCATACGGACCAATCAGCGGATAATACCAGGAGGCAATTTGCCGCTGCCCCGCCGCATTGACCTCGTCAGGATTGAAATGGCTCATCGTCCAGTGCCAGCCCCAATTATCGCTGTAGGGTTTGGCGGTATACCAGGGCATGTAATATACCAGCAGATCCTTTGAGGCGGCGGTGGTGGGTTCAGCCGCGGCAAGAATGAAAACCGCCAGGGCCAGTAACAATAATATCGTTCTCGATTTCATTCTTTGGCGGGATGATAATTAAGCCAGACAATCAAAGCAATTCCAACCAGCCGCCGTCGAGCTGGTTTAAAAAACTATTGTGGCAACCGGGCTAGTCTGGCTGCTTGTGTCAGCAGGTCTTTCGCTCCATAATTGCCTTGCACATTAGCACCATGTTTCAATTTTTCCTGTTCTCTGCTTTTGCTGGCAAGTTGCGGCGGAATCCCGGCTGGTGGTCAGTATTTGCCTTGAAGCCAAGCGCCTGGCGCAGTGCCGCCTGGCTGTTGACGATTGCTGCAGTTTGCGCATTTGTCACGCCGGCCAGTGCCGTCATCTTGTGGAACGACCCGGACACAACACTGGTTCACGAAAACGCGGCCGGCACGGATGTTCTGCATGGCGCGGTGAAGCGGGACGACACGGCGAACGATACGCTCTATTTCAAGTTTCGTGTGGATCCGCTGTCTGACGAGTCCACCGAGCCGTATTTTGCCGGCTTCGAATTGTATGACGGTGATGTCGAGCGATTGGGCATCGGCAATGCCCTGAAGGCCTGGGCCTACAGCGCTTTTTTTCATGCGGAAGACACCGGCGTATCCAACAGTCTTTCTGGTTATATTGACCTGCATACTTCAAGGCCTGAAGTCACAGCTTCCGGCGACACTGGTTCCTATCAATATCCGCGCCGGGGTGTCGGCGTCACCATCGTCTTCAAAATTCAATTTGTTCCCGGCGAGGATGATTTGGTGACAGTCTGGTTGAACCCCGACCTCGGGCCGGGGGCAAACGAAGCCTATCAACCGGAAAGCCTGACCACGCGGTTCAATGCCAGCGCGAGCTTTGATGAAGTCCGCCTGCGTCATGCGGGTCTCGGCGATGGTTGGGCTTTCAGCGACCTGGCCATTGCCACTTCCTTCAGTGATTTTGTGGACGTGAGCAGCGCCCGCCCCAGTGAAGAAAACTCCGTGCTGGGTCCCGACACCCGCACATTCGGCTTTCAATCCTGGCAAAAGGAGCAGGGTCTGCCCCAAACTCCGGTTCGTTCCCTGGCACAAACCCCTGACGGCTACCTCTGGCTGGGCGGTGATGACGGGCTGGCGCGTTTCGACGGCTTGCGCTTTGTCACTTTTGGCCCGGCGGAAGGAATCAAGGTTGGCCCGGTGAATGTGCTGCTGGCGGACGGTCGGGGAGGACTCTGGCTTGGCAACGCCGAAGGCGGCTTGAGCCGTTTCCAGAACAATCAACTCATCACGCTCACGACGCGGGATGGCCTGCCGACCAATGCCATCACGGCGCTGGCGGAAGATGCTGCGGGGCGGATCTGGATCGGCACCGCAGCCGGACTGATCCTATGGCAGGACGGAAAGTTGCAGTCGTTGAAAGCAGCCGGTCCATTTGCAGGATACCGCATCGCTGCATTATCCGAAGATCCGCAAGGACGAATGTGGATTGGGGTGAAGGATGCTGGTGTTTTCCAGTATGTGAATGACCAGTTTGTCCCGGTGGCTGGCGAGTCCGAGGATCTGTTGCTAAAAGATCCGCATTGTTTGTTGGCGGATCAAATGGGGCGGATATGGGTCGGCGCCGGCGACGATTCCGTGCTCTGTCGGGACGGTGACCGCTGGCATCGCTACCGTATTCCGCGAAATCAGGCCCGGTCGTCGGTGAACACGCTCGCCGAAGAATCAGATGGAACCGTCTGGGCCGGGGCGGCCGGTGGCGGGTTGGTTCAGTTTAAGGATGGCAAGCTGCTGGCCGTTCCTGCGAGCAGCGGCCTGGCAGGCAACCGCGTTGAATCGTTGCTGACCGATCGCGAAGGCAGACTCTGGGTGGGCACGGATGGCGGACTAAACTATCTTCGGCGCAAAATTCTTTTTGCCTTGAGCCAGGGTGAAGGATTGGGTTTCGGTGCCGTGCAAGGCCTGGCCGAAGCGACCCCGGGCGTGATTTGGGCCGGCAAACCGAATGACGGCCTGTATCGCTGGGATGGGAAAAGTTTCAACCGCCTGTCCGCTGCGGGCCTGTCTTCCCACGATTCGCAGCCCGCCGCACTGCTGGTGACGCATGATGGTTTTTGCTGGGTGGCGACCACGAACAATTTGCTGCTTTACAAGGATCCGCTGGCGGCGGCAGACGAGGTGAAAGCAATCCAATCAGCGAAACCAAACATTATTTCTCTGGCCGAAGACCATGAAGGGGCGCTGTGGACGGGAACCCGCGACGGAAAAATCTGGCAACTTCGCGAAAACAAATGGCTGGCCCCGTCAAATCGCTTCCAGACCAATCCTGTCACCGCCCTCGTGCCGGACACGGACGGTTCAATGTGGATCGGCACGGATGGGAGCGGTCTCTACCGCCTGGCGAATGGCAGCGTTGAACACATTGGCAGGAGCGAAGGATTGTTGAGCGAGTCCATTCAGACGCTGTATCTCGACCCGCAGCGCACACTATGGATTGGCACCGCTGATGCAGGCTTGAGCCGGTTGCAAAATGGACACATCGCCAGCTATACGACCCGCGAAGGATTGCCAGATAATAAGATATTGCAAATCCTTGAAGACGATGGCGGGCGGCTCTGGCTGGGAAGCAGTGCCGGGATCGCGTGCGTGAGCAAAAGCCGGTTGGACGAGCTGGCCTCTGGCAAAATCACAACCGTGTATCCGCAGTTGTTCGGGCGTGCGGAGGGAATGTTGTCCGAGGAATGCACCGGCGGATTCTGTCCGGCCGGCTTGAAAACAAAATCCGGGCTGCTCTGGTTCTCGACCTTGAAGGGCGTGGCGGTGGTGGATCCCCGTGTGCAACCGGTCTCGACTCACGCGCCGAACACGGTGCTGGAGGAGGTGCTGGTGGATGGTGTGCCGGATGCGTCGCTCCA
>Ga0181528_10000625_pt1 | contig 24179 bp, 17 predicted proteins | sample PEATcosm2014_Bin_47_FD_119742 | JGI IMG/M metagenome (GOLD analysis project Ga0181528, IMG submission 119742) | Peatland microbial communities from MTU Mesocosm Facility, Houghton, MI, USA - PEATcosm2014_Bin10_10_metaG | ecosystem: Environmental > Terrestrial > Soil > Wetlands > Peat | place...
CGAGCAGTCCCATCTCCCCCTGGAAGTCACCGGGTCCGACGTCAGCCACCCGGACGACGCCATGGGCGGTCTGCCGGGTCACCTGCGCCGAGCCACTGAGGATGACGATGAATTCCCTGGCGGGCGCTCCCTCGTGCATCAGGACATGACCCTTCGGGAGGCGCAGGTAGCTCGTCAACGAGCTGATCTGCTGCAGCTGCCCCTTGGTGCAGTCGCTGAACAGGTCGAGCTTGTCCAGGCGGATCGGGTTCGTTGCGGCCAGCATGTCGGGGACTCCTTCGCTAGCAGGTGGAAATCAGCTGCTAGCAACAGTATAACGGTCCGATCGTGTGAACACATCATTTTTTTGCGTCTCATCGCTTCATAAGATGATCGACATCAGGGCTTCCAACCTCCCGGACATCGGGATCGTCCCCGCGTCGGGTCGCGGGTGGCGCGGGTGACGGGCGGGGCCCGGGGCCCTCAGGGGCGGTGAGCAGGCACCTCGGGGAGGCGCGACAAGGTGTGCGGTCAGCGGATCCCGTCGGCCGCCAGGGCGGCCTCCAGGATGTCGGCCATCTGCTGCTCGCCGGTGGCGTTGGGATGTACCGAGATGCCCCCGGACGTCGAGATGATGGCGTTGATCCACTGCTTGGACCCTGTGGCGCACGATCCGTGGCCCTCGAACTGGCTCCATCGGAGCCCGGAGTCCCGCCCCCGGTCAGCCGGCCGAGGGCAGGTGACCCTCGGCCCGCAGGTACTCCACGGTGTCCCGGAACGTCTCCACGACCGGGCGGTAGGCCAGACCGAGGTCGGCCAGGGTCGCCGAGTCGTCGGTGGGCGGACAGCCGGTCATGACGATCGCCGCCTCCTCGGTGAGCGGGACGTCGACCGGGACCCCGCTCCGCCGCTGGTGGTCGAACTCCCGACCGAGGGCCACCATCTCGTCGACCGTCACCTCGTGCCGGGCGACCTCCGTCCCGGCCGCGGCACTGAGCAGATCCACCCACTCCGACCACGTGACATACGTTCCACCCGCCAGGTAGCGCCGGGGGCCCGAGCCGGGCCGGACGGCGCGGGCCAGCAGCTCGGCGGTGTCGCGCACATCCACGACGCCGATGCCTCCGGGAGGCACGAGCATCATGGAGCGCATCGCCCCCAGCACGCCGGCGAAGCTGCTGTCGAGGTGCGGCGAGTGCGGACCGTAGACGCCGCCGATGGCGATGCTGGTGACCGGGTGCCCCTGGGCCTGGACCGCACGGACCAGGAGCTCGGCCTCGCTCTTCGAGGCGGTGTACGGCGACAGCGGCTCCGACAACGGGGAGTCCGGCCCGATGACCGGAAGCGGCGACGGCAGGTAGATCGAGACGCTCGACGTGTAGACGACCGGATCCAGGCCCAGCCGCACGGCCCGGTCCAGGACGTGGCGGGTGCCGTCCACGTTGACGTTGCCGTCGGCCCCGACGCCGGTCGAGACGCCGACGTGGGCGGCGGCGTGGACCACCGCGTCGCAGCCGTCCAAGGCGGTGGCCACGTCACGGGGATCGGTCACGTCACCCCGGACCGCGTCGGCGGTGACCCCGAGGGGCTCGAGGACCCGGGCGACCGCCTCGGGCCGTCGGGCCATGACCCGGACCTCGTGGCCGTGACGGACGAGTGCCGCCACCGTGTGGGATCCCACGAACCCGGTCCCTCCCGTCACGACGACCCTCATGCGCGGGAGCCCGGTGCGGTCGGGGTGCCGACGGCCTCGGCGCCCGACACCGTCATGCCGGCGACCACGGGGTGATCCGGGTCGACACCGTGGGGAGGTCGGCGTACGTGCGGATGCCCGGGGCCGCGGCGCAGACCGAGGGGATGGCGTTGACCAGGGGGACCCCGGTGATCCGCATGCCGATGGCGTGGATGTCCTCGAGCGTCAGGGCGGCGAGGTCGTCCACGTCCGGCCAGATGTCGAGCTTCAGCCTGATATTCGGGTCACCGGCGATGTCGACGACGTAGCCGTGCTCCACGGTCCAGGCGGGACGGAGGGATCGGGTCATCACCCAGCGCTGATGGCTTTCGATCCGCGGGCGTCCGTCGACGAGCGCTTCCCATCTGACGTCGATCCCGGCCACGGTGCCGGAGGCGATGGGGCGCCCGGGCAGGTCGAGGTCCTTCTCCGCCACCGCGAACTCGACGGTGCAGCGGAGCTCGGAGGACCCGAGGCCGAGGAGCCGCGCCAGCACCTCGACCCCCTCGGCGAACACGGCCGTGGCGCGCTCGACGTCGGCCGGGTGGGTGGGGTCGCCCTCGGGGCGCCCCCAGCCGAGGTCGTCCATGTTGGCGTCCCCCGCGAAGAGGCTGACGTCGACGGACTCGGTCAGCCGGACGTGTCGTACGCCGATGCTGATGCCGGCGCCGACGGCGGCCAGCAGCTGGGCGAACCCGGGGTTCATCCCACTTCCGAAGAGGCTCGCACCACCGGTCCCGGCCGCCCGCTCGATGGCGGCGAGGTCCACCGGGTCCAGGCCGGACCCGGTGAGGAACTCCGAACTGGTGACCACGTTGACGCCACGGCCGAGGATCGCCGTCAGCTCGTCGACATCGGGGTGCAGCGGCGTGTAGACGACGCAGTCGGGCTGCAGCGCGAGGAGCGCCTCCGCGTCACCCGTGGCGAGGATGCCGGTGGGCTCGGGCAGTCCGCAGAGTTCGGCGACGTCCCGGCCGTCCTTGGCGTCCGAGTGGGCGAAGGCGCCGACGAGCCGGAGGTCGGGACGCGCGAGTACGGCCCGGACGGTCTGGCGGGCCACGTTGCCGGTCGTCCACTGGACCACGCGGAGCGGCCCCGGGGCCGGCGCCGCGCGGCTCAACGACGGCTCCGACGTCCGTGGCCGGCCACGGACGTCACTCCTTGAACCGGAACGTGGTGGCCGTGGAGAACTTGGTCACCAGGACCTCGGGCCGTTCCTCCGACCGGACGTCGGTGCGGGTGACGCTCCAGTGACCCGGACCCTCGAGGCGCACGGCGGAGTAGGGATCGACCGCCGTGGCGATGGCCGAGAGCGGCTCCGAGCGGCCGGCCCGGAGCTCGCTGATCCACGACGCGAACCCGACCTCGTGCAGCGCCGGACAGTCGCCGAGCCGGAGGTCCACCCGGTCGTCCTCCACCTCGACGCTCCAGTCGACGTAGGTCCGCGGCCGGAACGCCGGGTGGAGCTCGAACACGGTGGCGACGTCGACGAGCTCGGACCCCAGGCCGAACGCCCGCACCAGCCGCTCGGCCGTCCAGCCGGCGATCCCGATGAACTGGCGGACGACGGCGTCGGCGGTCTCCTCGGGTGTCAGTCGCTCGCCGACGGCCCGGGCGAAGGACTGCGCCAACAGATGACCCTGGAGGTCGACCTCGTCGATGATCGCCCGCAGGGCGCCGGTGGCGAAGTCCTCGTGGCGCAGCTCCGGATCGAGGGGTCGGCGGTAGTCGACGAATCCGTCGTCCAGGGGGTCGGTGATGACGGGGAGCGGCACCCGGGCCGCCTCGGAGCCTCCGACGACCAGGGCCAATTCCGGGGTGGGGGTGGGATCGAGGGTCTCGTCGATGGTGACCGTCCACGCGCAGTGCGGATGCCGGTCGGCCGGGGTGCGCGGCGGGCGGTGGACGGGCCGCATGCGCATCCGTGGATTGGTGGCCCAGCCGGTGGCGTCGAAGGTGGGGTCCTCGATGTGGTGGCACATGGCGACCACGTAGTCGTCGCCCATCGGCTCGACGTCCATCAGCGCGCCGCAGTGGTCGAGATGGAACGTGGCGTGGTGGTCGTCCTGGACGGCCAGGCGGAAGTCCATGAACTCGAGGGGGGAGCCGATGTCGAGCTGGAAGCCCTTCATGGCCACCTCGACCGTGTCGCCCTCGAAGCCCAGCAGCTGCTGCATCCGCTTCGAGTAGACGGGACTGGCGCCCATCCATTCGTCGATCGCCACGTCGCGCATGACGTCGACGCCGTGGGGGATCACCACCGGCATGCCGGCGCGGTCGATCACGTGACCGGCCAACAGGTGCTCGCGGGTGAGGACGGCCAGCTCGTCGTGGTCCAACGTCTCCACCGAGCGCGGCCCGCCCGGCGTGTCATCCGCCCGGGATCGATCCATGTGGCCCCCTCCGATCACGTCGTCCGGACGCCACCGGACCGGACGTCTGGCAGGTTGTCAGGTGTAAGAACACGTGTCAATCCCCGGTCGGCCTCGAGCGGTCCAGCGGACCCCCGACGGGCACGTCGACGACGACGGTGTGGGCGATGTCGGCGGAGGACCGACCGACGAGTACGCCGTACCGTCCCGGATCCATGACCCAGCCGTGCTCACCCATCCCCTCCGGCGGCCGCATCCAGAAGGCGTCCCGGGCCAACCGGTCCGCCAGGCCGGCGAGGGCGGGGTCGGGTGACGCCCAGCGGGCGAAGGCGCGCTCACCGAGGTCCACGTCCACGACGGCCGACTCCCCCGGAGCGAGGGACACCTTGGCGAACCCCTTCAACTCCTTGGGGGGCCGGAACACCGCCGGGCGTGCCGGGGCCACGTAGACCTGGACCACCTCCCGTCCCGGTCGGTCGCCGGTGTTGGTGACCGGCACCCGCACCCGGACGCTCCCACCGGGTCCGATCGACGTGGCCGACAGTTCGGGTTCCCCGATCTCGAAGCTCGTGTACGACAGGCCGTGGCCGAAGGGGAACGACACCCCGATCTCGCGTGACTCGTACCAGCGGTACCCGACCAGGACCCCCTCGCCGTACCGCAGCCGACCACCCTCGGGCACCGAGTTCCCCCACGACGGCGCGTCCTGGAGCCGCACCGGGATCGTGGTCGGGAGTCGACCCCCGGGGTCCGCCTCGCCGAGGAGTACGTCCGCAAGTCCCTCGGCCATCTCCTGGCCGCCGAACCAGCACTGGACGACGGCGCCGGCGTCGGCCGCCCAGGGGGTGGCCACCGGCGCCCCGACGTTCAGGACCACGACGGCGTGCGGCGCCACCTCGAGGACCCGTCGGACGAGATCGTCCTGGTCGCCGGGAAGGTGCATGGACTCGCGGTCGGCACCTTCGGTCTCCCAATTCTCGTCGGTCCCCACCACCAGGATCACGGCGTCGGCGCGGGCGGCGGCGGCGACGGCGCGCTCGATGCCGTCGACGGGTGGCGCCCGTCGGATGCCCACCTTGGCGCCGGTCACGGTGGCGGGGCCTCGGACCGTGGACTGCACCTCGATCCGGACCGGGTCCTCCGGCGACAGGTCGAGGGTGACGGTCACCTCCTCCCGGGCCAGGCCGAAGAGGTCGTGGCCCGGGCCCGGTGGCTCGGCGAACCCGTCGAGGACGACGTGGCCGTCGACGAGGAGTCGGGCCGGATCCGTCTGCACGAGGGAGATCGTCCACCGACCCGCCTCCTCCACGGTGAGGTCGGCGTAGGCCCGCCACGAGAACGTGGGGCCCACCTGGCGGGGTGGCCTACCGAACCAGACGACGGCGCCGGTGGCGTTGGTGGCGGTGTGGATCACCTCACCTCCGGCGTCGTCGGCCCGGAAGAACTCGACGGCCAGGCCCGGGGTCCCGTCCACCGCCAGGCACGAGGCGGGAACCTCGGGGCTGGTCCGGGAGATGTCGACCGCACCCTCGTGCTCGACCTCGACATCCGGTCCCAGGCGATCGCGCAGCGCGTCGAGGGGGGAGCGCAGGTAGTGCGCGGGCACGCTCGACGACCCGCCGCCCATGATGACCGCCCGACCGGCGTTGGGGCCGATGACCGCGACCCTGCGCAGCCCGTTCCGGTCCAGGGGCAGGACCCCGGAGTTCGAGAGGAGCACGGTGGCGCCGACCGCCGCGTCCCGGGCGAGCCTCCGGTCCTCGGGCCGGTCCTCGGACCGGGGCGCCGCGTCGGGGTCGTCGTCGAGCGCGCCGATCCGGTCCATGACCGAGAGGAACCGGAGGGCGGCGGCGTCGACCAGGGCCCCGTCGACCCGGCCGGCGCGGACCGCGTCGGCCAGCGGGGGACCGTAGGCCCGTCCCGGGCCGGGCATCTCGAGGTCGAGCCCCGCCACGATCGCCCGCTCGGTGTGCGCGAAGCCGTACCAGTCGGTGACGACGAAACCGTCGAATCCCCATTCGTCACGCAGGAGCCCCTGCAGGAGTCCGGGGCTGTCCGGGCAGTACTCCCCGTTCAGGCGGTTGTAGCTGGTCATGACGGCGAGGGCCCCGCCTTCGGAGACGGCCAGTTCGAACGGCAGCAGGTGCAGCTCGCGCAGCGCCCGCTCGTCGATGACCGAGTCGGACAGCATGCGGTCCTTCTCGTACTCGTTCCCGGCGAAGTGCTTGACCGTGCACGCCACCCCCGAGGACTGCGCACCCCGCACGTAGGCGGCGCCCAACCGGCCGGCCAGCAGCGGGTCCTCGGAGTACGACTCGAAATTGCGCCCGCCGAGCGGGGACCGGTGGAGGTTCACCGTGGGGGCGAGCAGGATGCGGCACGTCTTGGTGAGCGCCTGACGGCCGACGAGGGCGCCGATGCGCTCGACGAGCGCGGGATCCCAGGTCGCACCCAGCGCGGCCCCGCAGGGCACGCAGGTCGAGGTCGACGGCTCCCCCTCGTCCGACGCACCCGGGAGCACGGGCCCACGGGCGCCGTTGGCGCCGTCGGTCAGTCGGACCGAGGGGATGCCGAGGCGTTCCACGGCGGCCGTCGAGAAGAGGTCGGCACCGGCCAGGAGCGTGGACTTCTCGTCGGTGTCGAGCTGCGCCACCAGTGCGGGCAGGTCACGGGACATCGGGGTCACTCCAATTCGTGGTGTCATGGCGCCGGCTGCACCGGCTGTCGGTCGGACGTCGCGGTCGGGTGCCGGAGTGGTCAGCGGGGATCGATGAGCCGGGCGACCGTCTCCATCCGGGGGATCACCTCGAGGTAGGCACGGGTGCCCGTCCCCACCAGCATCATCGCTCCGCTGTAGGCCATCAGGAGGGTGCCAACCACGTCGGGGTCGTCGTAGGGACCCAGGGTGGTGCGCAGGCGCCGGATCAGCTCGGTGGCCACGGCCGCGCGCAGTCGGTTGACGTCGGGCTCGTCGGCGATGATGGCCATGAAGACGGCGCGGGACAGCGCGGGGTCCGCCGCCAGCACGGCGGCGGGCGCCTCGAACGCCGACCGGACCCGGGCGACGAAGGACCCCTCGTCGGGGACCTCGGGTTCGGGCATGGCCTGCGTCTGGCGCCAGTACAACTCGGCGATCAGGTGGGCCTTGGAGGTGAAGTAGCTGTAGGCGGTCGTATGGGTGACGCCGGCGCGCTGGGCGACGGAACGGATGGTCAGCTTCTCGAACCCGACGTCGCGGACCTCCGCCAGCGCGGCCTCGAGGAGCGCGGCCACCGTCGCCGACTGTCGCTCGGACAGCCATTGGCGGGGGCTGGAGTTCGGATTCGAGCCGCTGTCGACGTCCGTCACGGTCGCCCACCGCGGTCGCAGTCGTGCATCACGTCGGGGGCGTGCGACATGTCCGGGTGCCTCCTTCCCTCGTCCGGCGGACGCGCGGTGGGTCCCGCCGACCGCGCTCGTTCCATCACCCTGAGGTTGACACGTGTAAACCCCTCTGGCAAGGTGACCGGGCACCGGCCGGATCGGGGCGGGTGCCAGCCGCCCGGCGGAACAGCCGGAGGGGAGGACCGATGGGTGTGGACAGCGACGAGATCGTAGCCGTGCAGGTCCGTTACGCCCGGGCCGTCGATACCCGGGACTGGCCCCTCCTGCGCACCTGCTTCACCGAGGACGTGACGGCGGACTACGGGGACATCGGGGCGTGGCGCGGCATCGACGACCTCGTCCGGTTCATGGAGGAGGCGCACGCCGGAATGGGACCGACCCAGCACCATCTCTCGAACTTCCTGGTCGAGGTCACCGACGACCGGGCGTCATCGGTCACGTACGTGCATGCCGTCACCGTCCTGGCCAGCCACCCCGACCACTGGATCGACACCATCGGCAACTACGAGGACGACCTCCGCCGCGCCTCCGACGGCTGGCGTATCGCCGACCGTCGGTTCCGCACCACCCGGACGCTGGTCAGTCCCGCCCTGACGCCGGCGTCCCGACCCCACGTCCCGGGGGTCACGCCATGAGCACGCGCATCGGCTTCATCGGGATCGGACTCATCGGCCGGCCCCTGGTCGAGAGCATGCTCCGGGCCGGCCTCCGTCCCACGGTCTTCGACCTCCAGCCGGAGCCGCTCGAGGCCGTCGTGACCCAGGGGGCGGTGGGCGCCGACTCGGTGGCCGACGTCGCCCGATCGTCGGACGTCGTGGGGATCTGCGTGCCCGCCGACGCCCACGTGCGCGCCGTGCTCGACGGACCCGAGGGCCTCCTGGCGAATCTGGACGAGGGTGCCGTCGTGGCCATCCACAGCACGGTGCTGCCCGAGACGGTCGTATGGGCCGCCGGCGAGGCCGACCGTCACGGGGTCCGTATCGTCGAGGCGTGCCTGACCGGTGGACACGTCGCGGCCGCCGAGGGGCGCACGACGTTCCTCCTCGGTGGCGAACCGGAGGACATCGCCGCGCTCGAGCCGGTACTGGCGGCCTGCGGCGAGACGCGGGTGCAGGCCGGGGCACTGGGCAATGCCAACCTGCTGAAGTTGTGCCTCAACCTCCAGACCTACGTCGCCCACCTCGGTGTGGCCGAGGCCGTCCGTCTGGCGAAGAACCTCGATCTCCCCGTCGGCGGACTGAAGCAGGCCATGCGGGCCAACGGCCAGCTGGGTCAGATGGGCGAGATGTTCTTCGGCCTCCACGAACTACCCGACAGCATCATCGAGGACGGCGAGATCCTGCCCATGCGGCGCACCTCGGGAGCGATCATCGTGAAGGACCTCGAACTCATGCGGCTGGTCGGCGACCGGAGGCACATCGACCTCCCCGCCCGCGACCTGGCCGAGTCGCAGTTCCTCCGCACCTACCGTCTGCCCGACGAGGCCGGCGCGACCGACGAGGACACCTGACCGCTGCAGCACCCACACTCCGACGAAGGGAACACGACATGACCGACGAACCGACACCGTACGAGCGCGGCCTCGAGGTCCTGCGGGACGTCTACGCGGGTGACGTCGTCACCCTGCCCGAGGGCACCATGGCGTTCAACGACGTCATGGTGCCGACGCTCTTCGACCAGGTCTGGCGGCGCGACGTCCTGGACGTGCGATCCCGACGGTTGCTGCTCATGGGGGTCATCGCCGCCAACGGCCAGGTCGAGACGTGGAAGATCCAGGCGCGTGCCGCGCTGAAGCGGGGGGAGCTCACGCCGGACGAGCTGCGGGAGACACTGGTCATGCTCGCCCCCTACGCGGGGTATCCCAACGTCTCCGGGCTCATCGTTCCGTGCGAGGAGGTCATCGGCCGCTGGGTCGCCGATGGCTCGCCGACGTGGGGCGACGAGGACGGGTCGGCGTAATCCGGCCCGGTCGGGACCCCGCCGACCCAGATTGCCGTTGACACTTGTTCTTACAGCTGTAAGAGTTCCTGGCAGCCGCCGTTCCGGGCGGTGCGCCCCCGATGGCCACATGTTCGGGTGACGTCCGTGGTGCCCCGCACCCCGGGGGAGGGAGCCTGATGACCGAGTTCGCCCGAGGTACCCGATCGAGCGCCCGTCAGGTCAGGAGGTCGGTGCCGGTCGCCGTCTCGGTCGCCCTGGCGGTCGTGCTCGCCGCGTGTTCGTCGACTTCCTCCTCCACACCGACGACGACGGCGTCCGGATCGGGGTCGACCATCCCGTCCTCGGCCTTCAGCGACCACACCGGCGTGACGTCCGACTCGGTGACCGTCGGCAACGTCTCGATCCTTTCGTACGGGCTGTTCAAGGGTGCGCCGGTGGGAGCCCAGGCCTACGCCGACTACGTCAACTCCAGCGGTGGCGTGGACGGCCGCAAGATCGTCATCGACTCCAGCAACGACCAGTTCCAGGGGGCCCCGAACGAGCAGGAGACCCAGGCCGCCGTCCAGAAGGACTTCGCGTTGGTCGGGAGCTTCTCCTTGGAGGACAGCTACGGGGCCACGGTCATCGCGGCCAACCCCACGGTGTCCAACGTGTCGGTCGCCCTGTCCCAGAAGGCGAGTGACCTGCCCAACACGTTCAGCGTGAACCCGGTCCGCTTCGGCTGGGGACTGGGCGGCCTCGCCTACTTCAAGAACCTGTACCCCGACGACATCACCCACACCGGGGCCATCGTCTCCAGCGAGCCCGCGGCCCAGCAGACGTGGACGGCGGAGCAACAGGCCATGGACAGCCTCGGCTACAAGGTCGTCGCCGACCCCACCTACACCGTCACCCAGTCGGACTTCACCCAGGACGTCATCGCCATGAAGAACGCCGGGGTGAAGATCCTGTTCATGGAGCAGCTGCCGCAGAACTACGCCGGTGCGGTGGTCCAGGCGCTCGATCAGCAGAACTACCACCCGGTGGTCGTGCTGGGTGCCGCCGGCTACAGCGAGGCTTTCGTGCCGTCGTCGGGCGGCGCCGCCAACGCCGACGGCATCTGGCTCGATCAGAGCACGGCGCTCTACCTCGGCGAGGACGCCTCCGTGCTGCCGGCCGATCAGACCTTCCTCCACTGGATCCAGGTGGCGAGCCCCGGCTTCAAGCCCGACCTGTACACGCTGTACGGGTGGCTCTCCGCCGAACTGTTCGTGCAGGCGTTGAAGAGGTCCGGGGCCGATCCGAGCCGCGGCTCGCTGATGGAACAGCTCCGGAAGATCACCTCGTTCAACGGGGGCGGCCTCGTCGCCGAGGTGAATCCCGTGGCCAAGACCCCGAGCGGCTGCTATATCATCGCCCGCGTCGTCAACGGCGCCTTCGTACGGATGCAGGACCCGCCCACCACCGGCAGTACCGACGGGTTCCGCTGCGACAAGCCGTTCTTCTTCGCCAAGTGACCGGATCACCCAGGCGGTAGCGGCGACCGGAGGGGAGTCACCCGTGACGAATGCTGAATCCCCGACGAGGCCGTCGTGATCGCCGTCGCCTTCGCCGCGCTGGCGGCCCTGACCAACGCCCTCGCCTCGGTGCTGGAGCGCATCGGCATCGAGAGCGCACCCGAGTCGGCCGCCCTCAAGGCGAGCCTCATCGGCCATGCGGTCAAGCAGAAGATCTGGCTCATCGGCTTCGGGCTGAGCGTCGTCCAGTTCGGTTTCGTCGCCACCGCCCTGAAGCACGGCGAGCTGAGCACCGTGCAGCCGGTGCTGACCACTGAACTCCTCTTCCTCCTCCTGATCCTCGGTGTGTGGTTCCGCTACCACCTGGGCGCGCGGGAGTGGCTCGGGGCCCTCACCATCGTCGTCGGCCTCGGCGGCTTCTTCCTGGCGGCGCGCCCCCACGGTGGGCAGCAGCTTCCTTCGACGACCGAGTGGATCGTGGCGTCCGCGGCGGTGGCCGGCGCGATCGCCCTCGGGGTGCTCGGGGGACTCTGGGGCCCCCGTTGGTGGCGGGCGGCCTCGCTCGGCGCGGCGGCCGCGGTGGCGGCGGCATACACCTCGGCCCTCACCAAGGCGATCACCAGCTACCTGGACCACGGGTGGAGCGCGGTCTTCACCCACTTCGAGCCGTACATGCTCACGGTGGCGGGCTTCGGGGCGATCTTCCTGCTCCAGAGTGCGCTCCACGCCGGCCCGATCACCGCCTCGCGGACGACGCTGGTCACGACGAACCCGCTGGTGAGCATCGTCCTCGGGATCACCCTCTTCGGCGACATCCTCCGGGGCGGCGCATTGTGGATCTCGCTCGAGGTGCTGGCCCTCGCGGTACTCGTCGCCGGGGTCGTCATCCTGACCCGGTCACCGCTGATCGCCGGCTCGCCCGACGGGGAGGCCGACGACGAGAAGCTCGGTGGGGCGCGCAAGCGGGCGATGATGGCGGTGCCGCCGATCGAAGCCCTGCCCTGAGCCGCCGGCTCGGATCGGATGTGCCCCTGCGGCGCGGACCGGGGCTGGATTAGGGTCACGGGATCGGCGTCACGCCGAGTGTCCGGATCTGGGGAACCGGAGATGTGAAGGGGGAGCATGGACGGAGCCACCGGTGGGCCGCGCCACGACGCGGCGGCTCACTGCCCATGAGCGCGCGGGAGCGCGTCCGGAACCGGACCCGCCGTCTCCGGCCGCGTCCGGTGGCGCCGGCGGTCCTGGCGGTCGTGATCTCCACCTGCGCCGTGCTGGTCGCCCCCTCGACGGCCGCGTCAGCCTCCGCAGTCGGTGGGGCCGAGGTGTCGACCGTCGTCGGTGGCACGGGCTACGGCCCGGGAGCGACGATCGCCCAGAACCCGGTGGCCCTGGGGACGACCGCCGATGGTGCCGTCGACATCGGCGACGGGACGGCCATGGTCGTCCGCGCCCTCGCTCCGTCCGGCACCGAGACCACGGTGGCGTGTGCCGGCAACATCGCCACGTCGGGCTACGGGGGAGACGGTGGGGCCGCCACGGACGCGTCGTGCAACACGCCCGACGGGCTGGTGACCGACAAGGCCGGCGACCTCTACCTGGCCGACGACCAGAACAACCGGGTCCGGCTGATGGCCGCCGCCACCGGCACGCGTTTCGGCCAGGCGGTCGCCGCGGGATCGATGTCGACGGTGGCCGGCAACGGGACCTGGGGGTACAGCGGTGACGGGGCACCGGCGTCGGCGGCCGAACTGGCCTATCCGGCCGGTGTCGCCCTGGACGCTTCCGGGAACCTCGTGATCTGCGACTCGGGCAACGCCGCCGTCCGGGTGGTGGCGGCCACGGACGGCACCTTCTACGGGGTCCCCATGACCGCCGGCGACATCTACACCGTGGCCGGCACCGGGACCACGGGATCGACGGGCGACGGAGGACCGGCCCGCCTGGCCGAACTGGACCAGCCGGCCGGTCTCGCCATCGACGGCCACGGGAATCTCGTCGTGGCGGATCTCGGGAACAACCAGGTCCGGGTGGTGGCCGCCACCGACGGCGACTTCTACGGGCGTCAGATGACCGCCGGGGACATCTACGGGGTCGTGGGCACCGGTCGTGCCGGCTCGGCGGGGGACGGAGGCCCCGCCGGCGCATCGGAACTCGACCGGCCGGCCGGCGTCGCCGTCGACGGCCAGGGGGATCTGATCGTCGCCGACACGGGGAACAACCGGGTCCGTCTTGTGGCCACCCGGTCGGGAACCGTCCTCGGGCGGTCCGTCCGGGCGGGGGACATCTACACGGTCGTCGGTACGGGACGTTCCGGATTCAGTGGGGACGGTGGACCCGCAGGGCATGCCGAGCTGGACGGTCCCGGGGCGGTGGCCGTCGAGGGGAACGGTGACCTCGTCGTGGCCGACACCGGGAACAACCGGGTCCGGGTGGTGACGACCCGCACAGGGGTCGCCTTCGGCCGACAGATCGCGGCGGGCACGATCCGGACGGTGGCCGGCAACGGACGTCTCGGGGGGTACTCGGGGGACGGGAGGCCGGCACCCGGTGCGCTCCTCAACCTTCCCACCGGGGTCGCCGTGAGCAGGTCCGGCGACGTGGCGGTGGCCGACCAGAACAACAACCGGGTCCGACTCGTGCCCGCCCGGACCGGGAGGGCCTTCGGACAGCCGTTGTCCGCCGGTGACATCACGACCGTGGCCGGCACGGGTGCCGCCGGCGCGTCCGGCGCGGGTGGACCCGGCCGGGAGGCGGAGCTCGACGCCCCCTCGGGCGTGGCGTTCGACGCCCACGGCAACCTGGTCGTCGCCGAATTCGCGGGCAACCGCGTCCTCGTGGTGGCCGCCACGAGCGGTGACTTCTACGGGCGGTCGATGACCGCCGGAGACCTGTACGTCCTGGCCGGGACCGGCGCCGTGGGGAGCCGGGGGGACGGTGGGCCGGCGACCGCCGCCGAGTTGTACGCGCCGGAGGGCGTGGCGGTCGACTCCGCCGGTGACGTCCTCGTGACCGAGTTCTACGGCAACCGCGTCCGGCTCATCGCCGCCGCGACGGGTACCGCGCTCGGTCGAAGAGTGGAGGCCGGGCACATCTACACGGTGGCCGGCACGGGTGCCGCGAGCAGTACCGGTGATGGCGGACCGGCCACCTCGGCCACGGTCGACCAGCCGATCGGCGTGGCCGTCGATGCGCACGGCAACCTGGTGGTCGGGGACTACATCGGCGAGCGGGTCCGGGTCGTGGCCGCCACCACCGGGACGTACTACGGGATCCCCATGACGGCCGGTGACATGTACACGGTGGCGGGTGACGGCAGCCAGGGGAAGTCGGGTGACGGCGGTCCCGCCGTGGCGGCCGAGCTCTCCTCGCCTGCCGGGGTCGCCGTGGACCATTCCGGCAACCTGATCGTCGCGGACTCGGCGGCCGACGAGATCTCCGTCGTGGCCGCTTCGACCGGGACCTTCTACGGCCGACCGATGCTGGCCGGAGAGATCGTGTCGATCACCGGAGGGGGGACGGCGAGCTGCGAGACGTCCCGCCGCGCCCCGGTGGGCGCCGGTTCCGCCGGTCTCTCGAATCCGCTCGGTGTCGCGGTGGCTCCGGACGGCTCGCTCCTGGTGTCCGACACCGCCAACAACTGCGTCCGCTCCCTGTCCGGTGCGACCGGAGGAGGACCGTCATGAGGCTCACCCCGTCTCCGGAGCGCGGCGTCCGCCCGCCCGCCCGCCCGCATCGACGGGTCCTGGGGGGCCTCGTCGTCGCCATGCTCATCCTGTCCGGGTGCAGTTCGGCGGCGGCCCCGGCGCCGGCCAGCACGGCGTCGGCGTCGTCGTCCGCCCCCAAGTCCGGGTACCTCGTCTACTGGGACCAGGACGAGGAGGTCGACTACTACAGCTCGACCGACGGCTCACAGGGGCAGCTCATGGCCCCGTGGGACCTCAACGGGCAGACGTGCGTGCTCAACGACGGATCCGGGCGCTTCATCGGGGGCTCCGACCCGACCAATCCGAGCCAGCTCAACCCCGGAGGTCCCCCGACCTATCCGTTCAAGCAGCCGGCCGAGAGCGAGGAGGTGAACAACGTCGACGGCGGGTTCACCGGGAAGACGCTCTACGTGCCCGGGCCCTTCCGGATGGCACCCGGACTGCCCGGCCAGGATGCACCGGCCGACGACACCGGCGTGTACAACGGCCAGGCCACCTACACCGGGTGCGCCATCGACGGCGAGCACAACATCTTCGCCAGTGACATCGGTACGGCCCAGGGTTCGTTCCCGATCCCCACCGACGGACGCCTGGTCGAGTGGTTCGCGCCGTCCTACACCAGCGCGTGCGTTCTCTACGGTCCCGACACCGGAGGGGTCGGGCCGAATCACACCGACGGATCGGGCGGACTCTCCCAACCGGGCATGATGACCGCCCTGCCGAACGGCGACATCCTGGTCCCCCAGGCCGGTTCGGCCTCGGGAGGCTTCCCCGGGAACGTGCTGGAGTTCGACCATTCGTCCTTCCCGACCAGCGCCTCGCAGTGCCCTGACGGCCGCTACCCGCGCTCCCTCATCCGTTCCTCGGTGTTCTTCCAGGCGACGACCGACAACCTGCCGGTGCCGATGGGCATCGCCCATGACCCGACCTGTGACTGCTACGCGATCTCCTCGATCTTCGGTGGAGGATCGGACGACGCCGTGATCAAGTGGTTCACGGCGGACGGCGCCCCGGTCGACCGACCGAGCGTCACCGGTGAGTCGCTCGCCACCTTCGGCAGCGACCCGAACGGGTTCAATCCCTTCGGCATGGCGTTCGCGCCCGACGGGACGCTCTACTTCGTGGACATCCACATCACCTGCTCGGCCCCTCTGACCAACTGCGGCCCGTCCAACTACGAGGGCCGGGTCATGTCCGTCCACTTCGGACCCGGCCGGGTGCCGGGGGCGCCGACGACGGTCGCCGGGCACTTCGCCTTCCCGACGAGCGTCACCATCTGTGTCCCGTCCAAACAGGTCTGCCCCTTCCCCGACCACCCGACCCCGTTGCCGACGCCCGAGAGTCCCTCGGAAGGGGAATGACCGCTCCCGATCGGACACGCAGACCGCGGCACCTGGTGCGCAGCGCCGTCCTGGTGGCGACGGTCCTGGTGGCGGCGGGCTGTTCGGCCGGGGCCGAGACGCTGACGAAGTCCACCGTCACGACCGCTCCCCCGCCGGTGCTGCCGGCCGGGAGCTGGGCGAGCTACGGCAACGGGCCGGAGCACGACTTCACCGGACCCACGACCCTCACCCCCTCGACCGTCGGAGCGCTCCGGGAGGCATGGTTCCTCCCCACCGGGGACGCCGTCACGGCCACACCGACGGTCGTCGGTGGCGTGGCCTACGTCGGATCGTGGGACACGAAGTTCTATGCCGTCGACGTCGCCACCGGGGCGCTGCGCTGGTCGTACCAGCTCGACTCCCAGACCGGGGTCACGCCCTACCCCGGACAGCAGCCGCGCACGAGCGACTCGGACGGGGGACTGGTGACATCGAGCGCCTGGTACGAGCCGGGGAGTGGGGGTCGGCCGAACCTCGTCGTCTTCGGAGGTGGCTACACCCTCTACGCCATCGACGCGGACACCGGGCAGCTCTACTGGAAGCACGTCTACGACGGGCGGCCCGAGCGACCCCCGAGCCCGACGACCGATCCCACCCGGATCTTCTCCTCACCCATCGTCGTGGGTGGGAACATCTACTTCGGGACGAGCACCGACGGGCAGCCGGGTGAGCGCGGGTACATCGTGGCGGCCAGTCTCGCCACGGGTGACCCCGTGTGGATCCACCAGACGGACGTCAACGCCAAGGGGACCGTGCTGAACAACGGCTGCGGCGGGGTCTGGTCGTCGGGCAGCTATCTGCCCGGACTGGACGACGTCGTGTTCACCCTGGCCGACTGCAACGACGGCAACGTCCAGACGACTCTGGCCGAGCGCGTCGTCTCGCTCGACGCCCGCACCGGCTCGGTGCGATGGACGACGAGTGTGGGAGGACCGAACCTGACCTGCGATTTCGACGAGGTCGGCACCAATGTAGGGCTGGCCCCGAACGGCACTCCGGACTTCCTCGGTGCGTACGGCAAGGACGGCCGGTACGTCTCCCTCGATCCCGCCACCGGTGCCGTCCGGTGGTCGACGAGGGTCGTGTTCGGCGGGTCGGCCGGAGGCTTCCTCGGGAGCCCGGCATTCGACGGCTCCGTGATCTACGGCGCGACCGGCATCGGCGACCTGTCCGATCCCCCCGGATGCAGTCCGGGGAGCCCCGGTGACGTCGCCAACCAGACGAACCCGAGCTTCTTCGCCATCGACGCGGCGTCCGGCAAGGTCCTCTGGCACGCCTCGGACGCCCGCTCCTTCGGGGCCACCACCGTCAGCGGCGGCATGACGTTCTCGTGTCAGATCTTCAATCCGACGGTCGACGTGCGCAACGCCACCACCGGGGCGCTGATCACCCGGCTCGCCCTTCCCGGACCCTGCTGGAGCGGGGTGGCCATCTCCGGGGGGACCGTGGTGGTGGGAGTCGGAACCTCGGCGGGGGGGACCGCCACCGGCGTCGTCGCCTTCCGGTCACCGTGACGGTCTGAGCCGGGCTCCTCAGGCGGTGCCGGCCCGGACCCGCGGCGCCGTCGATGGGGGCCCGACCACGTCACCTCCTCGCGGCGGTCGAGCTCCAGCAACAGGTCCAACTTGGAGCGGTACAGCATGTCGTAGTCGGCCTCGTCGTAGTCGAAGAGCGGAAAGGTGACACTCGACGATCCCCGTCCGGCGACCACCTCGATGCGGCCGGGGGCGATGGCGGCCGCGGTGGAGAGCTGTTGATACACACGGATCGGCTCGTCGGTCGACAGGACGTTGACCGCGGTGGTGAGGATGATGCGCTCCGTCGAAGCGGCGGACGCGCCGAGCTGCAAGGTCATTTCTGGTCGATCCTCTCGATCCGGCATGGTGACCGGGCCGGTGGCGGCCTGGCAGCCCCCCACCGCTCAAGGCAACATTGTTACCGTTGGTGCCCGCCAGCCGGCATCGAGTCCGGCGTCCGACCACGGGGAGCGGCGACATGCAGCAGACGGGCACCATCCGATGGGGCATCGCCGGAACGGGGGGCATCGCCGCGAGCTTCGCCCGGGCGATGGCCCTCGTCGACGGTGGCGAGATGGTCGCCGTGGCCTCGCGCACGGGCGAACGGGCGGCGACGTTCGCCGCCGAATTCGGCATCCCCCGTGCGCACGGGACCTACGAGGATCTGGCCGGAGATCCCGAGGTCGACGCCGTGTACATCGCGACCCCCCACTCCCGTCACGCGGCGGACTCCATCCTCTACCTCGAAGCCGGCAAACACGTGCTGTGCGAGAAGCCGTTCACCCTCAACGCGGCCCAGGCCCGTCACGTCTTCGACGTCGCCGAGCGGAACGACCGGTTCATCATGGAGGCGTTGTGGTCGCGGTTCCTCCCTCCGTACGAGACGCTGGGGCGTCTGCTCGCCGAGGGGGCCATCGGCCGGCCCCTCCTGGTCGAGGCCGACTTCGGGTTCCGGAGTGAGGTCGACCCGACGCATCGGCACTTCGACCTCGCCCAGGGCGGAGGCGCTCTCCTCGACCTCGGTATCTATCCGGTGCAACTGAGCACCCTCGTGTTCGGTGCACCCGACCGGATCACGGCCGACGGGAACATCGGGTCCACGGGCGTCGACGAAGACGTGGCCGCGATCCTCCACCACCGCGGTGGGGAGCTGTCCGTCCTCAAGGCGTCGATCCGGACACCCCACACCTGCACGGCGCGGATCGCCGGCTCCGACGGGGTGATCGAGATCCCGGCCTTCATGCACTGCCCGGACGAGATCGTCCTCGTGAGCCTCGCGGGCCGGCAGGTCTTCGACTGTGGATGGGAAGGGGAGGGCCTCCGCTTCGAGGTCGACGAGGTGAATCGCTGCCTGGCGGCCGGCCTGCGGCAGAGCCCCCGTATGCCGGCTTCCGAGACGATGCTGCTCCAGGAGATCCTCGACGAGATCCGGCGTCAGGTGGGCGTGGCCTACCCCGACGAGGACCACTGGACCTGACGGTCCGCCGTGTCCGTCCACCCGGCATCGGACAGACGTCTGGACACGTGTCCAAGTCCCTCGTAGAGTGGCGGCGCAGGCGCCCGACGGGGCGGCCGCGGGGGAGGTCCAACGAATGTCGCAGCGGAAGCTCCGGGTCTTCCAGGTCGCCACGGGCAACGTCGGCTCCGAAATGGTCGGACGCATCGTCGACCATCCCGATCTCGAACTCGTGGGGCTCTACTGCTACTCACCCGACAAGGTGGGACTCGACGCCGGAGCGATCGTGGGCGCGGAACCCCTCGGCATCACGGCCACCGGGGACGTGGCCGATGTGCTCCGGGCCCGACCCGACGTGGTCAATTTCAATGGCGTCTGGCCGGACGTCGATCTGTTCTGCGAGTTCCTCGAAGCGGGCATCAACGTCGTGACGACCTCGGATTGGATCACCGGCCACCACCGCGACAGGAACCATCCCCACCCGTCGGGCGAGAAGCCCACCGAACTCATCGAAGCCGCGTGCCGGCGCGGAGGGACCACGTTCTACGGCACCGGGATGAATCCCGGGCTGGCCCAGATCCTCAGCGTGGCCGCCACGGCCGGCATGGGACGGATCGACCGGCTCACCGTTCTGGAGACCGTCGATGTCTCCTGTCACCACTCGGTCGACACCTGGAAAAACGTGGGCTACGGACGGCCGGTCGACGACCCCGAGGTTCCCGGCCTCCTGGAGACCGGCTGCACGGTCTTCGCCGACTCGATCTACCTGATGGCCGACTGCTTCGACCTGAACATCGACGAGGTCGTGTTCGAGTGTGAACTCGGCGCCTGCACCGAAGAGGTCGACCTGGGTTGGTGGACGCTACCGAAGGGGTCGGTGGGGGGCAGCCTGGCGAAGTTCAAGGGACTCTCGGGCGGCGAGTCGAAGATCGAGGTACACCTCGAATGGCAGATGACGCCGATGACGGAGCCCAAGTGGGACGTGCAGGGCTGCTACATCACCACCGTCGAGGGTGACCCCACGATCGTCAACCGCCACATGATCTTTCCGGCCGCCGGTCGACCGCACGGCGGGTGGACACCCGAGTACTTCGCGTCACTCGGTATGACGATCACGGGCATGCCCGCGCTGAACGCCATCCGGTCGGTGTGCGAGGCGGAGCCGGGCCTGATGACGAGCGCGGATCTCCCGCTCCGGGCGTTCGCTGCCCGGTTCCACGATCCGGCGTCGGTCCACGCACCCGCCGACGGCTGACACCTTGAGCTCCCGGTACCCGTTCACCAGCACACCCAACGGCTGGTTCAGCGTCGGATCCGGTGTGGACCTCGTCCCCGGGGACGTGCGGGCCGTCACCTACCTCGGCCAGGACCTGGTCCTCTTTCGCGGTGAGGACGGGATCGCCCGGGTGTTCGACGCCCACTGCCCCCACCTGGGCGCCCACCTCGGTGTCGGCGGTCGCGTGCGCGGCGGCGGACTCGTCTGCCCGTTCCACGGGTGGTGCTTCGACGGCCAGGGTCGGCTGGTCGACGTGCCGGGCACGGACCGCTGGCCGGCCGCCCGGGCGAACGCCTGGCCGGTGTGCGAGCGCAACGGCCGGATCTTCGTCTGGCACCACGTCGGGGGCCTCGCCCCCACCTACGAGGTGACGGGCTACCGCCCCGACGAGTCGGAGTGGACCGGGTGGAGCTCGAACTCCTACCAGGTGCGGGTGCACGTCCAGGACCTGACCGAGAACATCATCGACCGATCCCACTTCGCCGCGGTCCACGACATGGCTCCCCCGACGAGTGATCGCTTCGACGTCCGGTTCGAGGGACCCTCCATGGTCGTCGAGCAGAGCCTCAAGGTGACCGCGGTCGACGTCGCCGGCTATGAGATCCAGACGACGTCGACGACCTGCGGGCCTGGGATCGTGGCGGTCGAGGTCCGTCAGGACCCCATCGAGATGCTGACCTACATCACGCAGACCCCCATCGACGACGAGTTCACCGAGGTGAATCTCTGCTTCTCGATGAAGGCCCTTGCGGACCGGGCGGCCACGGAGTCGATCAGTGCCCTCAACGACCGGATCACGAACGAGCAATTCACCCAGGACGTGCCGATCTGGGAGAACAAGATCTACCGTGACCGTCCGATGCTGACCCGACGCGACGGGCCGATCGCGCAGTACCGGCGATGGTTCCGCCAGTTCTACCCCGGTGCGGGGTGACGGGGTCGGCTCCCCCTCGGAGTGCGCCTCGGGAGCGCGATTGCCGCGAAATCGCACTGATCCTCTGCTAGAAGGTGGGCGAGCGGGAGGCGGCCGCGGAGCCATGGACCCGTCGGCTCGAGGCTCTGTGGATGAATCACCCACAGCCCCTCGGCGGAGGTCGCTCCGTACCGTGGATCGGATCAGCCGGTCGATGTGGGACGACGAGGAGGCATACCGGTGGGCGTACGGGGAGTTGGGAGCCAGCGTGGGGGGTTACTCCGGCGCTTCGTGGCCGGCGGGTCCGTGACCGCGCTGGTGATCCTCGCCGCAGGATGGCTCAGCCTGCCGTTGGCCGCCGCCACGGCATCACCGCTGCTGTACCTGACCGAGCCCTTCAGCGGGAGTCAGGTACAGGTACCCGCTGACTGGGTGAGGCCGGCGCTGCCGTCCGGCACGGCGGGTAAGAACATCGCCTGCCTGACGGCGTCAGGATCGACGACGCAGACGCCGATCCCGGGCTGTTCGGCGTCCCCGTCAGATCCGTCCGGTAGCGGAGCCCTCCGACTGACGTCCGCGGCGGACAACGAGGACGGCGGGGTGTCCTATGCCACCTCGGTCCCCTCGTCACAGGGACTTGACGTGACCTTCGACACCTACCAGTACGGGGGAAGCGGGGCTGACGGGATCCTCTTCTACCTGGCCGGCGCCGATCCCTCGCAACCAGCACCTCCGGCTTCGCTCGGACCACCGGGTGGGCACCTCGGCTATTCGGGGGGTTCGGCCTCACCGTCCGGGTCCGGGATCGCCAACGGGTACCTGGGCATCGGCCTGGACGTCTACGGCAACTACTCGAACAGCAGCTTCGACGGTTCCGGCTGCACGGATCCTTCGTGGGCCGGCAAGGGCGCACGTGTCACCAACCAGGTGACGGTGCGAGGCCCGGGATCGGGCACCAAGGGGTACTGCATGGTGGCCAGCTCGGCGGGGGCCGGTGGACTCCGGGGTGAACTCGACGGCGGGGCGACGGGAACCCGGGCGACCTCCCTGGTGCCCACGGAGATCGCGATCAATCCCACCGCCGCATCGGTCAGCGCACGGGGCATCGCCGACGTCCCCGCCTACTCGTTCGCGATCGCCGTGTCGCCTCTGGGCTCGCCCACCCAGTTCGTCGTCGGGTCCCTTCCCAACGCATCCGCCTACGAGCCATCTTCCTGGCTGGAGCCGACGACAGGCATCCCGTATCAGCTCGCCTTCGGGTTCGCCGCCTCCACCGGGGCGTCGAACGACGTCCACGAGGTGCGAAACGTCCAGGTCCAGCCCCTGTTCAGCAATCCGGCCCGGGCCGTGCTCCAGATCACGGACAGTGCCGGCGGGCACCTGGTGCCCGGGACGCCCGTGAGCTACTCGGCAGCTCCGTCGATCTCGCCCCTCGGAGGTAGCGAGAACCAGCCGATCTCCTTCACGGACACCTTTCCCGTCGGCGTCACCCCAGGTGCGGCGTCCGGCACCAACTGGTCGTGCTCGACGTCGGGTCAGACGGTCACCTGCACCTATGTCGGCACGTACCCGATCGCCGCAGGCTCGACATTGCCGACGATCTCCGTGCCGGCCGTGGTGGCCAAAGGGGCCACGGGTGCGCTCAACGACACCGGGCAGTTGGAGTCGGACGACGCCCAGGTCGCGAGCGCCACGGATCCGGGCACCGCGGGTCCGGCCTCGGTGGCACCCGTACTCGGGGTGAGCCTCGCCGATGGTTCCGGGGGTGTCTACCTGCAGGGCGGCAGCGTCACCTACACCGCCGTCCCCACGGTGTCCTCCGGTGGCGGCGGCGAGTCGGCCGCGCCGCGGCTGACCGACGTGTTCCCGGCGACGCTGAGCCCGGGCACGGCGTCCGGCGCGAGTTGGACCTGCACGACGGTGTCCCAGACGGTGACCTGCAACTACGACGGGGCCCTCCCCATCGCGGCCGGCACCACGCTGCCGAGTCTGTCCCTACCCGCCACGGTGGGTACATCGGCATCCGGTGGCATCACGGACACGGCCACGCTGTCCTCCGCGGACGCCTCGCCCTCGAGCGTGTCGGCCAGCGCCTCGGGCTCCGTCGTCTCCGTCCCGCAGTTCGGCCTGACGCTCACCGACAACCAGAGTGGCGATCTCCCCGCCGGGGGGACCGTGACGTACACGGCGACCCCGTCGCTGCTGGCCTCCGGTGGCACCGAGTCGATCGCGCCCAGCTACTCGCAGACGCTGGCTACCGGTGTGACGCCCACCGGTGCATCCGGAACGAACTGGACGTGCTCGAAGTCGGGTCAGACGGTGAACTGCACCTACTCGGGCGCCCTCCCGATCGCACCCGGAACGACGCTGGCGCCGATCACGGTGACGGCCAACGTGTCGGCCGGGGCCTCCGGCAACGTGTCGAGCACCGGAACGGCCCAGTCATCAGACGGGGCGTCGGCCACGGCGGTGGATTCCGCCAACGTCGGTCACCCGGCACCACCGACATTGAACGTGACCGCCACTGCTCCCTCGCAGACGTACGCGGGGCAGGACTACACCCTCATGATCAGCCCGACCGTGAGCTCCGGCGGGGCTTCCGCCGCCGACGATCCCGAGATCGAGTCGATCCTTCCGGCCGGTGAGGTGTTCGCCGCCGCGCCGTCTCCGGCCGGCTACGCCTGCGCGCTCAGCACCACGGCGGTGGCCGACGACACGCTCACCTGCACGTCGACGGCCACGACCCCCGTACCGGCCGGTACCGCACTCGGCACGATCGATGCCTCCGTGGCGGTGGCGCCCGGAGCGCCGCCCGGCACGCTGTCGACCACCACCACCCTCTCGGACGCCGCGGACGGGGCGACGCCGACCGCGACGGCGACCACCATCACGGTTGTCGCAGTCCCGGTCCTGGCCGAGACCGTCTCGGGACCGGCGACGGCCACCACCGGGTCGACGGGGACCGTCGTGGTCACGCCGTCGCTGTCCGGCACCGGTGGGCCCGCCGACAGTGATCCCGTGGTCACG
>Ga0181528_10000626_pt1 | contig 24134 bp, 26 predicted proteins | sample PEATcosm2014_Bin_47_FD_119742 | JGI IMG/M metagenome (GOLD analysis project Ga0181528, IMG submission 119742) | Peatland microbial communities from MTU Mesocosm Facility, Houghton, MI, USA - PEATcosm2014_Bin10_10_metaG | ecosystem: Environmental > Terrestrial > Soil > Wetlands > Peat | place...
ATGTCCTCATTAATAACGCTGGCGTCGGACAGACGGGCCCCATGGCGGACGTACCCATCGACCGGGTACGACGATTATTTGACGTCAACGTGTTTGGTACGTTGGCCATGACCCAAGCAGTACTTCCGGGCTTGCTTAAAAAGGGCGCGGGCCGCATCATCATCGTCTCATCAATCGCCGGTGTTGTTTCGGGTCCTTCGTTTGGACCATATTCGATGACGAAACACGCTCTCGAAGCCATGGGCAAAGCCATGCGAGGCGAGCTCGCGGGTCAGGGCGTGGACGTGACATTACTCAATCCGGGGCCCTATCAAACGGGATTCAACGATCGAATGGCAGCGTCAATGTGGGAGTGGTTCGACGACACCTCGTTGAACGCGCCGGGAAAACCAATATTTGAGTTCATGCGTCAATTGGTGACAGAAGGACAACTCGATCCCGTTGAAGTTGTTGATCGCATGGTCGAACTTGTTGAAGCCGAGACGACGACGGAAAACAATTTCGTGCCACCCGAAATTCGAGCACAACTTAACGTTTAGCTTTGATTTTGCCTAAGCGCAGTTGTGGCAATGGCCCAGCACGTCGAGCGCGTGCGACATTACGACGAAACCTTGCTGATCAGCGAGTGTGTCGATCATTGTGGCAACGGTAATTTCAAATTCGGAAGTGGGCGTGACGTCGACGACGGAACCACACAACGTGCAAAGCAGATGATGGTGGTGTTCGGTCAGATCTTCGGTTAATTCGAAGCGAGTGAACTCGTCATTGGCGGCGACGCGACGAACGACGCCCACGTGCTCTAGATCAACAAGGTGGCGATAGGCCGAACTACGGGGAACGTCGGGGAGTTGGCTGGCAATATCCGAAATACTTATGGGGCGGGCGTTAGATACCAGAAGTTCAACAATGGCGCGACGTCCCGTGGTGTAGCGAAGATCACCATGTCGAAGACGAGCTTCAATCAGTTCGTGAACGTCAATGGAGCCTTTGGTCATTCGGCCACACTCGGTTTGGTCTCACTTGTAATGAGACTCAGTCTAGATCTATGGTCGATTCGTGGCAAGTGTGAGTGGACGAATTGTGCGTCGAGCACTGGCGGTACTGGGGACAGCGCTCGCCGGACTGACGCTCGTGGCGTGCGGAACGACCGCTGCGGTGGCGCCAAAAGGCGTTATTCGGGCGGTGGGAGCTGAGAACGAATACGCGAACGTGCTGTCACAAATAGGCGGTCGTTACGTCAGTGTCGCGACGATACTTCAAAATCCAAACACGGATCCTCACGCTTTTGAAGCCAGCACCAAGGTCGCCAAGGCCGTCAGTGCTGCTCAAATAGTGGTGCAAAACGGTCTCGGGTACGACACGTTCATGAACGATATCGAGGCGGCCACGCCGAATTCTCGGCGAATAATCATTGATGTTCAAAACGTTTTGCGCCTTCCTAGCAGCACGCCTAATCCCCATTTATGGTACGAACCCATCGCGATGTCCGATGTTGCTCAAGTTATGGCGCGAGATTTATCAAAGTTGGAACCAGAACACACGTCCTACTTTTCTCAACATCTGAAAACGTTTGATGCGTCACTTTCGAATTTGAAAAACGCCATCGAAGAAGTCAAGGTAAAATATCGTGGAATCAACGTTGCGGTGACGGAGCCCGTGGCGGACTATCTATTGCACGCAATGGACCTCGACATTGTCACGCCATTTGTCTTTCAGGCAGACATCATGAACGGAGTCGATCCTTCGCCTGAGGATATTTCATTGGAGGACGGTTTCTTTAGCAAGCATGATGTTCGCCTCTTTGTATACAACCAGCAAGTGGTTGACTCACTGACGAACTCACTTCGTGAGAATGCCTCGGCCGCGAAAATACCCATCGTCGGCGTCTATGAAACGATGCCAACTCCTGGATATACGTATCAAACCTGGATGATGGCGGAGGTAAACGCCATTGTCCGCGCGCTTGCAACGGGAAAATCCACCGAGGCCTTGTAATGAGCATCGGGGCAAGGGAAACTCCTCCCGTCTTGGAGGTTGATGGAGTCAGCGTGTCGTTTGGTCCTCGCAATATCTTGAACAACGTGTCCTTTGAAGTTCGAGCTGGAGAATTCACGGGACTCATTGGTTCAAACGGTGTGGGAAAAACGACACTGCTTCGCGTCATTCTGGGACTGCAATCAATCAGCAGCGGCTCCGTACGAGTGCTCGGCGCACCGCTTTCTAGACGTAGTCGAGCCCTCGGCTACGTGCCGCAAAAAGTGCTTCTAGATCCCGACGTTCCCATGCGAGCAAGGGACTTAGTAGCCCTCGGACTTGACGCGCACAAATTTGGCTTTTCCCGGCGTAGCGCGTCAGAACGCGAGAGAGTGGAAGAAATGCTGGTGGCGGTTGACGCGGAGTCGTTCGCGGACTCGCGAATTGGCAGTCTTAGCGGTGGCGAACAGCAACGCGTGCTTATCGCGCACGCCCTCGTCAGCAATCCGAAATTGCTACTACTCGACGAACCTTTGGCAAACCTGGACCCGGGCAGTGTTCAAGAAGTCGTGGCGCTACTACACCGAGTAGCCAAAGATCATGGTGTTTCGATTCTTCTTTCGGCGCACGAAATGAACGCGTTACTCCCGGTAATGGACAGAATCGTGTACGTATCGAATGGTCAAGTCGCAAGCGGGACGACTGACGAAGTGGTTCGTTCGGACGTCTTAAGCAAGCTCTATGGACATCACGTTGACGTCATTCAATTGCACGGTCGAGTCTTCGTGGTGGCTGAGCCCGGTACGAGTGCCGAGGATGTACCTGAGCATCCCCGCTACCAGGTGGACTAAACAATGCACGTTCTTCTCGAACCTGGTTTCTTTTCCAATGCTCCGGTACGAACAGCGCTGTTGCTTGGTGCAGTGGTGGCCGCCGTCTCAGCTGTGGTGGGTGTGATCACCGTGGTTCGTTCGCAGTCGTTTGCTGGCCACGCCTTAACCGATGTGGCTACCGCCGGAGGATCGGGGGCGTACTACTTGGGCGTCGGCGCACTGTGGGGCTTCCTTGGGGGTTCACTCGCCGGAGCCGGAGCCATGGAACTCATTGGCGTACAGCGAGTTCGGCGTCGCGATCTTGCGACCGGTATTGTTCTCGGCGCAGCTACAGGAATTTCGGCGTTGTTTTTGTATCTCGATACGACCGTGAAGGCCACGACTGGTGCCACCCAACAGATTCTCTTCGGTTCAATTTTCAGTGTTTCTAATTCGACAGTCCCGTACGTGGCTGCCTTTAGCGGCCTCGTGATAATGCTGATGACCATTATGCGCCGGCCGTTGCTGCTGACCTCTCTCTCGAGTGAGATTGCTTCTTCACAAGGCGTTCGCGTGCGGCTGGTTGGTGTTTTGTTTATGTTGTGCCTGGCCGTATCGGTCGGACTGTCATCGATTGCCATTGGTTCGATACTTTCGACGGCCCTACTAATTGGTCCCGCCGCAACGGCACTTCGAGTGGCGAGGTCAATTGCCGCCGCGACCTTGTTAGCCATTGGTCTTGGAATTATTTCGGCGTGGATTGGCATTCTCTTGGCGTATGACAGTTTCTACTGGGATCCATCAAGCCAGGGCTTACCCGTGAGTTTCTTTATCGTGGCGATTTGTTTTGTTTTCTACCTCTTCAGTTCCTTGGTGTTGGCTCGCCGACGTAGCCACACAACGCGTCGACCGGTGGTAACGGATTTTGCCTTTTCCGCTGAAGGACATTAGAGCGATGTTCACGGGCTTCATGGTGAACGCTTGGCAGGCGGGAACAATTGTGGCCGTCGTGGCGGGCGTCGTTGGTTTCTTCGTTGTGCTTCGGGGTTCCGCCTTTCCAGCTCACGCGATTCCAAACGGTGCGTTCGCCGGGGCCGCCGGAGCCAATCTGATTGGTCTTAATCCACTCCTAGGCCTCGGTGTCTTTTCAGCACTCGCGGCATTGGCAATTGGAAGACTTGGCAAACGCGGACGTCCCGACGTCGCTACAGCGCTCGCGCTTGTTCTCATGCTGGCCCTAGGAGCCGCGTTTCTTAGCCAAAGCACACAATACGAACCAGAAATCTATTCGCTGCTCTTTGGCGAAATTCTGGGTGTCAGTTCGGCGCAGATTCTACCGACGCTCTTTTTGGGACTCGCGAGTGTTCTCGCCATTGCGGTGCTCTATCGTCGGCTGTTGCTCACGTCGCTACTGCCCGACGTCGCGGCGTCGAAAGGAGTTGATCCGTTCCGCGTTGATGTCATGTTCTTGTTGGTGGTGGCCCTCGCTACCACGATGACCGTTCCGGTAGTAGGAGCACTGCTCATCTTCAGCTTGATGATTGGTCCACCGGCCGCGGCTCGCACGCTCACGAGTCGACCGGGTACGGCGCTGTGGTTGTCAGTGTTGTTTTCATTGTTAACGATTTGGATTTCCATCGCGGCGTCGTATCAATCCAATTGGCCTGTGGGATTTTACGTCGGCACCATCAGTGCAGTGTGGTATCTCAGTGCTCGCACGTACGTGCGCGCCAAGTTATTTTTGGTGTTGCAACGTCGAATTATCTAGGAAGCAAACTCGCTCAGCGAAAGCGTATTGCCGTCGAAGTCTTTGAACCACGCCACGCGGTCACCGTTGGGTGCAGTCCAGACGCCGAGTGCGTCTTGATCGATGCCTTCGTAACGTTCGAACGAAACGCCTCTTTCGAGAAGGGTCTTCACGCAATTCTCGATGTCGTGCACCTGCCAACCAGCGATGGTGAAGGGCTGGATCTGTAACTCTGGCACCGGGGTCAGCCGAATCATGGTGTTTTTTGACTTCACGACGAGTGAATAAGGGCTCTGTTCAAGGACCGTCAAGCCGAGAACGTGAACGTAGAACTTCTCGGCAGTTTCTGTGCTCGAGACCGGCACGAATCCAATAAACGGCTGCTCACTCAGCATGGCGACGTTTCGAAGTTGCGAAAGTTAGGCAATTACGCTCGCACAGTGCCAGCACTTCTTTGCAGCCTCGGGAACATCCTTCGACAAGCACTCTGGGCAGGTCTTCACCGCTGGTGCCGCCTCAGGCGTTCCCCAGACGGTGGTTCCGCGCTTGGCCATGTAGGCACGATACGGAACAACGAGAGCGAAGTAGATGACCGCGACGAAAATGATGAAGTACACAATGGCCGAAATCAAAGTTCCCAGGTCAATGAATTGTCCGTTGAGATGCCAGCCCAATCCTGCGGAGTGCACACCGCCACCTTCGGCAGCGTTGACCAGTGGCGTGATGATGGAATCGGTAAAGGCCTTTATCAGTGTGCTGACGGCCAAAGCCACGACTAAGCCCACGGCCACCACAATCAACTGTCCCTGTAACAGGAAGTTTTTAAAGCCCCTCATGATGCATGTCCCTTCGTTCGTTTCTTGCAGTGTACGAGAATCGCTGTGGATTTTGAGGATTTGGATTCGCAATTGATAAGGAGCGTGACGAGAAAATCTACGCTTTACGTGTGAAAATTTGCGGTTAGTGAATGTGCGCTATGAATAGTGTGATTCTGTCTGTGGGGGGAAACGAAGCCATGACAACAACAATGTCGCGGACGAAATCAGACGTCGCGGTTGAGCACTTTGACGTGCTTATTGCTGGCGCCGGTATTTCGGGAATTGGTGCGGCGCACCATCTGTCCGAGCAACTGCCCGAAAAGTCGTTTGTCCTTCTGGAAACGAAGGACACATTTGGAGGCACGTGGCGCACGCACCACTATCCGGGTACCCGTTCGGATAGTGATCTCTACACCTTTGGCTATCGCTTCAAGCCCTGGGTGGGCCCGCCGATTGCAACGGCCGAAAAAATACTGAGGTACTTGCAAGAAGTGGTCGATGAGGACCAACTTGAACAACATATTCGTTACCAACACACGATCAAAAAGGCTTCGTGGTCGTCAAATGATCAGGTCTGGACCCTTGAAGTTCTTCGCACGAGTGACAACGAAGTTCTTCACTTCACGTGCAATTTCCTTTGGATGTGCCAAGGCTATTACCGCCACGAAAAGGGCTACACGCCCCAATGGGATGGCTTCGACCAATTTCGCGGGACCGTTATTCATCCTCAAACTTGGCCCGACGATATTTCGCTGGCCGGTAAAAACGTGGTCGTCATTGGATCTGGTGCAACAGCCGCGACGCTCATACCGAACATTGCTGATGATTGCGCGCACGTGACAATGCTTCAGCGGTCACCGACGTTTTTCTATATCCGAGACAATGTCAACGAACTTGCCGACCTGTTGCGAGAGGTGGATACCCCCGAAGAATGGGTCCACGAGATCGTTCGACGCCGAATAATTTTTGAGTTCTCGGCAATTACCGATCTGGCTTTGGCGTTCCCCGAGTTAGCTCGCGAAGAATTACTCAAGCCGATTCAAGAAATGTTGGGGCCAGACTTTGACGTGAACAAGCACTTCAATCCCTCGTATCGACCTTGGCAACAACGAATCGCCATGGTGCCCGAAGGCGATTTCTTTAAAGCCGTGCAGAGTGGCAAAGCTTCTGTCGTGACCGACGAGATTGTCTCGTTTACCGAGACGGGCATCCAACTGAAATCGGGTGACACCCTCGAAGCGGACGTCGTGATAACGGCAACGGGATTTGAATTAAGCATTTTTGGCGACATACCGTTCAGCGTTGACGACGAACCTTACGATTTCGCAAAGTCCGTGACTTATCGCGGCATGATGTTCACCGGTCTTCCCAACGTAGTGCAAATTTTTGGATACTTCCGCGCGAGTTGGACGCTGCGCGTGGACATCATTGGCGATTTTGTTTGTCGCCTCTTAGAACACATGGACGAGCTCAGCGCGCATTCGGTCGTGCCCGCGCTTCGCGACGAAGACCAGGGCATGGTGCTTCGTCCGTGGGTGGACCCCGAAGAATTCAATCCGAGCTATTTGACGCGAGCGGTGCATTTGATGCCTCGCCAAGGGGACCACGAGCCCTGGATTCATCCACATAGTTATATCGTTGAAAAGGAAGAACTGCCACTCGCTGACCTCGATGACGGTTCGCTCATTTACAAATAATTCTACGCGACTACTCGTTGCTTAAATAACTACCGACGGCCAATCTCGTCTCGACGACGGCATTATTGACGAGTTCTACCATGTAAGCGGCGGGACCCGTCGTTGCATCGACGTCAGAGTCGGCTACGACCCGTGTGGGTTCTTGATCCTCGTACCAAATACCCACGTGGTCATCGGTGGCAAAGCACAGTGGTGGCAGCGTGTGATTGCCTACCAGTTCGTGCAACAGGGGCCGTCGCTGTGCTTCGGAGTCGTAGTGCACACCGTTGCCGTAGGGGACTAGCGCTAGCCCGTTGGACACAGGCTGCAACGTCGGTCCGAACGAATCAGTCGTGCCACCGACGTGCCAACAAAGACTGCCCGCCGACACGCCGCTCAGTATCGTCCCCGACTCCCACGCAGCTCGCATCGGGTCTCTGACGTGATGCAAATCCCAAAGCGAAAGAAGATTGGCTACCGATCCACCGCCCACCCAAACAAGATCGCTACCCACGAGACGTTCTTCGGGATTTGCCGAAGGTTGAAGGAAAAGCTTGAGCTCCGTCACGTCGCATCCAGCGGCGTTAAAGGCCTCGTACAAGAGGGCGTAATACGAGGCGTCATCACCGGAGGCAGTGAGGACGAGACACACGCGCGGACGGGTTTTACCGGTTAATGCAAGAGCATCAAGAAGCATCGTGCCAAGTCGCGCGCTGCGCTGTACCGGTCCAGGGACAAACCCTCCTGACGTGGCGAGAATTCGCTTGGTGGACATGTTCCTTTTTAGCAAATTGGAAGAACAAGTCGACGACGTGGCAGACCGTGCTCCGTGCATGATTTACCCATCGAGGTCGTCTTCTGCCTATGATGCCGACAGGGTTATGACGTGGAGGGGCGCATGAGTATCACGGACGAAACACAGATGTTGGATGAGAAGCGCATTGACTTTTTGGTTGACGAATTGCTCGAGGACTACCCGGTCGACACGACCGATCCGGTCACCTTTCTGGGTGCTCAGTTTGACCGCGGCCTCGCCTGGATCTCGTTTCCCGAAGGCTGCGGTGGTCTAGGCGGGAGTCCAACGGACGCTCTGCAGGTGCTGCGTCGACTGGGTAAGGCAGGGGCGCCTTCGGCCATGGGTCGAAACGTCATTGGCTACGGCATGGTGGCGCCGACCATCGTGGCTCACGGTACCGACGAGCAAAAAAAGCGCTTCTTGCGTCCTCTCTTTACGGGTGAAGAAATCTGGTGCCAGTTGTTTTCTGAGCCGGGCGCTGGTTCCGACGTGGCAGGTCTTGGCACGAGCGCCGTTAAAGATGGTGACGAATGGACGCTTAATGGCCAAAAAGTCTGGACGACGCTCGCGCACCAAGCTGCTTACGGACTCATTATTGCTCGATCGAATCCGGATGTTCCCAAGCACAAGGGCATCACCGCTTTTCTCGTTGATATGCACGCACCCGGAGTGGACGTTCGTCCGCTCTATCAAGCCACCGGTGAAGCTGAATTTAACGAATGCTTCTTCAGTGACGTGCACATTCCGGATAATCGACGACTCGGCGATGTTGGAGACGGATGGCGAGTCTCTATTACGACTCTGATGAACGAGCGCGTTTCGATTGGCGGCACGGTGCCGCCGCGAGGTTCGGGAATGATTGGCGAAGCCGTAAAGATCTGGCACCAAAAGTGGGCGGGTCGAAAAGATGGTCACGCAATGTCGACGCGAGATGAACTCCTAAAGGCCTGGGTGCGAAACGAAGTGGGCCGTCTCACAAATAAGCGAGCGAGCGATCTTCGAAAGGCCGGAACGCCGGGCCCCGAAGGTTCCGTTGCCAAATTGGCGTTCGCCGAAGAGAACCAGCGAACGACCGAACTCTGCGTGAATCTCATGGGCGCTGATGGCATGTTGTACGGCTCGAAGTATCCGCAAATTCGCCCCACGGAGTCCGCAATGAGTGGTGGCGACATGCGAAAGGCCTTCATTCGAATGCGTGCCAATTCCATCGAAGGCGGAACCAGTGAGGTGATGCGCAATATTATTGGCGAACGCGTGCTCGGCTTACCAGGTGAACCTCGTCTTGACAAAGACGCCGCGTGGAAAGATGTACCTCGCGGCTAATCGCTGAGGGCAGTATTTCCTAGGAAAAGTCGGGTCCCTTTTCGCGGGTTCGCTTGAGCTCATAAAAACCGGGTGTGGCCGCAACGAGCACAACGCCGTCGTAGAGTTTTCCCGCAGCTTCGCCCTTGGGAGCTGGAGTAACAACGGGACCAAAGAACGCTACGTCGCCAACGTGCACGACGGGGGTTCCCACATCGAAGCCCACCGGGTCCATGCCTTCATGGTGACTCTTTCGTACGGCGTCGTCGTAGTCCGTGGAATCGGCGGCGAAAATTAGATCGGCGGGGAGTTCAACCTTGGCGAGAGCAGTTTCCATGACGACCGTAAAGTCCTTTTCGCCCTCAACGTGATAACTGGTGCCCATCGCCTCGTAGAGAGGCTCAAGAACTTCGTGGCCGTGTTGTTGATCGGCGGCCGCCAGTACGCGAACAGGTCCCCACGCCTTCTTCAGCAATTCCAAGTACTGCTCGGGGAGATCACGACCATCGTTTAATACGGCGAGGCTCATGATGCGAAAGTCCACCTTCACGTCGCGGACCTTTTCTACTTCTTTGAGCCATCGAGACGTCATCCACGCCCAGGGGCACGCGGGGTCGACGTACAACTGAATCTCTTCACTCATGTCTTTTCCTTTTTGTCATTCGCGTGAGCCGCGACGATCGTGGCTACTGCGTTAGTGACGTTCACGGCGGTTGGTAAATCGAGCATTTCGTCAATGCCGTGAGCGTTGGTTCCGGGTCCAAGTACACCCGTCGCCACGAACTGCACGCCGGGGTATCGCTTGGCCAGGGAACCAAGAAAGGGGATGGATCCACCCTCACCGGTAAAGGCCACGTCGTTACCAAAGGCGTTTCGTGATGCCTGGTGCAGCGCCTTTTCAAGCCACGGGGCAAGAGGTGGCGCAACCCAGCCGTCGGCGGCGTGGTCGTTGTAGGAAACATGAGCGTTCGAAGGAACGTTGGTCGTGAGAACTTCGCGCAGCGCCGTGCGAGCTTTTTCGCTATCCACGTTGGGTGGCAAACGAAGTGACAACACTGCGGTCGTGGATGCTCGAAGCACGTTGCCGGCAATGGAAGGTTCGGGGACGCCGCCCATGCCCACGATGCTGAGCGTAGGAAACCACGTGCGCCGCAGAATTCGGTCAGCCGCATCAGTCCCCATGAGTTCTAATCCGTCCACCGTGGGCAGTTCGTTGGCCGAAACGTCGCCGAATTCACTGGCGACGGCCTTGGCGGCAATGATGTGCTCGTCAGGAATGGTCGGTTGAAATTCCTTTAAGAGGATGTTGCCAGTTTTGACGTCCTCGACCCGGTCAAGAAGTTCTCGAAGGACACGAAAAGACGATGGAACACCACCGCTCGCGATGCCGCTGTGCTGGCCGCGCTCGAGCACCTGCACCGTGAGCTCAGCGTTCAAGACTCCTCGCAGTGACGTCGTTACCCACAAGCGGTCGTAGGTGAGGGCACCTGAATCGAGGCAAATCAAAAGCTCGACGTCGCCCAGGTGGTCTTTGAGAAGGTCGAGGTACGACTCGAGGTCGGGACTGCCACTCTCTTCGCTGGCCTCAATGAGCACCACGCAACGGCCGTGGGGGATGTTGTTGGCCTCGATCGACTCGAGAGCGAGGAGTGCAGAAAATATTGCGTAGCCGTCGTCGGCGACGCCGCGCGCGTAAAGCCGGTCCCCTCGACGAACGGGGGAATAGGGACTGAGTCCTTCACTCCATTCACCAAGCGGTGGCTGTTTGTCGAGGTGGCCATAGAGCACGACGGTCCCACTGGCCGGGCCGGTGGCTTCCACCGTGACGGTTATGACTGGCGTTCTGCCCGGAATTTCGTGTATTTGTGTTTTCGCACTATGGAAGGCGCGAGTTGTCGACCATCCCACAAAAAGTGAAGCTGCTGTGCTAATGTGCCCGCTTTTTTCCCATTCGGCGTCAAACATGGGCGAGAGACAAGGGATCGCCGCGTAGTCGGTGAGGGTGGGGAGAGCTTCGCGCTCAAAATCTTTTAGCGTCAGGTCGGACACAGTGCGAGGTTACAGGTCGCCACGATCGAGATGCACCGCCTGCCAGCAGTACCACGCCACCGTACTTCTATAACCCTCGAATTTGCGACCTCGCGCTTCGAGTTCGCCTGGCGTGACTCGTTCGTTGAGGCGGTGGATAATTGACCAACCGTTTCGAACACCCATATCGCCAGTGGGCCAAATATCTTTTCGCCCAAGGGTAAACAGCAAGTACATATGGGCCGTCCAAGGACCCACACCGTTAATGGCGACGAGTTCTCGGGTAACGCTTTCGTCGTCCAGTCGAGCGTGCGCATCAAGACGCAGGTGACCCCCATGCACACGCTCGGCCAGATCGAGCATCGTACGAGCCTTTGCGTTGGAAAGACCGGCGGCTCGAAGTTGTGCAGTTTCCAACTGCAGCATCGTGGCGGGTGTTACCTCTCCTCCAACGGCTTCAACCAGACGGCCGTGAATCGTGGCGGCTGCTTTCGTGGAAAGTAACTGTGACGTGATGGAAGAAACGAGAGCGGCGAATCGTTGGTCACTGGGTTTTGCCCGAAACGAGGGGGGATCGCCAATGGCCGCGACGACTGGCGCAAATTTTCGGTCAGCCTTGAGCAGTTGATCGCGGACATCGGAGCTAGCCATGGCACCACTATGGCAAATTTACGATGGCCCCTCCGCCTATGGATGCGGAGCCGCGTGGAGACCCAAGGGGAGATCTTCGGAATTGCCAATCATCTCCACGATGAGTTCACGGATGGCTCGCACGGGAGTAGACGGAAAGCCGTAACGCCGGGTCGCGAGAGCGACTTTTCGGGCTTGTAGGCCCTCGACCGCCAGGGCCACGAATTCAGGACGAATGTGAGAGGACATGGCCGTGGCCGGCAAAATGGCGGGTCCGTGACCATCAAACGTCAATGAAGCGAGTGTTCGGACACCGTCTAGTTCGATGATGGGCCTTAGCACGACGCCGGCTCGTTGACAGGCCTGATCAATGGATCGACGAAGGGCCGTTCCCGCCAGTGGGAGTAGCAGATCGAGTTCGGCGAGTTCGGTAAGGGGTATTGGTGCGGACCACTGGGCGAGGGGGTGCGCGTTGGGAACGACGAGCACCAAGTCTTCGGTGAAGAGGTGGGTTTCAGCCAAGTCATTCGAAATGACCGGCTGGGCCAGTACGGCCAAGTCGAGTCGGCCCGTCACCAACTGAGGTTCCAAGGTCGAGTTCGTACCTTCAAAAATTGACAAGTTAATGAACGGATACGTGGCTCGTTGGTGGGAGAGTAATTGGGGAATGATCCAACGACCAGTGGTGCCAATTGTGCCGACGGAAACTTGTCCGCGGATCTGGGCGTCCAAAGCTTCGACGTCCGTGGCGACCGAACTGACTTCGGACAAGATTCTCCGCGCCCGGGCGACGACAATCTCGCCGCTCGGTGTCAGTGCTCCCGTCGAACGGTCGACCAATTGGGTATTCAGCTCCTTTTCCAGATGGGCAATTCGGCTTGAAATATTCGACTGCACGGTGCCAAGGACTTCGGCCGTTGCCGAAAAGGTGCCGTAATCGGCGATGCCTACGAGTGCTTCTAATTGGCGAATATCCATGACTATCAGAATAATAGATGATAGGTATCAATGGAATCATGTTGCAAGATACAGGGCCTCACGGCATACTGGTTTCAGTCTGATATACGGATCCCCCTCCGTAAGTCGCAGGCGTTGTTTTGCAAAGGGACCAACCGCCCCCCCTGGTTGGTCCCTTTGCCATTTTCTGGCCTTGTTAGCGTGAAAGCAATGGGTGCGCACGTGAGAAAACTAGGAATCCGTGCAGTTTTCGCGGTACGGGTCGTTCGCGCGGTCAACAGCCTCAGCCGACTTTTGGGGCGTGGCGAAGGCACGGTGATTGGAGGGCGCGTCGGCCTCGCGATTGACTCCCAATTGCTTCGTAAATTGGCCCAGGGTCGCCAGATTGTCCTTGTGAGCGGCACCAACGGCAAAACGACCACTACAGCGTTGCTCCGTGAAGGTTGGGGAGGTGACGTTGTTTCCAACATTACCGGTGCCAACATGCCCGCTGGTCACGTGGCGGCGCTCGTCACGAACTCGTCACCTCGAGTCGTTTTGGAAGTCGATGAAGCGTGGTTGCCTTCAGTCATTCGTGCCACAGAACCTACGGTTGTCGTACTGCTTAATTTGTCGCGCGACCAGCTCGACCGGGCGAATGAGGTTCGCCAAGTCGCCCAGCGCTGGCGCGACGGATTGAGTGAATTCTTCAACAACTCAAACTCTGGCGTCGTGGTGGCCAACGCGAATGACCCACTTGTGGTGTACGCCGCCGAAGTAGCGCGACGAGTGCGCTGGTGTGCCGTGAAGAATTGGTGGACCGAAGACGCGGTGTCCTGTCCGGTTTGTACGCAACCCATTACCCACGAGGGAACCTGGATCTGCTCGGCCCATGGCGAAAGATCAGAGTTTTTGAGCTGGCATTGCTCGTCGTGCGGTTTTTCTCCGTCCGCGACGGTCGAGGCAATGATGAGCACGAAGGCGTACGTTGGCGCTCAGTCGCTCGAACTTGATCTTCAGATTCCCGGCTCATTTAATGAGTCCAATGCACTTCTGGCGCTCGAAGCGCTGGTGGTAATGGGCATCGACGTTCACGAAAGTTTGGAACGAATGCGCCTACTTCGAAGCGTGGCCGGTCGCTTTGAACTGCGAACTTGGCAGGGTCGAACTTGGCGTCTCATGCTTGCTAAGAATCCGGCCGGATTCGAGGCGCTTTTTCATTTGGTCGAGGATTCCAAACACGATCTGGTCATCGCCATTAACGCCAACGTGGCTGACGGGCACGACCCCTCATGGCTCTACGACGCACATTTTGAACGCTTGCGTGGCCGTCGTGTGTGGTGCTCGGGGGAGCGAAGGCTTGATCTTGCGACGAGACTCTATTACGCGAACGTGGCGTTTGGAGTGTCCAGCGATCAAGAAATCGCCGTAAACCTTTCTTCGTCCGAACCAATTGACGTGATTGCGAACTACACCGCGTTTGCCTCGTGGTACGAGCGGAGTAGTCCGTGCTAAGGATCGCGACAATATTTCCCGAGCTCCTTGGGACGTACGGCGACGGGGGCAACGGGCTAGTGCTTTTGGAACGAGCAAAAAAGCGCGGTCTCGACGTTTCCTTGCACAGTGTGGGTATCGGTGAAGCGCTGATTGAAGCGGATTTGTATTTGTTGGGCGGCGGCGAAGACGGGCCCCAGCAACAAGCCACCGAAGCCCTGCGTCGCGACGGATCCTTGGCGAAGCGTCTAGACGATGGCGCCCACATCTTTGCCGTATGTGCAGGTTTACAAATTTTGGGCACGAGTTTTGCCGTCCACGGAGGAAACAGTGCTCGCGGACTGGAGATCGTCGACGCCAATACGGTGCGAAGTGAGAAACGTTCCGTGGGGGATCTGCTCGTCGAAGTTGATGATCACGACTTAGTGGGTTTCGAGAATCATGGTGGACAAACGCATTTAGGGCCCGACGTCAAGGCACTGGGTTCGGTCCGACGAGGTTTTGGCAACGATGGTCGCGTGGATGGTTTTCGAACGACTGGCGTGACGGCCACATACTCGCACGGACCGGTACTCGCGCTTAATCCCTGGCTCGCCGACGAATTGCTCGCGGCCAGTTTGCGAATTGAATTGGAACCTCTAGCGAGCGTGGCGGACGATCTCTACGAACAGCGCCGAAGAGTCCTGCGCGCTTAGGCGGGTTGTTTGCCGTAGGTCGAGTCGCCGCTGACGTCACGGCCTAGAGCAACCACGGCATCTTCGATGCGAGCACTGAAACGACGGAGGTTTTCTCCCTCCTCGATCGCGAGAGGTTCGCCAAAAGCCACGGTGACGTGGTGGCGAAAGTGTAACTTCTGAGCCTTGAATTGGGGCGCCTTGGCGTACCGTGGTCCAAGGACGCCCCCAATACCGTCGATGTACGTCGGAATGACCTTCGCATTGGCTCGGTCGGCAAGGTAGGCGGCTCCGCCTTTGAAGTCCTGTAACCAACCGTCGGGTGAGCGTCCACCTTCGGGATAGATGAGCAGCGTCCAACCTTCGTTCAGTAATGCCAATGCGTCCTCGCCACTTCGTCGATTGATTTTGTGTCGGTCGATCGGGATGGCGTTGAAGAACAGTACGGCCATGAAAGCTTTTGACCTTTGTTCAAAGAACGTATCGAGTGCGGCCGCGACGACCGTGTGTCGTCGAATTCGGCTAGGTAGTGCCGCGAGGACAATCGGAGTATCCAAGTGGCTGATGTGGTTCGACGCGAGCACGAAGGGCCCTTCGCCAACGAGGTGTTGTGAACCGCGCACGTCGAGCGAAGTAAATGACCGAGACACTGGCGCTATAAACAAACTCTGCACAGCGTCACGTACGTAGCGTGCCGGTGAACGGCGACTCCACTGCGTTGGGTAGTCCATGCCGAGTTGGACCATGGACTAGCGCTTTCGCGGTTTCTTTTTGGGCGTGTAACGCTTCGAAGGCGGGGGAGGTGTACGGGGGCCCGCGATAACTTCGTTCGTCGTCGTTGTCTCGAGTACGCGACCTTCACGACGGGCCTTTGCTTGCTCCTTGGCCATTCGCGACGATCCAGCAAACGACGGATCGCCGTAACGGTTAAGGCGAAAGGCGCGAAGAAGCAACCAGGCCGCGTACGCAACCGGCACAATGCCGACCGTGAAGTTGCCACCGGCAAAGCCCAGAATGAATCCAATGACAATCAACGCCGCACGCTTCTTTAGGCGTATGAAGATCAGTAAGCCAACGCTTAGAACCAAGAAGGTCAGTCCGGGAACAAGCCAGTAACCGGTCGTGGGAATGTGTGACTGCTCGCACGTCCCCGAAACGAGTTTATAACCGGCCTGACATGCGTTCTTTACGGGCGTTGCAGTGAGCAGGACCTTGTATTTTTGGACGGCCCGCACGATGTACAACACCGCGTACACAAGAAAGAGTGCCGACACGATATAAGAAATCCGCGCTTCAACACTGTCAATGGACATGAGGACGTCTCGTGAAACAGCTGAAGGGCGTTTATTCCGCGTGCGGGGGGTCGGCGAGGAGGATCGGTCGATTGGCACGAGCAAAGGCTACCGCCTTGCTCTTTTACTCTCGTGATGTGTCAATGGCTAGGATTGGACATCTTCGGGCGCTTAGCTCAGTTGGTTAGAGCGCAGCCTTCACACGGCTGAGGTCGGAGGTTCGAGTCCTCTAGCGCCCACTGCATCGGATTTCACGATTCCGGTGGAATATTTCGCCACGAGGCCCCAATGTCCGAGTCGAGACGGTGCGATGTCGGGGGGTTTTCGTCCGCACGCTGAATGGAAGGCTGGTCGAGACATCATATGGGTACACCGTGAAACTTCTCCTCACCTCCGCAGGAATTAAGAACGAGAGCATCCGTGCTTCGCTCATTGACCTTCTAGGAAAGCCCATCGCCGACTCGTCGGCGCTAGTCATTCCCACCGCGACGTACGCCTTCTCTGGCGGTGCACAGAGCGCATGGAAGATTATTTCCGGTCGAGCTGCCAGCCCCTTATGCGAACTCGGCTGGAAGAGCGTGGGTGTGCTTGAACTCACTGCCTTGCCCAGTATCGACCCTGAGGACTGGATCCCCATGGTGGAAAGGACCGACGTCCTATTGGTGGGAGGTGGTGACCCCCACTATCTCTGCTATTGGATGCGCCAATCTGGATTGGCAGAGCATTTTCCAATACTGCGTGAGATGGTCTACGTAGGGGTGAGCGCGGGGAGTCTGGTGATGGGCCCGTGCGTCGGCGGGGACTTCGTCTCCAGAAGTCCGCTCGCACAAGGCGACAAAACTCTTGGTGTTGTTCAATTCGCGATGTTTCCGCACCTCGACAACGAGGCAATGCCGGAACACTCCATGACCCGAGCTGAAAAATGGGCCGAAGGCATCAAAGTGCCGGGCTACGCAATCGACGACGAAACGGCCATCAAGGTGGTCGACGATTCCGTACAGATTATTTCAGAGGGGCAGTGGAGATACTTTTCCTCTTGAATGAAGGGCACGCAGTTCGAAGGTCTTTTAAAAGCGGACCAGCGGCAAGCCTACCGTTAGATTGTCGTTGAGCAGCGTCCATGAGGTTCTCATCAAAGTTGAGACGGAGTCGGTCGCTCGTGTGAGCGAATGCGCTTTATGAAGTTCACGCCGAGCGTCTCTCCGAGATCAAAGAGACCGCTTAGCAATTCCCTTGTAACTGAAGCCATTAAACAAAAGACGGTGCGACCATAGGCCATGGGTTTTCTCGTTCCGCCACCCGAGCGAGTTCTAAGAGGAGCTGCTCTTCGTGGTGGCGACCAATGACCTGGAGCCCAAAGGGCAAACCATCAATCTGTCCAGCGGGGATAGAAATCGCAGGATTACCCGTCAAGTTCGCAGGAATCGTCAATGCTCCGTTATTGCCAATGGCTCGGTTAAAGCCGTACTCCGCAATCAAATCAACGCCGCCAACGGTCGTGGCCATAGGCCCCTCAGCGGCAAAGGCCACGTCCGGATTGGACGCGGCAAAGATGAAATCGGTCTGCTCGAAGACGTCGGCCATATATTCATTCATTTCAATTCGGAACATTTCGGCGGCGCCGGCACTTTCGAGACTGAACATTTTGGTAGCCATCGTCATGCCCAACTGAATTTCACTCGTCAATTCGTCATGGCAAGCGGGGTAGCGGTCGCCAAGGGTGCCAGCGAGTCCGATCAAGTTCGAGAGTGACCATTCCAGCCCACCGTTCGGGAACCGAAGTGCGACATCAACCCTATGAAGGTTTGCTTTTCTGATGAGTACTTCGGACAAGGTAGTGAGTAATTCGGTCTGTCGTGGTTCGACTATGGCGGTACCAAGATCGATAGAAATTACGGCTCGCTTGCCCGTGAGGTCAAAGGAATCGAGTCCCTTTTCCCATCCAGAGACTCGGGGCAAACTCAGCGTGTCACGAGTATTGAATCCGTTGCAAACGTCGAACCAGCGGGCGGTGTCACGCACGGAGCGCGACAAACAACCCACCGTCACCGTAAGTGGCGGCTGGTGAGCGTTGGGGCCTTTGGGGATTCGCCCAAAGGTGGATTTAAGGCCGAAAAGGCCCGTAAAGCCAGCAGGAATCCGAATCGAACCTCCGCCATCGCCACCCGAGGCAATGGGCACGAGTCCTCCCGCCACCGCGGCCGCGGATCCACCGGAGGAGCCACCAGGTGTTTTTGCGAGGTTCCAGGGATTGCGGGTCGTACCGTGCAATTTCGTGTTCGTGCAGTTGATGCCACCAAATTCTGAAGCGGTGGTCTGGGCCACGATGATGGCACCGGCGGCTCGCAACCGAGTTACCTGCGTACTGTCTTGTTTGGCGATTCGGTCACGAAAAACGAGTGAGGCTTCCGTGAATGGCCATCCCGCGACCGATTCGAGTTCTTTTATGGCAACAGGTACGCCACCAAGGGGTAAGGACACATCAGCCGATGCAGCAGCTTTTCGAGCGGCATCCACGTCAATATGTGACATTGCATTAAGGGAAGAATCGGCGAACGCGGAAATGGTTGCTTCGAGTACTTCGGACGGTTCTCGTTCACCTGACCGATAGGCATCCACCAAGGAACACGCGTCAGCCAACCATGGTTCATTTTGCATATCCGTAGACATTAACGACGGCAACAAGAGCGCTTTTTGCTTGGTTGATCGTCCAGAACCGAGGCACTTTTCAAATCAAAATGAATGAACCGCATTCTGGGGACAATTCGTGCTAATAACGATAGGGGCCGATTTGCTGACCGGGAGAGTAGATACGTGCCACGAGACGTGCGAAGGAATGAATTGACGGAAACGGAGCGTTTTCGTGAGCGATTTACACGGGTTGTTTTTCGCTCGTGGCGCTCGAAGGCGATTGCCGTCGTCGTAGGCGTTTTCCTCCTCGGAGGTACTTCCTACGGATTCTCGTGGGCAATTTCCTTAGCTTCTGGATCAAACGCCGAAGGGCTTGCGGCAACTCCTCTAGCACTCACCATTGTGGCCACCGCGTCGCCAACTCCCACACACCTGATATCTCCGGCGAGTTCGACCGCTGATGCGGTAGTAAAGATAACCAATCCGAATTCATTCGCGGTCACGATTACCGCCGTGGATTTACCGTCGTACAACAGCCCTTCGTGGGCCACTGGTTACAGCGATTCGGGCCTGACGACCCCAATGGCCGGCTGCACGAATACGACGTCCACCGTCGTATGGGACTACTCCACAGGAACCTCAGGAACAGTGCATACGCTTACGACCCCGCTGGTCGTGGGGCCTTCAGGCAATGCCAACAACCCGCTTTACGTGACGTTCACGAACGACGTTTTTAGTTCAGCACTACCGGCAGCGTGCGAAGGAGCGTATTTCAACATGATTCCCTTTACGGGCATAGTGGCAACGGGAGGTTCCGGTACGCCAACGACGACACCAGCCACTGACGCGTGGACGTCGTAGGCAAACTATGAAGACCTCTTCCAGCCTTCGCCACCTTCGATTTTTCCTTGCAGCGATCATCCTCAGTTCGTTAGTCGTAGCGCCTATTGCGGCGGCGACGACAAACTGGACGACGACGCTCAATTCGGGAGGTGGAGCGCAGGCGGACGCCGCTTTTGTTACGACCGCGACGACGACCCCCACTACCTTCACAGCAGCGTGCGACGGTTCGCTTGAAGAAGCGACATTGACGTGGACCGCGGTGACGGGCGCGACGGGCTACCAAATAATGGTGAGTTCAACCAGTGGCGGCACGTACGCCGCAGACGGCACACAACCTTCGGGTACCGCCTTGACTATAAATGAGACGTACACCTCAAGCTCCAACGGCGATAAGTACTACCGCCTCGAAGCGAAGACTTCCACCTGGACATCATTTCCCGGCGCCACCATTGTGAATGCGCGCGAGGCAACCGAGGGGGCCACACTCAATGGCTTTCTTCTCATGGCCTCATCAGGCACGAAGTGCACCCTTAATTAGCGAGACCACGAATGTTCATATCTGCCAATTTTCTCGTAGGCTTGAATTGTGAATGAGTCTTTGTCGGCCAGCGAAACCGAAGTAGGTGCACCCTTCTGGAATGACGATGAACTGGCAGCACTGGCAATGTCGGCGGACTCGTCGGTGCCAATCGATGAAAATGCCGCTCCGTGGACTGGAGCGTGGCAGTCGTCGACGAACGTCTTGCCCGAGTGGTACATGCCACGAGCCGTAGCAGTTGGTCGAGGTCGAGGGACAAAAGTGGTGATTATTGCCGTCATCGCCGGCTTCGTCATTATCAACGCTTTCGGTCTTTGCATCACGTCAGGCTTTTTGAGTTTCGCTTGAACCCACCGGGCCCTATTCGGTACCGAGGTAAGCCTTTTTGATTCGATCGTCGTTTAGTAGCGCGGACGCTGCATCCTCGTAAAGGACGTGTCCGTTCTCCAAGACGTAACCACGGTCGGCAATCTTGAGCGCTTGATTCGCGTTTTGTTCCACGAGCAAAACGGTTACACCTTCGGAACGAATCTGCGTGATGATCTCGAAAATAGACGCAATGATTTTCGGGGCAAGACCGAGTGAGGGTTCGTCAAGAAGAAGAAGCCTCGGCTTAGCCATGAGTGCTCGACCAATTGCCAGCATTTGTTGTTCACCACCCGAAAGCGTTCCGCCGAGTTGCTTTCGGCGTTCACCCAAAACTGGAAACAATTTGAATATGTGATCGAACTCATCGTGGTAGTTGCCCTTACGACGATAGGCGCCCATCTCAAGATTCTCGAGAACGGTCATCGTCGCAAAAATCCTTCGACCTTCGGGAACGTGACTCATACCGAGATCGACGAGTTTGAATGCCGGCGTCGTAGTGATGTTTTGTTCGTTGAACGTCACGGTGCCCGAAAAAGGACGATGGAGTCCCGACACCATCCGAAGCGTGGTGGTCTTTCCCGCCCCGTTGGCACCGAGCAGAGTGACTATTTCTCCTTCGTTGACGGTGAAATTGAGGTCGCGAATGGCTGGCACGGGCCCGTAGCGGACCTCCACGTGCTGGACGCTTAGAAGTTCCGTACTCAACCGTTCACCCCTTCGGTTTCAGTGGTTCCCAGATAGGCCGTAATGACGGCAGGGTTTTCCTGGATTTCCTTAGGCGGACCGGTTGCAATGACTTCGCCGAAGTTCAATACATAGAGCCGTTCCGCCAGTGACATGACGAGGCGCATGTCGTGCTCAATCAGAAGTATCGAAATTCCCATTTCCTGATTGATTCGACGAATGAGGTCGGTGAGTTCAAGTTTTTCAGAAGGGTTTGTTCCGGCCGCTGGTTCATCAAGCAGCAGCACCTTGGGATTCGTGCCCAGGGCACGAGCAATTTCCAGGCGACGTCGATCGCCGTAGGGGAGTGAATCGGCCAGTGTGTTCATTCGATGTTCGAGACCTACAAAGGACAGCAGTTCGAGTGTTCGCTGGTCGGATTCGCGCTCCTCGCGATTCCTTCGAGGCAAATGCAACATTGCACCGATGGGACCCGTCTTGTGGCGGGCCTCTACGCCTATTTTCACATTCTCAAAGGTGGTGAGAGCGTTAAACATACGGCTGGTTTGGAACGTTCGCGCGACGCCCGCTTGTGTGACCTTGTGAGGTAAGCGACCCAAAATCGAGACAGACTGGTCTTTACTCGGGCTGAAAATAATCTCACCAACTTGGGGCGTATACACGCCCGTAAGGCAGTTGAACAGCGAAGTTTTTCCGGCTCCATTTGGCCCAATCACAGCGAGTATTTCTCCACGACTTTGTTGAATGGAGACGTTGTTCAAGCTGGTCACACCGCCGAAGCGAAGTGTCACATCTCTGACGTCGAAAATGAGGTCGTCGTCACTCATGACAATGGCCCTTCTACTGAGGTTCCAAGAGCGTCAGCGCTTCCAAGGCCCGCTTCTTCGTCCTCGAATTCGCGAACTCTACGTCTGGATGGAACCAAGCCTTGCGGGCGAAAAATCATTGCGAGAATGAGCAACGCGCCAAAGTACATGAACTTATCAGCGTCCTGATAGTCAATAAACGAGTGGAATATGAGGTATTGCGTCACCCAGTTCAAAAATGCTGCACCCACCAAAACGCCGACGATTGATCCCATGCCACCAAAGATGACGAGGATGACTACGAAGATTGAAAGCTGAAGGGCGAAGTCGGAGGGAAAAAGCGCTCCTAGTTTGGCGGACGAAAGCACACCCGCGACACCCGACGTCGACGCGCCAATGGCAAACGCCATCACTTTGTACTTCAAAGGATTAATGCCGAGTGAGGTAGCAGCGACCTCGTCTTCACGAATTGCCGCCCACGACCTTCCAACTCGTGAATTATTGAGTGAGGTGAAAAGAAAGAGAATCGGCACCATGAAACCCAAGAGCAAATAGTAATAGCTTAAATCGCCAGTTATTGCCGCCGACCAGGTGTAATGAATGCCGGGAAGATTGATTGAAAATCCACCAGCGGGGCCAGTACCACCTGCGCCGTCGGTGATGTTGTTTAGATTGCTGATTAGAACGTAGACAATTTCTCCGAAACCAAGAGTCACAATCGCCAGATAATCGCCCCTCAGCCGGAGCGTCGGTAGCCCAAGTAACACGCCCGCCAGCATCGCGACAATCACAGCAATGGGAACCACGAAGAATGTGTTCAAAATGAAAGGTGGATGGATGGGCAATGCTCCCGTGAAGTACGCATTGGTGTACGCGCCGAGTGCGTAGAAGGCGACGTAGCCCAGATCGAGAAGACCGGCAAACCCAATCACAACATTCAAGCCAATAGCCAAAAGCACGAAGATTCCAATTTGCTGATAAATCGTGGATTGCCAAAAAGCGTTTAGATACTTGGGTGCTTCAACGGCTACGAAAAGACAGCCGGCGTACATCACAAATCTCGTTGAAGCTGAAACCTCGGCGCGAGGGCGCCGAAACCTTTGGGTTTTGGCTCTTCGAATATCGCTTGTCTTGACGAAGATATAGCGACCGGCGAGGAGACCTCCCACGATGATCCATAGATACGTGGTCCAATGGTGAAAGAACGCATCATTGCTCGGACCGCCAAAAGTGAAGTACGACCAACGAAATCGAGGAGGCAGCCAAGGATCGGCAAACAATGCAAACAAAAAGCCACCAACGAGACCGTAAACGACCGTGGCCAAATTTGACGAAAAAATGGATACCCGAGCAGGCCTTGAACTCTTCGATCGGTTTCGTGTTAGTCGAATAACGAGGGGAGCTTCAGCGATTGATATGTATCCATACGTCCGTGAATTAACGAATTGATGAAACAACTGGCCAAATGACAATTTGTTTGGCACAAGTGGTCCAGTGAAATCTGCCACCAGCAGGGCGACAACGAGGGCAATGAATGCAACCACACTAAAGAAAATGAAGGGATAGCTACTCGTTAGCGTTCGAATTTTTCCTTTAACAGTGACGAGACGTAAGGAAACGGGTAACTCCCACACTCCCATCTTGGACTTTCGTCGCGTAACCGAAAGAGCCCCGAGAAGTAAGCCGAAAATTATAAACCCATAGACGTGCGACGAGAAGATTGAATGTTGAAAGGCGAATCCAGGAGATGAAAGATTTCCTTCAGGACCGGTCATTACTGCCAGCAATAACCCTCCAAAAAAGCAAGTAACGGCCAGACGGAGGTCGTCCTTATCCAGCCGAAGTGGCCATTTCCGTTCGTTGGTGCTCATGCCGAACGCCCTAAGGCTTCGCCCAATAGTCCGGTTGGGCGAAAGAGTAGAACTAGCACCAGCACGCCAAATCCAATTACCGGCTCGTAGAAGGGTTGATGGATCCAATAGATAGGTACGTACATAAGTATTCCGAGCACAACTCCGCCGATTAGCGCTCCCTTGATATTGCCGATGCCGCCAAGAACCGCAGCCGTAAAGGCGAGAAGCGCA
>Ga0181528_10000627_pt1 | contig 24110 bp, 23 predicted proteins | sample PEATcosm2014_Bin_47_FD_119742 | JGI IMG/M metagenome (GOLD analysis project Ga0181528, IMG submission 119742) | Peatland microbial communities from MTU Mesocosm Facility, Houghton, MI, USA - PEATcosm2014_Bin10_10_metaG | ecosystem: Environmental > Terrestrial > Soil > Wetlands > Peat | place...
CACCAATAATTTCCAATTCCTTGCTCCAGCCGTCGGTGACACCAACCACCATGTTGGAAATCAGCGTGCGCGTGAGACCGTGCAGCGAGCGGCTTTCGCGCTCGTCGTCGGGACGCTCCACCGTCAGCGTGTCGCCGTCTTGCTTGACGGTGATGCCCGCGGGCAGCGTCCGTTCCATGGTGCCGTTAGGTCCCTTCACGGTAACGATGGCGTTATCCACCGAGACCGTGACCGAACTCGGAACGGTGATTGGATTGCGACCAATGCGCGACATTAGAAGTTCTCCTTCACTTGGTTACCAGACATAACAAAGCACCTCGCCGCCGAGCTTCTGCTTTCGAGCCTCACGGTCCGTCATGAGGCCAGCGCTCGTTGAAACAACGGCGACGCCAACACCACCCAGCACCTTGGGCATCTGGTCAGACTTTTTGTAGATGCGAAGACCGGGCTTGGAGACGCGCTTGATACCAATGATCGTGCGCTTGCGATCTTCGGAGTATTTGAGATCAATCGATAACGTCGTGCCGGGCTTGCCGTCGACGGTCTCGACGGAGTATCCCGCGATGAAACCCTCTCGCTCAAGGACCTTGGCGAGATTTTCCTTCAGCTTCGAGTTCGGCATCTTCACCGAGTCGAACATGGCGGAATTGGCGTTTCGAATGCGGGTAAGCATGTCGGCGATGGGGTCAGTCATTGTCATAGCTGTCCTCCTACCAACTTGCCTTAGTAACGCCCGGAATCTCGCCCGCGTGCACCATGACGCGTAGGCAGATACGACAGAGCCCGAACTTGCGGTAGACCGACTTCGGGCGTCCACATCGCTCGCAGCGCGTGTACGCACGCGTCTTGAACTTCGGTGTCGCCTGCTGCTTGATTCGAAGAGCCTTTTTGGCCATCTCTATTTCTGCTCCTGCTTGAAGGGAAAGCCGTACGCCCGTAAGAATGCGCGGCCCTGTTCGTCGGTTGCGGCGGTGGTGACAATCGTGATGTCAAAGCCACGCGGCGCGTCAATCTTGTCGTAGTCAACTTCGGGGAAAATCAATTGGTCATTCACACCAAAGGTGTAGTTGCCGTGCCCGTCAAAGGACTTCGGACTCAGGCCACGAAAGTCACGAATACGCGGAATAGCGAGGCTCAATAGTCGGTCAAAGAATTCCCAAGCACGGTCGCCACGAAGCGTCACCTTCACGCCAATGGGAACTTCTTCACGCAACTTGAAACTCGCAATGGACTTCTTTGCTCGCGTGACAATTGGCTTTTGACCAGTGATGAGCTCGAGGTCACGCTGGGCGCCCTCTAAGAGCGAGGCTTGCTGCGTCGCTCGTCCCACACCGGAGTTAAGAACAATCTTTGTCAGGCGGGGCACCTGCATGATATTGGCAAGGCCGAGCTCTTCTTTTAGAGCCGGACGAATTTCTTCGTCAAAACGAACCTTGAGACGGGGTCGCGTCGCTGTACTCATAGCGCTTCTCCACACTTTCGACAAACGCGAATCTTCACGTCGTCTTTGATTTCGTAGCCGACCTTCGCGGGACCTTTATGGCCCGAGCACCACAGCGCCACGTTGGAAACGTGTAGCGGCATGAACTTGTCAATGATGCCGGCCTGCATGGTCGCGCCCTGTTGCTTGGTGGCGCGCTTAGCAATGTTTAAGGAGTCGAGAATGACCATGTCGCGTCCCGGCAGAGCGGACTCCACCTTGGCGCGCTCGCCACGGTACTTACCCGACAACACAATGATGTCGTCACCCTTAACGATTTTCATTACAAAACCTCCGGCGCGAGCGAAATGATTCGCATGAACTTCTTGTCGCGCAGTTCTCGTCCCACGGGTCCAAAGATTCGGGTCCCACGGGGTTGTAGTTGATCGTTGATCAAAACAGCGGCGTTTTCATCAAAGCGAATGTAGGAACCGTCGGGACGACGCTTCTCTTTTTTCGTGCGAACAACAACGCAGCGAACTACGTCGCCCTTCTTCACGGCGGCGCCGGGAATGGCGTCCTTGACTGAGGCAATGAACACGTCACCGATTGAGGCGTAGCGACGACGCGATCCGCCGAGCACTCGGATGCACAAGACTTCTTTGGCACCCGAGTTGTCGGCAACCTTGAGGCGAGATTCTTGCTGAATCATCGAGCACGCTCCACAATTTCGGTCAGGCGCCAGCGCTTCAGTTTCGAAAGTGGACGCGTTTCTTGGACGCGAACACGGTCGCCGATCTTCGCTTCGTTCTTTTCGTCGTGCACGTAGAGCTTCTTCGTGCGCTGCACGGTCTTTGCGTAACGGGGGTGCGAGACACGCTCCATCACGGCCACGACCAGCGTGGATTGCATCTTGTCCGAGACGACAATGCCTTCACGGATCTTTCGCGGATTCTCGCGCTTTTGTTCGTTCGTTTCGTCAGTCATGACTACTCGCTCTCTTCCAGTAGTTCCGCGGCTTCAATTTCGCGTTGGCGAAGAAACGTCGAAAGTCGCGCGATGTCTTTTCGAACCTCACCGAGGCGGGCCGAGTTGTCCAATTGACCCGTGGCCAATTGGAAACGAAGGTTGAACAGTTCCTTGCGGGCTTCACCGAGACGCTCAATGAGTTCAGCGTCACCAAGAAGTCGCAGTTCTGCCACGTGGTCTTTAACTTTTGCCATTAGATCGTTATCTCCGGTGTGCCGTGGGTTCCAGGACGGATCACGAACTTGCACTTAATAGGAAGCTTTTGGATGGCGCGCTCCATGGCCGCTCGTGCCAAGTTCTCATCCACACCACCGAGTTCGAACAAAATACGACCAGGCTTCACGACGGCAACCCAAAACTCGGGGTTACCTTTTCCAGAACCCATGCGAGTTTCGGCGGGCTTTTGGGTGACGGGCTTGTCCGGGAACACGCGAATCCAAACCTTTCCACCACGCTTTACGTGACGGGTCATGGCAATACGTGCGGCTTCAATCTGGCGTGCGGTGAGCCACGTCGCTTCAAGGGCCTGAATACCAAAGTCACCAAAAGCAATCTCGGTACCACCCTTGGCCATCCCGGTCATACGACCACGCTGTTGCTTACGGTGTTTTACCTTGCGGGGCATCAACATGATCAGTCCGCGTCCTTTCGAAAGTGCGGCGTGTCAGTGTGCTCGTGCGAGGTACGACGCTCAATCTCTTCTTCGACGCTGATGCGCTGTTCGACTTCAGCCGTCGCGGCCAATAAATCTGCGGGGACAACGTCAACGACTTCTTCGCTGTCGACCACGGGCTCTGATTCCACACGGCGACGTCCGCCACCGGCGCGAACCACACCCTTGGGAGCAGCCGGAGCGGCACCCACTGGCGTTGCGTCACCGGCGGCCATGGCGGCTTCGCGAATAATCTTCTCGTCGTTCGTCAGCTGGTAGGGCAAGATGTCGCCCTTGTAGATCCAGACCTTGATGCCCACGCGACCCGTAGAGGTACGAGCCTCACGAAAGCCGTAGTCAATGTCGGCTCGAAGCGTGTGCAGCGGCACGCGGCCTTCACGGTAGGACTCACGACGCGACATTTCTGCGCCACCGAGACGTCCCGAGGCCTGAATTTTTACGCCCATGGCGCCAGCCTTTTGGACGGTCTGGATGCCACGCTTCATCGCCCGACGAAACGCCACGCGACGAATCAACTGGTCACAGATGCCCTGCGCGATTAACGCGGCGTCGAGCTCTGGTTGCTTGATCTCTTGGATGTTGAGTGAGAACTTGTTCTTTTGACCGGTAATGGTCTCCAGGTCTTTGCGCAGGCGCTCCGCTTCGGCGCCACGACGACCAATAACAATGCCGGGACGCGCCGTGTGGATGTCCACGCGGATACGGTCACCGTTTCGCTCGATTTCAATGCGACTAACGGCGGCACTTTCTAGTTGCTTGGTCAGGTAGTCGCGAATCTTCCAGTCCTCGATGACGAGTTCCTTGTAGCCACGCTCACGGAACCAGCGCGACTTCCAGTCGGTCGTGATGCCGAGGCGAAAACCGTAGGGGTTTACTTTCTGGCCCATTAGTTCGTCTCCTCAGTCGTGTCATCTGACACTTCTTCTTCGTTCTCTTCGATCTCGACGTCGTCGGCTTCGTCAGACGTCTCGACACTGTCGACGACTTCCTCGTTACCTTCTTCGTCGAAGTTCTCTTCGTCAAAGTTCTGTCCGGCTTCGTTCGCGGCGTTCGCCTCGAGCTCGGTCTCATCAGCAGCGGCAGCGGCTGCGGCAGCAGTGGCCTCACGCTTGTTGAGACTCGCGGTCTGGTCGGCGCGACGGCGCGACGAAGCAACACGGCGAGTACGTGAGGCGGCGGCTTGCGCGTTCCTCGCGGCACGAAGAATCAACAGACGGTCCTCGTCCATGACGCTCACGATCACCGTGATGTGGCAACTGCGCTTTCGAATTTGGCCGGCTCGTCCACGCGCACGCGGGGTAAAGCGCTTCAGGGTCGGACCCTCGTCAGCGAAGGCCGCCGAAACATACAGTTCGTCAGCCGACAGGCCGTCGTTGTTGACAGCGTTCGCTACGGCAGAAGCGAGCACTTTGCCGATGACGTCGGCGGCTTCACGAGTCGTGCCGGCCAAGATCTCGCGAGCGGTGTCGACGTCTTCGTCTCGAATGAGGTCCAACACCACGCGGGCCTTGCTCGCGGACATGTGGAAATAGCGAAGCGTCGCGCGAGTACCCGGACGCTCGTTGGTCTTGGGTCCTGGCATTAGCGACGTCCCGTCTTTTCTTGACCGGCGTGAAACTTGAACGTGCGCGTAGGCGCAAATTCACCGAGCTTGTGGCCGACCATGGACTCAGTAAGAAACACCGGCACGTGACGACGACCGTCGTGCACGGCAATGGTGTGTCCGACCATGTCCGGGATCACCGTCGAGCGACGCGACCAGGTCTTGATGACCTTCTTTTCGTTGGCGGCGTTCAGCACGTCCAACTTCTTCAACAAGTGGGCGTCGATGAACGGACCCTTTTTTAGACTTCGTGACATTGTCTATCTACCTCCGCGCGCCGCGTCCACGGCGACGACGAATAATGAGCGCGTCCGAAGCCTTCGGCAAGCGCGTACGACCTTCGGGCTGACCCCACGGCGAGACGGGGTGGCGACCACCGGACGTCTTTCCTTCGCCACCACCCAGTGGGTGGTCGACGGGGTTCATGGCCACACCACGCGTCTGGGGGCGAATGCCCTTCCAGCGGTTGCGGCCGGCCTTTCCAATTTTGATGAGTTCGTGCTCCGAGTTACCAACGGTGCCGAGCGTGGCGCGACAGTCAATGGGCACACGTCGCATTTCCGTTGACGGCAGACGAAGCGTGGCAAAGCCACCATCCTTTGCGACAAGTTGCACACTCATGCCGGCGCTTCGGGCCATTTTGCCGCCACCACCGGGACGTAGCTCCACGTTGTGCACGGTGGAACCCGTCGGGATAAAGCGCATCGGAAGAGCGTTACCGGTGCGGATGTCGGCCTTATTGCCCGACTCGACCATGTCACCGACCTTTAGGCCATTGGGCGCCAAGATGTAGCGCTTTTCGCCGTCCACGTAGTGGAGAAGCGCAATGCGACACGTGCGGTTGGGGTCGTACTCAATGGCGGCGACCTTTGCGGGAATGGCGTCCTTGTTGCGCTTGAAGTCAATGATGCGGTACTGCTGCTTGTGACCACCACCGCGGTGACGCGAGGTTTTTCGGCCGTAGTTGTTACGGCCACCGGTCTTGGGCTTTGGAGCTAGGAGCGACTTTTCCGGCGTGGACTTGGTGATATCGCCAAAGTCCGAGACCGTCTGGAAACGGCGACCGGGACTCGTTGGTTTGCGGTGACGAAGGGCCATGGCAGTCCTTAGCTTTCGAAGAGGTTGATCTTGTCGCCCTGTTTGAGGGTGACGATGGCCCGCTTTTGGTTGGCCCGGTGACCAATGATGCCGGTGCGACGATTGCGCACGGCCTTTCCCTTGCGGTTGAGAGTGTTGACGTTGGTGACCTTTACGTTGAAGGCCTGCTCGACGGCATTACGCACGTCAATCTTCGTGGCACTGGAGTCAACAATGAACACGTAGACGTTGTTGTCCATCAGGCCGTAGGTCTTTTCCGAGACCACGGGACGAATGAGCACGCTCATGGCATCGCGCATTAGTTGGTCTCCTTCACGGTCGGCAGGGTCTCGTCAGTAAAGAGGACCCAATCAGAATCGAGAACATCGTGCGCGTTTATTTCGCCGGCGTCGATCGTCTTCACGTTTTCCAAGTTGCGAAACGAGCGAAACGCAGTGGCGTCGTCGCTCGACAACACCACCAAGACTTTGCCTTCGAGACCCAAAACATCCAGAGCACTGACGGCATCTTTTGTCTTTGGCTCCGTCCAACCGAATGAATCAATCAGCGCAATGCGCTTCATTTCGGCCCGGTCCGACAGTGCCGAGTAAAGCGCCAAGCGGATCATCTTCTTCGGCGTCTTTTGGTCGTACTTACGAGGCTTGGGTCCAAGAGCAATGCCACCACCCGGGTAGTGCGGCGCACGGATGGTTCCTTGACGGGCACCACCGGTTCCTTTTTGGTTGAACGGCTTCTTTCCACCACCGCGTACTTCTTTACGGGTTTTCGTCGACTGAGTACCAGCGCGACGAGCGGCGAGTTGTGCGGTAATGACTTGGTGCAGGACCGACATGTTGGGCTCGATACCAAAGATCGAGGGCTCCAAGGCGACCTTGGAGAGAACGGCACCCGTAATGGACTTGCGCTCGACTGTTCGCTTGACGTACGGAGCGCGCTCCTTCTTTACGGGACCACGAAGGGTAAAGACATCGCTCATCGCTTACCTCCAGCCTTCATCGGGTTCTTCACCGACGTACGAAGCACCACCACGCTGCCCCTGGCACCGGGAACCGCACCCTTCACGAGCACCAAATGACGTTCCACGTCAACACCAATGACTTCAAGGTTCGTGGTGGTCACTTGGCTGTTACCCATGCGACCGGCCATCTTCGTTCCCTTAAAAACACGTCCCGGTGTGGCACAGGCGCCAATCGAACCAGGAGCACGGTGGTGCTTGTGGTTACCGTGGGCCGCGCCTTGACCTTTGAAGTTGTGACGCTTCATACCGCCGGCGAAGCCCTTGCCCTTGGAAACGGCGGTGGCGTCAATGCGCTCGCCTTTTTCCAAAACATCCGCGAGAATCTCTTGACCCACGCTGTACCCAGAGACGTCATCGAGACGAAGTTCCACGAGCTTCTTGCCTGGCGTCACGCCGGCTTTTTCGAAGTGTCCGAGTTCGGGCTTCGTCAACGTCGACGTGCGCTTGGTGCCCCAGGTCACTTGAATGGCGCTGTAGCCCTCTTTCTCGGGAGTCTTAATCTGGACAACGCGAGCGGGGCTAATTCGCACCACGGTCACCGGGACGGCACGATTTTGGTCGTCCCAGACCTGGGTCATGCCCACCTTCTCACCGACGATCGCTTTGGCCGTCACGTTTCCATCTCCTTCACGTTCTGCTTATCGAATGGTCCGACAAGCAGACGCTCCGATCGGGCTAGACCCGAACGGAGCGCTCGAATGTTCGGTCCAGCGTTCCCTTTCGGGCGACTGGACACGTCTGTTGTACAAACAACAAAAGTTGTCATTCCCACCAAAAGGCAGGGATTACTACTCTACACCAGAAGGTCCCGGCCACACAAAGTGACCGGGACTCCTGCTGTGTTAACTCTGGCGAATCTTGATCTCGATGTCCACACCGGCCGGCAGGTCGAGTCGCTGGAGCGAATCAACGGTCTTGGGGGTGTGGTCAACAATGTCCAACAAGCGCTTGTGGATACGCATTTCGAAGTGCTCGCGCGAATCCTTGTGCTTGTGGGGTCCACGAACCACCGTGTAACGGTGCTTTTCCGTGGGCAGGGGTACAGGTCCCTGCACGCGGGCGTTCGTTCGCTCGACCGTTTGCACGATCTTGGCGGTGGACTGATCGAGAATCCCGTGGTCAAAGGCCTTCAGCCGGATACGGATCATTTGACGGTTGTCGGCCATGACCAGTCCTACTTAAGAATCTTGACGACTCGACCGGATCCCACCGTTCGGCCACCTTCGCGGATGGAGAAGGTGAGACCCTCTTCCATGGCAATGGGCTTTCCGAGGGTCACGGTCATGGACGTGTTGTCACCAGGCATAACCATTTCGGTTCCTGAGGGAAGCTCGATGGTGCCGGTGACGTCCGTCGTGCGGAAGTAGAACTGCGGACGGTAGTTGGCGAAGAACGGCTTGTGACGGCCACCTTCTTCTTTCGTCAACACGTAGACCGACGCCTCGAACACGGTGTGAGGAGTGATGGAGCCGGGCTTGCACAGAACCTGTCCGCGCTCGACTTCTTCCTTCTTCGTGCCACGAAGCAGCGCGCCCAGGTTGTCACCGGCGTGTCCTTCGTCGAGCAACTTGCGGAACATCTCAATACCGGTAACGGTCGTCTTTTGCGTGTCACGAAGACCCACGATCTCAACTTCGTCACCAACTTTTATGATTCCCTGCTCAACTTTTCCGGTCACCACGGTGCCACGACCAGTGATCGACATGACGTCCTCAATGGACATGAGGAACGGCTTGTCGAGCGCGCGCTCGGGCTCGGGGATGTAGGAGTCAACGGCGGCCATGAGTTCCACGACCTTCTCGCCCCACGCTGCGTCACCTTCGAGCGCCTTCAGTGCAGAAACGCGAACAATTGGTGTGTCGTCGCCGGGGAAGTCGTAACTGGTGAGCAGTTCACGAATTTCCATCTCGACGAGCTCCAACAGCTCTTCGTCTTCCACCACGTCGGACTTGTTAAGTGCCACGACAATGTAGGGAACACCCACCTGACGAGCGAGCAGCACGTGCTCACGAGTCTGGGGCATGGGACCATCGGTCGCGGAGACCACGAGGATGGCGCCGTCAACCTGGGCGGCACCGGTGATCATGTTCTTCACGTAGTCGGCGTGGCCAGGCATGTCGACGTGGGCGTAGTGACGGTTTTCCGTCTCGTACTCAACGTGGGCAATCTGGATGGTGATACCGCGCTGGCGCTCTTCGGGCGCCGCGTCGATCTTGTCAAACGGCGTAAAAGACGTACCGGCGTTCTTTTCTGAGAGGACCTTGGTGATCGCCGCGGTAAGAGTCGTCTTACCGTGGTCAATGTGGCCCATGGTGCCAATGTTTACGTGCGGCTTAGTGCGCTCGAACTTCTGCTTTGCCATTGTCGGGGACTAGCTTTCTCTTTAGTGACGGGTCCACTATGGATCCGTCGGTTTTGTCTCGGCCCTCCCCGACTACGGTTTGGACCTTGTTGGTGCTGGTTTCCCAGCGTTTACTTACGCTCCCGTAGCCTTTGCGACGATTTCTTTCGCAATCGCCTCGGGTACTTCAGCGTAAGAGTGGAACTGCATAGTGTACGTCGCACGGCCTTGCGTGCGCGAACGCAGATCGGTAGCGTAGCCGAACATGTCAGCCAGGGGCACAAGGGCCCTAATTGCTTGACTATTGCCCTTCTGCTCCATGCCTTCGACGCGACCTCGTCGTGAAGAAAGGTCACCAATGACGTCACCCATGTAGTCCTCGGGTGTCACCACTTCAACGGCCATAACGGGCTCGAGCAACACGGGGTTTGCCAAGCGTGCGGCCTTTTTGACGGCTATGGAACCCGCAATTTTGAAAGCCATCTCCGACGAGTCAACGTCGTGGTAGCTACCGTACGTCAAACGAACACGAACGTCGACGGTCGGGTACCCCGCGAGAACACCAGCGGTCAGCGCTTCGGTGATGCCCTGGTTGACCGGTTGGATATATTCCTTGGGAATCACACCACCGGTGATCTCGTCGACGAACTCGTAGCCGCCACCAGGACCCGTAGGTTCGAGCGTGATCACCACGTGGCCGTATTGACCCTTACCACCGGTTTGGCGGATGTAGCGCTCTTCAACTTTTTCGACTTTCTTTCGCACCGTCTCGCGGTACGCCACTTGGGGCTTACCAACGTTGGCATCCACAGCAAATTCGCGGAGCATGCGGTCGACCAAAACTTCAAGGTGCAACTCACCCATACCGGAGATAACGGTCTGGCCGGTCTCTTCGTCGGTACGAACACGGAACGTCGGGTCTTCTTCGGAGAGTGAATACAGCGCCTTTGACAGCTTCTCTTGGTCGGCCTTCGTCTTTGGTTCCACGGCAACGTGAATAACGGGCTCGGGGAACGTCAACGTCTCCAACTGAATCGGGTGGTCGGGGTCACTCAGCGTGTCACCAGTTGTTACCTGCTTTAGTCCCACGGCCGCCACGATGTCACCGGTGTAGATGGTGTCGCGGTCTTCGCGGTTGTTCGCGTGCATCTGTAAGAGACGTCCGAGACGTTCTTTCTTTGAACCCTTCGTCGTATTAATAACGGTGTCACCCTTGTTGAGAGTGCCCGAGTACACGCGAAGGTACGTGAGTTTTCCGACGTAGGGGTCGGTCATGATTTTGAACGCGAGAGCCGAAAAGGGCTCGTCGTCACGAGCCTTTCGCTCCTCGATGTCTTCTTTTCCGGGCTTGGTACCAACCGTAGGTGGAAGGTCAAGTGGCGAAGGCAAGAAGTCCACCACGGCGTCGAGCATCGGTTGGACACCTTTGTTCTTAAACGCCGAACCATTGAGAATCGGTACGCACGAGCCAGCCAAGGTGCCAATGCGCAACGCACTGCGAATGTCTTGGGTCGTGACTTCTTCGTCACCGAGCACTTTTTCCATCAACGCGTCATCAAACGTCGTAAGCACGTCGAGCAACTTCGTACGGTACTCGTCAGCCTGAGCCTGGTATTCGGCGGGGATGTCAATGACTTCGAGTTCTTCACCCTTGTCGTCGTGGTAAATCGTGGCCTTCATGGAACAAAGATCAATGATGCCGAGGTAACCGCCTTCGGAGCCAATGGGCAACTGAGTCACCGCCGGCACGCAGTCGAGTCGGTCCTCAATCATGTCAACGCAGCGAAAAAAGTCCGCACCGGTGCGGTCCATCTTGTTGACGAAGCAGATGCGCGGCACGTGGTACTTGTTCGCTTGGCGCCAGACCGTCTCAGTTTGAGGCTCCACACCAGCGACCGCGTCAAAGACCGCGACAGCGCCGTCCAAGACGCGAAGCGAGCGCTCGACTTCCACCGTGAAGTCCACGTGACCCGGTGTGTCGATGATGTTGATCTGATGACCATCCCATTCACAGGTGGTCGCGGCCGACGTAATGGTGATGCCGCGCTCTTGTTCTTGGACCATCCAGTCCATCGTCGCGGCGCCTTCGTGTACTTCACCGATCTTGTAGTTCTTACCGGTGTAATAGAGAATTCGTTCGGTCGTGGTGGTCTTTCCGGCGTCGATGTGCGCCATGATGCCAATGTTGCGAACTTTGTCGAGGGGGAACAAACGGGGCATGAAATAACTCTCTGCTGATTACCAGCGGTAGTGCGCGTAGGCCTTGTTGGACTCGGCCATCTTTTGCATATCTTCACGACGCTTCACAGCGGCGCCAACACCATTACTGGCGTCAATGATTTCGTTCGCGAGGCGCTCGGCCATTGTCTTCTCGCGACGCTTCTTCGCGAAGTCGGTGAGCCAGCGAATAGCGAGCGTCGTCGCACGACGGGGACGAACTTCGAGCGGCACTTGGTAAGTGGTACCACCAACGCGGCGGCTCTTTACTTCCAACTCCGGACGAATCTGCTCGAGGGCGCGCTTCAAAGCAGCGACGGGGTCGGCGCTGGTCTTTTGCTCGACGATTTCCAAGGCGGTGTAGACAATGCGCTCGGCGATCGTGCGCTTTCCTTCTTCAAGAATTTTGTTCGTCAACTGGGTGACGAGGGTCGACTTGTAAATCGGATCCGGAACGAGTTCACGGCGAACAGCGGGGCCCTTACGAGGCATTAGCTCTCCTTCTTCGTGCCGTAGCGACTACGGGCTTGCTTACGGTCACGCACACCGGAGGTGTCGAGTGCGCCACGGATAATCTTGTAACGCACACCCGGCAGGTCCTTCACACGTCCTCCACGCACCAACACAATGGAGTGTTCTTGGAGGTTGTGGCCAACGCCAGGAATGTAGGCAGTGATTTCTACGCCGGACGTCAACCGAACACGAGCGACCTTACGAAGCGCCGAGTTGGGCTTCTTTGGGGTAACGGTGTGCACGCGCGTGCAAACACCACGACGCTGCGGTGCTCCCTTAAGAGCGGGCGTCTTGGTCTTTGACGACTTGTCCTGGCGGCCCTTTCGGACCAATTGTGAAATCGTGGGCACGCGGAACCTCTTCTTTTTGCGCTGTAAACATTGAGCGTGTCGCTACTGCGCACGCGGACTTTCTATCTTACGTCAATTTCGGCCAAGAGGCAAAGTCGGTCGGAGGTCCCTCATCACTTTTGGACCGCTGAAACGCCCTGCTGGGACCCCTCGCGACGGAGACCGAACTCGCTTAGATTGAAGGAATACCACCTTAGACAGGTCGCAACCGAATCTAGGCAAATCACCCCGAGATTTTCACCAAACTCGTGTCGTAGCCCCTTTAACGAAGTAGGCAGCATGCGTCCACCACAGCCAAGCAGTATCCGACGGAGTCGGCTGGCGGAGGCTCTTTTGCTCTTGTCGGTCCTACTCATGGTGGTGGGTGTTATGGAACCTTCTGCTCTTGGTGCGCCTAGCAGCAATGGTTCGTGGCCCTTTCCTAACGCCAACGTCGCTAATACGCGTGTTGCCGCGGGATCAACGATTTCACTGGCGAATGTGTCCCTGCTACAGCGACGTTGGACCTTCACATTGAAGGGCGAAGCGGCCAAGAGCGTGGGCGGTTATGGCACGTTGGCCGCCAATCCCATCGTGGTTAGTGGCGTGGTCTACATCCAAGACCTGCATTCCAATGTTTACGCCTTATCGCTGGCGACCGGAAAACTCCTCTGGGAGTACAAGGTGAACAAACCCGAGAAAAGTGGACCTGGGCCCAATGGCGTAGCGGTTTATGATGGCGCCGTTTACGCCGCTTCTCCCACGACCGTCTTTGCACTAGAAGCCAGCAACGGCAAGAAACTCTGGGTCGACAAGCACGTTCTTTTGAAGGGTCAAGGTACCTTTGGCATCCAACCCGAAGTCGCCAACGGAAGAGTATATCTTGCGAGTCAATATGGCTCGGGGCCCGGCGGCGGCGTCCTCATGGCGCTTCGCTCCTCAAATGGTGCGTTGCTGTGGAAATTCAACACGGTGGTTCACGCTGACAAGAGTGTGACGTCGATTGGTGTTGGCGCTGGCGGTGCGTGGGAACCTCCTCTCGTCAGTGATGATGGAACGGTCACGTTCGGAATAGGAAATCCCTACCAAACCGCGGCGGGGGCCATTGCTCATCCGTCCAAACTTCTCTACACCGACAGCGACGTCACATTGAACGCCGCGACGGGAAAGCTCCTTTGGTACTACCAAGGCGTTCCCAATGACTTCAAGGACTACGACATGCAGGCGTCGCCCATCTCGGGGAGCGTCAACGGCACGCCGGTCGTCATCGGTGGGGGCAAAATGGGTTACGTCTACGAGATGAACGCCACGACGGGGAGTCTTTTATGGAAGACGCCCGTAGGCGTGCACAACGGTCACGACAATGACTCTCTAAAGGCTCTCGACCACCAGCTACAGCTGAAGGCGCCCTACACAATTCTTCCCGGTTCTTTCGGTGGGATCCTCACGAACATGGCCGTCGACGGCGGCACAATCTACGTGACCACGATCAACCTTTCGATTACCGCCAAATCTCTAAACGATGTCACCGGCACGAAGGTCGGGAAACTAAGTGGTGAAGTGGAGGCCCTCAGTCTCGCCACGGGCAAGGTCGAATGGGACACCAAAGTGCGTGGCTTTCTCGCTGGCGCCGCAACAGTGTCGAACAATCTTGTGTTCACGACGCTCTTCGAGGGATCACTTCTCGCCATCAACCGTTCGAACGGAAAAATTGTTGCCAGTATCGAGTTGCCCGAAACAACGAACTCTCCCATCGCTATTGCCGGCAACACGATCATTGTCCCTACGGGTGGCCCAAAGGCCGAGGGTCACAATGGGAAATCGCAGATCGTGGCGTACGAAGTACCCGCGAGTTAATAAAATTAGTGCGCGACGGCGGGGGCGTGACTGGGAACGAAGTCTTTTTGACGAACCAAGATAAAGCCCCCGATGGATCCGGCGAGAGCAATGATCGCCGCAATGAACATGAGTGTATTGAGCGTCGAAGAAAAGCCAGTGCTGTAAGCGTGCAATAACACCGTCTTGCTCGAAGCGGGAAGCGTCGACGCCACTTGGCGCACGTCGCCCGAGATGACTGCTTCTCGAAGTGCACTGCCGCCGTGGGCCGCGATAGCCGCTCCCGTCGGGGTGGCATTCAGCGCGTCTTCGGTTTTCTTTTCTATTTGTGACTGAAAGACGGAACCAAGTCCCGCGATGCCCGTGGCAATGCCGATTTGGCGAAAAGTGCTATTTGCGCCCGACGCCATGCCACTTCGTTCTGGCGGTACCACGGAAATAGCCGACGACGCGAGGACTGGATTAACCGTGCCAATACCAATGCCCGCGAGAACAAAGCCCGGCAACAACACCGTCCACGTCGAATTGGCGTGCGTGAAACCCATGACGAACAGACCAATGGCAATGAGCAACAAGCCCAGCCCAATCATGTAGCGCGAATGAAAGCGCACCGTCAGTTTTCCCGCAAAGGGTGCCACGATGAAGGCCAGCGCCGTCAGAGGAAGAAAGCGCACGCCGGCCGCCAATGGTCCGTAACCCAGATCATCTTGGAGATAAAAGGTCAAGTACAAAAACATCGCGAAGATCGACGCTGCGATAGCGAACACGGCGAAAGACACACCGGTCATCGCCGGACGCTTAAACAAATGGAGATCGAGCATTGGATCGGAAAGTTTTAATTCCGCGACAATGAAGACAGTCATTAACACCACTGCCACAGCGAGCAGACCAACAATCAACGAACTCGACCAACCATCATCGTTGCCTCGAATCAGCGCGAGCACCAATAAAAACAGTGCACCGGAGAAGGAACTGAGACCCAACCAATCGACACTGCGTTTATTGGGACTCTTCGATTCTTGAATTTGCGTCAGCGTGATGAAGATGGCCACCGCGCCAATAGGCACGTTGATAAAAAATATCCATCGCCAGCCAATGCCCGTCGTGATGGCGCCTCCCACCAAGGGACCAACTGCCACTGCCCCACCCAGTACCGCGCCGTAAATACCAAATGCGGTGCCGCGTTCCTTGCCGCTAAAGGCACTGGCGATAAGAGCGAGTGACGTGGCGAACATGATGGCGCCACCGAGTCCCTGGGCAGCTCGCGAGAGATTGAGCATCACCGACGAGGTAGCAAAACCGCATACCAGTGAGGACACGCTGAATACGAGCAGACCAATAGCGAAGATTTCTCGTCGTCCAAACATGTCTCCAAAGACGCCGGCCGTGAGTAGGAAGGCCGCGAGCGTCAGTGAGTAGGCGTCAACAACCCATTGGATGTCGCTGAACGAAGCGTGCAGTGCACTTTGAATATTCGGAAGCGCCACGTTGACCACCGTGATGTCTAAGAGCAGCATGAAGGTGGCGGTGCAGACGGCAATGAGCGTCCACCACCTGCGGTCGAGAGCAGCCATGGAGTCCTCGTTCCTCGTTGATCAAACTGCCACAGAAATTGTGGACATTGTTAGAAGTGTTTCGCTGAGCCTACGGGGCAAGTCGCGCCATAAATCGCTTCGGTGCTCGTTCGACATTTCATCAAACGAGCACCGAAGCGCAGTACGTGGGAGGGCTGACGCCAGCCCTGTTCGTTACTACGAAAGAACAATCGTGACTCGTCGGTCGAGCGCTCGCGCGGCGTTAGAAAGTCCCGCCTCCACAAAGTGCGTCGCTCCGAGTGAAGCGGTGCTGGTCTTGCTCTGTGGAACGTGCATGGCCGTGAGGTCCTTACGGATCTGCATTTCAACACTCACCGATCGTCGCTCACCGAGAGCCAAGTTGTACACGTGCGTGTCCAACGGGTCGGTGTAGCCAACCATTGATTCCAACTTCACTGGGTGTACGGCAATGTACAGAGCAATTTGTTGGCACGTCACGAGGTCTTGTGTGGTCAGCGTTGACTTGTTCTCGTTGAAGTGTGTGATGTAGCGGGTCTGTCCTGGGACCAGCGAGGTGGGCACGACAACACTGAGGCTAAAGATTTTCGTGTTGAAGAGTCCCGTGGCGTCCGTTGCGGTGACACTGACCGCGTACGTTCCAAGCACTAGCGCAACGCCAGTGATCTGGCCCGTAACGGGGTTGATCGTCAAGCCCTTAGGAAGTCCAGTGGCGCTGAATCTGAGCGGCGCGGTGCCACCGATGGCGTTCACTGGTGCCGAATAGGGCAGGAATTCCTGCGCATTCGCCAGCGACGTGGTCGTAATAATTGGGCCTGATCCAACAGTCGCAAAGCACACCGGTGCGCTGTAGGTCGTCCCGAATGCATTCGTGGCGCTCAACTGGTAGCAGTACGGACTCGCTCCAAAAAGACCGGCCACTGTTGCCGACAACGTGGTGGGTGTCGCAGTGGCCGGAAGGGTCGCTGGGGTTATGGGCACAATGGTGGCTCCAGCACAGTCAACCAACGTCAGGCCAGCGATGTAGCAGAAGTCTTGCGACGTAACTGCGGAGTTATTGGGATTAACGGTGCCGTTCAGCGTGGCGCCGTTCGTCGTGACCGAGCTCGCTGGTGTAGCAACAACGGTCGGAGGACCAGCGCTACCAACGGCCAACGGATAAACCACCAAGGGGATGACGTCCGTCGACGAGACGCCCGTTGAGTCCGACACGGTGCAGTTGACGGCGTTGGCGTAGAAGCCACCCGTTGTCGGCGTGCCACTAATCGTGACTCCCGTGGTGGTGGGCGTTACCGTGATGCCCGCGGGGGGCGTTCCGGTGCAGGTGATGAGGTACGTTCCCGAAGCTCCACCCGAAGCCGTCAACGTCTGTGTGTAGACAACTCCAACGGTGCCCGCAGGCAGCGAAGAAGGACTCAGCAAAGGCGTGCTTACGATTTCAGAAACCGTCCCGGTGGTGAAGTCCGCAACCCAGACGTGCGTGCCGTCATAAGTGATTCCCCAAGGACTCGATCCCGTGGGTAGAGCGAAGGTGCCAATGATGGTGTCAGTCGTCGCGGAGATTTCTTGCACTTGGCTATGACCGGACTCTGATACCCACACGTTTGTACCGTCCGAAGAGACACCTTCGGGTAGTGAGCCCGCGGGTAGGGCAACGTAACCAACCACGAGGCCCGTGGCGGAATTGATCTTGGCCACGGCGTCTTGACACTTCAGCGTTACCCAGGTGTACGTTCCGTCAGTCGCGACGTCAAAAGGTTGTGAACCAGAAACCGCACCAGCGCTGTAAGCGTTGCCAACGTTGATGGACCGCACGAGCGCGCCCGTTGTGGCATTGAACTCAGAGACAGTGTTGTTCCACTGCGTTGTTCCCGTTGCGGCGCAGTCGTTGTTATTACCACCAAAGGCGTAGCCCGGATTAGCAACCCAGACGTCAGTACCGTCAGAGGAAACGCCACGTGGATTGAGGAGGTCGCCCGCGGAGGAAATTGTCTGCACCACGGCACCGGTAGCGGCGTTGATTTGCAGCAACGCTCCCCCGGACTGTGTAGTTACCCAGACGTAGCCGCCGTGCAAGGAAATGTCACTCGGCTCAGAGTTGCCCACCGGTGGCACGGTGGTGTTCGTGTTGGTGGTTACCAAGGTCAACGAAGACGATGGAACCGCGACGGAAGAATTGGCGTTCAGTTGAGCGATATTGAATTCGTCAATGTCACTGCCGTTGAAGTTGGTGACCCAAACGTTCACACCGTCAGAAGCAATGCCCGAAGGGGCAAATCCCGCTGACGTTGGCGTGAAGTTAATAACGTGCACGGTGGCGCCCGTCGTTTCCAGTATTTCGGAAACCGTTCCCGCGGTGAGGTTCGCGACCCAGAGGTACGAACCAAAGGTGTAGAGCTGTTCGTCCAAACTGCCGGTGCTGAAGGTGCGAGCAACGGTGGGGTTCGTCAGCGTCGCCGCAAGTGCGACGCTCAACTTGAACGCCCACGTGCCCGTGTCGCCAGCAGAGTCACTAACACCGCCACTGATGGAGTACGTGCCGACGCTCAATGTGCCGGTCGTGTGAATAACGCCCGTAGCGGTATTAATAACCAGGGCAGGATTCGTGGACGTCTCGCTGTAAGCAATAGTCGGCGATCCGCTGAAACCAGAGGGGGCCAAGGTTGTCGCAAAACTCGACGAGTTCGCGGGTGTCACCGTGGCGGTCGTTGGTACGACCGTCAGCGTCGTCGCGGCGCCCGCGGAAACGCTAAACGATCCAAAGAGCAGCGCGGTGGCTACGAGAGTGACACTGGAAAATTTAACCAGTGAAGACTTTCGCAGATGAGTGAAGACGTTCATGGAGAGAGTTCTTTCTTGATCAGTTGCTGTTGGCACGATGCGAACAACAATTTCTCAACGTCTCTCGAACGAGGTCTAGATAAAAGATCGATTGAAGTGTTAAGCCTACGGAGGCTCGGCGCCTTTTTTCGTGCAGGAAACGTAGAAGGGACTTAGTGCCCTGGGTCTAAAGTCCGATTTCTTCGACGAACAACAAGCAAAGAACCCCGGCCACGAGGTGACCGGGGTTCTTCTCCTACGCCCTCTTCACTAAATTGCTTGGTTGCCCAAATCGTCTTCGGGGTTAATGACGTCTTCTTCGGGCAGTGCCGACTCGTCGTACGTGGCACCAATGCCGAGCACGGAGTTGAGATCTTCCACGAAGGTGTCCTCGCCGAGTGTCTCTCCCAAGAGGCTCGCAAAGTCGAGCTCTTCGTCAGAGACCTGTGCCCAGTCGGGCAACAACTCAGCGTCGGGCATGTCGAGTCGCAGTGCGTCGCTGCCGTAGAACGACAGACCGGTTCCTGCGGGGATCAACTTACCGATGATGATGTTTTCCTTCAGACCAACGAGGTTGTCACGCTTGCCTTCAATGGCGGCTTCGGTGAGCACCCGCGTCGTCTCTTGGAACGAAGCAGCCGACAGCCACGAGTCCGTTGCGAGCGAAGCCTTGGTAATACCCATCAACTGGGCACGACCGTCGGCGGCTTGCTTGCCGGAGGCTTCCAGGGCGTCGTTCGTGTCATTGAACACCTTCATGTCCACCATTGCTCCAGGAAGCCACGGCGATTCATTGGCGTCAACCACCTGAACACGTCGGGTCATCTGACGAACAATGAGCTCAATGTGCTTGTCGTGAATCGACACACCCTGGTCGCGGTAGACGTTCTGCACCTCTTCGACGAGGTACTGCTGTGTCTCACGCGTACCACGGAACTTCATCATGAGCTTGGGGTCCAAGGGACCATCGTGCAACGGCGTACCAACTTCAATCTCTTGACCATCCTCAACGAGCAGGTGACGTGCAATAGAGATGGACTCTTCTTGCACTTCGCCCTCGTTGCCAACAATCGTCAGCTTGCGCTCACGACCGACGAGCTCCACCCGAACAACGCCAGCGTGCTCGGCAACCTTCGCGGCACCCTTAGGAGTACGAGCTTCAAAGAGCTCCACCACGCGCGGCAAACCGTGGGTGATGTCACTTTCGGTCACACCACCGGAGTGGAACGTACGCATCGTGAGCTGCGTTCCCGGCTCACCAATGGACTGAGCAGCGATGACACCAACGGCCTCACCGAGTTCTACCAATTGGTGTGTCGCGAGCGACAAACCGTAACAAGCGGCACAGACACCCTGAACCGCGTCACAGGTCAGCGTCGAACGAACACGAACGCGCGTCACCGCAGCGTCATCGCGCAGTTGCTCAACGTCATCACTCAGCAACATGGTGCCGGCAATGACTTCCGTGCCGTCGGACAGCGTCACGTCTTCAGCAACAACACGTCCCCAGAGCTTGGTCTCAAGGTGTGCGCGCTGACCACGAGTGTCCGCTCCCACGTGCTCAACCCAAACACCGCGCGACGTTTCACAGTCGTATTGCGTGACTATGAGTTCCTGAGCAACGTCAACGAGTCGACGAGTCAAGTAACCAGAGTCAGCGGTACGAAGAGCGGTGTCACCCAGACCCTTACGGGTACCGTGCGTTGAAATGAAGTACTCGAGCACGCTCAATCCTTCGCGGAACGAAGACTTGATTGGTCGAGGAATCATCTCACCACGAGGGTTCGAGACGAGGCCCTTCATGGCGGCGATCTGGCGAATCTGCTGCGAGTTACCACGAGCTCCCGAGTCCACCATCATACGAATCGGGTTGTCAGCAATGGCGTTGATGGCGCGGTCGAAAGCGTCACCCACTTCCTTGTTGGCGTTTGTCCAGATTTCGATTTCCTGTTGGCGACGTTCGTCGTCCACAATCACACCGCGTCGGTAGTTGGCTTCCACCTTCGCCGCTTGCTCCTCGTACTTGTTGAGGATGGCGGCCTTTTCGGGTGAGGTGACAACATCGTCGATGGAAATAGTCAGACCCGACTGCGTCGCAAAGCGAAAGCCCAGCGCCTTAATGGCGTCGAGGGAAGTCGCGACTTCTTGACGGCCGAAGCTGTTGGAAATCTCTTCGACAATGGAACCAATCGGCAACGCGTTCTTACCAATCAACACGTTGATGAATCGGAATCCACTGGGCAGTGCTTCGTTGAAGAACACGCGCCCCGCGGTCGTCACGAGTGAACGGCTCGCGCCCTTTACACCAATGCCCGCCTGCTCCAAGCGAACGTCGAGTGACGATCCTTCGAGAGGACGAAGTTCAATGGGCGTGCGGATGCCAATGAGCTTTCGCTCGAGCGCCGTTTCAATTTCGTGAACGTGACGGAACACGCGAGGATTCTCAACCTCTTCGTCTTCGGGCAGTGTCAGGTAGTAGGCACCAAACACCATGTCCTGGGCCGGCTCGGTAATCGGACGGCCAGTGGCGGGCGTGAAGATGTTGTTCGTTGAGAGCATCAACACACGCGCTTCCGCCTGTGCTTCTGCCGACAGCGGCACGTGCACGGCCATCTGGTCACCGTCGAAGTCAGCGTTGAAGGCCTTGCAGACGAGCGGGTGGACCTGAATGGCCTTGCCGTCAACGAGCACGGGCTCGAAGGCCTGAATACCCAAACGGTGCAAGGTCGGTGCGCGGTTAAGCAACACGGGGTGCTCTCGGATAACGCTTTCCAAGACGTCCCACACCACCGGACGACGACGCTCCACCATGCGCTTCGCGCTCTTGATGTTCTGAGCAATCTGTGTCTCGATGAGCCGCTTCATGACGAAGGGCTTAAACAGTTCCAGCGCCATCATCTTGGGAAGACCACACTGGTGCAACTTCAGTTGCGGACCAACGACAATGACGGAACGACCCGAGTAGTCCACGCGCTTTCCGAGCAAGTTCTGACGGAATCGTCCCTGCTTACCCTTCAACATGTCCGAAAGACTCTTCAAGGGTCGACCGCTTTGTCCCTGTACTGGGCGTCCGCGACGACCGTTGTCGAACAACGCGTCCACTGCTTCTTGCAGCATTCGCTTTTCGTTGTTCACGATGATGTCCGGCGCTTGCAGGTCCAAGAGACGCTTCAAACGGTTGTTGCGGTTGATGACTCGTCGATACAAGTCGTTGAGGTCACTCGTGGCAAAACGTCCACCGTCGAGTTGCACCATCGGACGAAGGTCCGGAGGAATAACCGGTACGGCTTCCAGGATCATGGCGCGGGGGTCGTTCATGCGTCGACCGTTGTCGTCACGACGATTGAAGGACTGCACAATGGCGAGTCGCTTCAAGAACTTCGCCATGCGCTGGGCGGAAAGGGGCTTTCGACCATCCTTCGCCTCAATCATTTCGCGCATGACCTTTTCTTCCATGTCGAGGTCCATGCGGTCAATCAATTTCAGAATCGCTTCGGCACCCATGCCGCCTTCGAAGTACTCGCCGTACTTGAATTCCATCTCGCGATAGAGCGTCTCGTCTTCGATGATCTGACGCGAGTGCAGCGCCTCAAAGGTTGAGAGCGTGTTCTCGGCGAGTTCACGCTCTTCGACGTAACGGGTGCGCACACCGTCAATTTCTTTTTCACCGGCACGTTGCAGGGCACGAAGTTCGGATTCCTTTGATCCTTCGCTTTCGGCGAGGGCAATCTTTTCTTCGAGTTCCTTCAGGCGACGCTCAATTTCCTTGCCTTCACGCTCGGTAATCTCGCGCAGTTCTTCTCCGAGCGACGCACGCAGTTCGGCAAGCGCGCCGTGGCGCTGTTCTTCATCAACGAACGTCACCATATTGGCGGCGAAGTAGATGACCTTTTCCAACTGCTTGGCCTTCAGCTCTTCCTTCGGCAGCGTGCCCATCAAGAGATAGGCCAACCACGAACGAGTACCGCGCAGGTACCAAATGTGCACGACCGGCGCCGACAGCGCAATGTGACCCATACGGTCACGACGGACTTTGTCGCTCGTGACTTCTACGCCACAACGCTCACAGATGATGCCCTTGAATCGGACGCGCTTGTACTTTCCGCACGCACACTCCCAGGCCTTTTGTGGTCCAAAGATTTTCTCGCAGAACAGTCCGTCCTTTTCGGGACGAAGCGTTCGGTAGTTGATGGTCTCGGGCTTCTTTACTTCGCCGGACGACCAACTGCGGATGTTTTGGGGCGTGGCGAGGCCAATGCTGAGTTCATTGAATTGATTGACGTCAATGGGGCTCACAGTGTTGATTTCCTCTCGGCTTGGCGACGGGCATCTTCTTCGTCACTGCCGCGCTCGGGTCGACTGATGTCGATACCCAATTCGCGAGTGACACTGAAGAAGTCCTCTTCGGTGTCGGCGAGGTCGACATGAACGCCGACCTTGTCCTTCACTTCTACATTTAGACAGAGCGATTGCATTTCCTTAATGAGTACCTTGAAGGACTCGGGAATACCGGGCTCGGGAAGGTTTTGACCCTTCACGATCGCTTCGTACGCGCGCTCTCGACCCTTCATGTCGTCTGACTTCACGGTCAGCAGTTCTTGCAGGGCGTACGCGGCACCGTAGGCCTCTAAGGCCCACACTTCCATCTCACCAAAGCGCTGTCCACCGAACTGAGCTTTTCCACCCAGGGGCTGCGCCGTGATCATGGAGTACGGTCCCGTTGAACGGGCGTGGATCTTGTCGTCGACCATGTGGGCCAACTTCAAAATGTAGGCGTAGCCCACCGAAATTCGGTTGTCGTACGCCTCACCGGTTCGACCGTTGTACAAGGTGACCTTGCCATCGTTGCTGTCGTTGAGGAGTCGCTTACCATTGGCGCCGTCCGCGTTCATCTTGGAAAAGACGTTTTGAATCGTCGGCTTGTCCTTCGCGCGATCGGTCTCGTCCCAGTACGCGCCATCGAACGCCGGCGTCGCCACGTAAATGGCGGGCTCGGTACGAGGACGAGTCTTTCGGTACGGACGGTTCTGGGCGTTCACTTGGTCGTCGTGACCCGACGTGCCGGTGGCGGGGTTTATTTCAATACCCTGCCAACCGTGTCGCGCGGCGTAACCGAGGTGACTCTCCAATACCTGTCCCACGTTCATTCGACTCGGCACACCAAGTGGGCTGAGGATGATGTCCACGGGTGTTCCGTCTTCCAAGAACGGCATGTCCTCTTCGGGCAGAATCTTCGAGATAACACCCTTGTTACCGTGGCGTCCAGCGAGCTTGTCACCCTCGGAAATCTTTCGTCGCTGGGCAACGTAGACCTTCACCAACTGATTAACACCAGGCTGCATTTCGTGGTCTTCGTCACGGCTATAGACCTTGACATCAATGACCTTGCCGGATTCACCGTGGGGAACCTTCAACGAGGTGTCACGAACTTCGCGGGCCTTTTCACCAAAGATCGCTCGAAGCAGACGCTCTTCGGGCGACTGCTCGGTTTCTCCCTTGGGGGTTACTTTGCCCACCAGAATGTCGCCAGGTTGCACTTCGGCACCGATGCGCACAATGCCGCGGTCATCGAGGTCGGCCAGGATATCGTCGGGCAAGTTCGGAATGTCACGAGTGATTTCTTCGGCACCGAGCTTGGTGTCGCGAGCGTCAATTTCGTA
>Ga0181528_10000628_pt1 | contig 24094 bp, 16 predicted proteins | sample PEATcosm2014_Bin_47_FD_119742 | JGI IMG/M metagenome (GOLD analysis project Ga0181528, IMG submission 119742) | Peatland microbial communities from MTU Mesocosm Facility, Houghton, MI, USA - PEATcosm2014_Bin10_10_metaG | ecosystem: Environmental > Terrestrial > Soil > Wetlands > Peat | place...
CATCACCAACCCGGCCATCAGCCAGTACTCCGCGCTGATTGGTCCCACCTATCGCTTCTACTTGCAGCCCAAGGTCTCCGTCTCTGGACGCGTGCTGGGCGGCTTCATCCGCGGCAACTTCTCCGGCGACACCAACCACAGCACTATTCTGTCGGCGGCGCTGGGCCTTTGGCCCGACGAGTATACCTATGCGGCCCAGGTCAGTCTTCCCGTGGAGTACAACGTCACCCCGAACTTTGCCCTGCGCTTTGCGCCCGAATATGTAATGACCGGCTTCGGCTCAACCACGCAGAGCAGCATCGGCGCCAGCACCGGCTTCGTCTACCGCTTTGGAAAGCAGTAGGCAAGAGAGGCCCTTGCCGGTTGGCAGTGACAGGAATCTCAGGTCCCAGAATCGGGACCTGGGGCAACCGGTGCCTGATTATGTGTACAAAAAGCGCGAAAAAGCGGCCTTTTCTGGCAGAAAACGGCGCTTTTTGGGCTGAATAATGGGCAAAATTCGAGATTTCAGGTTACTTATAAGTTAACAGGTGAAAAATATAACATGCTGAATAAAAGCGAGTTACGGACGATGGAAGAGCAAAAAAGCGGCCTTCACAGGGTAGGGGGGGGTGGGGGTCAGGAGGTTTTTTGCGATTTCGGCTCGTGATTGAGAGAGGCGAGCGCGACCTGCGCCGCATACAAGAGCTGGTTGGCCTTCTTTTGATCAATCGCGTCGATGAGGATGCCGTGGGCCGCGCAGGCGATGAAGTCGCGGATGCTTTCATACCCGGCAAGCGTGGGCATGGCTTCGCAGTAAGCAGGCTTTGCTACGTGTTTGGCGAGGCCCTTCTCCACACTGCTGCCCTGCCTACCTTCCAAGAACGCATCGTAGGCGCGCTGCCATGCGGCGCAGCAACGCTTGATGGCGGCGCGAGATTGTTTGGGTTTGGGTTGGCTCGGCGAAAGAGGAATAGCCTCGACCGAGTGGATTGCCGATGTGGATGTTTGTGCCATGGTGAATTTCCCTTTCAGTGGACCGTGGAGAGTGAAGATCCACAGCCCGTTTTATGAAACATTTTCAATTGTGCGACGGAGGAAGGTAATTATATGCAAACCACGTGCTGTGGGGCAGACGCCTGAGTTTCTGGCACGGATGGATGAAGCGCTGGGGCAGACGCCGTATTCAACTGTGAAGCTGCGGGAGTTCTTCGAGCTGGTAAGAGCATTACCGGTTGCCGGATGATCGTCTCCCACATCTCAAAATCGAGATGTGGGCCACCGCCTGGGAAAACACAACAGCCCATGCGAGCGACTAGCGAGCGGCTGCCGCACCGCCGGTCTTCTTCTCGATCTTGGCCCAGGCGTCTTTCAATGGGAGCGTGCGGTTGAAGACCAGATTGTCCGGCGTGGAGTCGGGATCGAGGCAGAAGTAGCCTACGCGCTCGAACTGGAAGCGGTCTTCCAACTTGGCTTCAGCGAGAGAAGGCTCCAGCTTGGCACCCAGGAGGATCTCGACGGAGTTGGGGTTGAGATTGTCGAGCACGTCCTGACCTTCTTCGAGATCGTAGGGATCGGCCTTGGAGAAGAGCTTGTCGTAGAGGCGGATTTCGGCGCTGATGGCGTGGGCGGCTGAGACCCAGTGCATGGTGGACTTGACCTTGCGGCCATCGGGCGAGTTGCCGCCGCGGCTGGCCGGATCGTAAGTGCAATGCACCTCGACAATGTTTCCGGCCTCGTCTTTGACCACGTTCTGTGCTGTTACGAAGTAGGCGTTGCGCAGGCGGACCTCCTTGCCGGGCGAGAGGCGATAGTACTTGGGCGGAGGAAGTTCGCGGAAGTCGTCTTGTTCGATGTAAATCTCTCTGGAAAACGGCACCTGGCGCGTGCCGGCGCTGGGGTCTTCGGGGTTGTTGGCGACTTCAACAAACTCCGATTGGCCGGCGGGGTAGTTATCGATGACGAGTTTGAGCGGATGCAAGACGGCCATGGCGCGGCGGGCGCGATGGTTGAGGTCGTCGCGCTGGAAGTGCTCGAGCATCTCAACATCGGTTGCCCCGTTGGTGCGCGAGACGCCGCTGGCGGCGACGAAGGCGCGGATGGCCTCCGGCGTAAAGCCGCGACGGCGTATGCCGCAGAGGGTGGGCATGCGGGGATCGTCCCAAGCGCTCACGCGCTTTTCATTTACCAACTGCAATAGCTTCCGTTTGGAGAGCATGGTGTAAGTGATGTTGAGGCGGTCAAATTCATATTGCCGCGTGGGGAAGATGCCGAGTTGCTCGATATACCAGCGGTAGAGGGGCTGATGATCAGTAAACTCCAGCGTGCACATGGAGTGGGTGACGCGCTCGATGGAATCCGACTGGCCATGGGCGAAGTCGTACATGGGATAGATGCACCAGGCATCGCCGGTGCGCTGGTGGGTGGCGTGGAGGATGCGATACATCACCGGATCGCGCATATTCAGATTCGGCGAACTCATGTCGATTTTGGCGCGAAGGACGCGGCTGCCATCGGGGAACTCGCCGGCCTTCATGCGGGTGAAGAGGTCGAGGTTCTCCTCAACGGAGCGGTTGCGATAAGGCGAGTCTTTGCCCGGCTCGGTGAGGGTGCCGCGATGCTGACGAATTTCGTCGGCTGTGAGGTCATCGACATATGCCTTGCCGGCCTTGATCAGTTGCAATGCCCACTCGTAGAGCTGGGGAAAATAATCGGATGCATAGCAGAGGCGATCCCACTGGAAGCCCAGCCAGCGGACGTCTTCCATGATGGAATCGACGTACTCCTGCTCCTCTTTTTCGGGGTTGGTGTCGTCGAAGCGCAGGTTGGTTTTGCCGCCAAATTCGTCGGCGAGGCCGAAGTCGATGCAGATAGCCTTGGCGTGGCCGATGTGCAGGTAGCCGTTAGGCTCGGGAGGAAAGCGGGTCTGGATTTGGGCGTCGCCGTAGGTTTTGTTGCGCACATCCTCGGCGATGATCTCGCGGAGGAAGTTGGATGGAGTGGCGGCGGCTTGGCTTTCAGGATTTGTGTCGGTCATGGCTGTCTTCATTATCCCACTGAAGGGCTGAGCTATGGAGTCACGATATGCATCGATAAAATATTCGAGTAAGCTAGAAGCGTCAGGGCACCCAGTTTGGTTGGTTGGGCGGTAAGGGGAGATAGGCCACGCGCCTCAGAGAGGGATTTATTATGAAGAGCCATTCTTCATTCTGTTTTGTCATGCTTGCCGCGGCGCTTGCCGTTGCCGTCACTTCGGCGCAAAGCTCTTTCGGCCAAAGCCCATCCAAGCTCCCACCCGGAATGTTCAGCACCGTTGGAAACCAGATTGTCGATCGCAACCGGAATCCGGTTCGGCTCTCCTGCGTTTACTGGCCCGGCCTGAACCACCAGGATGGACCGCTGGCCAACGTGAATGGCCCGATCAAAGGCATTCAGGCAAACGTCGATGCCATTGCCGCAACCGGTTTCAACTGCATTCGGATCGACTTCAACAACATCTCGCTCCACGACGCCGCTACTGAAGCATTTCTCTCCACGCTTGACCAGGTGGTGGCCGCGGCTGGAAAGGACGGCCTGCGCGTGATCATTGACGATCACGACAATGAGGGAGACTATGGAACGAAAGTGAACTTCACCGACGATTGCGCAGCTCAGCAGTCAAACGGCCTTTGGTATGACCTTGGCGGCGCTACCGACGGAACCGACGGCTGCAAGGATCCAGGGCACACCACCCAGGAGGGATATCAAAGCGACTGGGTCTCCATCGCTTCCCGTTACGCACACAAGGATACGGTGATCGGATACGACCTGTGGAATGAACCCATCGCAGCTCCGGGCCACTCGCTCTGGGGCGGCGGAAGCAACCGCGATATTCATCGGATGTATGAAACGGTTGGCTCGGCAATCCTTACGCAGGATTCCTCCAAGATGATCTTTGCCGAGTGCCCGCTGGCGATTTACACGCCGGCCACGCTCTATGACGGAGCCACCTTCAGCAGCGCGCCCTGGGGCGACTGCACGGGCGTCAGAAAACTCCCTGTCGTCTTCACCGTGAACGGCCGCGCCATCAAGAACAAGGTGGTTTACGACGTCCATCTTTATGCGGATTCGGTCGCCGATATCGCCCACCTGTTCAATGGTTCCAGCAGCAGCCCAAGCGCAATCAAGGCGATGAACGCGTCCTTTGGATTTCTCGAAACCGAAAACATCGCTCCCGTTTGGGACGGCGAGAGCGGCACGGGCTTTCGCAAGAATCCCGACGACCAGGAGTGGGCGAAGATGCTGGACAAGTACCTGAATGGCGAGCTTGGCGCCCAGGGCGGACCGAGCTTTTCAGGCAACCAGCAAGGCATGGGCTTTGCGTGGATGTCTTGGACCACGCAGTATCCGGGCGAGCACGACGACCTTCTCGGAATCCTCAAAACGGATGGATCGAGAGTCCAGGCGGAACTCGACGTGATTCGCCCGCTTCTCTATTACCCTAAACAGGCCGTGGCCGCCAAGGCAGGCAGGGGGAACGCTGCCACTCGGCCAGCCCAACCTGGCAAGTAGAGCATCCCGATGAAACCGATATTTTATTTTGCTCCGGCAAGCGATTGCAGGCTGGCTTCGGCCTGACGGATGCGTTCGAGGCACGTCTCGCGGCCGAGGACGGCCAGGGTTGCAAAGAGCGGCGGCGCGTTTTTGCGTCCGCAGACGGCGACGCGAATAGGCTGGAAGGCTTGGCCGGCCTTCAAACCCAAGTGCGAGGCTGCCGCGCGGAGAGCCTGGTCGAGCGAATCGTGATCGAAGGCCGTCGTGGCCAGAACTTCCTGGGCATATTGAAGGACGCGCAGAGCCATGGCCGCATCGCCGCCTTTGGACGGGATCAACTCCTTCGGATCATACGGCGCGAGTTCTTTGACAAAGAAAAAATCGGCGGCATGGACGGCATCACGCAGTAGCTCAATGCGCTCACGGATGAGCGGGGTGACGGCGAGTATTTTTTCTGGCGTTGTTTCGAAGCCAGCCTGCGCGAAGAAAGGCGCGAGTTGCTGGCTTAGCTCCTCGACGCTGAGGGCGCGGATATGCTCGGCGTTGAGCCAGACGGCTTTGGGATCAAAGGGGTCAGCGTCGGTAAAGTTGATGACGGCGTTGGAGCGGTTGACGTTTTCCAGGGTGAAGGCTTCCTTGATCGCGTCGAGCAGCATGAACTCGCGGTCGTCTTTGGGCGACCAGCCGAGGAGGCAGAGGAAGTTGATGAAAGCCTGGGGCAGAAAGCCCGCGTCGCGGTAGGTGGTGACGCTGACGACGGGGCCGTGCTTCCGTTTTGACAGCTTGGCGCCGTCGGGAGCGACGAGCAGGGGAAGATGTGCGAAGTGCGGCGGCTGGACGCCGAGGGCTTCGAAGATCAGCAGGTGCTTGAAGGTGTTGGTGAGGTGATCCTGGCCGCGGATAACGTGCGTGATGGCGAGATCGGCGTCGTCAACGCACGAGGCGAGGTGGTAGGTGGGAAATGAATCCGAGCGTAGCAGGGCGAAGTCTTCGACCTCGTCGGCTTGCTTGGACTGCTCGCCGTAAACGCTGTCAGTGAAGCTGAGTGTGCGGCCCTGACCGCGCGGGACGCGATAGCGGAGGGCGAAATGCTCGCCACTTGCGGCGCGGCGGTCGGAGTCTTCGCGCGACATTTCGCGCATTCCGGGATTCGAGAGCCATGCGCCTTGCGCGGAGGACTGATTGTCGTCGCCCGCGTGGGCGGGCGTGAAGTCGCGATAGGCAAGGCCCTTGGCGAAGATGGCCTCGGCAGCCTTGCGGTGCAGGTCAAGGCGTTCGGACTGCTTGTACTCTTCGTCCCAGTCCATGCCCAGCCAGCGCAGGCCTTCAAAGATCGACTGGACGCTGACGTCGGTGTTGCGCTCGACGTCAGTGTCGTCGAGGCGCAGGACCATGGTTCCGTGGTTGTGGCGGGCAAAGAGCCAATTGAAGATAAAGGTGCGGGCGCTGCCCACGTGCAGGAAGCCGGTGGGCGAGGGAGCAAAACGAACGCGGGGCATTGCGGAAGAGGAGGGAGCTGAATCAGACATCGTACCTTTATGTTACCAATTGCGACGCGGGCCGCGCTCGCGTCATTCACCCTAAAGGGCAAGCAATCGCCAGATTGGCCACAACGCTCATCCATGCAGTCCATCGCGGCTCTGTGATTCCCATTCATGAATCACAGAGCAATTCAGGGAATGGCATCCATCATGCCTTCCAGAATGCCGTCCAACTGGAGGCCGCATTGTCGGCAAGCACAAGGCCGTCTTCGATGCGCGTGCGTGCGCCTTCGGTATGCGTGAAATGGAAACGACTGCCCAATTGGACGGGCAGGGAAATCTTTTCGGGCGCAGGGCCGGATGCGCGCTCAAAGCTCAGACGCCAGCCGTGGCCGCGGTCGAGTGGTACGAAACGCAGGTTGAGGCGGCCAAAGCGCGTGGGAGTTCCGGTGAGGACGTATTCCTTCCGCGGAGCCAGTTCGCCGTCGGTGATTCCGGCCAGCAGGCGCAGGTGGGTTGCGTCTTCAAGCGCGAGCATATGGCGAACGTATCGGATGCACTCCGCGCTGGCCCAGTTGTGAGGCATATCGCCAATATACGAACTTACCAACGCATTTTGCAGCGGCTGTTCCTCGCGCCAGCAGTACTGCGGGCTGGCATGGTTGAGAAATCCGATGAAGGTGTCGTGCGCGGCCTGCTTCATACCCAGCCATAAGTACACTTCGGCAACAAACGCGGCGTTATAGTTCCATACGCCCTCATGCTGAATCCAGCCGGTTTCGGCGGGAATATCCTCTTTGGTAACAGCCTGCATCAGTTGCACGTGGTCGCGCACGATGGGGTGATGTGGAGGAAATACGCAGCCGGGAAAGATGGCGTGAGAAAGCGCCCACTGCGCCGATTGCGGACGCGGCCTCTCCCAGGGATCGGCCAGCTCCCATTGAGGGTCGTTCTTCAATACCATGGGCAGATAATCAAAGCGGGTTTCGTGGCGGCGCATCTCGTTGGGAGCGGCATTCAGGAATGCGGCGTTTAACTGGTCATAAAAAGGGCGAGCGTCACTGAGGCTGTCTATCTTTTGCTGCTCAGCCGCCTGGGCGATGGCTTTGAGGCCGGCCAGAGCCCAGAGCGTGTTGGTGAATTCATCACGCACTCCGCCGATGCCGCCGTCGGCGAAACCCTTGGCTAATAGGCCATAGCGGCCGAGAGCGGAGTCCTGCCGGATTGCCTCCGCCTGCAAGGAGCGCAGGAATCGAATGGCGTGGGCTGCCTGCGGCGAGAGTTCGCGCAGCAGTGACCAATTCTGGCTCAACTCGCATTGCCGGACCAGCGTGAAGATGGCGATGGCCGTATCTTTCCAGTGCTCCTTGCCGCCCGAGGCAACCACCTGGCCGCTCTCCAGTTGCCGGGACCACGTGGTTCGCAATCCTTCGATCGCTTCCTGATCGTGACCCAGATAGCGCGCTGCTTCCAGAATGAAGTTTCCGTCCACCACCCACAGGCCGCGGTAGCAGGTGGGTCCCACTTGAAAAGTGAGCTTGCCATCGCGGACTTCGCGCGCCTGGAAAATGTTGCGCGCGCACGCCTCGACAAACTCGCCTTGCCGGCCCGGCACCGTGATGGCGACAGGAGGCAGAGTTGCGGACCAGGAGTTCCAGAATGCGCGGCAGCTTTTGCTACGGCCGTTTGGATCAGATAGGCCGGCGATTATCGGAGCTGTATCCTGATTGGTCAGAGGAAGCCGGAAGAAAACGCGATATGGATGGGCCTTCGAGGCCTGTCCGTGATGAAGCGCCAGTTGCTGCGCGCTATCGGTTTCGCCGTCGAGTATGCTTCCGCTTGCGCGCTCCTGCGATCCGCTGCCGGCGACTTTACCCACCAGCAGTACCTCGCGCGATTTGCGGTGCAGCACGGAAAAATAACCATCTTTCGCTTCAAAGTCGAATTTACCCAAAGAGTCGATGGTGATCACCGGCTCAATGCTGACCGCTTCGCTGGCGTGGGGAGTGACTTCGACAATCACATTGTCGACCCGGCCCTCGCCGGTCAGCATTGTGGCAAAGGTGGTCAGCAGCACGGAGACGCCGGGATACTCAAGCGTGGTGTGAACGATGGGAGTAGAGGGGCCTTCGATCTGCTGACTCAGCACCTTGGGAGCCTGCATGCCATTGAGCGCGAATCCGATCTTAAGCGGAAAGTAAGAAACTGATGCGGCGCTGTCGTATCCATAGAGCAGTTGCCCAGCCTGATTGATTAGGCTCTTGTACACGTCGTCGGGGAAGCAAAAGGCGGTTTGGCGCAGTGGGGGAGCGTAGCGGAAATCTACGTCGGAAGCGACGGCGCGGGGCTCGGCCTTGGGGCGCGATGGAGGCGGAGTTGCGGAGGATGAAGCCTCTGCCGCGGGCAGAGCCGATGCGGCGAGTGTGGCGCCTGAGGCCAGAACGCCACCGAGAAAATCTCTTCGATTGACGGGGTTCATGGAAGGTTTATATGCCCGCTATGCCGGAGGTGTCAATTTCAATAATCGTAAGCTGTTCCTGGTACATAAGTTGTGACCGTCTAAACCGGCCAGTTGCGGGCTGGCGCGAATCCTGGGTCGCAAAAGCGGGACTTGTGGCACCCGGCAACAAATGCTTCCAAGAGTTTTCTAATAAATGTGCCGGAAACCTCAAATTGCCCGCACGATGCGCGCCGGAAGGCTGAAGAGCGCGCCGACCAGCTCCAGTACGCCGCCCACTGCGATTCCCAATACGCGAAAGGGCAACAGAAGCAGCCACACCAGCGGAAAAAGCAGCAACGCGATCAGCGCCAGCGGCCAGCAGAGCACCAGCAGAATGCACCACAACAGAAATTTGACCATCGCCTCAGCTCCTCCTTGCGCCGAATATTCTCGGCTTGATCCATTGAATGGTACGAGAACTCACCTGTAGCAGTTCCGCCTCTTATCCCCGCTTTGCTTTCTCCTTGGCGGCCAGCAGCTTTTTGCGCTCGCGGATCAGTTGGGCGCGCTCTTTCTCCGGCAGCGCCAGCGCGGCGCGGGTTCGCTTGGGCAGCTTGTTGTAGATGAGCGCGTGGGCGCGCGCCAGCTCCTGCTCAATCTCGCGCGGGCGCAGCGCATCCCACCGCTTCAGGGCGACCCAAAAGGCTCTGGCCAGGTGCGGCGCTGGGCAGATTCCATCGATCTCCAGCAACTCATAGTAACGCTCGGCCCCGCAGTGGAACCAGAGAACGCCAATGCCGGTGCCGTCCAGGTCGGTCATGGCGAACATCTTGCCGCCGATCTCGCGGTCGCCGGCCCAGTAGACCAGGTGATGTCCCCAGTTGAGGGTCTCAGCGACGTGCGGCAGCGCGAGGCAGATTGCGCGGATGCGCTCGTTGTCCATAAGAGAGAGTGTATGCCGGAAACGCAAGCGAGTGGAAGAGCGAATTGATTGAGCAAGCTGCGCCGACCCGCGCTACCATGAAAGGACAGCCAGGAGGGCAGATGGGCAAGAGCATAAAAAATCTATTGGCAGCGATGTTGGCGGTGGCGTTGGCCTGGACGGCGGCGGCGCAGCAGCCGGCTCCGACCAAAGTGATTGGCTTCATGACCGACTTTGACGTGAAGGACGATGCGGTGGGCATCTGCAAGGCGGTGATGGAGGGGGTGGCTCCGGGGGTGCGCATTCTGGACATTACGCATCAGTCCGAGCCGTACAACATCGCCATGGGGGCGCGCTTTCTGGCCGGCTCAGCGCCCTACTTTCCCCGCGATGCGGTCTTCGTGGTGGTCATCGATCCCACCGTCGGCTCGGCGCGCAAGGCCATTATCGCCAAGTCGCGCGTGGGACAGTATTTTGTGCTGCCCGACAACGGCCTGCTCACGCTAATTGCCGAGCGCGACGGCATTGTCGAGGCGCATGAGATTACCAATCCGGCGTGGATGATCGGCTCCGGCATCTCCTCGACCTTTCACGGGCGGGACATTTTTTCGCCGGCCGGAGCACACGTGGCTCGCGGCGACGACTTTGCGCAGGCCGGACCCGCGCTCGAAGTGGCCAAGCTCGTCCGCCTCGATCTGAAAAACGCCAGCCTGGACGCGTCCGGACTGCATGGCGAGGTGATCGGCACCGATGGGCCTTTTGGCAATCTGGTGCTCAACATTCCCGCCGAGAGCTTTGCGCAACTCGGCTACAAGCTGGGCGATCTTGTGCCGGTGACACTGGCCGGCAAGAGCTACAGCTTTCCCTTTGTGAAGACGTTCAGCGATGTGCCGGTGGGCAAGGAGCTGTTTTACATCGACTCGCGCGGACGGCTGGGGCTGAGCATCAACCAGCGGAACTTCGCCGCGACCTATAAGGTGGGCGAAGGCGCGCAGTTGACGATTCCGAAGAAGTGAGCGGAGTTACCGGAGAGATACGATCCCACCCTGGCTGCAAAAACAAGAATGCGGCCAGGGTGGGCCACCTCGCGCCGAACGACCGTGCTCATGATCTTTAATTGCTCGACGCCGCGCCGTAATCTGCCGATCGTGTCTTTACTTCCACTTGATTACCCGCAAGAGATTCGAGTAATCGTCGGTCCACAGCTGCGTTCCCGGTGGGACGTTGACTGGCGTCCAGCGAGGGTCCGTGGCCAGAGTGCCCAGATCGGCGCGGCTGCGCGCCATCACCACCCACTTCGAAGGGAACTTTCCCGCGTCGATTTGCGCTTGCGTGACGGCCGTATCGTCCCGGATCAGGCATACCAGCCCCGCATCACGCGCCAGGGCTCCGAGCGTAGGTCCAAGCTGTAAATAGAGGTTGCTGATTTGAAAGGCCAGAATGCCGCCCGGCGCCAGCTTGCGCTGGTAAAGCGCCAGCGCCTCCCGGGTTAACAGGTGCATTGGAATGGAATCTCCACTGAAGGCATCAAGATCAATCAGATCGTAACTACCGTCGGCGGCGTTGCGCAGCTTCAGCCGCGCGTCGCCCAGCACAATGCGCGCCGTGGGGGCGCATTGGCTGAGAAAGGTGAAATAACGCGGGTCCGAGGCGATGCGTTTTACCGTCGGGTCAATCTCGTAATATGTGAGCGACTCGCCCGGTTGCAGATAGCAGGCCATGGCGCCCGCGCCCAGGCCCACAATCGCCCAGTTGGGCTTGCGCTGCTCGCCTGAGCTTGTCAGCAGCGTTTTGGCTTGCAGGGCGTGAAAGATGTTCCCTGCCGGACCGGAGCGCGTAAAGTACGCCAGCGGCTCCAGGCTTTGTGGCGGATTCAGGCTCTGCACTCCATGAATGGTACCGCCATGGAAAAGAAGCCGGAAGATGCCTCTTGGGTCGTTCGTGACTTGCGAGACGCCAAAGAAACTCCGCTCCGCGTGCAGGATGTGACCAAATGGTCCTGTATAGAGAGAGCTGGCCGCGATCAGCGCCACCACGCCGGCGGCAAAGCGCAGGGGCCGCTTGCCAAAGCTGAGGCACCACACCATCGAGTAGCCGAAGAGAAGAATATCCAGCGGACGGCCCGGCCGCATTCCGGTATGCGACAGAGCGGCAATCACCGCGGCCATGCACACTCCTAGCGCAATGGGCAGCAGCCAGTCATTGCGCTTCAATTGGGCAGTGCGGGCCGGCGTCTCCGGCTTTATGTCGATGGGCGGCCGCAAGAGCGCCGCAAAGACAAGAACCAGCGGGAACTCCACCACGGTTGAAAAGACCAGCGGCGCAACCAGTGAATTGAAGATGCCGCCGAGCACGCCGCCCAACGACATGAACAGGTAGAACTCGGTCAGGCGGCTGACCTTTGGGCGGCTGCGCGCCAGCTCGCCATGACAAACCAGGGCAATGGCGAACAGCGTCACCAGATACAGAAGAAGCAAAAGAAGCAACGGTAGCTTGGTTTTTGAAACGGCGGGAATCAGCGCGGCAAGAATGAGAAATGGAAGCCTTCGAATCAGCCATTCATGCGAGACAGGCGGCCGTTTGGCGAAGACAAGCACAAAGCTCAGCAGGTAAAGCGCCAGCGGCAAAACCCAAAAGAGCGGAATAGCTGGAACGTCGCTGGTGAGCGCCGTGGTGACGCCCATCATCAGGCTGGAGGGCACAAAGGCAAGCGCGATCCAGCGCAGGCGCTCCCAACCAACCGCCTTCTTTCCCTCGGCTTCCACTGGAACAAACTCTGCAACTAAAGTTGCGCCTGGTTGCTCCCGCCATACCAGCGCCCGCAGGCCACTGTGAGGGCAAGAAAAACCGCGAAACCGCAGCTCCAGAGAAAGCTCTGCGCGCTCAGGCGAAGCGTAGGCTCAAGCAGCAGCGGATAAGCCAGCAGCCCCACCAGGCTGCCCGCGTTGCTGGCGGCGTAGAGAAAATAAGGATCGGAGGCGGATGTGTGCCCCGACTGCGAAAACCACCGTTGCAGCATCGGCGTCGAGCTGGAGAGAAGAAAGAACGGCAGGCCCACCGCGACCGAGAGCATACCCAGAATCCACAGTACCGGAGTGCTCTGCACCGGTGGCTCCCAGCCAACGGGAATGCGCAGCGGCAACACGGCCAGAGGCGTGAGCGCAAGGCAGATGTGCAGAACAATCTGGGCGTGACGGCTCAGCCATTTTGTGGATGCGTAGGCATACAAATAGCCGGCGAGCAACACCGCCTGAAAGAAGACCAGGCAGGTGTTCCATACCGCCGGGCTTCCACCCAGCAGGGGCAGCGCCATCTTGGCCATCATCGGCTCAACCAGGAAGAGCAGTGACGCGCTGACAAACATGGAGACCGTGAAAACAATGAGCAGCACTGGGTTTCAAACTCCGCAGGCAGGAATGTTGTGGATCATCGACCAGTATCGTCGCGCCGCGCCACGGTGTCAAAGTTTTTTCTAGATTACTCGCCGCACTCCCGGCAGCCGGACCAGCGGATCGGCCACAAGCCAGCAAGTGACGCAGGCCAGCGGGCCAACCACCCCCCATTTGACCAGCGCGGGCGCAGCCCAGCCGCGCAGCAGCAGAGCGATGCCCACCAACACCGGCGGATGAATGATGTAGACCGCATAGGCGTGGCGGTTGATCCATGACCAAAAAGCCGAGGGCTGGTTCATGTGCGCGCGGAAGACCAGAAGCCAAGCGGCAATCAGTCCCCAGGCAACGAACGGTTCCCACAGCGCATAGAGGATTGCGGGCCAGGTGAATCCGCCGGAGAAGTTTACCTTTCCATGACTCATCAGCGTGGTTGCAACGGCCATGCCCACCGGCAGAAGCGGCCATGCAATCGCCAGAGCAATCAGCGAGACGCGCGCATCCTTCCACGCGAGTTGCCGCAGCCAGTCGCGCCGCCAGGCGGCAATGCCCACAGCGAAGAGAAAGATGTAGCTGGCGAAGTAGCCGAGTTGCAGGCCGAAAACATTCTCTCCGGTGGGAACGTACTGGCGGATGGCGAGCGCGGCGCCGCCCACAACGAGTGCGCTCAGCAACCACCAGCGATGCGTCGGGATTGGCCTGGGCGCGCGCTGCGAAATCGTCAGTGGCGAGCCGAAGACCGCCCTCCAGCCACAGTAGGCGAGGCAGAAGATCAACAGAGCTTGCGTGAACCAGAGCGGGCCGTTGATGAACTGCTTGTGATGCCAAAGCCAGACAATGGTGGGCCAGAATCCGTTCCCGCGCGCAGAATCCACCATTGCCGCGGTCAGCGGGCCGAGAATCAGCCCGAATGCAAGCAGCGGTAGACCGAGCCGCAGGAAGCGGTCGCCCAGAAAGCGCGCGTAGCCCTTGCGCTCCAGCGAGGCGGGCGTGAAGTAGCCCGCCAACAGAAAGAATAAGCCCATGAAATAGGCTTGATTGGTGGCGAGAAATAAGGTCAGTAACAGACTGGACAGACTGCCGGAGTGTTTGACTTCGTAGTAGAACCAGCCGCCGTCGCCGCCGTAGGTGATGGCAGCGTGGTGCAGAATGACAAGGGCAGTTATCACGGTTCGCAGGCGGTCGATGTAGAGCTCTCGCTGGGCCATGAACCATTGTACAAATTGTTTTTGTTCTTTGGTCCCATAAGAAGCTTTGCCCCAGCTCTAACCAGAGAGCTGGGGCAAAGCTAACAGCTAACAGCTTCTTTCAGTACTTGACAATCTTCTCGAACGAATCCGGCTTGAGGCTGGCTCCGCCGACGAGCGCGCCGTCGATCTCTTCTTGGCCGATCAGCGCCTTGGCGTTCTCGGGCTTGACGCTGCCGCCGTATAGAATGCGTACGGCTGCGGCCACTTCGGCGCCCAGCAGCTTAGCCACCTGGGCGCGGATGATCTTGTGCGCCTCGACGGCCATCTCCGGCGTAGCGGTCTTGCCGGTGCCGATCGCCCAGACCGGCTCGTAGGCAATGACGATGGGCTTGGCAGCCGCGGCGGTGATGCCCGCCAGAGCGCCGGTGATCTGGGTCTTGAGCACATCGGCGGTCTTGCCCGCCTCGCGCTCGGCTAAAACTTCGCCCACGCAGACGACGGGGACGACGCCGTGCTTGAGGGCGGCGTGAAGCTTCTTGTTTACGATCTCATCGGTCTCGGCAAAGTACTGGCGGCGCTCCGAGTGGCCGATCAGCGTATGCGTTCCGCCCACGGCTTGCAGCTGGTTCAGCGAGGTCTCGCCGGTGTAGGCGCCCTCCTCGGCAAAGTGGATATTCTGCGCGCCCACCAGGACGTTGCTTCCCTTGGCGGCGGCAATCACCGTGGGCAGCAGCACCGGTGAGGGAAAGAGGGCAATCTCATCGCGGGTGTGGCCGGCGACGAGAGGCAAAAAGGCGGCGACAAAAGCCTGCGCTTCGGCAGGCGTCTTGTACATCTTCCAATTAGCGGCAATCAGTGCTTTACGCGGCATAGTATTCGTAACTCCTCAGCTTGATTTTAACGGATGGATGGAGGAAGCGGGGTGACGGCGGGCACAACGGCGCTCGACGCAAGCGTCTGAAGGGAAATCTCCGCTATAGTAAAATTCCAGTAGTACGCGCCCCTTTTTGCCTTCTATGCCTGAACAAAGCTCCGGGGATAGTGGATTGAGCGCACGAGCGGGGCTTTGAGACAGAACTCAATACCATGACATTGAGCCACATTGCATCTGTCGTCCTGGGCACGCTTGCCGTCTTTGGCGTTACCACTTCGATCGTCTACAGCGGGATGGTTGCCGTGGCCGCGCTGCGCTTTCGCCGCCGCGCCGCCGCCGTCCCGCCTCCCACGTTTTTGCCCCCAGTGAGCGTCCTCAAGCCGGTGCATGGCGACGAGCCGGATCTGGAAGAGAACCTCGCCAGCTTCTTCACGCAGGATTATCCCGCGTACGAAATCCTTTTTTGTGCCCGCCACACGGACGACGCCGGTCTGGAGGCCGCGCGCCGCGTCGCCGCGCGCTTCCCGCAGATCAGTACGCGCATCCTCACCTGCGGTGAGCCGCCCTGGCCAAACGCGCGCACCTTTTCCCTGGAGATCATGCGCCGCGCGGCCAGCTATCCCATTTTGGTCGCCAGCGACAGCGATGTGCGCGTCGCGCCCGATTACCTGGCCTCGGTGGTTGCGCCGCTCGCTGACCCCAAGGTGGGCATGGTCACATGCCTCTATCGCGGCGTCACCCGCCACGGCCTCTGGGCGCAACTGGAGGCGATGGGAATGAGCGTCGAGATGACCTCCGGCGTACTAGTGGCCGAGATGCTGGAAGGAATGCAATTCGCGCTCGGCCCCTCGATGGTGATGCGCCAGAGCACGGTGGAGAAGATCGGCGGCTACGAACAGGTGGCGCAGTACTACGCTGACGACTTTGTGCTGGGCAACTGGACGGCCAAAGCCGGCGAAACCGTGGTGCTTTCGACCTATATCGTCGAACACCATGTGCTGAACGCCATATTCAAAAAGAGCATGGCGCATCAGCAGGCCTGGGCTACCAGTACACGCTTTTCGAGGCCCGCAGGCCACTTCGGCGAGGTGCTCACCTACGCCGTTCCCTTTGGCCTGCTGGCGCTGGCCTCGCTGGGCTTGGCCGGCCACGCGGCGTGGGGACTAATGCTGCTGGCCTTCACCGTCCTCGACCGTGTGCTGCTCTGCCTGCTGGTTGCCGGCTGCGTCGTCCGCGACCGCCGGGCCGTCGGCAAGGCCTGGCTCTATCCCCTGCGCGACCTCATGGGTTTCTGCTTCTGGGTGAGGAGCTACTTTGGCTCGCGCAAGCTGCGCTACCGCGGCGATCCCTACGAGCTGCTGCCCGAAGGCCGGCTGCGCAAGCTGAGCGACGAATAGAATATCGAAGATTTATGATGGGTGGTTGGCAAATCAGATTGGAAACGGCGCAATCGTGTCGGCGCTGACCAACTGACTCGCCTATCATGAGGCTCCCAATGTTTGCTCGCAATCTCCGCTCCGTTCTGCTGCTGCAGGCCGCGCTGCTGCTGGCCGCCGCTCCCTTGATGCACGCCGAAGAAGGCATGTGGACCTTTGACAACCCGCCGCTGAAGCAGTTGGCGGCCAAGTACAACTTCCATCCCACGCAGGCCTGGCTCGATCATCTGCGATTGTCAAGCGTACGGCTCAACGACGGCGGCTCAGGCTCGTTTGTCAGCCCCAACGGACTGCTGCTGACCAATCACCACGTAGCGCGCTTCCAGTTGCAGAAGAACTCGTCGGCCGAGCACGACTATCTGCGCGACGGCTTTTATGCGGCCACGCCGGAGGCGGAGATGAAGTCCGCTGACCTGGAAGTGAACGTGCTGGTGGGCATGGAAGACGTGACCGCGCGGGTGCAGGGCGCGGCCAAAAATATCGCCGACAAGGCCGCCGCGCAAAAGGCCCGCGAAGCCGCGATGGCGGCCATCGAAAAGGAGAGCAAGGACAAGACCGGCCTGCGCTCCGACGTGGTTTCGCTCTACCAGGGCGGCGAGTACTGGCTTTATACCTACAAGGCTTATACCGACGTGCGGCTGGTCTTTGCGCCGGAGCAGCAGGCGGCCTTCTTTGGCGGCGATCCGGATAACTTTACCTATCCGCGCTACGACCTGGACATGGCTCTCTTTCGCGTCTACGAAAATGGCAAGCCGCTCAAGACCGACAACTATCTGAAGTGGAGCGCGAAGGGCGCGGCGCCGGGCGAGTTGATCTTCATCAGCGGCCATCCCGGCTCGACCGAGCGCGACGACACGGTGGCGCAACTGCTGATGGAGCGCGATGTGCGCGGGCCGGCGATTACAGAGTATCTCCAGCGCCGCATCAAAGCCGCGCAGGATTTCTCAGCGCAGGGCGCGGAGCAGGCGCGCGAGGTGGGCAGCACGCTCTTCTTTTTGCAAAACAGCCTGAAGGTTTATCTGGGCCGTCGGGATGCTCTGGCCGACCCGGCGATTCTGGCCAGGAAGCAGGCCGATGAAAACGACTTCCGCGCCAAAGTGAACGCCAACAAAGATTGGAAAAAAGAGTACGGCAAGGCCTGGGACGAGATTGCCGCCGCGGAAGAGAAGATGAAGCCGGAGATTCAGGGGCAGTACTTTCGCCGCTCCGGCAGCCAGCTCTTCTCGTTCGCCTACCAGATCGTGCAGTATGTTGCCGAGGTGAAAAAGCCCGACGGCGAGCGCCTGGAACAGTTCCACGAGGCGGGTCTGGAATCTCTCCGCTACGAACTTCTCTCGCCCGCGCCGATTTATCCCTCCGTGGAGAAGATGTTCATGACCGCGTCGCTCAAGCTGGGCCAGGAAAAACTGGGCAAGGACGACGCCTTTGTGCAGGCCATTTTGCAGGGCAGGGAAGTGGAGACGGCAGTGCCGGCGCTGATTGATGGCACCAAGATGGCCGATCCGGCCTTCCGCAAATCGCTGCTCGACGGCGGCGAGGCAGCAGTGGCGGCTTCCACCGATCCTATGATTGCGGCAGCGCGGCGCGCCGATCCCATCCTCCGCGAGAGCGACCGCCGCATGCGCGACACCGTGACCAGCGTACTGACCCCGGCCGGCGAAAAGCTGGGCAAGGCCCGCTTCCTAATCTATGGCAAGGACGCCTATCCCGACGCCACCTTTACGCTGCGCATGAGTTACGGCACGGTCGAGGGCTATCCCTACAACGGCACCATCGCGCCGCCTTTCACCACCTTCTACGGGCTTTATGACCGTGCGGCCAGCTTCAGCAACAAGCCGCCCTTTGACCTGACGGCCAAAGAAGCCGCGGGCCGCGACAAGCTCGACCTGAGCACCCCGCTGGATTTCGTCTCGACAGGCGATATTATTGGCGGCAACTCCGGCTCGCCGGTGGTTAATCGCGCGGGCGAACTGGTGGGGCTGATCTTCGACGGCAACATCGAGTCGCTGGCAGGCGACTTTGTCTATGACGGCAGCAAGAACCGCGCTGTCGCCGTTCACTCGGCGGGCATGATCGAGGGTCTGCGCAAGCTCTATGGAGCCGGCGCGCTGGCCGACGAGCTGGAGGGCAAGAAGTAAAATGGCGAACCTCGATGGGCGCGACAGGGAGGGAGGAGATGCCGGCTTGATGAGCAACGCAGATCTGCATTATCCTCCGCCGTTACCTCGACGGAAGGACTTCCGCATCGGGATCATGGGGAGCGGATTTATCGTCAACGACTGCCACCTGGTGAGCTACCGGCGAGCCGGACTCAACCCCGTGGCCATTGCCTCTCGCAGCCGGGATCATGCAGCCCGGGTGGCGGCTCGTCACTCCATTCCCCGCGTCTGCGAAAGCTACCGCGAGCTGCTGGACGATCCCAGCATCGAGGTTCTGGACATCGCCGTTCCTCCGCAGCATCAGCTTGAACTGATTCGCGCCGCCTGCGAGCGCGCCACGGTGAAAGGGATTCTGGCGCAGAAACCCCTAGCGCTCAGCTACCGCGAAGCCGAGGAGGCGGTGTGCCTTTGCGAGCGGGCGGGGATCACGCTCGCGGTGAATCAGAATATGCGCTACGATCCCTCCGTTTATGTTGCCAGCAACTTGCTCCAGGAGGGATATTTCGGCACGCCTGTCTTTGCCACAATCGATATGCGCGCGATTCCGCACTGGCAGCCGTGGCTGGCTGGGACCGGTTCTGCCACCCTGTGGATCATGTCGATTCACCATCTGGATTGCATGCGCTTCTGGTTTGGAGATCCAGAGCGGGTCTTTTGCAGCACACGCCCCGATCCGCGCACGAAATTTCCCCACAGCGATGGAATATGCACGACGATTCTCGAATATGAAAGCGGCCTTCGCTGCACGGTGATTGACGATGTTTGGACGGGGCCAGCAAAGGAAGGCTGCCCCGGCGACATTGGCATCACTTGGCGCATGGAAGGCATGGAAGGCATCGCGGTGGGAGATCTCGGCTGGTGCAAAGACCCCTTCACAACGCCCTCGACCATGCGTTACACTCGTCAGGGCGATCCGGGCTTCCACAACTTCGCGCCGGCCGAGAGCTGGTTTCCTGACGCCTTCGGCGCAACCATGAGCCAGTTGCTCATCGCTCTGGAAGACGGTCAGCCGCCGGCCATCGGCGGCCGCGACAACCTGAAAACCATCGCCCTGGTCGAGGCCGCCTCCTTGAGCGCCGCCGAACACCGCATGGTCAGCCCGCGGGAGATCGTCGCCGCTAACTCCACTCAGAGGTGAGTCATGAAACTCGGCATCATCAACAGCGCCTTCGCCCAGGTGGGCATGGATACCGCAACCGGCCTGCAACATATCGCCCGCATCGGCTTCGACTGCGTTGACATCTTCACCGAGGCCATGACCATTTCGGCGGAAGAAAAGCGCCTCATCGCCTCTACGTGCGAAAAGAACAACCTTCCCATCATGTCACTTCCCGTTGTTGCCACCGGGCTGATCGATTTCAACCAGCCAGTGCGCGATTTTCACGTTACCCGCTGCAAACATTACATCGACCTTGCCGCCGAGTTCGGGGCCAAAAACCTTCTGCTCGTCCTGGGTGAGTATCTGTGGCAGCGCGAAGTGATTGCGGCCGCCGACCAGTGGGGCTGGGCCATTGAAACCTGCCGTATCCTGGGCGATTACGCTGACCGGAAGAATCTGGATATTGCGCTCGAACTTGAGCCTTTTCGCATGAGCCTTCTCAACAATGTCAGCGAAATGGCGCGCTTTGTGGACGAGTGCGCCCACCCGCGCGTGCGGGCGAACATCGACATCAGCCACTGTGTTCTCTCCGATAGCGGGCCGGAATCCATTCATCGCTTGAAAGGCAAGGCCATCCACGTTCACATCAGCGATTGCGACGGAAAAGTCCACGGCGATCTTCCGCCGGGAAAGGGCATCGTGAAATTCGGCCCCTATCTTCAGGCGATCAAAGAGCTGGAAATCGCGGGAGTGGTCTCCATCGAATTGGAGTATTCGCCCGATCCCGCCCGCATCGTCGAATGGGTGGAAGATGCCTATCGCGAGACCGACCGCCTGATGAATCTGGCCGGTTTGCGTGGATAAAAGCAGTTGCGCGGCCGGACGCTCAGCCCGGCCAGCCTCACCACCCGAAGACCCTCTGGATGTACTGCCTGCTTCGTTTCCAGTCCTCGGTCAACGGATATTTCGGCACGAAATTATCCGGGAAGGCCAACTCGACCGCGGCTCTGCCTATGAAGTTGACACTTCTCAGAGCTGCCGCAATCGCGGGAAAGTCGGTTACGCCTTCTCCCACATACTCCGTCCAGACGCCATTCTGATATTGATCGCGAATATGCAGATACACGATCTGCTTTCCGTAGGTCTTGATGAACGCCACGGGATCAACATTGGCCCGGACCAGCCAATTCAGGTCAGGCCCGAGCTTCATATCGGGAATCCTCGCCAGCGTCCCCTTCAAATCGTGCATCCCGTTTTCTACTTCAAAGGTGTGATTATGCAGATTCGCCACCACCCCGGAATCGCCGCAGAGGACATTAATGCTCCGCAGGACTTTAGCCTGGGCATCCAACTCGGCTTCTGTCTTGACCCTGCCGGCAGAGCCCACCGTAATGCCAAACGTCTTGCCGCCAAGCTGGCCAAGTCGCTTCACCACGAGGCTCACATCGGAGAGTATCTCGTCGTGTTTCGTCGCGTCCCACATGGCTGCGCCGTAGGAAGAACCCGTAACCGGCAGGTTGTATTGCTTTTGCAGCCGGCCCAGGTGTTCCACCGCATCGTCGTGCTTCAAGATCACATCCATCAATTCAAGGCCGTCGTAGCCCGCCAGATGCAAATCGCTGAAGATTGTCTCCAAATCAGGTGTCGCATCCCATGTAGGAGGGTGCTTGCTGGCATAAACCCAAAGATGCGCGCTGATCTTCGCCTTGAACGGGGTTACGGCCTTGGCAAAAGCTTGCCTGGAGAAACCGGCCGGAAGGAAAATTCCAGCCATGCATAAGGATGACTTCTTGAGAAAATCTCTGCGCAAAGGAACGCTGGTCACATTCATCGAGCCCTCAATCTGTGACGGCGCGCTTCGGTGAGGAACTTCCGCGCCGGTCCGGCGAGGCAGGAATCGCGATCCAGCCAATCGATTGGCACTGCGATCCGGCCAAACCCGCGTGTAGAATAGCATGAGAAGCCGTGTGGGTCTGGAACCGAGCGAAAACATGTGTGCACCTGCGAATGCGGAACGCCCATGCAGAACCTTCGCAGCGCGCAAAGCTGATCGGTTTCCCCTAGCGGAGAGCTGGCCGAGTGGTTGATGGCTCCGGTCTTGAAAACCGGCATACCTGAAAGGGTATCGGGGGTTCGAATCCCTCGCTCTCCGCCATATTATTCATAATCAACGACGTACGCGAAGTAAGCCAGCAATATGCAGCGAGTTTCCCCGTCAATTTGCAAGATTCCTGACCGCAAGGAACTGGAGAGCATTCTCCGTTAAGGCCGATATAGGGCAGTTTCGGCGGCAATCTCTGATCGCCATTTCGGCAGTTCCCTAACCCGCCCAGGATGCTGCCTGCAATGGCACAGGGATCCAGCAGCCAGGGATCTCCACTGTGCGCCACCAACCACAACAGCAGCAGATCGGTGCTGCCGGGCAAAGATAGAGGGATCACCGAGGAATCGACCACCGTAATGGAGAATAGCCCGAAGTCTCCAAGGTATGTGAGCCAGTGCGGCACAAGGGGGGAAGGCATGCGTAGCGCATAAGATTAAGCCGATTGCCGGACCAATTCACTCATACAGGGTTGGCCCCGCCCTTGAATTCTATGATGTCTGAACCATGTCGCGTTCGCTGCTCGGCGCGATTTGGTTTGCCTTCTGCGTATCTTCCGTCCACCGGCAAGAGCTGTCCTTGAGTTTTGTAAACAGCCGTGGACTTATTACTCCTGTGCGTCATGCAACGCAAACCAATAGTACCGTCGCCAGCAAAACATTCACCGAACCGGACGCAACGCAAACATGCTGAGCAGGCTATCAAACGGTCGCAACTCTGCTTGTTTGAATTTGACTGATTTGCAACACGGGCACTTATGACGTATCCAGAGCAGGTGCGGCAACCAATTGGGCCAGTTGAAATATTCGTTAGGCATTTCAGCAGTTTCTCCATCGTTGTTGGCGGTCAATGTTAAACAGGCATGACTTCTTCCGGGCATGAGTTTGCATCCAGCCATGAAAGCAGTGCGCGTATGCTGCCCGTGGCCAACGCGATGCAGGAATCAGCGGCGCCATAGTACAGGTGAATCGTATCTCCGTCTGAGCCAATGGTCTGTCCGCAGGGAAACACGACATCGTTCACGTCCCCGTTGCGCTCATAGGAAGTTTCCGGACCAAATACCCAGGACTCTCCGCGCTGCAAGCAGACATCAGGTTTCTCGATGTCAAAGAGTGCAAGACCCAAACGATAAATGTTTCCCGATGCTGTTTGCCGCACACCGTGATAGATTGTCAGCCAGCCTTTTTCTGTCTCAATCGGAGGTGAACAGAGACCAATCTTGTTTGCATCCCACCATCCACCGCGCCGCGCAGCGAGGATGATCTTGTGGCTTCCCCAATGCCTCAGATCGGGCGAGTAGGAAATCCACATATGAGCGCCGAGTGTTGTTGTGGGCCGATGAATCAGTGCCCAGAGGCCGCCGATTCTTCTTGGCAACAGAGCCGCGTCCTTGTCTTCCGGCTGCATGATGACCCCATATCGATCAAAGCTCTTGAAGTCCCTGGTCAGAGCAAGCGAGACCCCTGGTCCACCTCGTGCATAAGATGTGTACACAACCGCGTATTGCTCAAGTTCAGGAACGTAGGTGATACGTGGATCTTCAATGCCCCAGATCTCCTCTGGATATTCGCGCGGATTCGCAGGCATCGTAGGTTGGGGATCGATTCGCCAGTTATCGACGCCATTTGCCGAGCGGGCCGCGCACAGATGGGATAGCCCGCGTCTGTCTTCGACACGGCAGAGAAGCAGTGTATCGCCATCGGGCAGCAGGGCCGCTCCAGCGTTGAGAACGCTGTTGATCGGGTAGGGCCAGTTCTTCTGAGTGAGAATTGGGTTGCCGGAATAGCGAATCAACAGTGGAAGCCCTGTATGTGTTTCCACATGCGTCTGCTCCGAGGCCGTGTTCTTGTTAGATGCTATTGATGAAATCATGTTTTTCAAGAAGATGTACTCGTTTCCATGTTTATTTGTTCCGCGTTTGCTGCTTTGGCTGCCTGCATTTCCAGCAGGGCCATGAGGAACGAAAGCGTAGACTCAGCTCCCTGGTTTTCGTTTACACGGTCGGGATGAAGCCCGTCCCGGCATCCACCTGTGATTGCATCGTAGAGTGGCACCTGCAGATCATTCTTGCCGAGAAACCAGCAGAAGACGCGTTGCGCTTCCTTGAGCCAGAACCGCTCGCCTGTGAGACGATATGCTTCAAGGCAAGCCGAGATCGTCGCGCAAGTCTCAACGGGTTGTTGATCAAAGCGTGCCTTTGCACCTCCACTAGGATAAAAGCCGCTGGAACCAATCGGCACGAAGATATTTTCATCCCCTCGGTGCTGTTCATCAACAAGCCACCGGAGAGACTCGATTCCCACGTCGATCATTCTTTGGTTGTTACTTCTTGATCCTGCCAGGATGAGTGCCTGTGACAGCCGTGCATTTGAGTAAGAAAGACTTTTCTCGAACCATTTCCATGCTTCAGAATAGCTATGCTCATAGATATCAAGCAGGCGATCCGCAAGTGTATTACGGATGCCCTGGATGGCTCTGTCTCCGGGGAACC
>Ga0181528_10000631_pt1 | contig 24044 bp, 20 predicted proteins | sample PEATcosm2014_Bin_47_FD_119742 | JGI IMG/M metagenome (GOLD analysis project Ga0181528, IMG submission 119742) | Peatland microbial communities from MTU Mesocosm Facility, Houghton, MI, USA - PEATcosm2014_Bin10_10_metaG | ecosystem: Environmental > Terrestrial > Soil > Wetlands > Peat | place...
GGTGCCGTTGACGGCGGCGACCGTCGGTTTGTCGAGCTCCCACAGCTCGCGGATGAACGTCTGCACCCCGATCCGCAACGCCTCGCTCGTCGACCGCGGGTCGAAGCCGGCCCCGCCGGCCTGGCTGACGGTGGACGCCCGCAGGTCCATACCCGAGCAGAACGAGTCACCGGTGCCGGTCACCAGCAGCGACCGGACCCGGGCGTCGCCCCGGGCGGACCGCACGGCGGCCACGATGTCGTCGCGCATCTCGACGGTGAGCGCGTTGCGGGCCTCGGGCCGGTCCAGGGTGATGCGGCCGACATGGCCGTCTCCGACCTCGTAGTTGATCATCGCCGGATGCTATCCGGCGTGGTCAACTAGCTTCCTGCCCATGCCCGACAAGGTCTGCTCCCTCGACGAGGCCGTCGCCCACGTCCGCCCCGGCGACTCGGTGCACGTCGTCACCAACCACACCCGCTGGACGGCCGGCGCCCGCCACCTCGTCCGCACCTGGTGGGGACGGGACCCCGGATTCACGCTGGTCATGCTCAGCCTCTCGAGCCTCGGCGCCCTCTTCTTCCGCGGCGGGCTCGTCACCAAGGTCGTCACCGGCTACTCCGGCGACGTCTTCCCGAACTTCTCCCCCAACCCGTGGTTCGCCTCCGCCTACCTCGACGGCACCGTCGAGGTCGAGCACTGGTCGTTCCTCACCTTCCTCCAGCGTCTGGAGGCGGCGGCGCGGGGTCTCCCCGCCGTCACCACCGCCTCGCTCGCCGGGTCCTCGATGGCGGACAACCCGGGCTACGCCCGCGTCGCCACGCCCTTCGGCGAGGTAGGACTGCTCGAGGCGTACGCCCCCGACGTCACCCTGCTGCACGCCCCCGTGGCCGACCGCCAGGGCAACCTGGCCTTCAACGCGCCCGGCCTCGAGGGTGTGTGGGGCGCGTTGGGCGCCCGGCGCGGCGTCGTGGCCACCGTCGACCGGGTGGTCGACGACATCCGGCCGTGGTCCCATCTCGTGAAGGTGCCGGGCCACCGGGTCCTGGCCGTGGCCGAGACCCCGATGGGGGCCCATCCCGGCGGCCTGTTCGCCCGGGACACGCCGGTCGACCCCTACGGCGAGGACCTGGAGTTCTGGGCCGAGGCCCGCGCCGCCAGCCACGGTGACGACTTCGACGCGTGGATCGAGCACTGGGTCCTCGGGCCCGCCGACCAGGACGACTATCTCGGGCGCCTCGGCCCCGAGCGCATCGCCGGTCTCCGGCGCCGGGCGGCGCCGGACTCGTGGCGGGACGACGAGGCGGCCCATCCGCCCGATCTCGACGCGCCCGTCGTGGCGTGGGAGGCGGCCGCCGTCCACGGCGCCCGCTACCTGGCCGACAGGGTGACCACCCTCGGCGCCGACGCCGTGCTGGCCGGCGCGGGCGTCGCCAACCTGGCGGCGTGGCTGGCCGTGGAACTGGCCCGCGCCGAGGGGTCCGACGTGGTGCTGACCGCCGAGCTCGGGCTGTGGGGCTACGAGCCCACGCCGGCGGACCCCTTCGTCTTCAACCACCGCAGCTTCCCCACCGCCACCATGCTGGGCGACGCCGACCAGGTGCTGGGCACGCTCGTCGGGGGTCCCGGGACCACCCTGATCGGGTGCCTCGGCGCCGCCCAGATCGACCGCCGCGGCAACATAAACTCCACCGTCGTGCCCGACAAGGTCTTCCTCGTCGGCTCCGGGGGCGGCAACGACGTGGCCTCCAGCGCCGACGAGGTCGTGGTCATGACCACCCTCACCTCCCGGCGACTGGTCGCGGAGGCCCCCTACGTGACCTCGGTCGGCGACCGGGTCCGGGCGCTCGTCACCGACCTCGCGGTCTTCGAGAAGGACGCGGCCGGGGTGCTGGCCCTGGTCGCCGTCGCCCCGGGCGAGGGCACGGTGGCCGACCGGGTGGACGCCGTGCGGACCCGGTGCCCGTGGGACCTGTCGGTGGCCGACCACGTGGTCGAGCTCGACCCTCCGGACCCCGCGTCGGTCGAACGGCTCCGCCGTTGGGATCCCCAGGGCCGCTTCCTGCGACCCGGGTCCTGACCGACCCGGGCCACAGGATCAGAACCGGTCGTAACGAAGGCGGGATGACCGACGTTGTGTCCTCGGGGGGAACAGTTCCTCCTGCTTCACGAACCGTAGGGGGACGTAGTGCGAAGAATTCTGCTCACCATGGTCGCCATGCTCATTCCGATCGGAGGCCTCACGCTGGGGCTGTCCGGGGTGGCCGGGGCCGCCACCGGAAAGATCGTCTGCACGACAATCACCGGGAACGCCACCGGGAACATCACCGTCAGCGGTTGTACCGGAGGGAATACGGGCGGAAGCTCGGAGCCGTTGTCGGCAACGGCGCTGGCCACCGGCGGTACCGTCGACTGGGTCTCCGGTAGCACCACGACCAGCACGGCACCCGTGCTGAAGCTCGTGACGGCGACCAAGTGCCCGGGTTACGTCAAGAACGCCGCCAGCAATCCCATCGCGGAGAGCTTCAAGGCGTCGGTCACCGCGGACTCCGGTGACAGCATCCTCGTTCCGGGCACGGAGACCGGCGAGGTCTGCGTCGGAACCGACGGCACGATCAGCGTGCTGAAGGACCTGGAGATCTCATGGAAGGAGAGCTCCATCTCCTGCACGGCCGTCTCGGGAAATGCGACCGGGAACATCACGGTCAGCGGCTGCACCGGCGGTGACACCGGAGGGAGCTCCGCTGCGCTCCCCGCCCTCACCCTGGCTACGGGAGGCACGATCCCGTGGACGAGCGGTAGCTCCACCACCATCAGCGCCCCGACCCTGAAGGCCACCTCGGCGACGAAGTGCCCCGGCTACGTCAAGGGCGGGTCGGCCAACCCGTCGGCCGAGAAGTTCACCGCCACGGTCACGACCGACACCGGTGACGGCCTCAAGATCCCGGGCAAGGCGTCGGGCGCGGTCTGCCTCGCGTCGGACGGGACGATCACCGCCCTGGGGAAGCTCGCGGTCAGCTAGCCCGCCGCGTTGACGCATCGTCCGGCCGGCGTCGACCCCGGCCGGGTCGGCCGAACGATCGGAACCGAGGAGCCCCGCCTCGATCGAGGCGGGGCTCCTCGCTACGCGGGGTCGGGCGGCAGCCCGGCCGGCGCCGACCTCTGCGGCCGCCGGGGGCGACACGCGTCAGCCGACCAGCGGGTCCATCCAGCCGGGCGACACCGAGGACCGGCCGGCCACCACCGCACCACCCACGTAGTTGCGCTGCGCCTCCACCGTGCCGGCGCCGAAGCACAACCCCCGGATGTCCCGGTACGCCCGCTCCACGGGGTACTCGTGGCTGTAGCCATAGCCACCGTGGATCTGCATGGCCTCGTCGCAGACGAATTTGGCGGCCAGGTTGGCGGCCACCTTGGCCATGGCGGTCTCCAGCGGGGGCGGCGTGCCCCCCGGGCCGGCCAGGTGGACGGCCCGGGTCAGCAGGAGGCGCGCCCCCTCGAGCTGCACGGCCATGTCGGCCGCCTTCCACCGCAGGCCCTGCAGGTCGCCGATGGGCCGTCCGTCGACCTCGCGGTCGTGCATGTAGCGCACCGCGTGCTCGAGGGCGCCCTGGGCCGCGCCCACGCACATGGCGGCGTTTCCACACCGCTCGTGGTTGAGGTGGCCGAGCAGCACCTTGAACGCCTCGGTCGTGCCGGGCACGCCGGCGATGAGGATGTCCTCCTCGCCGATGGACACCCCGTCGAAAGCGACCTCGGCCTCGGTGGCGGCGTGGATGCCCATGCCGTGGTGCCGACCGGTGATGGCCACGCCCTCGCGATCCATGGGGACGATGACGGCACCGATGCCTTTCGCGCCTTCGCCGCCGGGCCAGCGGCACCACACCAGGATGCCCTGGGCCACGTCACCGAGCGTCGAATAGTTCTTGTACCCGTTCAGGCGGAAGCGACCCGGTCCGTCCTCCACCAGGGCGGCCCGCATGTTCTGCACGGCCGAGCCGGCGTCGGGCTCGGTGATGCCGATGCTGACGATGGCCTCGCCGTCGGCCACGAGCGGCAGCCACCGGTCCTTCAGCGCGTCGCCGCCGAGGTGCTCGATACCCCGGGCCGGACCGTTGAACGCCAGCTGACAGCAGATCGCCGTCGAGACGTCGTGCCGGGCGACCTCCTCCAGCACGATCGCCGCCTCGACGTCGCCGAGGCCGAGGCCGCCCCACCGCTCGCCGATCGTCACCCGGAACAGATCGGCCTTGGCCAGGGCCGCGAGGGCCTCCCTCGGCAGCTCACCGGTCAGGTCGGCGTCGCGGGCCAGGGGGGCGACGGCCCGTTGGCCCACCTCGCGGGCCAGCTGACGGAGGGCACTCTGGTCCTCGGTCTCCGCGAACGGGTCGGCTCCGTGGGCACTCGCCATCGTTCCCATCCTCTCTTGTGTCGACCCCGTGAGGATACGACAGCCGGGGACCGGCGCCGGAGTCCGGGGCCGGACCCGGTGGCCGCCGGACGGTGTCTCCACCCCGAACACATGACCGGGGACAGTTGCCGACCCGCGGCCGAAGTGCTCCAATGGCGTCCTGACCTGATTGGCGACTTTGGCGGGCACGCTCCGAGTGGAGCACCGCCTGGGGAGGGGAGCCTGTGCTGACCGTCAGAAACTCGAGGCGCAACCGCGAGGAGCTTCGAACCCTGCTGCTCCAGACCGGTCGGTCGATCCTGCGCGAGGAGGGGCCGGGAACCGGCGCGGAGGTGGTCACCTTCAAGAAGGCGTTCGACCGGCTCGAGCAGGAGACCGGGATCCATCTGACGAACTCGTCGGTCATCCGTCGGGTGTGGGAGAACCAGGCGGAGTTCCAGGCCGACCTGCTGGTGACCATCGCCCTCGAGGAGAACCAGGACGAGATCGACTCCACGGTGGGTGCGGTCGTCCCCATCCTGGCGGACGCCGATCTCTCCACGGTCGAGTCCCGGCACGCCGTGATGCGCGAGCTGTGCCGGGTGGGCGGAGCGGCCAACGTCCAGTCGATGCGCGAGTCGGACAACTGGCCGTTGTGGATCGGCGTGTGGGGACTCTCCCGCAACGCCCATCCCGAGGCCCATCGCGAACGGATCAGGGAGGCCCTGGTCACCGGGTACGACGCCTTCAACGACCGCATCGAGGACGCCTACCTGGCGATCACCGCCTTCCTGGGCTTCCGGGTGCGCGCGGGGTTCGAGCTCCGCCAGTTCACGATCGCCGTGGACTGCCTCGGCCAGGGCTGCGGTGTCCGTGACCAGGTCGACAACGCCCACATGGACGGCATCGTCCGGCCGACGGGTCCGGGAGGGGCACCCCAGGAATGGACGCTCTTCGCCGTCGGCTTCGAGAGCCTGGTGCACACCTTCTTCGAGATCGATCCGGAGTGGCGTCCCGACGGCGACATGGGCTGAGATCCCGGTGGGCGCCGCGGCCGCCGCGCGCGTCGGCCGATCCGGCACCGGTGCGACTCCCGTCGAGCGGGTCCGAACCGCTGACACACTGGTCCCATGCGAACCCCGCCCGAAGGCGTCGCCCACGGCACCGTCCTGTTGCTCGGGGGTCGGAGTGAGATCGGGCTCGAGACGGTCGTCCGGATCGCCGAAGGCAGGACCGTGTACCTGGCGGCCCGACGCCGCGACGACCTGGACCGGGAGGTGGACAGGATCCGCGCCGCCGGGGCGCGGGAGGTGCGCACGGTCGAGTTCGACGCCGACGACACCGAGACCCACCAGGCCGTCCTGGACCGGGTCGCCACCGACCAGGGGACCATCGGGGTCGTCGTGGTCGCCTTCGGGGTGCTGGGTGACCAGGCGCGGGCCGAGCGCGATCCCGGGCACGCCATGGCGATCGCCCACACCGACTACGTGGCCCAGGTCCACGTCCTCACGATCGTGGCGAACCTGTTGCGCGCCCAGGGCACCGGCCAGATCGTCGTGTTCAGCTCCATCGCCGGGGTCCGGGTGCGACGGGCCAACTACGTCTACGGATCCGCCAAGGCGGGACTGGACGGCTTCGCCAGCGGGCTCGCGGACGCCCTCCACGGCAGTGGGGTCCACCTGCTGCTGGTGCGGGCCGGCTTCGTCGTCGGACGCATGACGGAGGGGATGGCACCGGTGCCGCTCCTCTCGAGCACGCCCGACGAGGTGGCCGCCGCGGTCGTCGAGGGCCTGCGCTCCCGGGTGGGACAGATCTGGGTCCCCCGGCGCCTGGGCCCGGTCGCCGCGGTCACGCGCATCGTCCCACGGGGCATCTGGCGACGCATGCCCCGCTGAGGGGTGGGACGAGCGAGGAGTCGAGTGCGGCCCCCCACCGTCGCCGGGTCGTCCGGGCCCGCGGAGCGCTGTTTGAATGGGCGCCATGACTCTCTATGCGTTGGGCGACGAACGGCCGCGGATCCACCCCGAGGCCTACATCCACCCCCGGGCGGTCCTGATCGGCGAGGTGCGGGTCGGACCCGGCTCCAGCATCTGGCCCGGGGTGATCATCCGCGCCGACAACGGCCCGATCGTCATCGGCGCCCGGACCTCGGTGCAGGACGGTGCCGTCGTCCACACCCAGTCGACGAACCCCACCCGGATCGGGTCCGACTGCGTGATCGGCCACCTGGCCCACCTCGAAGGGTGCGTCCTGGAGGACCTGGTGCTCGTGGGCTCCGGCGCGGTCGTCCTCGAGGCGGTCACGTGCCATACCGGATCCCTGGTGGGGGCCGGTGCCGTCGTCACCCCGGGAACCGACGTCCCGTCCGGGGCGATGGCGCTCGGCGTGCCCGCCCGGATCCGACCGGGCACCGTCGATCCTGAATCGGTGCGGGCCAACGCCGACGCGTACGCCTCCCGGCATCTGCCCCAGCACCGCGACGGGAGCCGGGAGCTCTCGCTGGCGGAGTGCCTCGAGCCCTGAGGCCGCGGCCGGTCGTCGAGGGACCGGGGTCCCCACGTCGAGCGGCGGTAGGCTGACTGGTCGGCGCCAGCGGCGGAGGTTTCCGATGAAGTGTCGACAGATGACGTTCTACGTGGACACGCCGATGCTCGCCACCATGATGGAGGCGGTCAGGGACCGGGTCATCCCCCGCTACGAGGCGCTGCCGCACTTCCTCGGGCTGACGGTCATCAAGAACGACAGACAGGCGCAGTCGGAAGTGATCGTGGCGTCGTTCTGGGACGACGGTCTGGCCGGCTCCGAGGATGCGGCGGCCCGTTTCATCGAGGAGATCGTGGACCTGACGGGACGTAACCCGATCCGCAAGTCCTTCGACACGCTGTTCGCCCGGGTGCGGACCTCGTCGTAGGGACCCCCCACGACGTCGACGCCCGCGTCGGCTAGTGGATCAGCACCTTCAGGGCGGCGTGGTCGGCCGCGTGGCCGAAGACGTCGTAGGCCTCGAGCACCTGGTCGAACGAGAACTCGTGGGTCACGAACTTTTCGGCCGGCAGCTTGTGCTCGGCGACGAGGGCGAGCAGCATCCCGAGTGTGTTCGTGTTGACGAGCCCCATCGAGATGTCGATGTTCTTGATCCACAGTTCGTTGAGGGCGAGATCCACCGACCGACCGTGCACGCCGATGTTGGCGACGTGACCGCCGGGGCGCACGATGACGGTGGTCATGGTGAACGTCTCGGGAACGCCGACGGCCTCGATGGCGACATCGACCCCGAGTCCGTCCGTCATGGCCATCACCTGGTCCTTCCAGTCCGCGTCCCCCGAGTTGACCGTCTCGGTGGCACCGAACTCCTGGGCCCGCGCCAGCCGGGCGGCGTCGACGTCGATGGCGATGATCTTGGAGGGCCCGTAGAGGCGGGCGGTCATGACGGCCGAGAGCCCGACCGGGCCGGAACCGACCACGGCCACGACGTCACCCGGCTGGACGTGCCCGTACTGGACTCCGATCTCGAAGCCGGTCGGGAGGATGTCCGACAACAGGATGCCCTCGGCGTCGGTCATCCCGTCGGGGATGCGGTAGACCGAGGTCTCGGCGAACGGGACGCGGACGTACTCGGCCTGCGTGCCGTCGATCATGTAGCCGAAGATCCAGCCGATGCCGGCCATGCCCTCACCCGCCTGGCAGTGGCTGTAGATGCCCTTGCGGCAGTACGAGCACCGCCCACAGGAACTCACGCACGACAGGATGACCTTGTCGCCCACGGCCAGCTGGTCGACCCCCTCACCCACCTCGGTGATGACCCCGATGCCCTCGTGCCCGAGGATGCGGCCGACCGCCACTTCGGGTACGTCCCCCTTCAGGATGTGCAGGTCCGTCCCACAGATCGTGGTGGCGACCATCTTCACGATCACATCCGTCGCCTCCTGGATCTTCGGGTCGGCGACCTCTTCCCAGGCCTTCTCTCCGGGGCCCTTGTAGACGAGTGCTCGCATGATCGGTCTCCTTTGGTGCGTCGAGTACCCCGCGGCGACCTGGGGGACCGGAACCGGTCCGAGCAGCCCGTGCGCGGTCTTCGGGTCCCGACGGTATGGCCGAACGGGGGCCGCCACCAGGGCCGAATGGCAGTTCACGGGGTCCGGAACCGCCTGACCGGGAGCACCCGTCCCGTCCCCCGGCCCGGGCGGACCACCCGCCGCCGGCCGATGGCCGCGCGAATCGGGGTGCCGTAGTATGCCGATCCGGTGGCACCGACAGCCGCCCCGGACAACGACCCCGACCCTGAGGAGACGTACGCATGCTGCTGGACGACCGCGTGGCCATCGTGACCGGAGCGGGACGGGGTATCGGCCGCGAGTTCGCCCTCGAACTGGCCCGCCAGGGTGCCGCCGTGGTCGTGAACGACCTCGGGGTCGGCCTGCGGGGGGAGGCTTCCGACGAGGACCCGGCTGCCGCCGTCTGCGCCGAGATCGAGGCCTTCGGCGGCCGGGCCGTGCCCAGCCACGAGTCGGTGACCGAGTTCGAGGCCACCGGACGCACCGTCCAGACCGCTCTCGACACCTTCGGGCGACTCGACATCCTGGTGAACAACGCCGGCATCGTGCGGGACCGCACGCTGGTCAAGATGACCGAGGACGACTTCGACGCCGTGATCGCCACCCATCTGAAGGGGGCGTTCAACTGCACCCGCCACGCCGTTCCCGTCATGAAGGAGGCCGGGTACGGGCGCATCATCAACGTCACCTCCTCGGCGGGTCTGCGGGGCAACTTCGGGCAGACCAACTACGGCGCCGCCAAGGCCGGCATCATGGGCATGACGTTCGTGTGGGCCCTGGAGCTCGCCAAGGCCGGGATCACCGTCAACGCGATCGCCCCCGCCGGCGCCACCCGGATGACCGCCGCCCTGGCCGGCGACGACGCCGAGCCCGACCCCCGGCTCGACCCCGCCATGAACGCGCCCCTGGTGGCCTTCCTCGCCTCCGAAGAGGCGGCCCACGTCAACGGGCAGCTCTTCGGGCGCACCGACTTCAGCTACACCCTGTTCCAGCACCCGAAGCAGATCGCCTGGATGCACAAGGACGGCGGGTGGGACACGGGATCGGTGGCCGCCGAGTTCGACGGCATGCTCGGCCAGCACCTGCAGGCGGTGGGCATGGTCATGCCCAAGGGCCTCAGCCAGGACGCCGCCCGGTCGTGAGCACGGCGGTGCCCGACGCCGGTGAACCGCCGGCGTACCGCATGCACCTCGGCGCCCGGGCCACCGAGCACCCCGACCGTCCGGCCGTGATCATGACCGGTTCGGGCGAGGTCACCACGTACCGACAGCTGGACGAGCGGTCCACCCGGCTGGCCCGCGCCTTCCGGAGGGCCGGCCTCCGGGCCGGCGACCACGTGGCCCTGATGATGCAGAACAGCTCCGCCTTCCTCGAGACGGCCTGGGCCGCCCAACGCTCCGGGCTCTACTACACGGCCCTCAACAGCCACCTCCGGCGGGACGAGGCCCAGTACATCCTCGACGACTGCGGTGCCTCCGCCCTCGTCATCAGCGCGGGTCTGGCGGACGTGGCCGGCACCCTCGACCTCGGGGCCGTTCCCCTGCGGATCGTGACCGGCGGCCCCGCCGACGGATTCACCCCCTACCGGGAGGTTCTGGACGCCGAGTCCGCCACCCGGCTCGAGGACGAGGCCGAGGGACGCGAGATGCTCTATTCGTCGGGCACCACCGGAGTGCCGAAGGGGGTGGCCAAGCCCCTCGGCGTCACCGTGCCCGGACATCCCGAATCGGCCGCGGTGGCCATCGCCACCGGGATCGGGGCCATGGGCGTCGACGGCGACTCGGTGTACCTCTCCCCCGCTCCCCTGTACCACTCGGCCCCGCTCGTCTACTCCATGTCGATGCACCGGCTCGGGGCCACGGCCCTCGTGATGGAGTCGTTCGACGCCTCGGCGTGCCTGGCCGCCATCGGGCGCTACCGGGTGACGCACGCCCAGTTCGTCCCGACCATGTTCACCCGCCTGCTGCGCCTTCCCGACGGCGAGCGGGAGGCGGCCGACGTCTCCAGCCTGCGCTACGTCGTCCACGCCGCCGCGCCGTGCCCGGTCGACGTCAAGCGCCGGATGCTCGAGTGGTGGGGCCCGATCATCTACGAGTACTACGCCGGGACCGAGGACATCGGATCCTCGTTCATCGGCCCGGCCGAGTGGCTCACGCACCCGGGCTCGGTCGGTCGGCCCCGGGACGAGATGCACATCGTCGGGGTCGACGGCAACGACGTGCCGACCGGCGAGACCGGCACGGTCTACGTCTCGGGGGGCCGGGCGTTCGAGTACCACAACGACCCCGACAAGACCGCGTCCATCCAGGACCGCCACGGTTGGCGGACCCTCGGCGACGTGGGCCACGTCGACGAGGACGGGTATCTCTACCTCACGGACCGGTCGGCCGACATGGTGGTGTCCGGCGGGGTCAACATCTACCCCCGCGAGGCCGAACAGCTCCTCGCCGGTCACCCCGCCGTCCTCGACGTCGCCGTCTTCGGCGTCCCCGACGAGGAGATGGGCGAGGCGGTCAAGGCGGTGGTGCAGTTCGCCGATCCGTCGTCCCCCGTCGCCGAGGACGAGCTCCTGGCCTGGTGCCGGCAGAGGCTCGCCGCCTACAAGTGCCCCCGGTCGATCGACCCGGTCGACGAGATGCCCCGCGACCCCAACGGCAAGCTGTTCAAGCGGCTGCTGCGCGACCCCTACTGGGAGGGCCACGGCTCCCGCATCGTCTGACCGGGCCGCCGCCGGAGGGCCGGCGTCGTGGTGATCAGCGAGGGAGTCCGAGAATGCGGTCGCCGATGATGGTGCGCTGGATCTCTGAGGTGCCGCCGGCGATGGACGCGGCCTTCGACCACAGCCACTGACGCTGCCACCGGCCCCGGCCCGGATCCCCCTCGGCCCCGAACCACAGCGGCGACGCCTCGCCCACCACCGACAGGGCGGCATCGGACAGCTGCTGGGTCATGTCCGTCCATGCCAGTTTCACGACGCTCGACTCCGGGCCCGGTTCGACGCCCCGGGCCAGCCGGGTCATGGTCCGCCAGTTGTGGAACCGCAGGACCCGGAGCTTCACGTAGGCGTCGACCAGCTGGTCGGCGACGAGCGGGTCGTCGAAGGACCCCTCGGCCGCGGCCAGGTCGAGGAGGTGGTCGAGGTACACCTCGTGGACGACCTGCTCCTTGAAGGGGAAGGTCGTCCCCCGCTCGTGGGCCAGCGTCGTGTTGGCCACCGACCACCCCGAGTTGACCTGGCCGATGACGTGGTCGCCGGGGACGAACACCTCGTCGAAGAAGACCTCGTTGAACTCGGCCTCACCGGTCATCGTCACCAGCGGGCGCACCTCGATGCCCGGGGACTCCATGTCGACGGCCATGCACGTGATCCCGTGATGGCGCGGGGCGTCGGGGTCGGTCCGCACCAGAGCGATCCCCCACCGCGAGAACTGGGCGTAACTCGTCCACACCTTCTGCCCGTCCAGCACCCAGCCGTCGTCCACCGGCGTGGCGCGGGTGGACAGCCCGGCGAGGTCGGAGCCGGCCCCCGGCTCGCTGAACAGCTGGCACCAGATCTCGTCGGCGGACAGGATGGCCGGCAGCCACCGGTTCCGCTGCTCGTCGGTCCCGTGCGTGAGGAGGGTGGGCCCGACCAGGTTCACGCCGGTCCGGTTGACCGGCTGAGGCGCCCGGGACCGGGCGTACTCCATGTTGAAGATGGCCACCTGGAGCGGGGTGGCCCCCCGGCCCCCGTACTCGGCCGGCCAGTGGATCCCGACCCAGCGGTCCTCGGCCAGGCGCGCCTGCCACCGCCGCCCCCAGGCGAACTCCTCGTCGAACGAGTCGAACTCGGGGGTGGGTCCGACGGCGGCGTCCAACCAGGCCCGCACCTCGTCGCGGAACCTCAGCTCCTCCTCGTCCAGGGCCAGGTTCATGCGGGGCGGACCCCTCCGTACGGGGCTCCCACGGCGGGTGGCGGCGCACCCCGGGGGTCGGACGACATGGCCCCGTTGTAGTCGATTCCCACCCGGACCGGCCACCCCTCGGGCCGGACCGGTCGGACCGCCAACCGGGTTCCGGCATGCCTGGGTAGGTCACCGCGTGCCATACTCGGGCCGCTCGACGCGGAGACCGCCGAACCGGGCGGGCCCGGCGCCGAGCGGCCCGAACGGACCACCTGTTGATCCCGTGCCGCCGGGTGCGACGCCCCCCGGGGCGGGTCCGGCGCCGTCACCAAGGAGTTGCCCCATGACGACCACCGAACCGAGTACCACCGGGGTCGCCCCGGGCGAATTCCGCATGATGATCGACGGCGCGCTCGTCGAGTCCGCCGCGGGCGGGGCGTTCGACAACATCAACCCGGCCACCGAGGAGGTGCTGGGCCAGACCACCGACGCCACCGCCGCCGACATGGACCGCGCCATCGCGGCGGCCCGGTCGGCGTTCGACGAGTCGGCGTGGGCGACCGATCGGGCCCTCCGTCAGCGCTGCCTGCGCCAGCTCCAGGACGCCATCGTGGGCGAACAGGAGCTGCTGCGGGCCGAGCTGGTGGCCGAGGTCGGCACGCCCGTCATGGTGACGAGCATGGCGCAGCTGGACGCGCCGCTGGCCGAGTCGCTGCTGTGGCCGGCCGAGTACATCGACACCTTCGAGTGGGAGCGGCCGCTACCCGACAACAACGCCTTCGGCATGCACAGCTGGCAGAAGGTGGTCAAGGAGCCGGTCGGCGTGGTCGGCGCCATCATCCCGTGGAACTACCCGGTGGAGATCCTCCTCAACAAGCTCGGCCAGGCCCTGGCCACCGGCAACACCATGGTGGTGAAGCCCGCGCCGGACACCCCCTGGACGGCCACCCGGATCGGCCGCCTCATCGCCGAGCAGACCGACATCCCCGACGGGGTCGTCAATGTGGTGCCGTCGTCGGACCACCTGGTGGGCGAGCAGCTGGTGGTCGACCCCCGGGTGGACCTCATCTCCTTCACCGGCTCGACGGCCACCGGCCGGCGGATCATGGCCGCCGGCGCCCCGACGCTCAAGCGACTCTTCCTCGAGCTCGGGGGCAAGTCGGCCGACATCATCCTCGACGACGCCGATCTCGAGGCCAAGCTGGCCTTCTTCGGCTTCATGTGCATGCACGCCGGGCAGGGCTGCGCCATGCTCACCCGGACGTTGGTGCACGAGTCCCGCTACGACGAGGCCGTGGCCCTCGCCGAGGCGGCCATGGGGACCGTCACGTACGGCGACCCGACCGATCCCGGCAACATCATGGGCCCGGTGGTGAGTGCCCGTCAGCGCGAGCGCGTGCTCGGCTACATCCAGTCCGGGGTCGACGAGGGCGCCCGCCTGGTCTGCGGGGGCGGCCGGCCGGCCCACCTCGACAAGGGGTACTTCGTCGAGCCGACGCTGTTCGCCGACGTCGACAACTCCATGCGGATCGCCCGCGAGGAGATCTTCGGGCCCGTGATGGTCCTCATCCCCTTCCACGACGACGAGGACGCCATCCGCATCGCCAACGACAGCGAGTACGGGCTGTCCGGTGCGGTCACCTCGGCCTCCGAGGAGCGGGCCCTGGCGGTGGCCCGGCGCATCCGCTCGGGCACGGTCAGCGTCAACGGCGGCGTGTACTACAGCGCGGCCTCGCCGTTCGGCGGCTACAAGGCGAGCGGCCTCGGCCGCCAGAACGGCGTCGAGGGATTCGAGCAGTACCTCGAGACCAAGACCATCGCGGGCGGCCTGTGACGGCGGCCGCCGAGCACGACGAGGTCATCGCCTCGGGGGTACACCTGCTCCAGCAGCTCAACATGCGCGACGTGCCGCACCCCGAGGCCGACCTGGCCATCGAGATGGACATCCACGACCGGGTGACCAACCCACGCGGTGCGCTCCAGGGCGGCCTGCTGGCCACCCTGGTGGATGTCGTGGCCGGCCGGGCGGTGGTGGACGAGGGACCCCGCGAGACGGTGGCCACGGCCGACATGACCATCCACTACCTTCGCGGGCTGACCGTCGGACCGGCACTGGCCACGGCCAAGGTGCTCCGGCGGGGGCGCACCCTGGCCGTCGTGACCGTCGAGGTGACCGACGTCGGGACGGGCGACCTGTGCGCCACGGGCACCGTCGCCTTCTCCATCTCGCCACCTCGTCCGGGCGACGCCGGCGGACCCGGTGGCTCCCCGACCGCACCACCCGGGTGAGGCGCGACGGCCGGCGGCCGACCCGGTGACGGTACCCATGCGGAGCCCCGGGTGAGCGACGACCTGGGTACGCCCCATCTCCGGGTCGAGCGCGAGGGCCCGATCGCCTGGTGCGTCATCGACCGTCCCTCGGCCCGGAACGCCTTCACCCCGGCCATGTACTACGGCCTCAAGCGGGCCGTACAGCTCGTCGACCACGACCCGGACCTCGGCGCCCTGATCATCACCGGGGTCGACGACGTGTTCGCCCCCGGTGGTGACCTGGGTGGCCGACGCGAGCAGGGCGAGGCGACCCCCGACGCCCTCGGTGCCGACGTCCTCCCGTTCCTCGCCATCCGGGACAGCCCGTCGCCGGTGATCGCCGCCGTCAACGGCATCTGCCAGGCCGGGGGCCTGCTGGTCGCCATGATGGCCGACATAGCGGTCGCCAGTGACCGGGCCACGTTCCGGGTGCCGGAGCTGCTCCGTGGCATCCCGGACGCCACCTATGCGGCGGCGCTGCCCGCCCACGTCGGCCTGGCCGTGGCCCGGGACCTCCTGCTGTCGGCGCGACCCTTCGGCGCCGACGAGGCGCTCGCCATGGGCCTGCTGTCCCGTGTCGTCCCCCACGACGAACTGCGCGACGCCGCCCGCGAGGCCGCCCGGCAGGTGATGCGGACCGCGCCGGGGGCCCGCGCCCAGGTGAAGCGCATGCTGAACGAGCGCTACGGCCTCATCGACTACCAGACCATGTTCTGGGCGCTCGCCCACTCGGACGAGCCGCGCGAGGGCATGCGGGCGTTCATGGAGAAGCGGCCGCCGGCCTGGGTCCCCCCCGGCCTCTGACCCGAGGACGGTCCGGAGAGGACGGCCGTCGCGTCCGCACCGGGACCGTCGGGAGGGTGGGTGGTACCGTTTCACGAGCACGGCGTCCGGTCCCGGCCGCCGCCGCCAACCGGAAGGGAGGACCGACACGGGTCCCGTGCGACCTTCCGGCCACGACCAAGGGGGAACCATCGATGCCGTCCCGCACGCTCGACTTTCCGATCTTCGACGCCGACAACCACATGTACGAGACGAAGGAGGCGCTGACCAAGTTCCTCCCCCAGAAGTACGCCAAGGCCATCGACTACATCGACGTCCGGGGTCGTACGAAGATCGTCGTGCGCGGGACGATCAGCGAGTACATCCCCAACCCGACGTTCGACGTGGTGGCCGCCCCGGGCGCCCAGGAGGAGTTCTACCGGCACGGCAACCCCGAGGGGAAGTCGTACCGGGAGCTCATCGGCGAGCCGATCCGGTGCCTGCCGGGCTTCCGGGCCCCCGAGCCCCGGATCGCGCTGATGGATGAGCTGGGCATCGACCGGGCACTGATGTTCCCGACTCTGGCGAGCCTCATCGAGGAGCGCCTGAAGGACGACCCCGAGCTCATCCAGGTCCTGGTGCACGGGCTCAACGAGTGGATGTACGAGACCTGGCAGTTCGACTACGAGGACCGGATCTTCGCCACCCCGGTGATCGCCATGGGGATGGTCGACGACGCGTTGGCCGAGCTGGACCTGGTCATCGAGCGGGGTGCCCGCTGCGTGCTCATCCGCCCCGCCCCGGTGCCGGGCCTGCGCGGCACCCGCTCCCCCGGTCTCCCCATGTTCGACCCCATCTGGGAGCGCATCCAGGAGGCGGGTCTGCTGGTCGGCATGCACGCGTCGGACAGCGGCTACAGCGAGATCGCGAACTGGTGGGAGGACTCGTCCGAGTTCCTCCCGTTCCAGCCCTCGGCGTTCCGGGCCATCTCCCAGGGCAAGCGGCCGATCGCCGACACGATGGCCGCCATGGTGTGCCACGGCGCCTTCACCCGGTTCCCCGACCTCAAGGTGGCGTGCGTCGAGAACGGCGCCAACTGGGTGCGGCACCTGCTGCACGACCTCTCGGACCTCTACGCCAAGATGCCGCACCAGTTCGGCGAGGACCCCGCCAAGGCCTTCCTCCGCAACGTCTGGGTCAACCCGTTCTGGGAGGACAACCTCCAGTCGCTCGTGGACCTCGTCGGCGCCGACCACGTGCTCTTCGGCAGCGACTACCCCCATCCCGAGGGTCTGGCCGACCCGATCACCTACGTGGACGAGCTCGAGGGCATGGACCACGACACGGTGACCAAGATCATGGGCGGCAACCTGGCCGGCCTCATGGGGGTCGGCGTACCGGCCTGACCGGGCACCCGGCGGGCCGCCCGACGGCCGCTCACCGGACGAAGAGCAGGCTCACTCCGACAGCTCGGGGCCCACGATCGCCACGAAGCTCACGCACTCACCGGGGGCACCGCCGAGGTTGTGGGTCAGACCCAGGGTGCGCCCCCCGGCCACGGTGGCGATCTGGCGCTCGGGAGGGGCCTCCCCCCGGAGCTGCAGCCAGCACTCGAAGAGCATCCGCAGCCCCGACGCCCCGATGGGGTGACCGAAGCTCTTGAGGCCGCCGTCCGGGTTGACCGGCAGCTCGCCGTCGCGGTCGAAGGTGCCGGCCAGGACGTCCTTCCAGCCGAGGCCCCGCTCGGAGAAGCCCATGTCCTCCATCAGCACGAGCTCGGTGGGCGTGAAGCAGTCGTGCACCTCGGCCATGGCCAGAGACGCCCGGGGGTCCGTGATCCCGGCCTGGTGGTAGGCGTCCTGGGCCGACCGCACCACCTCGGGAAACGTCGTGTAGTCGTAGTCGGGGTCGATGGGACCGCCGCCGGGGCCGGCGACGAAGCTCAGCGCCTTCACGTACAGCGGGTGGTCGGTGTAGCGGTGGGCGTCCTCGGCCCGGCAGACGATCGCCGCCGCCGCGCCGTCGCTCACTCCGCTGCAGTCGTAGACGCCGAGGTCGCCGGCGACCAGCGGCGACTTGGTGATGGTCTCCATCGGGATCTCCTTGCGGAACTGGGCCCGTGGGTTGACGGCGCCGTTGCGGTGGTTCTTCCAGGCGATCCGGCTCATCACCTGCTTCATCTCCTCGGGATCGACCCCGTAGCGCTCGGCGTAGGCGGGGGCCACGAAGGAGAAGGCGGCCGGCGACGACAGGGCGGCGTCGGTCCCGTCGCCCACGGGGCGGATGCCGGTCAGCCCCGAGTAGCCGGTGTCCTTCAACTTCTCCACGCCGATGGCCATGACCAGGTCGTAGGCGCCGGAGGCCACGGCGTAGCAGGCGTTGCGGAAGGCCTCGGAACCGGTGGCGCAGAAGTTCTCGACGCGGGTGACGGGCTTGTAGTCGATCTTCAACGGCTTGGCCAGGGTCACCCCGGACGTGCCCGAGGTCATGGTCCCGAGCCAGAACGCGTCCAGGTCGTCGAGCGTGACGCCCGCCGAGGCGATGGTGTCCTTGGCCGCGTCGATCAGCAGATCGTCGACCCCCTTGTCCCACCGCTCTCCGAACGGTGTACAGCCCATCCCCACGATCGCCACCCGGTCACGGATCCCGTTCGAGCTCATGACTCTCCTCCTTCGTCACCTGCGTCGTCGGCGGCCCCGACGGGGCGCGCCTTCCAGAAGTAGTTGTGCACACCCTTGGCCGTGTTGAGCTTCCGGAAGCTCATTTCCACCCGGGTGCCGATGCGCACCGCATCCGGGTCCGCATCGGTCATCTCGCAGCGGTAGCGCCCCCCACCGTCGAAGTCCACGACGGCCCCGATGACCGGAGGGGACAACGAGAAGGCCAGCCGGTCGATGGTGTACGTGGCCACCCGGCCGCCCACGTCGGCCAGACGCACCCGGTCCATCTCGTCGATGGTCCGGCACCGCAGGCAGACCCGGGCCGGTGGAAGGTGGCGGAAGCCGCAGGCCCGACAGTCGCTGGCCTCGAACCCGCCCTTCCACGGCGTCGACCGCCACGTGGCCGGGGCGCCGGGGCGCTCGGGGTCCGGACGCCGCGGGGGCTCCCGGAGGAGCTCGCCACGCCAGGTGAGGAACCGCGTGTAGGGCACGTCGCCGCCACCCGGTCCCGACTCTTCCACCACATCGGCCAGTCCGGCCGCCCGTCGCGCCTCGCGGGCGGCGGGCAGGGCGTCGGTGGTCCGGAGCAACACCACGTCGGCGCCGTCGGCCACCACGACCAGGGCCACGAGGGCACCGGGCTCCGCCCGCTCCAACAGGTCGGCCAGGGCGATGCCCGGTTCGGCCCCACCGAGGTTCCCGACGCTGGCCGCCCGATCGGCCGCCACGGCCTCGGACCGCACCCCGAGGGACCCGCGGACGGCGCCGACGGCGCGGGTGTGCAGGCCGACGACCGCCACGTGGTCGACGTCGGTGGCCACCACACCGGCCGACTTGAGCGCGTCGGCCCAGGCCTGGTGGACCAGCGGCACGTAGACCTCCTGGCCGAACCGCTCCTCCCACACCTTCGAGTCGAACTCTCCCGGCGTGCGCCACCGGTCGAGGAACTCCGCCGTGGTACCGGCATGGGCCACCCATTCGGCCACCGCGGTGTCGTCGGGACCGCCGAAGACCACCGCCACCGCACCGTCCCCGCTGTCGCGCTCCTCGGATCCCCCGGCCATCCCGGTCCGCAGGTCGGACAGCACGGCCACGGCACGGTGCTCACCGGCCACCGACCGGGCGGCGCGCAGGGCCCCGACCGAAGACCGCACGGAGCCGACCATGTCGTAGGCGCCGGCCCAGGTGGGCAGCTCGAGGGCGCCGTGGATGGCGGTGGCGTTGGTCTTGTCCAGGTAGGCCGGTGCCGGGGTGGCGAAGAACAGGTCCTCGGGCCGGGTGCCGTCGAGGGCGGCGAGTGCCCGACGCGACGCCTCGACACCCATCGTCGTGGTGTCCTCGTCGTAGGAGGCCACCGACCGGCTGCCCCGTCCGGACGGCCCGCCCAGACTGGCGCCGATGGCGCTGCGCTGCAGGCGCCAGTAGGGCAGGTACACGCCCCAGGAGATGATCCCGGCCGTCATCGTCGAGGGCCCCGATCGGGCCGCAGAAGTGCGTTCTCGTTCACGGCGAAGAGCATACTTGTGCGGTCGGGCAACCTACACTGAGCGCCCGGGGCCTGCGGAGCGCCGGGGCGCCCGGGTCCGCGGGCGGGGGCCAGCACCGAGGAGGGCCATGCGACGCCAGCTGTTCCACGACGAGCACGACGAGTTCCGATCGAGCTTCCGACGCTTCGTCGAGGCCGACATGGTCCCCCGCTCCGACGAGTGGGACGAGGCGGGCATCGTCGACCGCTCGGCGTTCGAACAGGCCGGCAAACACGGCTTCCTGGGCATGGCCATCCCCGCCGAGTACGGCGGTGGGGGCAGCGACGACTTCCGGTTCAACCTGATCGTGGCCGAGGAGCTCCACCGCGTGGGCATGAACGGTGCCGCCCTCGGGTTCGCCCTCCACAACGACATCTGCCTCCCCTACTTCCTGCACTACGCCACCGCCGATCAGCGCCGCCGATGGCTCCCGGGCATCGCCAGCGGCGACAGGATCCTGGCCATCGCCATGACCGAGCCCGGAACCGGCTCCGACCTGGCCTCGATCGCCACCACCGCCGTCCGGGACGGCGACGAGTTGGTCCTCAACGGGTCGAAGACCTTCATCACCAACGGCATCAACGCCGACCTGGTGGTGGTCGCCGTCAAGACCGACCCCACCTTGGCCCACAAGGGGATCAGCCTGGTGGTGGTGGAACGCGACGCCCCGGGGTTCAGCCGCGGCCGCAATCTCGACAAGTTGGGCCTCCACGCCCAGGACACGGCCGAACTGTTCTTCTCCGACTGCCGGATCCCGACGGACAACCTGCTCGGGACCGAGGGGAAGGGATTCGCCCACCTGGTGGCCAACCTGCCCCAGGAACGCCTGTCGCTCGCCGCCGGTGGGCTGGCCGGCGCGCGCGCCGCGCTCGACTGGACGACCTCCTACGTGCGCGAGCGCACCGCGTTCGGCGTCCCGGTGGGCTCCTTCCAGAACACGAAGTTCACCCTGGCGGAGGTCGCCACCGAGGTCGAGATGGGCCAGGTCTTCATCGACCGCTGCGTCGAGGCCCTCAACGCCGGCGAGCTCACCGCCGAGGACGCCGCCATGGCCAAGTGGTGGTGCACGGAGATGCAGGGCAGGGTCGTCGACCGCTGCCTCCAGCTCCACGGAGGCTACGGGTACATGTCCGAGTACCCGATCGCCAAGGCGTTCGTCGACGCCCGGGTCACCACCATCTACGGCGGGACCACCGAGATCATGAAGGAGATCATCGGCCGGTCCCTCGACCTGGGATAGCGCCCGCCGCGGTACCCGGTCGGTCCGGGCCCCGGAACCGGTAACCGGGATTCGCCCCGCCGCAGAGGCCCGTTCTCCTCGGGCGATGGCGCGCTACCATCCACCGCGTGCCAGCCACGACCGACCGGGACCTCCGCGGCGTCCGACCCCAGGGGGACGCCCGATGAGCGGCGCGCCGACCGACCTCGACGAGGCTCTCCCCTACGGCAGCCGACTGACCCGCCTGTCCCGGGCCCGGGGCGACGCCACCGCCGTCACCCTGGTGGCCGAGGACGGGGCCGAGGAGGCCGTCAGCTACCGGGAGTTGGACGAGCGGGCCAACCGGCTGGCCCGGGTCTTCGCCTCCCGTGGTCTGGGCGTCGGCGACCCCCTGGCCATCTGCCTGAAGAACTCGATCGACCACCTGGTGGCCGGCTTCGCCGGTTGGAAGGTCGGGGCCGTCGTGGTGCCCATGCGCTGGGACCTACCCGACTGGGAGCGCGACCGCCTGCTCAACGTCCTCCGCCCGGGACTGGTGGTCGGCGCCGACTCGTCCGACCTGTTCGAGGCCAGTGCCCTCGAGTCGGCCGAACCCCTGCCCGCCGCCCTGTCCCCCCAGGCCTGGGGGGTGTGCAGTTCAGGCTCCACGGGGACCCCGAAGGTCATCGTGCAGAAGAACCCGGCGGTCTTCGACCCCACGACGGCGTTCACGTCGGGGGTGGTCGCCTCCTACGGTCCGATGGAACCGGTCCAGCGGGTGCTCTGCCCGGCGCCGATCTACCACACCAACGGGTTCACGGCCTTCCGGATGGTGCTGCACGGCGACGAGATCGTCCTCATGGCGCGGTTCCGGGCCGACCTCGCCCTCGACCTCGTCGAGCGTCACCGGATCACCGGCTTCATCGCCGCCACCCCGATGCTGCAGCGCATGGCCCAGGTCGCCGATATCGACGAGCGGGACCTGTCCAGCCTGAGCTGGGTCCAGCAGGGGGCCGCCCACCTTCCGCAGTGGCTCGGGAACCGGTGGATCGACCTCATCGGGGCCGAGCAGTTCTACATGTCCTACGGCTCCTCCGAGCAGATCGGGCTGGTGGTCTGCCGGGGCGACGAGTGGCTCGCCCATCCCGGCACCGTGGGGCGGGGCATGAACGACACCGAGGTCCGCATCGTCGGCCCGGACGGGACCGCGCTGCCACCCCGGGAGGTGGGTGGGATCTTCCTGCGATCACCCACCGGCCCCCAGGCCATGTACGTGGGCGACGACGTCACCCCGATGGACACCACCGACGACGGCTTCGCCTCGGTCGGCGACCTGGGCTTCCTCGACGAGGAGGGCTTCCTCTACATGGTCGACCGCCGGGTCGACCTGATCGTCACCGGCGGGGCCAACGTGTACCCGGCCGAGGTGGAGACGGCGCTGAGCGAGCACCCCGGCATCGAGGACGTGGTGGTCATCGGGCTGCGCGACCCGGAGTGGGGACGTCGGGTCCACGCCGTGGTCCATCCCTCCGACCGCTCGCTCGACGAGGCGGCCGTCATCGCCTACGCCAAGGAGCGCCTCGCACCCTACAAGGTGCCCAAGTCGGTGGAGTTCGTGGAGGCGATCCCGCGCACCGAGGCCATGAAGTTCAACCGCGCCGCGCTGGTGGCCGAGCGCGACGGTCCGGACGAGGGGGAGGGCGCGAGCGGCCAGCCATGACGGGGTCCGCCCCGCCCGGGCGGACCACGAGCACAGACGTGACGACGGTGCACGACCGCTCGTCGGACATCAGAAAGGGAGTGATCCGGGCATGCCCGAGACCTCAACGAACGGCAACGGCAGGTACATCACCTACGAGGAACTGGACGACGGCGCCATCGTGCGGATCCTCCTCAACCGCCCGAAGACCCGCAACGCGCAGAACCGCGGGCTCCTCGTCGAGCTCGACGAGGCCTTCCACCGGGCCGAGCAGGACGACAAGGTGCGGGTGGTGATCCTCGGCGGGGTCGGCCCCCTCTTCTCCTCCGGCCACGACATGGGGTCGAAGGAGTCGCAGGCCGAACGGGCCCCCGGTCCCGACCAGCACCCCTCGGTGACGATGAACGGCGCCACCCGCGAGGGCGCCGAGAGCCGGATGCTCCAGGAGTGGCACTACTACTTCCAGAACACACTGCGGTGGCGCAACCTCCGCAAGATCACCGTGGCCCAGGTGCAGGGGACGGTCTACGCCGCCGGCCTCATGCTGATGTGGGCGTGCGACCTCATCGTGGCGGCCGACGACGTGTACTTCGCCGACGTCGTGGGCACGCGGCTCGGCATGTGCGGCGTCGAGTACTTCGGTCACCCGTGGGAGTTCGGCCCCCGCCGCACCAAGGAGCTCATGCTCACCGGTGACGCCATCGACGTCCACGAGGCGCACCGGTTGGGCATGGTGTCCAAGGTCTTCCCGGTGGACGACCTGGCCGAGCGCACCCTGGCCTACGCCCGGCGCATCGCCCAGCTGCCCACCATGTCCGCCCTCCTCATCAAGGAGTCGGTCAACCAGACGGTGGACAACATGGGGTTCTACAACGCCCTCCAGGCCTGCTTCACCCTGCACCAGCTCAACCACTCGCACTGGGCCGAGATCCACGAGTCCAAGTACCCCGTGGCCGAGGAGCAGGACGGCGTCCCGAGCTGGCGGGTGGCCCCACCGGTGCTGCTCTCGGTGAAGGACCAGGTCGAGGGGCCCGTGGCCGGCGGCTGACCTCGGGCTCCCGGGGTCCTACCCCCGTCACCGGACGACGGTCCGGATCCGAGTGCTGCGGTCGCCCCGGCGACCGCAGCACCGCGTCCGGGGCCGGCCCGGCTCGCCCGGCGTCGGCCACCGGGTCTGGCTAGAGTGACTCGCACCGTGGGGGAGAAGCAGTGTGACGGCTGAGGGGAATGCCGTTGGGGGATCCGGAGAAGGCATGGAGCACCCAGGTGCCACGTGGTCGCCCCGGACGACCGATGGCGACGAGGCCGTGCCCGGCGCCGACCCGCCGACGGCTCAGGCAGTTCCCGGAGCATCGAGGGAGGAAGCATGACCACCAGGCGGACCACCACCGGACTACTCCTGGCCGCGGCACTCGCCCTGCCGCTGCTGGCGGCAGGATGCTCGAGCGGGACCTCGGCCCCGACGACCACCGGGTCGGCGACCACGGGGTCCACGTCCCCGCCCACCACGACGGGTTCGGGCGGCCACGAGGCCACCGGCTCGCCGATCACCATCGCCTACGTCACCGACCTGACCGGTGA
>Ga0181528_10000632_pt1 | contig 24011 bp, 16 predicted proteins | sample PEATcosm2014_Bin_47_FD_119742 | JGI IMG/M metagenome (GOLD analysis project Ga0181528, IMG submission 119742) | Peatland microbial communities from MTU Mesocosm Facility, Houghton, MI, USA - PEATcosm2014_Bin10_10_metaG | ecosystem: Environmental > Terrestrial > Soil > Wetlands > Peat | place...
CCGAGCACCACATCGACTTCGTTATTTGCTGGATCGACGTTTACTACGAGGGGAGCTGGCACTGGATTTGGCCTTCTTCGGCTACCTTCTTGGTAGCTTTCTTTCAAGATATCAGGCGTTTACAACATGTCTTAGACATGTAAGAATAAATCCGATGGGCCGTTGGCGTAACAAACTGACTCTGGACGGTCCCGACTGGATGGTGCTGCCATGCACTTCCTCCCGGGCCGTGATCGAGCGCCGCCGGCGGCTTCCACGGAGATATCTATGAAGCGCGCCGCCCTCTATATGCGAGTGAGCACAGTCGATCAGCACACCGAAACGCAGCTATACGACCTGCGCGACCTGGCCGCCCAGCGTGGCTATGAGATCGTCATGGAGTACCGGGACACCATCTGCGGGGCCAAATCGAAGCGCCCGGGACTCGATCAGATGATGGCCGATGCCCGCCGCGGCCGGTTTGATGTGGTTGTCTGCTGGGCGTTCGATCGCATGGCGCGATCGGTCCGCCACTTCCTGGAAGTGCTGGATGATCTGAACCACCTCAACATCGAGTTCGTATCGTTCCGCGAGAACATCGACACCGGCGGTCCGCTGGGGCGCGCGATGATCGTCATCGTTGGCGCGATCGCGGAGCTGGAGAGAAATCTGATCATCGAGCGGGTTCGCGCTGGAATGCGCCGCGCCAAACTCGAAGGCCGCCATATCGGCCGCCGCGCCCTGGAACTCGACGAGGACGCCATCCGGGACCAGCGGGATGAAGGCCGAACCCTTCGCGAGCTCGCCATCGACCACCACATCTCAACCGCCACCGTCCGGAAGGTGCTCAAACGGGTCAATCGGGCCTGTGTGGAAAGGGTCGAAAACCACCCCTCTGGAACCCGCATAAACAAAGGGCCGAAAACGGCTGCGTAGCCCGTTTCGGCCCGTGTGAAAACCTATGGGTTAGATCACATGCCATTGCTGACGAATCATGACTCCGAATAGCCGACTATTCGTGCGTGACTGGCCGTTTGTCGATCGGATGTCGGAGGTGCACCGAACGACGATCTCATAACGAGAGTGCCTCCCTCTTAACCAGCAGCTATAGGTTGAATTCCGGCCGCGCTCACCATCCTTTAGAATCATTTGCTTACGAACAATTCAAGCAAGTCTCCATCGCAAACCATAGTAATGCCACTCTGGTGGAAACTCTAAGGTCGGGCGCTGCTCTGTAGTTTCTTAGAGCATGTTTCAAAAATAGGTTCGGCCTCAGCTTAGATACTTACGCGTGAGGCAGGTGAACTGGTGAACTTCTGCCATGAAGAATCGGCAGAAGCTGTTGACGGATGAGCAGTGGATGTTGATTGAACCCTTGCTTCCGAACCCGGTGCGTCGAAGAGATAAGCGCGGCCGACCGGCAGTGCCCAATCGAGCTTGTTTTGAAGGCATTTTGTGGATTCTGCAAACTGGCGCGGCATGGCGATTTCTGCCCGACGAGTTCCCATCGCCTGCTACCTGCTGGCGTCGGCTCAAACAGTGGGAAGATGACGGCGTTTGGCTGGATGCATGGCGCGCACTGCTTGGAGCACTCGATGAGGAAGGCTTGCTCAAGTGGGACGAAACCTTTCTCGATGGCAGCTTCGCCCCAGCGAAAAAAGGGGCCCTGCAGTCGGTAAAACCAAGCGCGGCAAGGGAACGAAGTGGATGGTACTGGTCGACGGTCAGGGTCTTCCGCTGGGAGTTCGGCTTGAAAGTGCCTCTCCGGCAGAAGTTACACTTGCGGAAGCCACGCTTGCCGAAGTCCGCGTCCCGCGACCGAAGGGCCGTCCGCGGCAAAAGCCCGAGCGCGTGATCGCAGACCGCGGCTATGATTCTGACCCGCTGCGGGAGCGGCTGAAGAAGCGCGGCATCGACTTGATCGTGCCATACCGAGCGAACAACAAGGAACGGCGATACGAAGATGGACGCAAACTGCGGCGCTATCTTCGCCGCTGGATCGTGGAGAGGACGAACGCATGGCTCGGACAATTCCGCCGATTGCTGGTTCGTCATGAACACCTGCTCTCCACCTACTACGCTTTCTTCTACCTAGCCTGCTTCTGGATTACGCTCCGGAGGTGTTTTTGAAACACGCTCTAACGATCCCACTGTCACCTGTGTGCCCCATTTTGAGCTTAATGTCGTCGTGGCTCATATAGAAATCGTTTCTCCCTCGATTTTGTACCCGCATTTGTGTAACCCCAAACTGAGCCTCAGCGGGATTATTTTATGGCTCGGTTACTGAATGGTTATTGCCGCTGTTTCCTGCGAAGAAACTGCTGCAAGGACCTCGGCCGGAATCGGCGCCGGCGGCGCGTAAATGATCATCACGGCGCTCCGCGCCTTGCGAGCTGGCGCCGCGGCGGGCAGAGGATAATTTCCAGCTTCCATTGATCATTCAAGATGATCATCTCTACTACAGATGATCTTCTACCGGCAGAGATTCTGATCACACTGTTCAACTTGAACGATCATTCTGATAATGGTTATCAGAATGATGAAGGATGATGAAGATGTTGGAGAATTGATCAGAATTCCTATCAAAAGATGCCCGGAAATGACGATCAGGCTAGTTATCAGGTGATAACTGTGCACCAGTGTTGGTGATTTTTCACGTTATAGGGTTGATCAGGAGATTCCTATTAAGCAATTGTCCCCTGTAGGGCACGAGTGATGTGTCATAAGTCTCAATGCTTGATATGAAAACAATACTTACCGGCCTTCCTGTGTCAGTCGACTGAAAAATCATCTTTGCGAAAAAGATAACTAAGTCAGCATATTTTCGACTTATTTTCGGTCATCTCAGCGACTTTGCTCACTAAGAAGACGCGGAGATCGGAATCGGCGCGGAAAATAGCCTGTGTGAGCCCGCAAGGCGCTGCTGTCACTCGGTGATCACCTGTCGATCCTGCAATCGTTTATCACGACCTCACCTGCTAAATGGCGAACCCACCATGGATGCTCATCGTCACCGATACTGGCGCGCCGCTGTGCGGATTACTCATCTTTCATCCTGCATCCTGCATCGGTGCTTCCTTCCGACGCGCCCGCGCGAGGGCTGATGTTGCGAGGAAGGACGACAGCACCCAGTTAATCCAGAGAATAGCTCGACTCGTCAAACGAATTGCTTTGCGATCTTCGGTAGCGGCCGTTCCTCTGGACGGCTGCACCGAAGCTCTTGTGCGTCGGCAGTGTTGTTGAAGATTGGCGAGCGAGGCCGTCCCGGCCTCGCTCTGCATTTCATTCCAGCCTTGTACTGAATGCGCTGCAGCAGGTGGGTGCCGATCAGCATCGGTTCGATGCCTTCCTGCACGATGGTGGTCATGGCGCGGGGCACCATGAATGCGGCGTTCTGGATATCCAGTGCGTCCTTGATCGATTCCGGCCTGGAGCTTTGGCTGGAATTGGTGGTAAGTACATACTCAAGAAGTTAGCCAATCCCAGCCGATTCCGCTTGACGGGGTCGCTGTTTCGAGGTATGAGTATATGAGCATGATGAAAATTGGTTCAATCGAGATGTCCGGGCTGGAAGTATCCCACTGCATCGCCGGGGACGATGTCTGGGTTCCGGAACAGCACTACAGATCAGCGGATCTGACTTCGGACCCTCCCTCGCCGGAATGTTGATGCGTCAGTACTCCTACAAGTTATGCTCATCTTCAGGGGGCCGGCCGGCCCGGACTGGGAGGTGACAGAAATGACAGAGCAGAAGGTGAAGAGAATGAATATCAATGTAGAAGTGAGCCTGCATGACGGGTTCAAGGCGGCAACGGCCGCCCAGGGCGTTAACATGACCGATGTTTTACTGCAGTTTATCAATGATTATGTATTGAAGAATGGCGTTGCTCCGAAGAAGAAAGCCCGGCGCTAGTTGAAGCGGGCCGCCATCTACCTACGCGTTTCCACCCTGGACCAGCATCCGGAGACCCAGATGTATGATCTGCGTGCGCTGGCCACGCAGCGCGGTTTCGAGATCGTTCACGAATACACTGACCGGATCAGCGGCGCGAAAGCAAAGCGCCCTGGTCTCGATCAGCTGCTGGCCGATGCCCGTCGCGGCAAGTTCCAGATCGTCCTGTGCTGGGCCTTCGATCGCATTGCCCGCTCAACCCGGCACTTCCTCGAAGTGCTCGACGAACTCAACCACGAAAATATAGAGTTCATCAGCTTCAGAGAGAACGTCGATACCAGTGGACCCCTTGGCCGGGCCATGGTGGTCATCATCGGCGCCATCGCCGAACTGGAACGCACCCTTATTATAGAGAGGGTGCGCGCCGGAATGCGGCGGGCCCGCCTCGAAGGCCAGCAGATCGGCCGGGCTCCACTGCAGGTCGATCGCGTTGCTCTGCTCCGTGATCGGGAAAACGGCAAGAGCCTCGGCGATCTGGCGCTCGCCTACCAAATCTCCAAAGCCAGCGTCTGCCGTGTAATAAAGGATGCGAGGGAGGCTGTCTCCAAGGGGTTCCCGCCGGCCCCTTCCACCGCTATTGACAGCAAAGAACTTAGGCCACCGAAATCGGTGGCCTGAGGCTGTCTCTAAAACAGTGGATTCGGAGACATTACTGGGGGTGCCTGCGAGCGCCACAAGTGCAAGTGACTATGCTAAACGGCCTTAGGATGGGAGAGAGTGCAGAACTGAAAGCGGCCATTAACCGACTGGCTGAGCGCCAATAGAGGTTCCGAGTTTGAAGTGTCCGTCGTTTCGGCGCAACCTCCAAACGCGGAGTCTTGGGCTACTGATCCCACTCGTCGCCTTTTCGTAAACCGATGAGGCGAGTATTATTGTTGGGATTGAGATGACAAACGAAATCGATTTAGGAATCTGGTTGCAAGGGCGCCGCGCCGAATTGGGGTTGACGCAATCGGATATTGCCAAACGAGTGGGCGTTTCCCAAGCGACGATTTCTCTATGGGAAAATAATAGGGCTCAACCGGACGAGGTCCAAATAGAGTCTTTGCAAGCCGCGTTCACGGGAATGCCGCCTGTGTTGCCGGCGGCTGAGAATAAGGACGCCGAGGGGCTTGACTCATCGTCGGCGGCAGGGTGGGGAGGCCAGTACCCTCTCGATGCGGTTTTTGTCCGCACGGATCAACGCACCGTAGGCGAAGTTGTGCGGCGGATACGGAGTGACCGTTACGATCTGAACCCCGAATTCCAGCGTGACTTTCTATGGCCAATCGATAAACAGTCTCGCCTCATTGAATCCTGTTTGATGCGAATACCTTTGCCGGTCTTGTACGTGGCCGAAGCTCAGGATGGCAAAATTATCGTCGTTGACGGACTTCAGAGACTGTCTACTTTTCGTCGTTACCTTGACAACAACTTCAAGTTGACCTTCTCCAAGTCGGAAGAAGGAAAGTCGCATCCATTAGAAGGGAAGAAGTTCAATGATCTCGATCTGCAACTCCAGGAGCGGATCGAAGATACTCAGCTGACTCTATACATTCTCGATTCCAAAGCCCCCGAGAGAGCCAAACTCGATATCTTTGAGCGTGTCAACAGCGGCGAGCCCCTGACCCGACAACAGATGAGAAACTGTTTGTACAACGGAGCAGCTACGCGTTGGCTCAAAGAGGCAACGAAGAGCGAGGTGTTTCAGCTTGCCACCGGTAGCTCTCTCGATTCCAACAAGATGCGTGATCGTGAAGCGATCAATCGCTTTTGTGCCTTTTCGATCCTTGGCTGGAAGCATTACAGTTCCGGCGAGATGGACAGCTTCCTTGCTGAGGCCCTTGATCGCATGAATAAGATGTCCGTGCAACAGACAGCGGACCTCCGTACACAGTTCGATCGCACGATGAGAATCAATTTTTCGCTCTTTGCTCAACATGCCTTTCGCAAGTCGCTAGTGGGCACTCCGACGGGTGATCGCTCGGTGCTGAATATTGCGCTTTTTGATGTTTGCTCCGTAATTCTGGCGCGTGCCGATGAGGCGAAGATCGAGCGTCATGCAGACGCAGTTAAGGCGGCTATTCGCGGCCTAATACAGGACGGAGAATTCAATCACGCCATCACATATTCCACCAACAGTCGGAAACAAGTCGAGAAGCGATTTGGTGAGATGGAAGATAAGCTGAGCGAGGTGCTCTCGTGATCGACAGTCTCACTCTTGAAAACTTCAAGTGCTTTGAAAAGCTGCGACTGGAAACTGCGCCTCTCACACTCTTGACAGGCTTCAACGCAGCAGGAAAGTCTACCACGCTACAAACGCTCCTTCTTCTCTGCCAGACCATTAGGGGGCAGCGGGGTATTTCCGAGCTGCGGATGAACGGGCCGCTAGTCGCTTTAGGAACTCCCGGTGATCTGATTCGGAACAACGGAGACGGGAATCGAGTTGCACTCGGTATTGCAACTGCGGATGCCGAACTTCTATGGCACTTCGCCGTCCCCGAAGACAATCGTCGATCGCTGAGGGTAGTGCAATTGGAGGCTAGAACGGAGGAGGGGGGACGGATTATTACGGCGCCCGATCTTGACGGAATAAGGCCTCTGGTACCAGAAAAACCAGTTCAGCGCGCCATCGATCTTCTGGGCAGCGTTGTGTACTTGAGCGCGGCCCGCCAGGTAGAAACAGAGGTGTTCCCTGTCCCACAGGAGATGGATGGCTCAACTGGTGATGTCGGCCCCATTGGACAGTTCGCCGCGTGGTGGCTACATCAGGAAGGGGACTCGAAAGTGGCGTTAGACCGTTGCTGCAAATCGGCACCTTCCACCTCGACGCTTCGCCACCAGGTCAACGCTTGGGCGTCCAATCTTTTCCCCAATGCCGAGATTAACGCAGTTCCTCTTTTGCGAACTAGCCTTATGCGCCTGGAACTCAGGTCCGGTCCCACTTCAGATTGGAGCCGGCCTGCAAACGTTGGGTACGGGATCTCATATGCTTTTCCGATCTTGGTCGCTGGATTATGTGTGTGCAGCGGGCAGCCAGTCATCGTGGATTCTCCAGAAGCTCATCTTCACCCTCGAGCTCAATCTGGCATCGGGGGGTTTCTTGCCCAAATGGCAGCGGCGGGAACCCAAATCCTCGTGGAAAGCCACTCGGATCATGTTTTAAACGGAATCAGAATCGCAGTTCGCGAAGGGGTGATTGATCCGGCTAAAGTGGCGATTTACTTCTTCGCCAGCCGCCCTGATGCCCAGGTCACGCGTCTTGCCCTCGACAGGAACGGTACAGTCAGCAACTGGCCTGAAGGTTTCTTCGATCAATCCGAGAAGGACTTGGCTAACTTGGCCGGGTGGGCCTGACGACCGTTGTTTCCCAGAAAGCCGTGACCTATGGAATGGCACATCAACGATCTCTCTTTGTGCGGCCAATTTGCTGATCCTCATGCTTTCAAAGCCTCCATTGAGCCTATTCTTCGCCTACGCCAAAAACGCGATGATCTGAAGCGTCGGATTCTGTGCTCTAGAAATCTTTATCTTCGTCCGGTCACACCCACTTATAATGTTCAACAGGCAATCTTTGCGGCCAAGGATCCTACCTACAAGCGCCTTGCTCTCGAATGGTTTGCGAACAGCGGGCCGTTCTGGGACGACACTCGCGTCGCAAACACAGAGGACTATTTTCATTTTGAAGGTGAGGACGTAACAGATCAAGGTCTGGGCGAGGCCGCAAGGCGCCTGCTCAATGAGACTTCGGCAGGCTCCATCAGCTTTTTGGACTCGCATAGAAAGCGGTTTGAACAGACGCCTCTCGTTGTGAATCACGGACTACCGGAAGACCCGCTAGATCAGATCAACATCGCAAACTTCTGGTTACTCGACGCGATTGCGGCAGCAGCAGTCGTTCCTCCTAGTTCCTGGCCGGAACTTCTCGCAACGGCAGCTGCCAATCTAGACCAGCTCATTTTCTCCGATGAAATCTTGAGTCAACTTCGTCCCAACCCTTTCTACCAGGGCATATCGGATCGCATTCTTGATCTTCTGGGAATACTTCAGGTGATTTCGACCGAAACCCGTGAGGACTCGTCACTGAGTCCGCGTGGCTTAGAGTTGCAGCAGATGCACTTTGTCGGGGAGAAGGCGTCGTTCACTGACGAATCTGAAGACAACAAGCGCACATTCAAAGCAGAAATGACGTTTCGTGATCCTGCCGATACATCCAGGAAACTATTCTGCCCATGGCACGGCAAAGTCAAGATTGGTCAATACCGAATCCATTTCGAGTGGCCCATCCCGAAAGGTCAACGCAAAATTAAGGTTGCTTACATCGGTCCGAAGATAACCAAGCGCTGACAACTGATGCTGGCAACAGGACTGAGGAACCCGCCATGCTTTTTCCTCCAGCGCAATCTACTCTATTCGTTCCGATTGATGTGCGCAGACCATGGTGATGAAGATTCCTTCTGGGCTGCAGCCCCACCCTGCATAAGGCGGTCCTTGTTTTCCTGGAAAAGCCCAGTAATGTCTCCGAATCCACTGTTTTGGAGACAGCCTCAGGCCACCGATTTCGGTGGCCTAAGTCCTTTGCTGTTAACAGCAGTGGAAGGGGCCGGCGGGAACCCTTTGGAGACAGCCTCCTTTGCCTCCTTTATTACACGGCAGACGCTGGCTTTCGAGATCTGGTAGGCGGCCGCCAGGTCGCCGAGGGTCTTGCCGTTCTGCCGATCACGCAGCAGAGCAACGCGATCGACCTGCAGTGGAGCCCGGCCGATCTGCTGACCTTCGAGCTTGGCGCGCCGCATCCCGGCGCGCACTCGTTCAATAATAAGGTTACGTTCCAGTTCGGCTATGGCGCCGATGATGACCACCATGGCCCGGCCAAGGGGTCCACTGGTATCGACGTTTTCTCTGAAGCTGATGAACTCTATATTTTCGTGGTTGAGCTCGTCGAGCACTTCGAGGAAGTGACGAGTGGAGCGGGCGATTCTGTCGAAGGCCCAGACCAGGACGATCTCGAACTTGCCGCGGCGGGCGTCGGCCAGGAGCTGATCGAGACCAGGGCGCTTCGCTTTCGTCCCGCTGAGCCGGTCGGTGTACTCATGGACGATCTCGAAGCCGCGCTGCGCGGCCAGGCCGCGCAGATCATACATTTGGGTTTCTGGATGTTGGTCCAGAGTAGAAACACGGAGGTAGAGGACGGCCCGCTTCAACTAGCGCCGGGCTTTCTTCTTCGGAGCAACACCATTCTGCGATACATAATCATGGATAAACTGCAGTAAAACATCGGTCATGTTAACGCCCTGGGCGGCCGTTGCCGCCTTGAAGCCATCGTGAAGGCTCACTTCTACACTGATATTCATTCTCTTCACCTTCTGCTCTGTCATTTCTGTCACCTCCATTCCGGGCCGGCCGGCCCCCTGGAGGTGAGCATAACTTGTTAAGCACTGAACGCATCGACATTCCGGATTCCGGCGAGGGGACGGTCGAAGTCAGCGCGGATCTGTAATGTTGCTCCGGAACCCAGACATCGTCCCCGGCGATGCAGTGGGATACTTTCAGCCCGGACATCTCGGTTGAACTGATTTCTATCATACCCATATACTCATACCTCGGAAACAGCGACCCCGTCAAGCAGAATCGGCTGGGATTGGTTAACTTCTTGAGTATGTACTCAACACTGATCCAGCCAAAGCTCCAGGCCGGGATCCATCAAGGACGCACTGGATATCCAGAACGCCGCATTCATGGTGCCCCGCGCCATAACCACCATCGTGCAGGAAGGCATCGAACCGATGCTGATCGGCACCCACCTGCTGCAGCGCATTCAGTACAAGGCTGGAATGAAATGCAGAGCGAGGCCGGGACGGCCTCGCTCTGCCAATCTTCAACAACAACGCTGCCGACGCACAAAGCTTCGGTGCAGCCGTCCAGAGGAACGGCTGTGACCGAAGATCGCAAAGTGAGTTGAGCTATTCCCTGGATTAACCAGGTCCTGTCGTCCTTCCCCGCAACATCAGTCCTCGCGCGCACGCGTCGGAAGGATGAAGGATGAAGATGCGGGATGAAAGATGAATGACGAGGGTAATACGCACAGCAGTGCGCCAGTATCGGTGATGATGACGATGAGCATTCACGGCGGGGTTCGCCGTTTAGCAGGTGATCGACAGGTGATCACCGAGTGGATTCTGATCGATTCTCGACATCTTCATCATCATCATTCTGATAACCATTATCAGAATGATCATCCAAGGTGAACTGTGATCAAAATCTCTGCCGGTAGAGATCACCTGTCAGACGGTCATCTTTTGTAATGGTCATCATCGATGGAAGGTGACTACCGCTCTCTGGCCGCCGTGTCGGATGAGCCCGGCTCTTCGGACGCCGCTGTCGGCGTCCTTCCCCGCATCATCAGCGGGGTTGCGCTGTTATCAGTGGGAGTGATTATAGCGGCTGATGCTTCGCAGGCACCGGCTCCGGCACCGGCTCTGTAGTTACTAAGTGGTAATTTGTCTGATTGACTTTTCAATCAGGCCGATTTTCCCAGAGAGATGGACACGGAGGGTCGCGCGGGTGCCTTTTTATATCGAGCATTGAGACTTCTGATACATCACCATCACAAAAAGCCCTCGCTAGAATAGGGTAACTTGATCAAACCCTATAAAGTTGTTTATCAGGTAGTAACATCCGACGCGCAAATCACTCGATTATGCCCATCCCCTAACTCCGCTCTGGCACAACATCAGCTTCGCGCGCGAAGAACGGATGCTAAATCGTCATTTTGGTCGTCATTCTGATCATCACTTTGAATCATTGCCATTCTGATAATCGTTATCAGAATGATCGTTCAAGTTGAAAAAGTGTGATCATAATCTCCGCTGGTAGAAGATCACCTGTCAGAAGGTGGTCATCTTGAATGATCTATGGGAGCTGGAAATATTCCCCCGCCCGCCGCGGCTTCCGCACGCATGGCGCGGATCGCCGTGAATGATCGTGTACACGCTGCCAGCACCGATTCCATCCGTGTTTTCTTGGTGTATTGGTCATCGGTGGAGACTCGTGCGTACCCAATCAGCGAGTGCGCAAATCTGTCGCCGATCAATTCAGTAAGACTACAGATGCCGTTGCCGGCATTCTAACCAAACAGAACTACGACCTCGACGCCCACTTGTAGGCCGGCGGCGCTCTCCTTCGTGCAGAACGCCAGCCTCGGGAAGCTGGCGTTCTTGTCTGGCTATTCTTCAGCGCCCAGCAAAGCCTCGACTGCCGCCTCAACTTCGGCCTCGGGGGTCACCCAAATCCGGCCATGTAGGGTCACTTCAAAACCGGCCATGTTAGAGGCCAAAGACAGAAGCTCCGACCGGGATGCATTTAGCCTCGGTTGGCATGGGCAATGTCTTGAGCGAAACGAAGCGGCAGCAGGTAATCGCACTGGGGCGGCTGGGTTGGTCGCTGCGGCGTATTGAGCAGGAGACCGGGGTCCGCCGAGAGACGGCAGGCGGCTATCTGAAGGCGGCCGGGCGGCTGGAAAAGAGAGCCCGGGCCAAAACCGGCCATGCAAGTGACCACCGACTCCAGCACAGAAATCCTGTCCTTTTCAAAACCGGCCACGGAGGTGACCACCGACCTCGGGTCGCCAACAGTGTCCGTTGATGAAAGTCAACGGACATCCGCGAACTGGTGCAGTATCGCGACCTGATCCAACAACGAACCCAATCTGAGGAATCCAAATCATGAACCTGATCGAACTCAAAGGCGCCCTGCGCCAACTGCGTCTGAGCGGCATGGCCGGAACATTGGAAACGCGCCTACTGCAAGCCCAGACCGAAGCCATGGCCCCCATCGACCTGATCTCCATCCTGGTGTCGGATGAACTATCCTGCCGAAGCGAGCAGCTGCTGGAGCGGCGACACAAGCAGGCGTGTTTCCGCGACACCAACAAGACTCTTGATACGTTCGACTTCCAGTTCAATCCTAAGATGAACCGTGCCCTTGTCTTCGATCTGGCGACCGCCGCCTTCGTAGGCCGGCGCGAGGACGGACTTTTTAGCGGTCCACCTGGGACTGGGAAAAGCCATCTTGCCCAAGCCATTGGACACGCCGTCATCCTGCAAGGCTACCGCGTGCTCTATCGCGAAGCACATGTGCTACTGGAAGAACTGGCCGACGCGATCTTGGACGGCAACCGCAAAGAGCACATGGAAATGCTGTCCACCGTGCCGCTCTTGATTATCGATGACCTCGGAATGCGAAAACTGCCACTGACCGCCGCCGAAGAACTGCTGGAAATCATCATGCGCCGCTACGAGCGCACGAGCACGATTCTCACCTCGAATCCACCAGTGGAGGACTGGGGTAAGCTGCTCGGCGACAGCGCCGCCGTCACCGCCATGCTCGACCGCCTGCTGCATCACGGACACGTTCTCAAGTGCGGTCCGCGCAGCTGGCGAACAAAAACCGGGAACTGCGGAGGAACCCAATGACAAAACCAAGACCAATGAGGAGGCCGGGCAAAAGCAGCCCGGCAACGTCGCGTTTCGTAATCCAAGGGCCTCCACAACGAAGCTCCACCAAGAGAATGGCGATAGAAACAGAAAACCCTTCGCAGAGTCAGCCATCACAGCTCACCTGCAAAGGGTCTCAATCGCCGATTCCCTCGGAGCCAGCCCCGCGTCTTCGGCCCTGGATGCTTCCGCCAGGCGCGACCCCGGCGGGAACAGCATTAACTTAACACGTCACCGCCAAATCGAATCCGGCCTTGCCAAACTAACTTCGGCGAGGTAAAACAAAACTTGTCTTAGGCCACTCTCCATGGCCGGTTTTGAGACGTCCACGCATGGCCGGTTTTGAAGTGACCACCGAGGATTCAACCACAAACGCTTCCTGGCGGCGTTTCTGAGTCTTGGGTGATACCTACCCTCACTTTTGACCCATCAGCCCCTTAAACCAGCTCACAAACATCAGGAATGTTCAAGCGACAGCGACCATTAGACGCAACGAACCGGGTGAATCGTTTCGCCTAGGCCGCAAGTGGCCATCTGGCGAAAGCGACTTCGGCCTGAGCCATGAGAACGGCCAGCAGCACATCGGAATGCTCTTTCTTGACACCTTTTTTGATCAGAGCACGCTTCACGGCGGCGCGAACTCCTGCCTTCACGTCCTCGCGATGTGGCGCAGTCCAATCGACTTTAAGGTTTCGCTTCACTGATTGGACAACCTCGTGCACTAGGTCACGAAGGTATTCATTGCCATAGGTGCCCTCGTAGGAAGCCGCGACGGCGTCATAGAACGCGAGCTCTTCCTCGGAAAGGCCAAGGGCCTCGGCCCTATGAGAGTCTTGCTCAATGTCCTTCTTAATTTCGAGCATCGCCTTGATTACGGCGGCAGCGTCGATGAGCCGATTGTGATACCTCTGGAGGGTTTGCTCCAGTAGCTTGCGAAAGCTCTTCGCCTTCGCAAGGTTCTTGCGCTCGTGGCTGGCGAGTTCGTCTGCCAGGAGCTTTTCCAACAGCTTCAGGCGAAGGTTCGGCAGTGGCTTGTCCTTGAAGGTCTGGAGGAAGTTGTCGTCGAGAATAGAGATGTCAGCTTTCGCGATTCCAGCGACCTTAAAGATATCGTAGACCCCATCGGATTCAACGTGCTCGTCTACTAGGTCGCGAACGGCTTTGTCGATATCGGTCTTGGGCTTGGTTCCGGGTTTTATCTTCTGAAGCTGATTTCGTACTTGCTGATAGAAGATGATCTCATCCGCGCACTTTCTGCATTCATCGTCGTGCTTCACGAGAATGAAAGCCTGGCTGAGCTTCGATTCGAGCGCAAGATAATCGTCGCGAACTTCGTCTGACTCGGTGAGATGACCGTAGACGAGGGAATATCGATCTTCGATCGCGATTCGGGAAAGCTTCCGCCAGTTACCGTAATCGATGTCTTTTGGGAGAAGTGCTCGAACAGCCGTGAGGATTTCAAGAAAAACTGGTTTTGCCTCCTCGGTAACGCTGGGAGCCGGTTTTCCCTTGCCTCCACCGATCGTGTATGTGTTCGTAGCGTCTCTCAGGTCGTCAGCGATGCCGATGTAGTCCACAACGAGCCCGTGTGGCTTGTCACGGAACACGCGGTTCACTCGGCTTATGGCCTGGATGATGTTGTGCCCTCGCATCGGCTTGTCGACGTAGAGCGTGTGAAGGCAAGGTATGTCAGTTCCGGTGAGCCACATGTCGCACACGATGACGAGGGCGAGCGGATCATCAGGATCGATCATGCGCTGCTTTATTGCGTCGCGCTGAGCTTTCGTTGTGATGTGCCCGTCTTTACTCCATTTCTCGGGATCTTTCCCTAGGTCCCCGGTCATGACGATCTTGACTTCGGGGCTCTCGGGGAACGCGGTGAGCGCGTCGTAAAGCCGCACACAATTCTCCCGCGTCATGCAGACAATCATCGCCTTTCCCGCGAGAGTGGCCGTTCGCTCTTTAAAGTGCCAGAGTAGGTCCGCGGCGAGCTGGTCCATGCGCTTCTTGGCGCCCGCAGCCGCCGCCAGTGCGGCCCATCGGCTCTTCTTGCGTTCTAGCTCGGTCGGCTCCTCGCCTTTTGCGACCTCGGCAAGCGCTGCGTCTATGTCAGCTTTGCTCAGATGGAGCTTAACTTGCCTAGGCTCGTAATAGATTGGAACTGTGGCACGGTCGTCCTGCGACTGCGCCATGTCATAGGTGTGGATGACAGCTCCGAATACCTCGACGGTATCGGCACCGGAGAAGCTCACCGGCGTCCCGGTGAAGCCGAGAAACTTGGCATTTGGGAGCGCTTCGCGAAGATAACGCGCGTATCCCTTCAGGAATCCATACTGGCTTCGATGGGCCTCGTCAGCTATTACGATGATGTTCTTGCGAGTGGAGAGAACCGGGTGCTCGGCCTCGACCGTCTGGAGCTTGCCGCCTGGCCCTGGCTCCTTCTTGAGCTGGAACTTCTGCGTTGTCGAGAAGATCAGCTCGCCTCCTTCACCCTGAAGCATTGAGCGAAGCTCTTTAATGGTCCCTGCCTGACGGGCATCGCCGACAAGAGCCTTTGCCGCAACAAACTGGTCATAGAGCTGGTCGTCGAGATCCGTCGCGTCCACCTGAACCACGATGGTCGGATTCTTGAGCTCCGGCATGTGGCGAAGGATGCCAACCAGGAAGGTCATAGCGAGCGACTTGCCGGAGCCTGTTGTGTGCCAGATGACACCAAGGCGCTTGTCCGCTCCTGCAAGGAATGCGACTTTCGCGCGGGCGACGCCCTCTAGGACGGCAAAGAACTGGTGATACTTCGCTCCCTTTTTCACGATAACGTCATTTGCCTGTTCAAACACGATGAAGTCACGAATATAGGCGAGGAATCGATCCTTACGGAAAAGGCCCTCGATGAGCGTTTTCATGGAGCCAGTCGTGTTCTGCTCAACTTTCGCCCCGTCGATGGATTTCCATGGGGCGAACCACTCCATCGAAGCGCTCCACATCCCATGAAGCGTGGTGACGCCGTCCGAAACGACAGTCACAGCGTTGAATTCGAAAGCTTGCGGAATGTCGTTCCGGTAGTGCGCGATTTGGTTCAGCGCGTGCTCAACGGTCGGAGCGGGATCGTATGGGTTTTTCAGCTCGAAAAGGGCCAGAGGAAACCCGTTCACATAAATCACCAGATCCGGGCGCCGGTTGTTCTGGCCGTGAATGGGGAGCTGGTTGACCACAACAAAATCATTTGCCTTGGGGTTGTCCCAGTCGATGGCGTGGATGTGCCGAAACTCTTTCGAACCGTCCGGCTTTTCGACCCGGACATCAAAACCGCGCGTGAGGAGCTGGTGAAAATCCAGGTTCCGGCGTATGAGGTCGACCCCCTGAGGCCGACTGAACCGCGCAACGGCCTCCTTGAGGCTGGCGTCGGGCAGTTCCGGGTATCGGTGGCGGAGGGCGGCTTCAAGTGAATCCTTGAATACAACTTCCTTGTGCGTCCTATCGATATCGGTGCCGATGATGTGCTTGTAGCCGAGCTGTTCCAGGCGCTCGATGGTCGTGAGCTCGAAGTCAGTTTCGGTTCCACGATGCCCATTCATGAGAGCGCGGCCTCTACTTGCTGTTCGACCTCTTTCAGGCGAAGCTCGCCGGAAATGAGACGCGGAAGCAAAACGTCGCGAAGCTTTCCGAGGATTTTGCTTTGGCGTTCGTTGAGTTCGATACGCTCATCAAAACTGGAAGCAAGCGCATCGAATTCATTTATTAGCGGGGGTGGCAGCGCAGGGAAGCTAATTCTGCGAAAATTGGGGCCGGTGATTGCTCCGAAAACAGTGCCTTCACCCTCAAAGGTGTCGAACTCCGACGCCAGTGCTTTCATCAAATAGAGCGCAAACGACTGTTTGTTTGTTTTGCTCCGAACCGCAGCAAGCCCGCGTCCGATACAGCATGTTTCTACGGCAACATTTACATCACCGACTGGGGCACGAACGCTGACGAGCACGTCTCTCGTTTGGGCGATACGACCTGGCAGAGTTGTGTAGATCCGTTTTTCTGGATATCGAAACCCGTAATCTGTCCGGCCCTGGAAAAACGGCATTCCTTGACCATGCTCATTGTAGCTTTTGCCGGGTGGCGACTGGCCCATAACTATATTGACCAAGTCGTCTAGTGGAGAGGGCTTCCAACCAGACGGAATCCCGTTCTCGAACTCGCTTGGGAACAGCGCGGCTATCTCATCGTTCATGCCGTATGGCTTTCTGCCCTCGACTTTCGCTGTAACAGGATCAAACTCGATGAACCATGCGCGGAAGAGCGCCGATGCAGTAGCTTCTAACACTCGATTCATTTTGTGGTTGAGGTGGATGCGGTCGTCAAGCGCACCGAAAACTTCTCGAATCGCACCTTGCTCGCTTACAGAGTTCGGCACGGGGAACTGAAGATGTCGGAGGAACTCAAGGTTAATGTTGTCCTGGACCGTTCCGGAATCCTCAGTGATGGCCTGGATGCGTCTCTTTAGGTTTCTAAACGCGTATTCAACGAAGTAAACATCAGCCTTAAGAGGATCTGGAATGAAGCCAATGACACTATCCGGAAAGCAGGCAGGATAGGTCAAGATTGCCGTTTCCGCAATGTTGGCGGCAATTGTTATGCACATCGTGCCTGCGGGCCATAGTCTGCTCTGAGATAGGCCCAGTTCATTGTAGGTTTGGCTGTGCGCTGTAATGCGGCCTTCGGATGCTTTTATATCGCCCGTCTGGATAAAGGGGTACGGTCCTCCGTAGAGGGCTGGCTCATGTCGCGGGCGGTGACGCGATCTACCTCTATCGACGGTCCCTAGATCGAACAGAGTCACAAGCCGCCAGCCTCCAGGTGCGGACTCAAAGAAGCGCATTAGTCACCTTTTCAAAGGCAAGCCGGATGTCCTTGTCACTTTTGTTTGTCGCCTTCAAGAGATCTCCAAGTTCCTCAACGAGACTAGGGCAGAGCTCCTCAAACGGAACATCTTCGTTAGTGTCTACCGCGCTTCCTGTATACCGACCGGGAGACATAGCGAATCGCTGCAGCTCAATTTCCTCTACCGTCGCGACGCGACAAAAGCCAGGAACCTCGTCGGGGTCAGCCTGCCGCTTAAACTGTCGGTAGACGCCGGCAATACGCTCAATTTCTTCGTCTGCGAACTGCTTTTGCTTCCGGCTGCCGGGGATGAGTGTCCCCATCTTTCGGCCATCGATGAACAGGACCTCGCCGGTACGATTCCGATAACCTCCTGAACCATTCCGGTTCTTCGAGATGAGCCACAGTGAGCAAGGAATCCCTGTATTGGCGAAGAGCTGCCCGGATAGCTGAACCACACAATCGACAACGTCGGCTGCAACGAGCGCCTTCCGGACTTCTAGCCGGGCAGTCTCTCCACTGGAGAGCTCGCCGGTCGCCATCACAAAGCCCGCGGTGCCCGTGTTCTTTAAATGGTAGAGGAAGTGAAGAATCCACATTGTGTTAGCGTTGCGCGGCGATAGGGAAAGCTTGTTGTCTCCAAGCGTGAGGCGCGGGTCTTTGTCGGGAACCTTATCAGATCCCCAACCTTCGCGCGACTTAGCGCCATCGTTGAACGGCGGATTGGCGATAATGAAGTCTGCCTTGACTCCTGACTGCTTGTCGTCCGTGTAGGAGTTCCCGGGGCGAATGTCGCCGTCGAGCCCGTGGATGAAGAGATTCATCCGACAGAGGCGATAGGTGAATTCCTTCGATTCCTGGCCGAAGAAACTGAGGCGGCGACTATGCTTCGTAAAAGTGTCCGACTGAACGAACATGCCGCCGGAACCGCAACAAGGGTCGAAGACGATGCCTTCAGTTGGTTCTAACATCGCGACCAGCGTTCTAACGATGCTGGAGGGCGTGAAGTACTCACCGCCCCGCTTTCCCTCAGAACTGGCGAACTCGCCAATAAAGTACTCGTAGACGCGCCCGATCAGGTCCTCGCCGCCGTGACCTTGTCGGAATACGTCGCGGGAGAAGATGTTGATGAGCCCTCTCAAGCCATCCGGCGTGAGGTTGGAACCGGCGTAGATGCGAGGAAGTAGGCCCCGAAGCTGGTCCGGGTACGTATCTTCAAGAAGCTGCAAGACATCGTCGAGATGGGTTTTGATGTCATCGCGTTGAGCGTTCGCTACGATGCTGTCCCATCTAGCGTTCTCGGGGATGATGAAAGCTCCGCCAGAGCGATATTCATCAGGGTCACTCAGAATGGTTTCAAGATTCTTGACGCCGACCTCGTACCCAGCGCGTCCTTCCTCAACGTATGCTGTAAGTTCAGCGCGGCGCTTTTCGTAGCGGAGCGAAAGGAACCGGAGGAAGATGATTGGCAAGACGTAGCGCTTGTAGTCCGCGGGCTCGATCGTGCCGCGCAGCGCAACAGCCGCCTCCCAAAGCTCCTTCATGAGCTCGCCGAATCCGCCGTTTCCGTTCCTGGGCTTCTCCGTTGCCTTCTTTGCTTTTGCCATTTTAATTACGGGGACCTTTACGCACTAGTTTCCACCTTGATTGTATTCACAACTTTAAACAAGGCCAGTAAAATATGCCGACGACGGGAACACGCAACGTTGGTCGGTGCGAAGGTTGCCGCCGACGTCGATCGATATAGCCATGGCTCTCTAGGAACGGCATCACACGGGCATGGAATTTGCCGCGGACAAGATCATCTCCAAGATCCCTTATCCAACTCCACCAGATCCAAATCCCGATCCACCGGCACAGCCACCGCCAGACCCCGAACCGCAGCCGGGAACAGACCCAGACCTTATCCCTGGAACCGATCCCTTTCCCGAGCCGATACCGATGTAGATCTGCTCCCCTGCGGCCAGAGACGGCTTCCCTGCCCTTGCAAACACAACTCCAAGCATCGGGGTCTTCGCCAGCACCGCTCATTTCTGGCAGGCGCAGGCGCTTCCATTAAGCGTAGATCACTCCTGATAATGGCATATAGCAGGAGTGCACGACCTGCCGGTGCGGTTAACGATTTTCCACCTCCAGATGATTGAGTGCATGATTGTTCGCTTCTTGCGGCCGGCCTTCCACAGACGCCAGATGATCTGAAATGCGGTATAGGTCTTACCTGTGCCAGCCGCCATCACCAGCAGAATCCTGTCCTGCCCCTTAGCGATCGCCTCGATCGCCCTGTTCACGGCGATGCGCTGGTAGTAGCGAGGTTCCTTTCCGCCGCCGTCGTCAAAATAATCTTGGAGGACGATCTGCTCTTCATCAGGTACGAGTTTCCTCCAGGTCCGATACCGCGCACAGAGTGTCTCCGGACCAGGGAACTCATCGAGGGAGAGATCAAGCTCCGTGGTGCCACCCTGCCCCGTCCGATCAGAACGAACCCATCCCCGGCAGAGGAGAATACGAACGGTATATCGAGCGTTTCGGCGTATTCCAATCCTTGCCGCATGCCGCCGCCGACCGGATGATTGTTATCCTTGGCCTCAATTAGTGCGATGGGGATGTTCGGCTTGTAATAGATGTAATCGGCGAACCTGTCTTTGCCCCGGGATACCAGTTTGCCCGGAATAATGATGCGCCCCTTCGTGAAATGCACCTGCTCGCGAACCTGCGACAGCAGATCCCAGCCGGCTTGCTGTGCATGGCGGGGCCGATGAATTTCGTACAGATGTCGCGCTCTGTGAGGTTCTTCTTATTCATTTCACCGGACTTGTCCGCTTTCCCCTGGCAGTTTCGACCTTGAGAGGTCAGAATGCCTTGTGCGAACGCTGATTCAACCGCACGACGGCGCTCACGGCAAGATATTTCGGGGGAGGAAGATTCATTGTAAGCCAAGTTGGAGCGTTTTCAGCCAACTGTTCTGCAAGTAGGACGACGGTCGACTGCCATGATGGCGAGCTGGGGCGGTCCGAAAAGCCGAGATAGCCTTTTGATACGGGACAACACACCTCCCGGTCACTCCGAAGAAAGCAGCCCCTGAGAGATCCACCGGTTGCTGTTCGCGCCGAACCACAGGAAACATTCCTTCGTTTGCCCAGTTGCAAGAACTTCTTGACACTCACCGTGCCAAACGTGGTACCCTGAATTTCTATTGCCGGAGTCGGTGTTGTTGGCGACTCCACGAACTTGCGGGAGCCAAAGTAGTGAGCGGCTCCAAATCTTGCCGAGACTAGAATTCGGCAGTCCCAAATCCAAGAAAACTAAAAGCAAGAAGACGCGCATGAGTGCGCGCCGGGGTTGCGTGGTTATTCGCGAGCAGTCTTTGCTGCGCGCGGTGCCAGCGGCTCAAGCATTACTGAGGAGCGCAGTATCACTGCGCTCCCCGGGATCAATCTTTAGAGGAGCTCTATGGCAACGAACGCATCTTCTGCGGGTGGCACTGTGCCAATCCCCGCAACATCGATCGATTCAATAAGGAAACCGCAGACCGCCATCCCGACTGGAAATTTTCCGGCTGAGATGCGCGTCCCGTCGGCGGCTCTGGGCATGGCACGTCGTGTTTTCCTGCCACCACGGTACATGTTGCTTGAGCCGCCCCTGCCACTTTCAGCCATCATTGATGACCCGGTCTTCGCTGTCGGCGCGGCCGCGACGATTCTTGGTGTCAGCGTTGCGGCGATGAAGAAGTGGCGTCAGCGTAACCAGGGGCCAGACTATTACCAATACGGCGAGAAAGGTCCTGTGCGCTACGCCCTCAACACTCTTCTCACATTCAAGGCTGCCTACCTCGTCATCACGGGAGGCAAGCAGTAAATGATCCACCGCTGCGCGAACCAATCAGCAGGATTCCGTGTCAGCCGCCTCGCCCGGTTCTTCCGGGCGGGTGCTTTATGCAGCCTGAGAGCGGCTAGCTCTCAAATCCACGCTGCATATTCCACCCATTGACAATGCAACCTGAATCCTGTCCGACAGTGCCAACCAACCTTCCGGTGCTGGAATACTTCGTCGATGCCGATGAAGCGGCTCTCTTCATCAAGCTTGATCGCAGAACGGTCCTTCAGTGGGCCCGCGACGCTCGCATACCCGCCCACCCGCTCGATCCTCGAGCCGCGCGCAAAGACTGGCGCTTCCTCCTCTCCGAACTCGACACCTGGCTGCGCGGTCAAGTAAACTCTGGCTGCCGTTCGTGCCCTGCTTCAGCGAGGATTCAATGAAGCAAACACGAACTCGTTATCAGCAAGGCTCTTTGAAAAAGATCAAGCGCGACGGCGGTCGCGAGGTTTGGGTTTTCCGTTGGAGGGAAACCCAAACAGGCGGCATACGTCGCCCACGCAAGCTCGTCGTGGGCTCGGTAGAGGAATTCCCTACCGAGCGCCGCGCCCGACTTGCCGTTGACAGCCTGCGCTTGAACATCAACAGTGACGTCAATGAATACTCCCAGGCTCCGCGATCCGTAATGGAGCTTATTCGCCATTATGAATCCACGGAACTGGCGGACGAAAGCGACACCGTCGCGTACAGCACCAAGGAAGTTTACAAAGCGAACCTGAAGAACTGGATCGAACCGAAGTGGGGAGGTCTGTTGTTGAGCGAGCTCGAGGAACTGCCAGGTGTGTACGTTGAGAACTGGCTTAAGAATGTGGATCTTGCCACCGGCACGAAGGCCAAGGTGCGCAACATTCTCAGCGCCCTTTGCTCACATGCGATGCGCTACGGCTGGATGAAGAACCACCCCATCAAGGGGAAAGTTCGCCAGAGCGCAAAAACCACGCGTGTACAGTTTGCGTTGGAAGTTGAAGAGCTTCATGCTTTGTATGAGGCCCTCGAATTCCAGTACCGCGTTATGCTTCTGCTCGACTTGGCAAATGGGATGCGGCGAGGAGAACTGCTCGCACTTCAATGGATGTATTTTGACTTCCATAAGAAGACATTGTCGATCCACAAAGCAATCTGGCACCAGCACATCGGGCCAGTGAAGACCCAGGAGAGCGAGCGCATTATGCCACTAGACGATGAGATGATCGCCGATCTTCAGGCATGGCGTAAGCAGACGACATACGCAAAGGATACTGACTGGGTCTTCGCGTCATCACGCATGAAGGGAAAGCAGCCGCTTTGGCCCGAGGGCGTGATGAAAAACCACCTCCGGCCGGCAGCCGAACGCGCGGGAATCACCAAGCACATCACCTGGCATTCTTTCCGACACACGTTTTCCACGTTGTTGGTGGGGAACGGCGAGGACGTTAAGACTGCGCAGTCCCTGCTGAGGCACGCCAATCCAAATATCACTCTCGGCATCTACACACATGCTATCGACCAGAAGAAGCGGTCGGCGCAATCCAAGGTTGTTCAAATGATGGTGCCGAAGGGAAAGCTGGATGGGGACACTGCGTAGTGCAATACGTTCCAGAAGCGGGTACGGGAAAAGTTATTGTGCCCTTCTTGTGTACTTTGTGACGTCGTCACATTTAGCCGTAACTGTAAGAAAAGAAATGGTAGGCACGAGGAGACTCGAACTCCTGACCTCTACCGTGTCAAGGTAGCGCTCTAACCAACTGAGCTACGCGCCTACGTCACTGATTGCATTTAGCTTAACAGCGATTTGGTTCCGGTGCAACATCGCCACCAACACCCGCATTTGCACCCGCCACATCCCTACATCCCTATTGCTGTCAAGAACTTCTGCTGTGCTTCCTTCTGCTTGGCATTGACCGAATGAGTGTAGAAATCAGCGGTTGTGCTCATCTTTTTATGCCGCAGAATGGACTGCGTTACTGACAAGTGTACATCATTGGCGGACAGGTAGGTGGCAAGTGAGTGCCTCATGTTATGCCAGCCAAACCTGCCAGTGTACCCCTTCGGAATCACTCCAGCTTTGACCGCCGCAGGGCGCAAGTACGACCGGCTGCATATCGACGCTGAACGAGGGATCTTGCCCTTCTCCTTGGTACTTGGGAAGAGCCAATCCGAGGGCTCCCTGTATAGGGTCAGACCTTGCCAACGTTTGAGCGCCTCTGCCAAGGCGGGAGACATGATCACCTGCGGCATGCTGTTCCCGTACTTTCCCGCTGTGAGCTTGCCCTTCGACCATGCCCGTTGGATGTTGATCTGGCCATTCCTCCAGTCCACATCCTGCCATTGCAGACCGAATGCTTCTTCAGGACGCAATCCGGTTGCTGCATGGAGCAGAGCGATCATCCACTCGCACTGAGTTGTAGGGGTGTCGAGTTCATTGAGGATGATCACCATCCGCTCCGGCTCCACCACCACGGCTTCATACGGGCTAGACTCCGGGCAACGGCTGAGTGCAACAGGGTTGTCCTTCTTATTCCCTGGCAACAGCCCGTGCCTGTACGCATGATTGAATACTTGGCTCATGGCTGAACGAATCTTGGCTATGGTCTGCCATGCCAATTTCTCACTGAGCTTTTCAAACCATGCCTCGATTGCAAGAGGCTTGACCTCAAGGGCGAGCACGCCACCCCATCGCGGGATGACGTGCTTGTTTAAGTTGTGCTTGTCACGTGTCACGGTTTCGAGTGCTTTCCTGCCGATCCTGCCTTCGCTCTTGTCTAGTGTAGTGTCCCATAAATAACTATGCTAAGTAATGGTTCTGGGGTAAGCTACGGTGCATGCCAACCGGTCGCCCCATAACCGCCATTGTCTTGAGCGCTGACGAACAAACCCAACTGCGA
>Ga0181528_10000633_pt1 | contig 24006 bp, 17 predicted proteins | sample PEATcosm2014_Bin_47_FD_119742 | JGI IMG/M metagenome (GOLD analysis project Ga0181528, IMG submission 119742) | Peatland microbial communities from MTU Mesocosm Facility, Houghton, MI, USA - PEATcosm2014_Bin10_10_metaG | ecosystem: Environmental > Terrestrial > Soil > Wetlands > Peat | place...
AAGTGCGAGCTGCATGACACTGAAGTAATCCAATTCGGACTGAAGTCGAGGGAAAGTTGTCCGCAATTCTTTTAAAGACCAAAACCGGCTCTCCCCGGAGGCCGGCTCGCATCAACCAACTGAAAGGCGAAACGCTCCAAGCTCATATTTTATACAAGCCGAAAGCCTGCAGGCCCGGCGGCTTCCAGCCGCGGCCCCGTCCCGCCGGCTCACAATTCGGAAGGGGAAATGCAGGAAATCTGCATGAAACAAAAAAACAAAACACCCATGACACTCATACAAACATTCAAGGGGCTCCGGCCCGCCGCACAACAGATCATCGCCGACTACGCCCGCCGCCGCGGCATCCCGTCGGAAGGGTTCAACGAATTTCTCCACCCCGCCCTGCGGCTGGAACTTGGCCACACGCCCGAAACTGAACAATTCATCGGGCGGCTGACCACGGCCATTAAAAACAAAGAAAAGATTTTAATCTACGGCGACTACGACGCGGATGGCATCACCGCCACCGCAATTCTGTTGAGATGCCTGCGCGAAACCGCAGGCATCGCGCCAGCGTGGTCGTTGCCCAATCGCCAACACGATCATTACGGATTGGATTTGGAGAAGGCAAAAAGCTTGTTCAATCAACACAAACCATCGCTCGTGGTATGTCTCGATTGCGGCACCAATTCTCACGAAGCCATTGCCTGGCTGAAACAGCACGGCGTGGACGTGCTCGTGGCGGATCATCATCCGCTTGAAGGCAGCCGGCCCGCGGCCATCGCCGTCGTAAATCCAAAAATCAACGGCGCGGACGTAGATGATTGCTGCGCCGCCGGTCTGGCGCTGCTGCTCTGCGACCAACTGGTTAAAGCATGGAATGCCGAAGCAAATTGGGATCGCGACACCGCCGTCATCTTGGCGGGAATCGGCACCGTGGCTGACGCGGTCAGCCTGTCGCCCATCAATCGCTCCATTATCAAGAACGCGATCCGCCTGATGAACGACCCGCGCAAAGTCGCCGGCATACCGGGTCTTGCGGCCCTTCTGGCAAACACCGACGCGGTCAATCAGCGGCAGCTGCAGTTCGACCTTATCCCGAAACTCAACGCTGTGGGACGACTGGGGGACGCCCAACCCGCCGTCACCCTGCTGACGACCTTCGATCCGGTCACCGCCCAGGCCATCGCGAACCATTGCACTGAGCGCAACGAGCGGCGCAAAGGGCTTCAGCGCCAAATGGTGCATCAGGCAAAGGCATTGGCCGACGTCGTCGTGAGCGATCATCCCGAAACTCCTGTTTTAGTTTTAGCGGAATCAAACTGGCATCACGGCGTCGCCGGGCCGGCGGCGAACCAGATCGCCGAAATATTTCAACGCAGCGCGATCCTGCTGGCACCGCACGCGGAAGGTCAGTGGAAAGGCTCCGGGCGCAGCAACAACGGCGACCATCTTGGCCGCTGGGTGCGCGATGTAAAAAATCTCGGCCTGGCGGAACGCGGCGGCGGCCATGCGGCGGCCGTGGGGCTCGTCATTACGTCAGCGCAGCTTGCGCCATTGCAAACCGCGGGATTGATTCTGCCGATGCCGCAGACGGATCATGATCCTGAAACCGAAATCATCGGCGACATCGGTCAATTGAAACCGGAAGACTGGGTGGCCGTTTCCGAACTGCTCGCCCCGTTCGGCCGGAAAAATCCAGCCCCCATCATCAGCGCAACAGGCGCAGTCTGTCAGGGCGAACCCACCTCTTTGACCAGCAAGGAAAATCAGAACATCTGGGCGATCAAAGCGAAGTTCAAAACCAGCGCTGGTAAAATTACTGCCATATGGCGCGACTGCGAGGCGGCCCGGAAACAATGGCGGGCCGGGCCGCGCTGTGAACTGGAGCTGGAACTTTCGACGCAGGCGAAGGGAAATCAAACATACTTAAAATGGTCGGTTCATTCATGCAGGGCAGAAACCTGTCCGGCACTCCACCTTCATGCATAGGACTGGTTGAGTCAAGTGCGGCCAGACCGAGACAATCACCCTTGTTTGCAAGGCTCACATCAGGGTTGAGCGGGTTTGCACCGTGGACTGCGGGGGACAGTGAAAGACCGCTTGCGACTAATTTTTGTGAGTCTATTTGTGAGTCTGTTGGCGTGAGTGCATTCACCGACGCGAGACCGCGAATGGTCGCACCGATTGGAAGTTGTCCGGCATCGGTGTAAGTTTTGGTCGTGAGCCGACGATCACTGTGGCGCATCAATTTCCATCACGACCCGACGCGGAATGGCCGCCAGAATCGGCATGGTTGAAAATGTCTTTCGCAAGGAGTGAAAATCGGCAAATTCGCCCTTCGCATCCGCATACAGAATGCCCGCTGCTTTCAAATCTTTCCGAAACAATTCAATGCGTGGAATGATGTCAGAAAACCAAAATCGCCCGGCAGTGTCTCCGGCTGGCGGTGTTGACGAAGCGCAGCCACAACCTCAACGGATAATGGCAATCCAGCCTGTTTGTGATTTTTGGATATGGACGCCCGGACGTTGACGAACGGTTCAGCGACGTCCAAGTGAAAGTCACCCCAGACCAACTGTTCCAGTTCACCCCGCCGTATGCCCGTAAATGCCGCCGTCAAGGAATTTAACGGACTGGTCGTGTCCAAGGCGACACCACCAGGATATAATTACGCGCGGGTGCCTGCCGTTGGTTGTGCCCACCACCACCAGGACGTTTACGGTTCATTGCACGAGTTGAACACGATAGAAGCGCTGAATGTCCGACCCGATGGGATCGGTAAAATTAGTGGTTCCAGTAACAGGTGTGCCTATGTTGCTCCAAAACGGGGACGCCAAATTGGTTTTGTATTGCACTTGGTAAGACAAAGATGGAGCGGTGGTGAGATTGTTCCAATTTAACGCGAACCCGCCACCGGTGACACCACTAGTAGACAGATTGATGGCCGGATTCGCAGATAAGATAACGGTCACGGTAGCGACCGTGCTCGTAATACTACCATACGTATTGCTGATGATTACGGAATAGCTACCCGCGTTATTGCTGCTCGCATTCTCCAACTCATATGTGTAAAGAGTGGACGGGCTGACTGGCATCCCCACTACCTCTCTTACGCGGTTGTTTGAGGCATCCGCTATGAACAGGTCGCCGAAGGCGTCCAACGCCACCCCATTAGGTCCGTTCAAACGGGCATTAATGGCTGCGCCGCCATCCCCGGAAAAGCCAGCCGTCCCGATTCCCGTCACCGTAGTGATGACACCATTGGCAGTAACCTCGCGCACGCGGTTGTTGGAGGCATCCACTATGAACAGGTCATCGAAGGTGTCCACCGCCACCCCGGCAGGTGCGTTCAAACGGGCATTAGTGGCTGCGCCGCCGTCGCCGGAATAGCCGGCCGTCCCATTGCCCGCGACCGTCGTGATGACACCATTGGTGTTCATTTCACGAATGCGGTTGTTGTAATAATCCACTATGAACAGGTTGCCTAAGGCGTCCACCGCCACCCCGGTAGGCGCGTTCAAACGGGCATTAGTGGCTGCGCCGCCGTCGCCGGAATAGCCGGCCGTCCCATTGCCCGCAACCGTTGTGATGACACCATTGGTGGTCACCTCGCGCACGCGGTTATTGGAGGCATCCGCTATGAACAGGTTGCCGAAGGCGTCCAACGCCATCCCAGTAGGTGTGTGCAGACGGGCATTAGTGGCTGTGCCGCCGTCGCCGGAATAGCCGGCCGTCCCATTGCCCGCGACCGTTGTGATGACACCATTGGTGGTCACCTCGCGGACGCGGTTGTTGGAGGCATCCGCTATAAACAGGTCGCCGAAGGCATCCATCGCCGCCCCGGCAGGTGCGTGCAAACGAGCATTAGTGGCGGCGCCACCATCGCCGGAAAAGCCGGACATCCCATTGCCCGCGACCGTCATGATGACGCCATTGGTGTTTACCTCGCGCACGCGGTTGTAATATGAGTCGGCTATGAACAGGTCGCCGAAGGCGTCCAACGTCACTGCGTTAGGGAAGTAGAAACTGGCGTTCGTGGCTGCGCCGCCGTCGCCGGAATAGCCAGATGTCCCGTTGCCTGCGACCGTCGTGATGAGGCCGCTTACCGGCAAGTTGGTGCCATTCAATTGCCACTGATAAGAGAATGCTCCTGGACTGGAGAGTGAGACGTTTAGCAGAACCCTCCCACCCGCAGTCACGATTTGACTGACCGGTGGCCCAGAGATAAACACAACATTTAATGTCGCGCTTGCAGTTACATTCCCAAAAGCGTTAGTGACTGTCACGGCATACAGTCCGGCGGAGTTCGTCGAAACATCATTCAAGGCATAAGTCGCATTGGTTTCACCGATGAGATTGGTTGCGTTCAATGACCACTCGTAATTTAATGGTCCCGGGCCTTGGGCCATGACGTTCAATAGCGCTGAGCAACCCTCCAGCAGCGTCACATTGGCTGGCGGCGAAACGATGTAAGGCGGCATATTCAACACCGCTACGGCGCTAGTGATACTGCCGCCTGAATTGCCAACGACGACCGTGTATCCACCGAGGTTATTGGTGCTAATGTTGTTTAAATTCAATATTGGCAAATCTCCCACTCTACGCACGAGATTATTAAAATAATCTGCGATGAAGAGATTACCTGCGCTATCCAAGGCCAAGCCGCTGGGTCCGTTCACGACCGCGTTGGTGGCCGCGCCGCCATCTCCAGAATACGAAGCGTAAGACCCATTTCCCGCCACCGTCGTGATGATGCCGTTGGTGTCCACCTTGCGGACCCGATAATTCAAATTGTCGCTGATGAACAGGTTGCCCCCTCGGTCCGCTGCCAGGCCAGACGGAGCATTTAGTTCTGCGTTGGTCGCCGCACCGCCGTCGCCGGAATAACCTGCTGTCCCGTTGCCAGCCACAGTCGTGATAATACCATTTGTCCCAACCTTGCGGATGCGTTGACCGTTGCCATCCGCAATAAACAGATTACCAGCGCCATCCCAAGCCACTCTCCCGGGACTCGAAAGCTGCGCGTTGGTTGCTGCACCACCGTCGCCGGAATAACCTGCCGTTCCTATGCCCGCTACAGTTGTAATGATGCCATTAGTGTCGACTCGACGAACGCGGTTGTTGGCGGCATCCCCTATGAATAGATTGCCGAAGGAATCCACCGCCACGTCTGAAGGATAATTTAACTCCGCGTTGGTTGCTGCGCCGCCATCGCCGGAAAACCCCTGCGTTCCGTTACCTGCGACTGTTGTGATAATGCCGTTCGTCCCAACCTCGCGGATGCGGTAGTTGTAAAAGTCAGCGATGAATAAGTTGCCACAGCTATCCACTGCCACGCCGGTAGCATGCCAAAAGCTGGCATTAGTGGCGGCACCTCCGTCGCCAGAGTAACCGTTTGCCCCGTTACCGGCCACGGTTGTGATGATGCCGTTAGTGTCCACCTTGCGGATCCGGCTATTGTATAGGTCAGCGATAAAGACCTCGCCTGCACCGTCCAAAGCCACCGCAATTGGATTGTTTAATTGTGCGTTGGTTGCTGCCCCACCGTCCCCCGAATACCCTCCCACTTGGTCAAACGGGCCATCGCCCGCTACCGAAGTAATAATGATTGGCAAATCTGCGCCGTCGAACTGCCATGTGTATATAAAAGGACTTGGACCGGACGCAGTCACGCCAAAGTTTGCGGTCCCGCCGTTCGTCACGGTTTGGCTTTGAGGCTGTACGGCGATTGACAAATTTGTTCCACCGCTCTGTCCAAGAGATGCAGCGACCCAAGACAGCCACAAGAAGTATGGAAACATGGCTTTCATAATATTGATCACATTTGATCCCGAGTGAACAAGGAAACATGTTTCCCAACTTATATCAAACGTCTTGGTGCCTAGCAAGCGTGGCCCCGACCCAGGCAGCCGTGCTGCCCATGCCGTCCGTCAGACCACCCTGGCCACCTCCAATAGCAACTTCACGACAAGCGTCCTAAACTCCACGCACCAAAACTAGGGTGCGGTCGACTCGTGTTTCCTTTATTAGAACGGATTTTCCAATCTTTCAAAAAGTTCATCGCACAAATCAGCTTCAGTAACCAACCCGACATCAATGTTGTCGGCTTCTGGCGACATTGCTTCATGCCAGCGTGATTGGGCCATTTCATCCGCACCGGGCTTGAGAGAAACCACCAGAACTCCATCTGGGGTAAAATGAAAAACAGTTGGCGGCGACCGGCGGCTTCCAGCCGCAACCCCGCCGCGCCAACTTTCAAAACGGGAAGGCATAAAGCATAAAACCCAAAGCAACGGCGGCTCTTAAGCCCGCCGCCAAGAGCGCAAACAATTACCGCATGAAAACCAATTCAAAGATCGTCTTCGAGAGACGACATATCGTCGAACAGGATTTCCAAATCCTGCTGGACGTTTTTAATCCGCAAACGATGACCCAATCCGGTCTTATATTTCTTTGCGGGATCCTCGATGTGAGAATCGGCGGCTATACTGGCTGCCAGGAAAACCCCATCGTGGTCATGGAAATGAGATCATTCATGCGCGCCCTGGGCCGGCACTGGGGGCCTGGCTTCGCGGCTTATTTCTGCGACCTCGCCTCGGCCTTCTTTTTCATTTATGCCTGCGCCCAGCTGGACCATCTCGTGGTCATTGACCGGGCGGCGAGCGCGGACTACGTCGTCCTGCCGCGGCAGGATGAAGTGGAAAACTTCTTCCGCGAAGCGGCGCTGGGCATTTATACGCTGGGGCAGCAAGCCGGCCTGTCCACCAGCGACATCCACCAGCGACAGCGGCAACTGGCCGGTCTGCTTGCTTCCAGTTTCAGGCAATACTGCAAGGCGTGATCACGCGCCGGCGCGCACGCGAGAAAACGGTTTAGTCCGGCCGTTTCCAACGGCCCGCCCCGACTTGGGAGTAAAGGAGTTAAAACGAATTTCCGCAGTCAGACGTGAAGAACATCAGGCTGCAATGATACCAACGAAATGAAAATCAAACGGTGAGCTAAAATCCACCTGATAATCGGGCGGAAGTCTGGCGCGAGCCGGGCTTCCGCTTTTTGCTGGGAGCAACGAATGCCACCCGCAGCGCGAAGTCATCGCTTCGCTACAACCAAATAAAAAAAAACAACATGAAAACCAACTCAATTAAAATGACCGACCTGGCACAGGCCCAGGTTTCCCTCAACAAACTTCTGCCGCATCTGCCATGGCCGAGGCTGACCGAAAAAATGAACTATTGCGGCATCCTGCCCGACGTCGGCGGGGATGTCACCGGCCTGCCCATCTTCGAACAGCCCGAGGCCCTGATGGCGAACATCGCCCCTTATGTGTATGGCAAATTGCCGGAGCACTGGAAGCAGGCTCATCACCTCCACAAACAAAGGCGCCGGCGCAACGCGGAGATCCTGCGTCTGCACCCGGCCTGCCAAAATTCCGGCGATGACATTCCCGGCGAGCTCGATGAAACCACCGATGGCGTCGTCGCGGGCATGCTCCTGCTGTCGCTTCGCCCGTTGCCTGGCAAGTTGCGAACTGCACTGCTAAACCATTGCACCAAGCACTGGTGGGGCATGTATTTTGCCGCGCTTGGCACTGTTTATGAAAATGAAGCCGCTGATTTGCTCGAAGGCGTCGCGAATGATCCGCGCCTCGCCGCCGGACTGTATCGCGAAAATTCTGATCTCGCCGCACCGCTCGTCAGCCGGGCACTGCTCCAAAACGATATTTGGTCGGCCACCATTTCGCTGAACCAACCCAACGCGTCCGAGTGGCTGGACCGCGTGGCCACAATCGGGCTGGCAAATTCCCACGCCGCCGTAACGTCGCTTGTGCTCCAACCCTCCGCCCCGGATGGATTCAAATCCACCTGGATTGATCGTCTGCGCAATGTCGATCCGCGGCTGGCCTATCTGGCCGTCCGCTGGGCGCAACACACGTGGCCTGCGGAACAATGGCGAGGGCTGAGAGATGCTCTGTCATCCACCGCCTGTCAGGACCGCGGCCAGTATTGGTTTCACTGGATCCGGGACAATGCCCCGGAACGCACCGAGGAAGCATTGACCGAAACGGACGTCTCCGTGCTGTGGCAGGCGGAGCTGGCAGGGCACGCGAAAAATCCCGCCCGCGACCTGCGCCAGCGCCTGGCCTGGCGGCTCCAGGAAAATCCGGCTGACAACGAAGCCAAACTCGCCCTGCGCTGGTTCGGTCGGCGCGGAAAATTGACCTGATACCACGAAGCCAATTTCCACCACCAACCAATAATCACCACGATGAACGCCAAACCAACCTATAAAAAACTGACACTGACGCCCAAACAACAGGCGGCCATGCAAGCGGCCTTAAAACCCGTTTTGAAACAACTCGGATTGCAGCCGCCGCTGATGTCCTTTTCCGTCGCCGTCGCCAGGGGCGGCCGGCTGGCGATCGAATTTCAGCAGCGCCAGTCCGACTTCACCGCCAATGATGTGGAGCTGGCGATCTATCGGGGAAAATTTCCCCGCGGCATGACGGCCCTGGATCTGGCCGCCTTCCCCGCCGATTTCAGCAAGCGAAAAAATGAAACCGCCCTGCATCTGTCGTTGAGCAAAGGCGTGTTGCCACCCAAGACGACGCTGACCGATTTGCTCGAATGCCGCAGCCAGAACAAACGGCGGGCCATTTACGCATTGTTTGACGATCACAAAATAACGCCCATCTTTCCCACGTATCTGTCGGCGCGCACCCTGGCCGCGATCAAGTCGAGCGCTGGCGGGAGTCTTCTGCACAAAGCGGCGCTCCGGGGTGTTTATCCCCGCGGCACGACGGTGAGGGATCTTTTGTCGCCGCGAAATGAATTCGGCATGACCCCGTTGCACCGGGCGGCCCAGGCCGGCCATCTGCCGCCCTGCACCAAGGCCGACTTGCAGAGTGTGACCAATGAAGCGGGCCGCACTCCGTGGTCTTTCGCCGTCGATATATTAAATGGATCGCATGACCTGGAGTCGGCGGTCCGAAACCTCCTCGCCTGTCCCCAGCTGGCCGAACGCCTGCGGCTGGACCGGGAACCTCACCGCGAAATCTTGGATCTCCTGCTCGCGAGCCGGAAGCTGACGCCCGAACTGCGCAAACGGTTCGCCATCTACCCGCAAGTCTGCGCCGCGATGCTGTGATCAGACAACCAGCCAAGGACACCGCTCATGAATAAAAATTGGTTCATCACCCGCGCGCTAATCGCCGGGGGCAAAGTTGACGACGCGGTCAACCCTGTGGACCCCGCCGTCATCCTCACCGCCGAGATTTTCGGCCTCGCCGGCGCGGTGCAGTTGCGGGTGGAGGACGTCACGAAACCTGCCGACCTTTTCGCCAATCCGCAGACCCGCGCATTTTTCAAAGAGCTCCACGAAAACTGGCCGTGGGGCGGCTATTTTTTACGGGTTCACCTCATCAACTCGAAATCGCCGCAGGAACATATTATCGACATGGGGATGTTCGTGGCGCTCCTGCTCTGCCGCGTGGACAAGCTGACCTATATCGAGTCGGACAGCGGCGTCATGTTGCGTTTCGACGGCAACCAATTTAAACACCATTTGGATCACCTGCGCCAGCGGGCGGCGGAACTCGCCTCGCTGTCGGGCATTGCCGACAAACAGATCCGGCAGCGCGATGAATTGATCGTGCAGGCCGTCGCGAGCTTTTTCACGGCCGGCCAGTCGCTCAACCAGCCGCCGAAACCGCGGCCCTAAAAAACGATCGTGAAATTCATGGGACACGATGGGCCGAGCGGCCGCCGGCACGGAATTTTCGAAGGCAAACACAGGTGGCCGCCGGTCTCCGACCGGTTTAAGCCCCGCCTGACACACAAGGGAAACAAATTCGTATTTCGCAGTCAGGCGTTTAATAAACGCGGAGCTGCAATGATAGAAATAAAAATAAAACCGAAAGTGAGCTAATCGTCACCACGGGAAAATGCAACGGGATGCCAGCGCAAGCAGGCATCCCTTTTTCGCTGGGTGAAATCCGGGACACAAATGGTCTGGATTCAAACCAACAAACTCAACATGCACACCACTAAACCAACTCAAATTCGTTCACGAACCATCTCGCTCGAACTCTCGATTTCAAACGGCAACCCGCGGCACGACACGCGGCTGCGATTCGATTTTCTCACCAACAACAATCACACCGGCCAGGTATGGATGGCGCGCCTGCCAAAAATTAAGAACGCCGACGCCTTCCCCCGCCAGCTCGGCCTCAACCAATGGGCATTGTCGCTGGATGCCCTCAGCGACACCCAGCCCATGGAGGTCATCACTTACACTCCGCAGGATGCCCACCTGTGGCTTCATGGCATCGAACGCCGACGACCGCCGCACACCGAATTGCTCATCCTCGCCCATGAAAATCATTTCACCGTTTCCATCACCAACCACGAATAAATCTATGACCACAAAAACAACCACCACCACCGCCGAAACCACCGCCGAAACCACTCGCCAGCGTCTGGCGCTCCAACTCAGGGGCGCCACCGTCAGCGTTGACGATGCCCTCCAAGCCGCCGCCCGGCTCGAAGCCCGGCTCGAACCACCCAGTATTCTGGACCACGTCACGCCGGATGCCGACGCCGGACCCCTGCCCACCTTGCTCCGGAAATCGGGCCAGTCACTCTGCCATGCACCCACGGCGCTGTTTGAGCAATTGCCCAATCTCACACCCGTCGACCTGCCGATGGAATGGCTGATGCCCTTTCTCGCATGGGGCTCCCGGCGCCGACGCTGGCAGACATTTTTGAAATGCAAAAAAATATTAAAACGGGCCGGCGGCATTGATTCCGATGCCTGCGAGCTGCCATTGCACGACGGCATCACCGCCGGCTTGGTTTTGTTTATCGCCAGCCCCAAGCCCGGCTCCGCGCTCCGGCAGCAACTCCTCTCGCTCGCGCTCACGCACCCGGTGGGTTCCTATCTCGCAGCGGAAAGCAATCATCTGCCGGAGGAGCGGGCGGCGATCACCACGGCTTTGCAGCTTCATAGCCAGCTGTTGCATGGTTTAAGCCAACTGCCCCATTTCGGCGGCTACTGTCTCGCGAAGGCCAGATCGGATTACAGTCTCTGGGGCGGCCTCATCCTGGCCGGCCAGTCGGCGGACAGCGGCGTGATGCAATCCTGGCTGAAACACACGGCCGAGGCCGCGTGCTATCTGCCGGCGGCGGCGGTGGCGGCGCTGGTATTGCAGCCGACGGCACCGGAGCCTCAAAAGAATCTTTGGCAGGCAACCCTGCAACATCCGCTGGCCAGCCGCTGGGCTTTCGAATGTGTCTGGTGGTCAGGGCATACGTGGCCAACGGACCAGTGGGAAAAATTGAAAGCCGGCCTGCGTCCGTTTGCAACCGGCGGGGACCGCGGCGAAGGCTGGTTCAACTGGTCACGATTGGAGCCGGAATGGGCATATGCCGACTACTTGCAGCATCCCATCGACCCGATGTGGGCCATGGAATTTCTCCACCAGCGCTATGCCGCGCGACAGCCGGCGGACGATCGTCCGCTCCGCGGTCAAATGGTTGAACGACTCATTCAAAACCACGGCGACACCATGGCCACGGTGGTTTTACGCTTTCTGGACGCCTTGAAGACCGGCAGGGACATTCGATGAGCCGCGAACCGCTCTGGGATCTGGCCGGCCGAACGCTCTGCCTCGGTTATGAGGTGAGCAACACCATCGAAGGTCTTCTGCGCCTGCAGAACACGGCCGATCACCAGCGGCCGATCACTCTCTACATCGTCGGCACACCGTCGATAACCCCGCCATTGCCGACCGACATCCTGATGCTCTGCTCGCTCATCCGGTCCCTGCGGTCGCCGACCGTGACGATCGGGATGGGAGTATTAAATAGTGCACTTGCGCTGATCCTTGCGGCCGGCACCCATCGGCGCTATCTGCTCCGGCACAGCCTGATTTCGCTCGCCCCCCAAAAGTGGGACATGGCGGGCCTCGCCCGCGCGCCCATCGGTCTGGGCATCAGCCGCCATCAGCGGACGCCGCAGGAAGCGCTGGAGGCGCAGGCGCACGCACTGCTCGCCGAGTTGAAACTCGACGCCAGCCTCTTCCAATCCGAGCGGCTGTTGACGGCGGAAGAAGCCGTGCAAAATCAGCTTGCCGATGCGGTGGTCGCCCACACTCTGCCTCAAGTAATACCCATTCCGTCACTCCTTCATGAAACGAAACGCTGAACCAAAATATATCGAACTGCACGGGCTAAAAATCCCGCGCTCGTCCATCCAGACTCACCTGATTATTCTGGGCGCCAGCGGCAGCGGGAAAAGCAACGGCATACTTAAGCCGGCGCTTAGAAGCTGCCTGGCGCAGGGCGATGCCGCCGCGGTGTTCGACCCCAAGGGTGATTTGCTCGAGATCGTGCGCGAGGCCTTGTCGCGTTGCCGGCGATCCCGCGACTTAATCACCCTGGGCATCGGTGATCTGGACCACACCTTTAATCCGCTGGGCGACAAATCGCTCACGCCCCACCAAATGGTTCAGCAGCTGCTCGTGGCCTCGACCATCACGGGACAATCCTTGAGCCAGCGCACCGGCAGCGAAGATTTATTCTGGAGCAGCGCGCGCACCGAACTGCTCGTCACCATGGTTGAGTTGGCGATGCAAACGCTGGCTGGATCCGAAGAGTCCATGACCTTCCGCCATCTGCAAAAACTGCGGCCTAATTTGGCTCAAACATCCGGCGCGCTCCAGCGCTGGGCCAAAGAGGTGGGGGAAATTCTGAGCGAGAGCAGCGCCGCCAGCCTCATGGAGTTTTCAACTTACCCCGACAGCACGAGGGCGTGCGTGTTGAACTCGGCCACCAATGTGCTCGCCCCGTTTCAACGTCCGCCCTTGTCGCGGCTTGTCCTGCCAACGCCCCAGCGTCCGCCCCTGAACCTCCAGGACATCATCAACGAATCGAAGGTGCTGGTGATCTCTGCCAGCCATGCCGAACATGCGCAGGATCTCTGGCCGGGTTTTCTCCTGCTCAAACAAAATCTTTACCGCCTGATATTATCCCGGCCCCGGCTGAAAATTCGCCAGGACAATCACTTGTTGGTCGTGCTGGATGAATACACGCGCATGATGCTGGCGGCGGATTCGCAAGCCTCCGAACACGTCGTGATGGAAGCCGCCCGGTCTTCCAAAACCAGCTTCCTGCTCGCCGCCCAAAATTTATCCGGCTTGGAAATCATCGGCGGCCACACCGTCGTGGACAAGCTGGCCGCGCTCGCCAGCAATTTTTGTTTTTTGCAGAACACCTGCCCCGCCACGGCCCGGCTGGCCCAGCGGGTGCTGGGCACGAAAAAAACTTTTAAGCGCCACGAGTCGGTCACCCCGCGGCTACCGCCACCGTGGTTATTTCCGGATCCGGCCGGACCGGCCGAACCCACGGTCGCGAGCACCATGCTGGTTCCGGTGGAAGAACCGGTGGTCTCGCCATCGGAGCTGGCCCAGCTCAAAACGGGCGAAGCGCATCTCAAGCTGGCGGATGGTTCGATTCACAAAATTCAGTGCACGTTCGATTAAGCCGTTGGCCGCCGAAAAATTTCCCCCGATTCACCTCGGTGGTGTCGCGGGGATACACCGCCCCCTGTTCCATCCGTTTCACCTGCGGATTCAGGAAGGCATAACCAAAACAATTCAGGCGAACTACAAACACAAAATGAAACACCAACAACACAATCGCATGCCCGCCAAAGACCATGTGAATTTCACCAGCGACGATGGACTCGTCCAAGTCGTGACGAAAGTAGACGGAGCGAGGCGAAATCCACCACACAGCTATCCCATTGTCTGTCTAAGATTGCGACCCGCGAAGGGCAAGCGAATCCAGCTCATCAACGACGGCTCCGGTGGCCTGGATGTGCTGCTCCGCCACCCGGAGATCGCCAGTTTTCTTTCGACCTTAAACCAGGCCGATCCGAAATCGTGCTACCACATCCCGAACATACCGGCAAAACCGGCCCGTCGAAAAGATTACTGGGATCGCATCAACCAGAAGCGCTGGGACAAGCGCAATCGCAACGGCAATTAAGCAGCCGGCGGCGCTCCAAACCAGGACGGAAGGCAGGCCGGGCGGAAGCCAGGCCTGCCTCTTTAGTCGAATGTTCAGGGATGAATCCGGCTTTGATAGCGAGGTATTCCCGGCAAAAGGGGCCGATTATATCATAGGTCCCGAACCATAAACGGATAAATCTGCACCACACCCCCACATTTATTTTCAAAAAAGTGGCTTAAAGTGGCAAAACCGGGCTTGATGACCGGGGAACCTGCGATAATGGTTAGGTGCATAAGCGGGCACCTGAACAGATTGAAAGTGCGAAAAATGGCGTAAACAGCGCCATTCCGTCGGCTTTTCGCCAGGCGCCCCTGACCCTCGCCGCTTTCAACCAGCGGCACAAGCTCGAATTCTTCGGCTACAAGGATTTACAGAACCGCGATCTCTTCGGACCCGCCATGGCCTTCCGGGTCACCCGCACGCCCGGCTGGCTGGTTCCGGCCATAACCGATGGTCGCCCCAAATATCTGCCGGATCAAGTTCTGGCGACCCTGAACCGCATTCGCGGCGGCGAGAAGCCGGATGAATTCAAGCAATGCCTCGGCCGGGGCAAAAAGCCGGCTCTTAAAGATAAATCGCCAGCGCAATCCCGGCCGGTCACCAAGCCAGCACCACCGGCAAAATCAAATTTACAACCATTTTCAATGTCGCTCCCGACACTCACAATCAATAAAACCCGTCATCGCGGCCAGCGCTATTGGCGGATTATTGTGCCGGCAGAATGGGCGCCAGTTCTGAAATGCAAGACGGGCACCCGGTATTTGAGGAAATCCAAAGAGGAAGCCCAGGCGATTGTTGATAATGCACAGGCTCGACTGGAGGAATTCAAGAAAGGCAATGGCGCATTCACCGACGCCCAATTCGCCGCCTTCCGCCTTGCGCTGGGAATGGTCGGCGGCGATGAGCAGAAGGTGCTGGCCGCCGTCCAGCAATATGTCAAACGGGAGGAAGATAAACCTGAGGTCAAACCGCGTCTTACCAAGGTCGTCGAGCGACACTTCCTGACGCTGCGCAAGTTAAACGGCGACGTTCGGAAAAAGACATTGTCGACGAACCGATCAGAGCTGCGGATGTTTGTTTCCAAATTTGGAAGGTTAAGCATCGCCGACATATCGAACAACGATCTCCAAGTTTGGATCCGGAATCTCAAGCTGACGCCCAAGGGCAAGAAAAACATCAAGGGAACGGTTAAACTCGTCTTTGACCATGCAATCGATTTGAAGCTGCGAAACGACAACCCCACGGCCAGGTTAAAATTACCCAAGGTGAACAAGGCCGCACCAAGGCGTTTCAGCGCGGCAGAATGTGAGCACCTGCTCGTAACGGGGGTCAGAATTAAATCGCGATTCATGCCCTCACTGGTCGTCGGTCTGTTCAGCGGCTCGCGTCCGGCAGAGGTCACCCGGACGCCGTGCAAAGAAATCTCAATGGCGGAAGAGCGCATCAACATCCCCGGTATTGTCGGCAAAACTCACGAGTATCGCTGGGTAAAAATCGAACCCATCCTGGCAAAATGGCTGAAATTTCTCGGCATCAAGCCGAGAGGGACATTGATCCCGCGCCACGACACCGATACGTATGAACGGTGGCGCAAGCAACTCGCCAAGGCGGCAGGAATGGCGAAGGACTGGCCGTTCGACGGCATACGCCATACTAACGCCTCTTTCGATTACGCCATCTGTGGTAATTTCACGGCAGTCGCGAAAAACCTTGGGAACTCAGTCTATGTCTCCCGTAAAAATTACATCGCGCCGGCCCCGCTCACGGAGGCCAAACAATTTCTTAAACTGACGCCCGAATACATCCTCAATCTGGTCGCCCAGGCGCAGGCTGGGACAGTTCACGGCAGGTGAGGTCGGCGGTCAGCCCATCTCTGGCGACATTGCGCTGGCAATGATTGCAGCGAATCTGCGCCAAACCGCTGTGGACGTTCCGGTGCGACGATGACCGCTTTTGCAACCGTGCAAATCTGATTATACGCAATAAAAACGGGGCGCTTTCACGTTTTACAACAATCTCAAAGGTTTCATGTATTATTATGGTGGTCTAACCATGAATTTTTTATTTCTGTTTTCACAGACTTCCTGGTGCCCAAACAAAGTGGTCGTCATCCAGATTCCGAAAGCAGCATGCTCAAGAGTTGCCGCAAATGCTTATTCAAGCATTTTTGGGCATGAAGGATTTCGCGGCCGCACTGCTCTTGTCGCTGTTGTTGTTCGTGGCGTGCGCCAGCGACAACATCTCCACCGAAGATCATTGGCAGGCATTAGCGCACATCCTGCGCTTGGAATCTAAAGCTCACACAGGCTGAAGCCATCGCCAGAGTCATGTGCCGGGTTTTGCACCGGTTCATCATATTTGGCGGGGTGGGCGACACAATTCTGTGTCTAATCGTTATTGGATCACCGTTCGATCAAAGTAATCCGCCAGGGAATAAACCCGGTCGTTCAACGGCTTCATCCCATCCAGCAAAGCCGAATACGGCTCGTAGCGAAAGGTGACGATGCCCTTGTTGGAGTCGCGATTGGACGGGTCGGTGTTCGGTTCAGACGGGTCGTTGTCGCCATATTTGAACCAATGCCAGCCGACGCAGACTTTCGATTCGAGCAAGCCCAGCGTGAAGTTTTGGTAGAACAATCCGCGATCGTGCTGCGATTTCACAATCCAGCCGGCCCCGCTGTTGTTGGACATCCCGGAGTCCTCGCCTTTCACATACCATTCCGTGATGAGGATGGGCCGGCCTGATTCGCGCGACCACATCTTGAGTTTATCCTGAGATGGAGTCCAGGTGCGGTAATAGTTGACCGCCATGACGTCCACATAAGCGCCCGCAGCTTTGAAGACCTCGGGAAAGTTCAGTTCGCCGTCGTTGAAACGCGAGCCGAGAAAGAGATGATTCGGGTCATATTTTTTGATGGCGGACGAGACGATCCGGTAGTAACGATCCGTAACGAGAGCGAGAAAATCCTTCCGATCCTGTTCGGTGACGTCCTTGGAAGTCGCCTGCGGACCATGACGCGTCTGCAACCACGCCAGCGCAGCCCGGTGTCCCGGATCGTTGTCGGGCAATTGCAGATAGTTGAGGATCGCCTCGCGTTTGAAGGGCATTTCGTTGTCCGAGAAATGGCCCAGCAGCCAGGGATCATCCTTGGTTTTGGCCAGTTGACGGGCGTAGTTGTCGCAGAATTTTTCAAACTCCGGATCAAAAACGAAAATGCAGTCTTTCGGATAACCGATGTGTCCCGACTGCTGATAAGTTCCGCCGCGCTTCTGGCCGTAACTGCTCATGAAATCCCAGATGCGCGTATAGGCCAGCGGTTGCGGGGCCTGCCGCAACCGTTCGGTGTCAGACCAGGCACCGAGGCCGTTGAAGCCCAGCGAATGCAACAGACCGGAAGTGCCGGCGACCCAGTTGGAATCGCTGCCAAATTTTTCTTTGAACGCAATGTCCGCGTTCGTCCCGCCCATCGGCCTGACGGCCACGATCGCCTTGTGCAGAAACAGCCCGCCTTCGGGATCGACCAGCCACCAGCGGTCGCCAATTTTCTTCGGATAAAAAAATCCAGTGGCCTTATCCTTGCGGTCAAGCAGTCCGCCATATTGATCCAGATTTGCATCCGCCTGACTGGTTCCCATCGCTGGCAAGGCGGCCAAGGTGCGCGTGGGGTAATTCGTCCAGTCTTTGCCGGGGGCGACTTGAACTTGAACCGTGACCATTCCGGTTTCAGCTTGGGCAAGCTTCGCAGCGAACAGCAAACAGAGAGTAAATACTGATTTCCTGATAAGTGACTTCATAAGATTCAATCCGACAAACCAAAGCCATAAACGAACATCGGCGCATATGAATTGCCGGTGCCATCGATGGGGTTGTCGCTGCCCGGCCAGATGCGCGGAAGTTTGCCGGTGAATTTAAAATCGCCAAACAAAACGTCCGTCATCCCCAAACCTTCCGTGCCGGGCAACCACGCGGCGACGAAGGCGTCGCTGTCGGCGAGCACGGAGTTTAAAACCAGCGGGCGGCCGGAAAACAAAATCGTCACCAACGGCACGCCCGCTGCTTTGGCCTTGGCGATCAGCGCCGCGTCCGCCGCCGACAGATTCAAATTTTTGCTGTCACCTTTGTATTCGGCATAAGGCGGTTCGCCCACGACAGCTATGATGGCATCGGCTCCTTTCAAATCGACGGCGTCGGTCGAATAAGTGACCTGTGTGTCGGGCGAAACCGTCTGGCGAATGGCCGCCAGAATTGTGGTGCCGCCGGAAGTCACGTTGCCGCGCCGGCCCTGCCAGTCAATCGTCCAGCCACCGCATTGCATCCCCAAGTCGTCCGCCGCCTCGCCAACCACAACGAGATGCTTGATGCTTTTGGTGAGCGGCAGAACGTGATTATTATTTTTCAGCATTACCAACGATTCGCGCACGCATTCGCGCGCGACGGCGCGGTGTTCCGGCGATCCAACGGCAGCGGTGAGTTTTGGATCCGTGGTGTTGTTTTCAAACAGCCCCATCTGGAATTTGACGTGCAAAATGCGGCGCACGGCGTCGTCAATCCGCGCCTGCGAAACCTTGCCTTCCGCCAGCAGCGCCTTCAAATCGGTGATGAACTCGACATAATTGTTCGTTTTGCCCAAGCCGCGAGGAATCATGACCATGTCCAGCCCGGCGTTGATGGATTTTTCGACATCCTCTTTATAGTCGGGCGATATCTGGTCAATCGCCGCCCAGTCGGAAACGAGAAAACCTTGAAAACCAAGTTCGCCTTTGAGCACGTCGGTGAGCAGATATTTGTTGGCGTGCATTTTCAAGCCGTTCCAACTGCTGTAGGAAACCATGATGGAACCGACACCGGCTTTGATCACGGCACGATAGGGCGGCAGATAAAGTTTGCGGAGCGTGGCCTCGTCGCAAACCGTGTTGCCCTCGTCAACGCCATTGGCAGTGCCGCCGTCGCCGATGAAATGCTTCGCGCAGGCAAGCACGGAAGCCGGCTCGTTAGAAAGTTTTTCGCCCTGCAAACCAAGGGTCGCGGCGACGCCAAGTTCGGAAACGAGTTCGGTGTGGTCGCTGTAACCCTCATAAGTGCGGCCCCAGTGCGGGTCTTGCGGAGCGGCGATGCACGGCGCGAACGCCCAGCGGATGCCGGTGGCGGCGGTCTCCTCGGCGGTGACGCGCTCGGCGCGCTCGACGAGTTTCGGATCACGCGTTGCGCCCAGGCCGATGTGATGCGGAAAAATCACCGCGCCGTCAATGTTGTTGTGGCCATGCACGGCATCAATCCCGAAGAGCAGCGGGATTTTCAGCCGCGTCTGCCGCGCCTGGTTTTTGAATCCATTGACAAAATTAAGCCAGGACGGCGCGGAATTTCCATCCGCCGGATCAGAACTGCCGCCGCTTAAAACCGAGCCGAGAAAATATTTTTGCACGTCGGTCGTGCCCTTCAGCGCCTTGGAATCCACCTGCACCATCTGGCCGATTTTTTCATCGAGCGTCATTTGCGCGAGCAGCGCTTCGGCGCGCGAATCCGCGTCCATTTTTTCCGCCGCCAGGAGATTGGCCGCCAGGAGCCAGAACGGAAAACAGGCCGCCAAAACTTTTTTCCCGAACCAGGCCGGGGCATTTTCTCTTTTCACAATTTGCAATTCGCCAACAAAATGCCGCCGACCAAAAGAGGCCGGTGCAGGAGGCGTCTCTTGATAATAGACTATGGGTAAAATCTCCCCACCCCTCAAAACAATAGGGTTGAAGCCGTATTTCCGGACGGAATCCAGACGCGGCGCAATCAGGATTTGGGGTGGCGTGAAGTTGTCTGGCGCAGCTTGTTGACCGCCTGCACGCGGCTCTGCACATGGAGCTTTTTGTAAATTTCATGCAGATACCAGCAAACCGTGCTCAACGTGATCGCCAGCTTGTCGGCAATCTCCTTGTTGGCATAGCCGTTGGCCACCAGCTCGAGAATTTCCAGCTCGCGGGGTGCCAATGCTGCCGTGGCGGCCGGCGCCGGTTTGGGCTCGTGAAAGGCGGCAATCACTTTGCGGGCGATTTCGCTGGTCATCGGCGCGCCGCCGCGGTGGGCGTCCGCGATGGCCTCAAGAATTTCGCCGGCGGTGGCCTGTTTGAGCAAATAGCCGCTGGCTCCCGCCCGCAACGCCTTGAAGATATGGTCCGCGTCGTTATAAACCGTGAGTATGACCACGCTGATATCGGGCAGTTGGGACTTGAGGTGCGCGGTCACTTCCGCGCCGGAGGAATCCGGCAGGTTGAGATCCATCAGCACCACATCCGGCGGATCGCGCGGAATATGCTCAATCGCTTCTGCACCTGTGCCATACTCGGCAACGCAATTCAGACCGGGTTTGGTCTCAATCACCCGGCGCAGACTTTTGCGGAACCGGAGGTCATCTTCAACAATTGCAACTTTGATCATCTTCATGTTTCGGATTGAACTGGAATAATAAAGGTTACCGTTGTTCCGCTGCCGGCACTGCTTTTTATTTCGCAACGTCCGCCCAGGCGCAATAGGCGCTCCCGCATTCCGGTCAGACCATGGTGCGCGCCCTTGCCGGCTATGTTCTCCAAACCACAGCCATCATCCGTGATGTGGATCGCCAGGCTGCCTTCCACGGCTGACATGGTGATCTGCACCTGCTTGGCTCCGGAGTGGCGGATGATGTTGTTCAGCGCCTCCTTGTATGCGTGAAAAAATTCATGCCGCTCCTCCGCGTTCAGGTTGCCCACGGGCAACGGCCCGCTCACTTCCAAACGACAGCGAATGCCGGCGTGACCGAGAAGTTTCTGCGCAAACGGAAAGAAATAATCCACCAAAGATTGCGACGTGTCGTTGGCCGGGTTGATGGCCCAGACAATTTCGTCCAGCGAGGCTGCGAGTGCCCGCGCCCGACCGGTGATTTCTCGGAGCCGTTCGCGTCCAGCCTGCGGTAATTCACTGCTGTTGCCGGCGAGATCCCCCAGAAGACCAATTTCCGTCAAGCCAACACCAAGGTCGTCATGCAGGTCACGCGCAATCCGGTTGCGTTCCAGTTCCAGAGCACGCTGATGCTCCAGCCGCTCGATCACCAACCGGTGACGGCGGCGCACCACCAGCACCACCACACCGCACAGCGCGGCAAAGCTGCTCAATGTCACGGCGAACTGGAACCAAAGCGTCTCCCAGAAAAAAGGCTCAAAGGTGACGGGAAGCGTATCGCCGATTTTGTTCCAAATGCCATCGTTGTTGCAGGCAATGACCTTGAACCGGTAGTGACCTGGCGGCGGATGGCTGTAGCTGGCCGTGCGCAGCGTGCCGGCATCCACCCAGTCCTTGTCCAAACCCTCCAGCATATAACGGAACTGCACATTTTCCGGAGCAACAAAACTCAATGCCGTGAATCCGAATTGGACCTGCTGCAATCCCGGCGGCAGGCGAAGTTCGCCTTTGTCGCTGGAATTGACCGATCCCGTCGGCGCAGCGCCATTGGTGGTTGAGGCTATGCTGAAATCAGGATAATTGGCGAACGTTTGATTGTCGGCGGTGACGCGTTCGATGAACACGTTGGGTGGTTTATAGTTCAGACGGGCATAATCCAGCCGCACCTCCGCCAATCCTGAAAGCATGGAGAAAAAAAGCCGGTCGTCCAGGGAACGCAGCGCGTCCGGACAATAATCAAAACTTGCCTGCAATCCGGGCAGCCCCTCGTTACGCCCGAAAATGACCGGCCACACCCGGGTGGTCAAACCATTGACCAAGTCATCAAAATCCCGTTCGGGCACTTGGAAAATTCCCTGGTTGCCTGCAAACCACACATTACCCCGATGGTCAGTCAGAATTTGGGCAACATAATCGTTGGGCAATCCCTGCTCCGTCGTGAAACGAGTAATCTGCCCATTCCTAAGCCGACCGGCACCCGCGCCAGCATAACCAATCCACAAATCGCCGTTCGCCTCTCCGTGCAGACAGCGGATGGACAACGATGATGACCTGGCGGTTTCATCCACCAAAGTGTCACCGGTCACGCACACCAGCAGTCCGTCCGATGCCCCGGCCCAGATATTTCCAGCGGCGTCTTCCGCCAGCGCGCGGATGAACCGGTAACCCGGCGGCAATTTGAACGAATCCAATTTATGGCCACGCAACCGATATAATAAATCCGGCAAATCCGTGCCGATCCACAAATCGCCCTTGCTTGACACCAGCAACGAGCGCACGGCTTTTTCGCGGAAGCTGCCCTGGAATCCGAGATCTTGAAACTGACCATCCGTCCAGTGAAACAGCGCACCGCGCCGGGCTCCAATCCAGACGGAACCGTTCGTGTCGGCGGCGACGCACGTCACGTAAGGTTGTGTCGGACCGGCAGAGGGCGATTGAGCCACCCAATTTGTTCCATGGCCCCGAGCCAGCACGCCGTTTTCTCCCACCAACCAAAGTGAACCAGTCGCATCCTGGCAAACGGACTGCACCCCTTCAAACGGAAACCCATCCGACGGTTTGATCAGGGAGGTCAGGCGCCGATGGATCCGGTTCAAACCGCCGCGCGTTCCCACCCACAGGTTGCCTTCCCGATCCTCGGTCAGACTGAGAATGGCCGGATTTGAAACCTCAACGCGCGCAACAGCGTTGCTGTCGCAATGAAACAGGCCGGCGGAAACGGTGCCCACCCACACAGATCCCTCGCGGTCTTCAAACAGCACGGACGGTTCAAAGCTTGAATGACTGCCGGTTTCGTCTGGCATGATTTCCGCCAGCTTAAATGTCTCAACGCCTTCATCAAATTTCAGGATTTGCTGGCCGGCACAAACCCAAATGCCGCCGGAACGGGCGGCGGCAATCCGCAAAGCCGGCGAACCAAAATTTTCCAGAATATTGAACCGCCCGTTGCGGAATACCCCCACCTGGCTGCCCTTGGCAAACCACAGGGTTCCGTCCCGGCCGCTGGCCAGCCAGCAGATGCCGACGCCGCCCGGCAGGCCATTTTTACTCGTGAACGTGTCCACCTTGCCGTCGTGGGTGTAACGGATCACTTTGCCAGTGCTGTAAGAAACCCACAGATCGCCGCTGCCATCCATCGCCATCGAATGTTGCGTCTCATTCTTCGGCAAACCCTGGTCGGCTGTCACCATCCGCACCTGTGCTCCGTCAAAACAAAACAAAGTTCCGCCTTCTTCCTTCGCCAGCCAGACCCGGCCTTTCCGATCCAACATCATTGCCCGCATTGTGCCGGCGATAAGATCGGGAGAGTGAGCGATGCTGACCCGCTGGAACCGGACTCCGTCAAAACGAACGACTCCGCCTTGCGTGGCGACCCACAAATATCCATCCGCCGTCTGGGCCAAACCCACCACGCGATTGTCGGGCAGTCCGTCCTCCGCCAGCCAGGTCCGCGCAAAATAAGGATTTTGGCCTTCTGCCAGCATGGGTGAAACCAGGCTGAACAAAATTGCGCCGCATAAAATGAATAAAAAAACTTTCACGCGCGATGCCAAATCATAGCGCAACCCGCTTTCCCGTTTCAACCGCGCATCGGAAATTTCGACAATACTTTACTGCACACAAAGCCTGAAAAATTGTTGCGAGCCGCCGCTGACCAGGATCGTGAAGGTCAGCAAGCCGCCGCCGGCATTGGTTTGAATCGCCGTCCAACTCGGCGGTGCCAGTTGGGCCGTGGACTGAAGCACATAATTGAATCCCGTTTGCGAGCTGGTCTGCAGGGTGAGGCTTGTTCCGTTCCACGATGGTGGGAGGATGATTGGCGCGGTGGCTGGTGCAAGCGCCACGGATACAATCCCCTGGCTGTTGAGTTTCGACGTGTCCCAAAACAGATTGGTCGAGGACAACACCGGCAAATTTGTCGCGGCGAACATGCCAGAGATCGAACCGGAAAATAATTGAAATGAATCGCCCGCCTGCAACGCGCCGCCAAGGTTTGTCACTGTCAGCGTGCCGCCGAACGACACCGTC
>Ga0181528_10000635_pt1 | contig 23866 bp, 18 predicted proteins | sample PEATcosm2014_Bin_47_FD_119742 | JGI IMG/M metagenome (GOLD analysis project Ga0181528, IMG submission 119742) | Peatland microbial communities from MTU Mesocosm Facility, Houghton, MI, USA - PEATcosm2014_Bin10_10_metaG | ecosystem: Environmental > Terrestrial > Soil > Wetlands > Peat | place...
ACTACCTCAGGCGGATGGCGTTGCGAGCGAAAAACCGCTCAGACGAGACGGAGTCCGCAGGGTTTGGTTGTTCCAAGCACAAGGACGACAACGAAGTATGAGTGATTTTTCGCCGCAACCCGAAGGGACGGGGCCAATTTTCCCCATTTCTTTGTTGCTCGTCGCTCCAGTAACCGGCTACAGTTCGCTCCTCGCGCCTCGAACTGAGAAAAATTGGCCGCCGTCGCCGCCACCTGAGGTAGTGTTAACAGGCCCTAGTAGCAGTTTTACTTTGCTTCGCCCGATTCACGGAGCCATTTTCTGCCTTTGGGGCTTCTAGGATCGGAAAAATGCGCTGTTTTGTGCTGTCTGTTGCTAAAACTAGGCATAACCCGCCCTGGGCTTTTACAATGCAACAGGGACCCGTCCCAACCCAGCTCTGCTGTGGAACTAGCAAAACTTGGCGGCGTACGCCGGACCAGGATGAAGGAATCGCATGAAGTTTACGAAATTCGGCAAGGCCCTTCTGATGAGCACTCTCTCAGCAGGCCTTGTTCTCTGCATCACGTCTTGCGTTCAGAGTTATTCGGTTGGCTACTTGTATGTGACGGGGACGGTGACGGCCGAGACCAGCGGCAGCGGCATCATCTCCGGATTCAAGATCGACCACAATACCGGCAAGCTGAATCCGATTGCCGGACTGCCCATCTCTTCCGGAGGCGCCAATCCGGTTCGCGCTCTCCTGCTTCCCGGCAGCCGTTTCTTCTATGTCCTCAACAGGGGTGTCAATAAAGAGGGGAATGGCAACTGCACCACGGCGGATCCCTGCCTGGGTTCCAACGTTACCCAGTTTGCCGTCGGCGCCAACGGCATTCTCACGGCGCAGGAGACCTTCTATACGCAAGGCCTCAACCCTTTCCGCATGACCGCCGACTCCTCCGGAGCTTACCTGTACGTGCTGGACCATGACTCCGCGGCTCCCTCCTCTACGCCCGCAAACCCCATCGCTTCCAGCGTGGCCAATCCGAATCCCCTCTGCGCTACGGAGCTCGGCAAAGATGCCAAAGGCAACCCCATTACCGTCTGCGGCGATGTGACGACATTCCATATCGATTCCTCCACCGGACGCCTCAGCCTGGTTCCCGACACGGTCGCCACCAGGGTGAACGGTTCCACCGTGCCCTACTTCCCGGTTCCCGCCAACTCCGTCGATATGAGTTTGATCTCCGGCGACCTGCTCACACTCAATGCCCCCGCCGTGCAAACCCAGTATCCTTACACCGGCGGCTCATCCTACTTCCCTTACATTTACAACTCAGCCAACGGCCAGTTGACCGTCGGACTCACCACCCCCCAGCCGCTGAACATCACGCAGGGTAGATCGATCGTCGGAGGCTCGGGTTATGTCTTTGTCCTCGACGACGAGCCGCTCGCCACCAATCCGACCGGCGCTGCCAGCCAGATTCTGCCATTCACCATTGGTACCAACGGCTCCTTGCAGGCTACCGTCAACGGTCCCTTTGCCGACGACCCCAATCAATCGAATCCCCTCTTTCTTCTCGTCGAGAACAAAGGCAAGGATTTCTACGTTGCCAACTACGGGAACAATACCTCAGGCACGGGAACAGCCCAGAGCGGCATTGCCGGATTCGTGATGAACTCACCGCTTCAGCCCGAAGAAATCCCCGGCGTCCCCATCGGCTTTGGCAGCGGTGGCGGACCGCAGTGCCTCGTTGAGGACCCTTCAAACCAGTTCATCTATACGGCCAACTTCAACGATTCAACTGTCACTGGCCAGGAGCTCTCCGCAGAAACTGGGTTGCTCATTCCACTCTCCCAGGCTTCCAAGGCGCCGTCCAGCTATTCGCTGACCGGTCCGCCGACCTGGTGCCTGGTCGATGGACGTACGAACTAGGCCGTCGTTTGATGCAAGTGCTGCCTGCGGTGGAGGATGGTTACCGCTTCAGGCGGCACATGGTCGGATGGAATCAAGAATGCAGCCGAATCCGGGGCACGATCTCTTGCTCGCGCTCTGGATTCGATTCTCAACCGGAGTTTTGCGGGCCTCGGATTGCGGCCCACTGATGAAAGATGCGCATGAAGTTTAACAAATCGAGCCAGCTGCTGCTGGTGGCCGCAGCCAGCCTGCTGGTGGCCGCTCTGGTGACCGCTTGCGGCACACTTACTACGGACTTCGTTTATGTGACCAGTTCCAAGGCCGCTGGAGCGAACAACTACGGCGAAATCGACGTCTTCGAGATTAACGCTGTCTCCGGCTTTATGCGCCAGATCCCCACTTCGCCCTTTCCCTCGGCTGGCCGCAATCCGGTGGCGGAGGCTATCTCTCCCGACTACGAGAATCTCTATGTGGTCAATCACGACGACGACACCGTCGTACAATTCAAGATTGGCCCCGACGGCAAGCTCTATCCCCTCAACACCGTCGATACGCCCGGTATCTTCCCCCTCGCGGTTGCCGTGAACAGTTCGTATCTGTTTGTCGCGGATACATACCAGCCTCTGCCTGGCTGCTCGACTCTGGACCCATGCACAGGTTCGATCTCTGTCTACACGCTGCTCACCTCAGACCAGGCCAAGGCCCAGAATAAGTATCCCTATCCCGACTCGCTGGGATCGCCCGTCAACAACCCCGCAATTGGCGCGAGCTACTGGCCGCTGACCCTGCCCTCCAGCCCCAATGACGTGATTCAACCGACCGGCATCATGGTGCTGCCCACGAATGATTTCGTTTACGTCAGTGCCTACGATACGACCGCCAATGCCGGCTACGTCTTCGCATTTTCCATCGGATCGGGCGGAGTGCTGAAGCCTCTCAACGGCGGTGTTCCCATTGCCGCGGGCGTTCATCCCTCGGCCATTGCCAGCGATTCCACTGGTGCCTATCTCTACATCACGGATTCCACAAACAGCAATATCCTCGGTTACGCAATTTCGTCCGGAAGCTTGACTAAATTGGCTGGAAGCCCGTATCCAACCGGCAATCAGCCCTCCGGGATTGCAATCGATTCCGAGTATCCCTATGCCTACGTCGCCAATGCATTGGATGGCAACGTGACCGCGTACTCGATCAGCAATGGCGTCCTGACCCGCATCGGTAGCTATGCCGCCGGCATTCAACCCGTCGCCATCGGCATCGACCCATCGACCAACCACTTTGTCTTTACCGCCAATTTTCTCGGCAACGGCGCCAACGGCACCATCTCCGACTTCGAGATGAGCACCACCGGCGTCACCGCCGGCACTCTCATCGATACGCAGCACACTCCTTACACCGCCAATGCCCAGCCCACTGCCGTGGCGGCCGTTCCGCACAAAGTCTCTTTGAAGTGAGCGCGCCTTCGGTCCGCCGCCGGAGACACTAGCAGCACCCCGTACCGGGCTTTTACAATACCTACGGGGCAACTTAACCAGTTATCTTTTCGGGCGTGCAGTTTGATCGCCCATGACGAAGGAAGCGCATGAAGTTCAGCAAATTGAGCCAGCTTTTTCTGGTCTCTTCCATCGGCCTGCTCGTGGCCGCTCTTTTCACTGCCTGCGCGATTACCACCATCGATTATGTTTACGTGGCCACCTCCGCCGGCATCGATACTTACGCGGCGGATGCGCAGTCCGGCGCCCTGCGCACGGCTGGCGCGGCGGTTACCTCCGGCGTCAGCTCGCCGGTGGCGCTGGCCGTCACGCCCGACTACTCGAATCTCTACGTCGCCAATGCGGGAAACAACACCATCGTTCACTATTCCATCTCGCTGACCGGTACTCTGGCATTGCAGTCCGACAAGGCCACGCTCGCCAGCGCCCCGGTCGCCATCACGGTGAACTCGGCGGGAACCTATCTCTATGCCGTCTCCGGAACCGCCTCCGCCACGCTTACGGCCTATCCTCTTACCTCCGGCGCGATCGGTGCCGCGGCCTCTTCAGTGGCCCTGACCGTTCCCGGTTACGCCAGCGACACGATCATCCCCACTGGCGTCACCGTGCTCGCGAATAATTCCGCCGTCTTTGCCACTGCATACGATCAGTCGGCCTACAATCCCGGCGGCGCCATTACCAGCAACGCGAACTCCGGCTGGATCTTTGGTTTCACTGTCGGCTCTTCTGGCGCATTGACCGCTGTCACCTCCGGCAATCCCGCCGCGACCGTCAGCCCCTGGCAGGCCGGAAACAAGCCCTCCGCGCTGGCCGCCGATCCCAAAAATCGCTTCGTTTATGTCACCGATTACGCCAACAACCAGCTCATTGGCTATACGATTCAGGACGGCAATGTACTGAAATTCATGCCGACCGGTCCCTTCAGAACCGGCAATGAACCCTCCGCCATCACCATCGATCCGCGCGGATTGTTCATCTATGTCACCGACGAGCTAGATTCCGTCGTTTTGGCCTACACCATCGTGCCGCTCACCGGAAATCCAACCATCTCGGTCAACATATCGGGAACCCAGACCAATCCCACCGACACCCAGCCGGTCGATGTGATTGTGGAACCGGCGTTGGGCCGCTTTGTCTATACCGCCAACTACCTCGGCGACTCCGTCTCCGGCTTCCGCCTGGACGCGATCTCCGGCGCTCTGTCGGCTGCGCAGGCCACGCCCTACCCTTCCGGTCAAAACCCCACGGCGCTGATTGCCGTCCCGCGCGGAAATCATGCCACGCAGCTCGTCAATCCCTAGGCTGTATCGACATATACTGACGCTGTCGTGCCAGTATAGGTCGATACAGCCTAGTGTTGCGGCAACTCTGAACTCATGCAAGAAGCCCAGCCCTTACCGGCTGGGTTTTTTGCTGGCAGAATCTCTTCACTGAAACCGCCCAATCGATCGCGCGGCTGCGGGCCTTGCACTCCGCAACGATTCGATTCCACGGTTTGCAGAGTGTCTACCGCTTGCAGAGCCTCCTCCGCCCGCGGAACGCGAAAAAGGCCCGGCAGGAGCCGGACCTTTCTGCTGCGTCAAACTTCAAAACTCGCTTATAGCTTCTCGTAGAATTCGCAAACGGAACACGAGATGTAGACGCCTCCTGGTATGCCGCGTTCGCGGTCCTTGACGCGCTTGACGATGCGCGTGGGCTTGCTGCACTTGGGACAGTCGGTCGACTTCGTCGTGTCCATTTCCTTCTTGCGGTCACCTGTTTTTGCAATCTTGGCCATCGGTTGGGTACTTCTCCTTCTGTGGGGTGTCTCTGCACACACGCATAAGCGCGGCTTCAACGGCGCGGCCCGCATCCGCCTCGCAAACTTCACAAGCAGAGGGACTCGCTCTTCTTAGTTTACATCAGGGCAAGCCGATACGCTGGCCGGTTGGCAGGTAAACTGGAAGCTGTGGAGGCCTGATACGATGCCCATTCGCTGGATGACTGAAGCCGCCGCCCGCGAGTTTCTTGGCGCGCAGACCGAGGGCCGGCTGGCGACCTCCGACAGCGCCGGACAGCCGTACATCACGCCGCTGAATTATCTCTTCCGCGATGGAAAAATCTACCTGCACAGCAAGCTGACAGGGAGGAAACTCGAAAACATTGCCGGAAACTGCCGGGTCTGTTTTGAAGTGAGCACGGTAGAAAAAATCATTCCCTTGCTGGATCGCCCCTGCGGCTGTGCGACGCGCTACACTTCGGTGCTGGCCTTTGGTGCGGCGCGGGTGCTGAGCGACAACACGGAAAAGGCGGCGCTGCTGAATCTGCTGGTGGAGCGGTACGCCGCGGGCAAGCCCTACCAGCCGGTGACGGAAAAGGATGCCGCCGGATGCGCCGTCGTGGAGATTCTCATCGACCAGATCAGCGGCAAGCGGAATGTCGATCCGGAGCCGTGAGCACAGGCCTAATTGGAAGTTGGAGGCGGCTGTGGCGGGGGCGAAGCCTGCTCCACTGCGGGCAGTATCTGCACCAGGCCGGAGGCTGAGGTCGTGTGCGCCACGGGTGCGGTGGGAGCGATGCCTGCCTCATGCTGGCTGCGGGCCGCCGCGTCCAAATCCACGGCAATGCCGCCGGCCACAATCACCGGCGCGTTGTAACGGTAGTCCAGTTCGCGGGTGAGCCGGTAGACTACCGGCAGAGCGGCCAGCAGAACCGCGCAGGTTATCCAACTGCCATCCAGGCCGAAGCCTCCGCCAGTCAGCCACAGCGGCCCCATCGGATTGCCTTGAACCACGGGCGAGTGGCTGTTGACGCCATTCACCGCAAGCCCAAAGAGCAGCGCCCGGCTGGCCTTCCACGCAAAGTTGATTCCCCAACTCACCCATAGCGCGCGGCTGCGCAGATAAGCCATTGAGAGCAAGAGACTCAGCGCCAGGGAGACGGCAAAGCTGGCATGGTTTGATCCCGGCACGAGCGCCTGCACGATTGCATAGAAAGCCGCAAAGCCCAGTGTCGCGCCCAGTGGTCCCACCGCATCCACAAAGCGCTGAAATCCATAGCCGCGAAAGGCAACCTCTTCTGCCAACGCCAGTAGGGCAAAGAAGGCCGCGTCGGCCAGCAGCCACGCCCACGCCGGGCGCTCCAGTATCAGCACAACCGCGATGCCGCCGCCGATAAGCAGCGGCAGAACGCAGACCACGGCGATTGCCCAGCCGGCAACGACGCCCATGCCGCACTCGCTCAGCCAGCCCTCGCGGCGTGGCAATCCCTGCGCTCTCAGCGGATATTGTTGGCGGTCGAGCATCATCCCCATGCCGGCATAGCCCGTCAGCAGCAGAAATACCAGCATCCCTTGCTCGACCAGCGGCTGCCAGGCTTCCGTAGCCAGACCGAGGGCGCCTCTGTGCGCCAGGCCCAGCGCCAGAAAGAACCACAGCACCGCAAGAATGAATCGCAGGTAGGCGCGGACGCGGCTGACGGAGGGTGGGTTTGGGCTCATCGGAATCAACCTTCCGTGTAGAACTGCGCGATGTTGCGAAATTTGTGCTGGCGGGCAGCCACCAGCTCGCCGACGGGAATCGCCTTGAGTTCGGCGAGCTTTGCCTTCAGGACTTCGCTCAGCATGCCGGTGCCGGCTGCGCGGTCTGAGTGAATCCCCTCTGCCGGCTCCTCGACAATCTCATCCACGCAGCCCAGCTTGGCAACCTCCGGCGCCGAGATGCGCATCGCTTCGGCGGCCAATTGCTTCTGCTCCGCGTCGCGCCACATGATCGCCGCGCACGACTCCGGGGTAATCACGAAGTAGAGGGCATTTTCCAGAATCAGCACGCGATCCGCGACGGCCAGCGCCAGCGCGCCCCCTGATCCGCCCTCGCCGCTGATGATCGAAATCGTCGGCACCCGCAGCCGCGCCATCTCCAGCAGATTGCGGGCGATGGCCTCGGCCTGTCCCCGCTCCTCCGCGCCCAGACCGGGATAAGCTCCCGGCAGATCGATGAAGCTGATCACCGGACGGGAAAACTTCTCGGCGATCTTCATTGCGCGCAGCGCCTTGCGATACCCCTCCGGATGCGGCATTCCGAAGTTGCGGCGCACGCGCTCCCTGGTGCTGCCGCCCTTGCGGTTGCCGATCACCAGCACCTCTTCCGCGCCCAGCCGCGCCATTCCGCAGGCGATGGCCTCGTCGTCGCCAAAGGCCCGGTCGCCGTGAATCTCGCTGAAATCGGTGAAGATGCGCTCGATGAAATCCATCGGGTAGGGCCTCTGCGGATGCCTCGCCCGTTCGATCCTGATCCATGCCGGCGAGGCCGCCTGCGTTGGATGATGAGTTCCTGCCGGTTGTTCGCTCATGTGCTCCTGGGGCCGGAAAAGATCGGCGCAATCAAGCGCCTATGCCGATTCTACGAGGCGCGGGCAGTCACGACAAATGGGCGGGGCAGGGAAGAGCCAGGCCTGCCTTGCCGCCGGGCGCCATGCCCATAAGAAACTTCTTTGGCGTGGCAGGATAAAATCAAAGATTCCCGTGTGATTACCGCCGTGTTGTACCGTTAGATATTGGCCCTCCTTCGTTGCACCGTGCCGGTCGCCAGGAATCGCCCTAGGGAGTTTGGCATTTTATGATGGAATTCCACATTGCCCGGAAAGCGCGCCAACGCTATCAATTTGCGGAGTCGCTGTTTTCCTATTCGGGGAACGTGATCTTTGCCAATATGGCCGCCTGCCGCGAGTTTGCGCATCGCATCAATACCGTGCGCGAGGTGGAAAAACACCCCGAACTCGCAGTCCATGCCGGCCAGCTCTATGCGATGGGTCTGATCGACGAGGCCAGCCACGTGCTGATGGCCCGCTACCGCGAGCACTTCGATCCCGCGGTCATCAGCTCCGCCGTGGAGTGGTTCTCCGCAAAGGTGGGCGCGGACGAGTTGAAAAAGCTGCTGCTGACCTTTGTCGAGCAGTTTCCCGGCAGCTCGGTGATTCGCGGCCTGGATACGCCGGAACAATGGCTGGCGGGGAAGACCGGCGCAACCTCCCATCTCGATGTTGCGTTGGAAGAGTTGCTGCTGCTGTGGACCGCCAATCGCAACCAGGCCTTCAAGCCCTTTGAAGAGCTTTTTGAAGAGAAGACGCTGGCCGAAAAGACCGTTTACCGCCAGGTGACCGCGCAATTTCCCGATTACTTCGCCACCCGCCCGCTGATTCCGCTGCCCGACGCCAAGCCCATGAACCTGCTGGAGCTGCTGCGCGCGCCGGCCGTGGGCGCGCCCAACTCGCTGGCCGATCAGATTGCCCTGATTCGCAAGCTGTGGAAGCCGCTGCTGGGTGAAAGCCTGGAGCGCTATCTACAGATTGCCAGTGAGATCCTGCGCGAGGAAGAGCTGGCAATCTGGATGCAGTTCAATCCTCCCGATGTCGCTGCCCAGCACCGCCGCGAGAGCGGCAAGCAGCAATGGCCCTCGGTCGTCAGCACCGCCGAGGTGCCTGTCTTCGGCGATCCCGCTCATGAATACGAGAAGTTCTCGCCGGATACCGCCTGGATGCCGACGACGGTTCTCATCGCCAAAAGCACCTACGTGTGGCTGGCGCAGATGAGCCGCCAATATGGACGCGCCATCACGCGCCTCGACCAGATTCCCGACGAGGAGCTGGCCACTCTCGCCCATCGCGGCCTCAATTCGCTTTGGCTGATCGGCGTCTGGGAGCGCAGCCGCGCCTCGAAGACCATCAAGCAGCTCTGCGGCAACTCCGACGCCGTCGCCTCAGCCTACTCGCTCTTCGACTATGCGATAGCCGCCGACCTGGGCGGCGAGGCGGCTTACGTGAATCTGCGCGACCGCGCCTATCGCCACGGCATTCGCCTCGCCAGCGACATGGTGCCCAACCACATGGGCATCGATTCGCCCTGGGTCGTCGAGCATCCCGATTGGTTCATTGCTCGTCCGGAGCCGCCGTACCCGGTGTATAGCTTCAATGGCCCCGATCTCTCCCACGATGGCCGCGTCGAGATCAAGATCGAGGATCACTACTTCGAGCAATCCGATGCCGCCGTGGTCTTCCGCCGCCGCGATCGCCAGAGCGGCGAGACGCGCTACATCTATCACGGTAACGACGGCACCAGCTTTCCCTGGAATGACACCGCGCAGCTCGACTATCTGAATCCCGCCGTGCGCGAACAGGTGATCCAGACGATTCTGCACGTGGCGCGCCTCTTTCCAGTGATCCGCTTTGACGCCGCCATGACCCTCGCCAAGCGCCACTTTCACCGCCTCTGGTTCCCCGGTCCCGGCGCCAGCGGAGCCATTCCCTCGCGCGCCGAATACGGCATGAGCCAGGCGGAGTTTGACCGCTGTATGCCCCATGAGTTCTGGCGCGAGGTCGTCGATCGTGTCGCCGCCGAGGTTCCAGGAACGCTGCTGCTCGCCGAGGCCTTCTGGCTGATGGAGGGCTACTTTGTCCGCACCCTGGGAATGCACCGCGTCTACAACAGCGCCTTCATGGTGATGCTGCGCGACGAAGACAACGCCCGTTACCGCGATGTCATCAAGAAGACGATCGAGTTCGATCCCGACATTCTGAAGCGCTACGTCAATTTCATGAGCAATCCCGACGAGCGCACCGCCATCGACCAATTCGGCAAGGGCGATAAGTACTTCGGCGTAGCCACGATGATGGCCACGCTGCCCGGCCTGCCCATGTTCGGCCACGGCCAGATCGAGGGCTTCACGGAAAAGTACGGCATGGAGTATCAGCGGCCACGCTACGACGAGATGGCCGACCCGTGGATGGTCGAGCGCCACGAACGTCAGGTTGCGCCGCTCTTGCAGCGCCGATGGCTCTTTGCCGAGAGCGGCAGCTTCCGGCTCTACGACTTCTTTCTGGATACGGGCAAGGTGGATGAAAACGTTTTTGCCTACTCCAACCGCAGCGGAAATCAGCAGGCGCTGGTCGTCTTCAACAACCGCTATGGCCAGACGCGCGGCACGATCGATTACTCCGCGGCCTTCGCCGACAAGGGCGCCGGCCAGTTGCGCCAGCAGCGCCTCCGCGAAGGACTCGGCTTGAGCGGCGACTCCGCCCTCACGCTTGCCTGGCGCGATGCGCTCACCGGCCTGGAATATCTGCGCAGAGCGAATGATCTGGCGGAGCGCGGCCTCACGCTGGAGCTGCACGCCTACCAGTGCCACGTCTTCCTCGATTGGCGCGAGCTGCACTCCACCCAACTCCAGCCCTGGGACCGGCTTTCAGATCAGCTCGACGGCAAAGGCGTGCCCAGTCTGCACGATGCGCTGGTGAGGTTGGAGCTTCAGCCGGCGCACGATGCGCTGCGCCTGCTGCTTGATCCGGTGCTGGTGCGGCAGTTTGCCGATCTGGCTGAGCATCCCCGCACTGCCGCGACTGGCGCTGGCCATGTTGCCGAAGCCAGGCGCGCGGAGTTCTTCGAGGCTGCATGGCTGCGCTGCGAGAATTATTTGTCTCAGGCGCAGAGGGCGTATCTCGCGCTTGCCGCCCCGCCGCCAGACGCTACCGCCCTCCTCAAACCGGCCAATCCCACTCTGCTGCGCGCCGCCTTCCGCGAGCGTTTGCGCATGGCGATGAGCATCCCCGCCGTCGAAGCCCTCTTTCCGGCGCCCTGGCCGGCCGCCGCCCGCAGGATGCTCCCCAGCCCCAGCCCGCAGTTGACTGCGACCGCGATTTGGGCGCCGGTAATTGGCTGGTGCGTCTTGCAGTTGCTGGCCGAATCGATCGATGTGGCCAACGCGCCCCATCTCGCGCTCGACCTCTTTGACCGGCTTCGCCTGCGCGAGCCTCTCGCCCAAGCCTTCGCTTCGCTGGGATTCGAGGGAGAAGAGGCGTGGCGCACTGCCGCTCGCATGAAGGTTCTTTTGCTCACTGAAGCCGGCGCGGGCAAACCGGATGAAGCATCCGCGGCGAAGGCTGTGGTCTTCAGTCCGCAAGCAAATGAGCAGGAAGTAGCCGAAGTTTCCGATCCTGTGGAAGAAGCTCCGGCAACATCTCCACTCTTCTGGCCCGCTTTGTGGCATGACGCGGATATGCGCTGGCTGACCGGCGTGCATCCTGCCGAGGGCCACGACTATCTGGTCCGCGAGCGCTACGAGGAGTTGCTCTGGTGGCTGCTGATGCCTTCGCTGCTGCGCATGGCGGGCGAGGCTGCTCCCAGCCGTGCGGCAATCCAGGCAATGGCGCAGGCGATCCAGGAGGCTCTGGCGGCTGCCGAAGCCCTCCACTATCGCGTGGATTTGCTTATCTCTCCAGATGTTGGCGAACTCCCGTCCCAGGAAACCCCGCCGCCTGCGGATGAGCCGTCAGCGTTGGACGAGGAGCCGCAGCCGATGGATGCCGCAATCGAATGCCCTGAAGGGATTGCGGTCGATCCAGCCGATCCGGCCTGATTGCTTCTTCGTCGCGTGCAGGCCAGAGCTTTCCTCCGCGCCGGTTCTGTGTGAGCCAGTTCACAACGCCAGTTGATCTTTGCGCATCAACGAAGATCACAATCCGATGTGACGCAGGACACATCGAGCCGCGGCTTTCCGTGTCAATGTCCCTTCGGACAGATTTTGGGGTGAAACTCTCTGCCGAATGCGCTGAAGGCAGCGGCGCGCTTCTTTGGGCGGGTTGGCGGAGCTTCACGGGCGAAGGCGCTTTCACCTTCTCCCTTCACCTCCCTTGGCATTGTCCAGAAGTGAGCAGGGTCCGGCTATGTTGTTCTCGCCATCCCGTTTCCTCACAACCGGTGCGCGTCCACTGTGTGCGGATTTTCAGAGGGCGCCCTTCGCTCGATTCGCCATCCAATTCATGACCAAGATCAGGCCGTCCCGCAAGTCTGTCCGGCAGCGGAGGTATCATGCAGAGTGTCGCCCATGAAGAGCTGAATGCTCAGGAGAAGCTGCTCATCGACCAGGCCATTCAGGAGCAAGATGGCCGTCCCGGCGCACTGCTGGGAATTCTGGAAGCGGTACAGGCCGCCAACGCGCACAAGTTTCTTTCGATGGAGTCGCTGCGCTACATCGCCGCGGAGACCGGCATCCCTCCCTCGACGATCTACAGCGCCGCGACCTTCTTTGCGCTCTTCAACCTCGATCCGCAGGGCGACAACGTGGTCTGTGTCTGCCGCGGAACCGCTTGCCACACGCGCGGCTCACGCGATCTGTTGGAGAAGCTCTGCCTCGATCTTGGCCTCAGCGGGCAGGAGCCGAGCGACAGCAACGAGGCCGACAAGCTGGCGCTGACCACCGCCGACCGTCACTTCACGGTGCGCACAGTCGCCTGCTTTGGTCAGTGCGCGCTGGCCCCGGTCGTCGAGGTGAATCATCACATTCTCGGCCACGTGAATGAACGCACCTTGCAGCGGGAAGTGAAGGCCCTGGGCCAGTCCGGAATCATGAAACAAGGGGGAAAATAATGCCGCGAATTCAGGATATTGGCGCCTTCAGCGCGGTTCGTGAATCCGGTTTGGCCAAGCTGATGCCGGCCCTTCCGCGCATCACGGTGGGAATGGGAACCTGCGGCAGCGGCAATGGCGCCGAAGAGGTCTTCCACGCTCTCAATGAGGCGATTCATCGCAGCGGCGTTGAGGTCATGCTGGCCGGCGTGGGCTGCTTCGGTTCCTGCTTTCAGGAGCCGCTCGTCGGCCTCCGGCTTCCCGGAAATCCCCTCGTCGTCCTGCACCGCGTCCAGGCCAATGACGCCTCACGCATCCTCGAAGCGGTCTCTACCGGCGTCATGCCTGCCGATCTGGCCTTCTGCAAGATTGAGGAGTGGGATCACATTACAGCAAGTTTGAAATACGGCCAGGGGTATCCGGAGATTCCCTCCTGGAATACAGTCCCCTTTTTCAAAGGCCAAAAGAAGATCGTTCTGCGCAACTGCGGCCTCATCAATCCCTCCGACATCGAGGAGTATATTGCGGTGGGCGGCTATCAGGCGCTTTACAAGGTTCTGATCGATGGCCGCGCGGAAAATGTCATCGAGCAGATCAAGGCCGCGCGGCTCAGAGGACGCGGCGGCGCGGGCTTTCTCACCGGCAACAAATGGGATTTTCTCGCCAAAGCCAAGGCCGAGATCAAGTACATCATCTGCAACGCCGACGAGGGCGATCCCGGCGCTTACATGAACCGCAATGAGATCGAGGGCGATCCCCATTCTCTGCTGGAGGGCATGATGATCGGCGCTTACGCGATGGGCGCCACCGCGGGCATCATTTATGTGCGGGCCGAGTATCCGCTGGCGGTCAGCCGCCTCAACCGCGCCATCGAGCAGGCCCGCGAGTACGGCCTGCTGGGCGCGAATATCCTCGATCGCGGCTTCAACTTCAATATCGAGCTGGTGCAGGGCGCGGGAGCCTTTGTCTGCGGCGAAGAGACGGCGCTGATTGCCTCGCTCGAAGGCCGCGCCGGACGTCCGCATCCCCGTCCGCCCTTTCCCGCGCAGAAGGGCCTCAACGGCTATCCCACCAACATCAACAACGTCGAGACCTGGTGCAATATCGCTCCCATCGTTACGCGCGGTCCCGCCTGGTTTGCTGAAACAGGCAGCGTGAAAAGCCCCGGAACCAAAGTCTTTTCGCTGGTCGGCAAGATCCAGAACACCGGCCTGGTCGAGATGCCGCTCGGTACGCCCCTCAAGAGCTTCATCTATGACATCGGCGAGGGCGCCATTGCCGGACGCCGCGTCAAGGCCGTGCAGACCGGCGGACCCAGTGGCGGCTGCATCCCCGTCGATATGCTCGATACTCCGGTCGATTACGAGAGCCTCGCGCAGATCGGCTCCATCATGGGTTCCGGCGGCATGGTCGTCATGGACGAAGACAACTGCATGGTCGATGTCGCCCGCTACTTCGTCGAGTTCACCCACTCCGAATCCTGCGGAAAATGCGTTCCCTGCCGGGTCGGCCTCAACAAGGCGTTGCGCATTCTCAACGCCATCACCAGCGGCGACGGAAGCCGCGAACAGATGAGCTTGCTCGATGAACTGGGCCGCATGATCCGCGAGTGCTCTCTCTGCGGCCTCGGCCAGACCGCGCCCAATCCCGTGCTTACCACCATCCGCCACTTCCGCGACGAGTACGAAGATCACATCGTTGCCCATCGCTGCCGCGCCGGCGTCTGTCAGGAACTCGCTCTCTCGCCCTGTGAAAACTCCTGCCCGCTGCGCATGAACATTCCCCGCTTTCTGGAACTATTTCAGGAGGGCCGTCTCGAAGATGCCTTCGAGTCCGTCATCCTCGACAATCCCCTGCCCGCATCGACAGGTCGAGTCTGTCAGCACCCCTGCGATAACCGCTGCCGCCGCCAGTCCTTCGACGAGGTGGTGAATATGCGCGAGGTGCATCGCTTCATCGCCGACGCCATCTATCAGTCCGATTTCTTTGAGCCGATGCTCCAGCGGATTCGCGCGCGCCAGCTTCCGGCTTCCGGCCGCAAGATCGCCGTCGCCGGCTCCGGACCGACCGGCTTGACCGCCGCTTTTTACATGGCGATGCTCGGCCATGAGGTGACCATCTTCGAGGAGCGCAATGAGGCCGGCGGGATGCTGCGCTTCGCCATTCCCGAATACCGTCTCCCTAAATCCGTTCTGCGCCGCGAACTCGATCTGATCGAAGGCGTCGGCGTGAAGTTTGTCTTCAACACCCGCATCGGCTTCGACGTGTCGCTGAATGAACTGGCCAGCCAGTTTGACGCCGTCTTCCTCTCGATTGGAACCTGGAAGGAATCCTGGCTCTATCTGCCTGGAACGGAGTTGACGAATGTGCATCCCGCGCTGCCGTTCCTCGAATCCGTCGCAAGGCAGGAAAAGATTTCGATGGGCGCGCGCGTTGCCATCATCGGCGGCGGCAACGCGGCCATCGATTCGGCGCGCACGGTGATGCGCATGGGCGCGCAGGCCACCATCCTCTACCGCCGCGAGCGCAAGGATATGCCCGCCATCGACGAGGAGATTCAGGCGGCGGAGGAAGAAGGCGTGCGCTTTGTCTTTCTCGCCGCGCCGCATCGCATCGTCGGCGATGCCGAGGGCCACGTGAAGGCCATCGAGATCGTCAAGACGCGCCTCGGCGAGTACGACAAGAGCGGGCGCAGAAAGCCGGTCCTCACCGACGAGGTACAGCGCTTCGAGGCGGACAGCGTCATCCTCGCCGTCGGCGAGACCTTCGACCAGGACTTCTGTCGCGCCTCCGGTCTGGCCCTCAAGGACGAGGGAACCATCATCGTCGATCGCTTCACCTACGAGAGCAGCCGCCCCAACTTCTATGCCGGCGGCGATGTCATCACCGGCGCTTCCAACGTCTCCAATGCCATGAGCTGCGGAAAGCAGGCCGCGCAGAAGATGGACGAACGCCTGATGGGTCCAACTCCATCGGGTGAAGCCCGCTGGGAGCAGCTCTTCCCCGTCATCGAGTACAGCCGCACCGCTCCCGGCGAGCCTAGTCTCAGCCGCCGTCATCAGGCTCATGCCATTCCGCCGGAGATGAGGGTTTGTTCGCAGCGCGAGGTGGTGAACGGACTCGATGCCCAGGAGGCGCTGGATGAAGCCCGCCGCTGCCTGCGCTGCGATCTGCGCGCCACCGTGGGCGCCAACTAGGAACCGTGGGCGCCAACTAGGAAAGGAGCATTCCCATGCCGACGAAAACCATCTCCGTCCGAATCGATGGCGAACTGGTCACCGCCAATGAAGGCCAGACCATTTTAGAGGCCGCCCGCGCGCACGGAAAGCAGATTCCCACCCTCTGCTATCTCAAGGGCCTCAGCGCCGTCGGCGCCTGCCGCGTCTGCATGGTCGAGCTGGCAGGAAGCGAACGCCTGCTACCCTCTTGCACCACGCCGATTCAGGAGGGAATGTCCATCAAAACCTCTTCGGCCAAGCTCGCGCAATACAGAAAGATGGCCGTCGAGCTGCTGCTCGTCGAGCGCAACCATATCTGCTCGGCCTGCGTCTCCAACGGCCACTGCGAGCTGCAGGCGATGGCCAGCGAGTTGGGCATCACCCACGTGCGCTACTCCTACAACAATCCCCGCCTCGCCGTGGACATGAGCCACCCGCGCTACGTTCTCGATCAGAACCGCTGCATCCTCTGCACGCGCTGCGTCCGCGTCTGCGCTGAAGTCGAAGGAGCGCACGTCTGGGAGGTTGCTTCGCGCGGCATCTACGCGCGCATCGTCAGCGACCTCAAAGACGACTGGGGTCACGCGTCGAGCTGCACAAGCTGCGGCAAATGCGTGCAGGCCTGCCCCACCGGCGCTCTCGCCGAAAAGGGACAGTCGGTGATGGAGATGGTCAAGCAGAGCGATGCCGTCAGCCGGCTCGCCAAACAAAAAGCGGTCTTGGCCAGCAGCGCGCGATAGAAAAATGTTGGATGCGGCGCGGGCCTTCCCCGCGGTTTACTGCGCCAGCGGCGGAGCCGGTTTGGGCTTGGGAGCTTCCTGCTTCTTGGACGGCGCCAGGATCGCGTGCAGAATGGTGCCTTCCATGCGCGGCATGAACTCGACGATTCCCGCTTCCCCAATATCCTGGATCAGCCGGTTGATGATGTTGTAGCCCAGTTCGCGGTGGGCCATCTGGCGGCCGCGGAAGCGCAGGCTCGCCTTCACCTTGTCGCCCTCGTTGAGAAAGCGGATCGCCTGATTTTTCTTGGTCTGGTAGTCGTGTTCGTCCACGGTTACGGAGAACTTGCACTCCTTGACGGTGATGACCTTCTGCTTCTTTTTGGCGGCGCGTTCGCTTTTTTCCTTTTCGTAGAGAAAGCGGCCATAATCCTGAATGCGGCAGACCGGCGGAACCGCGCTGGATGAAACCTCGACCAGATCGAGGCCGCGCTCGCGGGCAATTCTCAGGGCCTCAAAGGGGGCCAGGATGCCCAATTGCTCTCCGTTTTCGTCAATCACGCGAATTTCGCGTGCGCGAATCTTCTCGTTGATGCGGATAAAAGACTTAGCCGAACGTTTATCGAGTGCGATGGTGCTCCTCCAAAAGTCGCCGCTGCCTGCCTTCAGCCGCTGCTGAATTCTTCCGCAGGCTCAGGACGCAAGTTGAGTATAGCATTGGCCCGGTTTATCGGAACAAAGGGTTTACGAGGATTTTTCTACCAACACAGCTTCCAGCGTTCCCTCGGCGTTCAACCCCTTCACTCTCAGCCGGAGCAGCCGGTTGGCCTCCTGCCGGCCCTCGATCTCCACGGGCAGGAAGTTCTCCGTCAGCGCGGCGCTGCGCTTCCGAGCCGCTATCTCCGCGGGCGTATGCAGCGTGATCGCCTCCAACTCCCGCCCGATAAAGCGACTGCGGTGCCTCCGGGACTTTTCTGTGGCCAGCCTGCGCAGCAGCTTCATGCGCTCCTCGACCGCCTCGGCGGGAACGGGCCGCTCGGCGTGCAGCGCCCAGCCCGCAGTCCCCGGCCTGGGTGAAAAAGGGAAGAGATGCAGATAGCCGAAGGGCAGCGCCTCAATCAGCGCCAGGGTCTCCGCGAACTCGGCCTCGCTCTCGCCGGGAAAGCCAGCCATCACATCTGCGCCCAGCGTCAGCTCCCCGCCGGCTGCCTCGGTGAGTGCGGCAACCTTCTCCGCATAGTGCCAGGGCCGGTAGCGCCGATGCATCCGGCGCAGCACCGCGTCCGAGCCGGATTGCAGCGGCAGGTGCGCGTGCCGAGCCAGGCGGCTCCCGCCAAACTCCGCCATCAGCCCGATCAGCTCCGTATCCCAATCCATCGGCTCGATCGAGCTGAGCCGCAGCCGGGCGAGCTGAGTCTCTTCAAAGATGGTTCGCACCACGCCGGCCAGCGACGACGGCCTGCGGACGCCCTCGGCGGATGAAAAATCCCGCCCCCAGCGCCCCAGATTGATTCCTGAGAGCACCAGCTCATTGCCTCCGGCGGCCACAAATCCCTCCACCTGCCGCAAAACGGCTGCTTCGGGCAGACTCTTGGAGGCGCCTCTGGTTTGCGGAATGACGCAAAAGGTGCAGCGATTTCCGCAGCCCTCTTGAATCTTGAGGTTGGGCCGGGTCTGCGTTCCGGGCATCACCTGTGCGCTCTCCAGCAGCGAGTGGGCGAAGAGGCCATCGGCCCAGATGGGAGCCGGCGAGCCGCCCGCAAGCAGCGACTCCACGCTAAGCAGCGCTTCGGAGCTTTGGGCCGGCGATTGACCCAGGCCCAGAATAATCTCCGGTGCGAGGGCCTTGTGGCTGTTGCCCACCACGGCGGCCACACCCGGCAGAGCGGCCAGCTCCTCTGGCGCGCGCTGCGCATAGCAGCCGGTCACGACGATCCGGGCAGATGGATTCTGACGGTGCGCCCGGCGGATGAAGGCCCGCGCGGAGCGGTCGGCCTCCGCCGTCACGCTGCACGTATTGACGATGACGAGATCGGCTTCCGCGGGCTGCCGCTCGCAGTGCCCGGCGGCATTCAGATGATCGGCGACCGCCTCGCCATCGGCGCGCGCCGCCCGGCATCCAAAGTTCTCCACATGAAAGGTGGCCGCCATAACTTCAGTCTAAGCCTGCACAACTTCATTCGCACTCCAACTCCGATATAATGGGAATGAAAAATCATTCACAGGTTAAACTCTTCTCTGATGCCGTTTCCTGTCTCCGATTGCGCTTCAAGTCCGCCGCCCACTGCGAATAACGGCGGGACTTGGCATATCGTCGGCTTTGTCTATTTCACCTTCGTCGTCTATCTCTCCATCGGGCTGCCGCTGGCGGTTCTGCCGCCGTATGTCCATCTGCACATGGGATATAGCGCGGCTCTGGCCGGCTTGGTCATCAGTATGCAGTACATCGCCACACTGGCCAGCCGTCCCTGGGCCGGGCGCATCAGCGACCACTCCGGGGCCAAGGTCTCCGTTCTCTGGGGCATGGCCGCCTGCTCGGCCAGTGGAGCCGTGCTGATCGCCGCCGCCGCCCTGCATATGTATCCCTGGCTCAGCCTGGCCGTGCTGATGCTCAGCCGTCTGGTTCTCGGCACCGGTGAGAGCCTGGGATCGACGGGTTCCACCTTATGGGGAATCACCAGCGCCGGAGAGGCCAATATGGCCAAGGTGATCTCATACAACGGCATCAGCACCTATGGCGCCATGGCGCTGGGCGCCCCGCTGGGCGTGGTTCTGGATTCGATCTGGGGAGATCCGCAGTGGGGGCTGGGAGCGATCGGCCTGCTGACAATGCTGATCGGCGCGATCAGCCTGCTGCTGGCCAGCCGCAAGCGCCCGGTCAAGGTCATCCCCGGCGATCATCTACCCTTCCGCGACGTGATCTTCCGCGTGGCACCGCATGGCATGGGTCTGGCTCTGGGCGGCATCGGCTACAGCGTGCTGGCCACCTTTGTCACTCTCTACTACATCAGCCGCCACTGGACGGGCGCCGCTCTCTGCCTGACAGCCTTCGGTTTGGCGTTTATCGTGGCGCGGCTGCTTTTCATCCAGACCATCAACCGCTTTGGCGGCTTTCCCGTGGCCATGGCCTGCCTTTCGGTCGAATCGCTGGGAATGCTGATGCTGTGGCGCGCCTCGGCGCCGTGGATGGCCTTCTGCGCCGCCGCTCTGGCGGGGTTTGGCTTCTCACTCGTCTTTCCCGCCATCGGCGTGGAGGCCGTCAAGCGCGTCCCGGAGCACAATCGCGGAACCGCGCTCGGCGTCTATACCGCCTTCTCCGATGTCTCCTTCTTCCTGACTGGTCCGCTGGCCGGCGCGGTGATCGGCGGCTTCGGCTACTCCAGCGTCTTTCTGGTTGCGCTGGTCTGCGTGCTCACGGCTCTTGGCATCGTCATCATTCTGCGCGAGATGCAGCAAACTGCGGAAGCCTGAAAAGAGAAAGAGCGGCCCGGGCTGCCCCGTCCGCTCTTCGTATCGAATTCTCGTTTCTCCGCTGCCGAAGCGATCTGGCAACCTGCCGCAAGCTCTTCTTATGCCTTGGCCAGGGCCAAAGCCTTCAGACGGGCATTGAGCCGGCTCTTGTAGCGCGAGGCGGTGTTGTCGTGCAGAATGCCCTTCTGGACACTCTTGTCGAGGGTGGAGACGGTGGCGCGATACTGCTCTTGCGCGGCCTTGATGTCTCCCAGGGTAAGGGCTTCGCGCAGATCCCGCAGGCTGGTGCGCACACGGCTGCGGTTGGCGCGGTTGACCGCGGTGCGGGTTTCGGTCTGGCGGGCGCGCTTCAGCGACGATACATGGTTTGCCATTGCTCTTCCTTGTTTTCTTGGAGATGATGCGGTAACAGAATGCAAATCGTGCCGCATCCCTCGCAATTACTTAGTCTACGGGAAATGGCGCGGCGGGTCAATGGCGCAGGTCTCCCGCTTCGGGCAGGACGGTGCGGGGCAGCTCAGGCCTTGTTCTCCGGGAAGGCCGCCAAGCTCTTCGTGTAAACTCTGCCTCATGATTCCGATTCGCATTGCCGGAGTGATTCCGGCGCGGCTCAGCTCCACAAGGCTCAGCCGCAAGGTGCTGCGCGAGATTGCCGGAAGGCCGATGGTCGAGTGGGTCTGGCGCGCAGCCACGGCCAGTGGTTGGATGGACCCTGTGGTGGTGGCGACCGATTCCGGCGAGGTGGCCGCTGTCTGCCGTGAGCGCGGGATTTCCGTGTTGATGACCTCGCCGGAGTGCGCCAGCGGCTCCGACCGCGTGCGCGAGGCGGCGCAGCAGATCGACGCCGGGATTTACGTCAACATCCAGGGCGACGAGCCGACGCTGACCGCGGAGTTTTTTCCCCCGCTGCTCAAACTCTTCGACCGTCCGGAGGTCGAGGTGGCCACCCTGGCCGTTCGCTGTCCGGTGGAGGAGATCGCCGATCCCAATGCAGTGAAGGTGGTCACGGCTCTCGACGGCCGCGCACTCTATTTTTCCCGTTCCACGATTCCCTACGACCGCGATGGCTGTCGTGGGCGCGAAATTGCCCGCGACAGCACGGGCTTCACCGGCTATCGCAAGCATCTGGGCATCTATGCCTATCGCAAGGCTGCTCTGGAGCGCTTTGCCGCGCTCGCGCCCTCGCCGCTGGAGCTGGCCGAGCGGTTGGAGCAGTTGCGGCTGCTGGAAAACGGTATTGCGCTTTATGTCGCCGAGGCTCCCGGCGACACGATTGGAGTGGACACCGAGGCCGACCTGCTGCGCGCCGAGGCGGTGCTGCGGGAGCGCGCAAGCAGTTAGTTTGCCGCTTCGATCAGAGCTATGGCGCACACTCCAATTTGCGAAAGCAGCCAGCCTTCAGGAGAGATGAAGATCCGACCGGGCTGCATTGAAGGCGTTGAAGAACTCATCGTAGCCTCCGCTTTCAGCAGCGGTGCGCTGGGCCTTTACGCGTTCCACGCAGATCTCCTGCGGCGTGGGTTGGCTGGTGAGGATTTTCATGGCCTCGGCCAGATAATCGGCCAGCGGCATCGCTCGCGGATCGTCGGCACCGTTCATCAGGTGTGTCGCGACGTAAGGCGGAATCAGTTCCAGAACTTCGATAGGCGAGTTTTTGAGCTGATAGCGCAGCGACTGCGTATAAGAGTGAATTGCGGCCTTGGTGGCGCAATATGTTGGCGTGATGGCCAGCGGAACAAAGGCCAGGCCGCTGGTGACGTTGATGATGGTGGCGCGAGGCTGCTTTTGCAGATGGGGCAGCAGCGCGGCGGTCAAACGGATGGGGCCGAGCAGGTTGGTAGCGACAGTAGCTTCAGCGTCGGCTAGATCACTTTGCTGGGCAAGCAGCTTTTCCGCGCGCATGATGCCTGCGTTGTTGATAAGCACATTCAGCGACGGGTACGCAGCGGCGATTTGAGCGGCGAAGGAAGGGATGGCGGATGAATCTTCGATGTCGAGTGGAAGGGATTTCATGCCTGGATTGGCAGCGGTGGTTTCATCAAGCGCCTGCTTGCGCCGGCCAGCGATGACGACCTGATTGCCGAGTGCGTGAAAGGCCTCCGCAATGCCGCGGCCAATGCCTGAGCCGCCGCCGGTGATAAGGATGGTGTTGCCAGTGGAGTTCATGGGGCTTCTCTCCTTCAAGAGGATCATTCCAACTATAGATTCGCTCGCGGAGAGAAGAGCGTCAATGAATATGAACATTCCTGGAATACGCAGGAACTGCATGGAAGATAAGATCGCAAGGCATTGTTTTCGCAGAAAATCCGCTTTCCACGCAAGAATCGGGTAGCCTGCGAGGGCGCGGATCGGCGACGATGGATTTCATGAGCGGCAAAGTTCAATCCAAAGAATCTGGCGGGCCGATCGACAAAGTGCGCGCGTACATCGAAGCTCACCACGACCGTCCTCTTCCGCTGGCCGAGTTGGGGCGGCTCGTCAAACTCAGCCCATTCACGGTGCAGCGGATTTTCAAACGAGAACTCGGCGTGACTCCGCTGCAATATCAGCGGGCATTGCGCGCGGGCAATCTGCGTAACGCGCTCAAGCAGGGAGAGCCTGTGACCCGCGCAATCTACAACGCCGGCTTCGGCTCGTCGAGCCGCGGCTACGAGGGCGCGCAACTGGGCATGACGCCGGCCCGCTTTGCCGCCGGAGGGCGCGGCGAGCGGATCGGCTGGTGCGCGGCGCGCACGTCTTTTGGATGGATGATCGTTGGCGCAACGGAGCTTGGCCTCTGCTGGCTGGCGCTGGCGGGAACGAAATCCGAAGCCGTAGCCAGCCTGCGCGCCGAGTTTCCCGCCGCCACGCTACAGCGCGATCCGTCACTCATGGACGTGGTGCAGATAGCACTGGACCAAGTACTTGAGCGTGGAGATGATCCACCAGCTCGGACGCCTTTAGACCTCAGGGGGACGGCATTTCAATTGCGCGTCTGGCAGGCGCTGCGCCGGATTCCGCGGGGCGAGACGCGCAGCTATAGCCAGTTGGCGCGGGAGTTGGGCAAGCCCAATGCAACCCGCGCCGTGGCCCGCGCCTGCGCCATGAATCGCGTGGCGCTGGTCGTGCCCTGCCATCGCGTCGTCGGCGCGAGTGGTTCGCTGACCGGCTATCGCTGGGGCGTCGAGCGGAAGCAGATGCTGTTGCAGGCCGAGCGCGCTCGATAACCGCCATGCGTGCGGAAGGCCGAGTCTACCAGCGCACGCCAATGGTGACCGGAATCAACTCCGTTCTCCCCAGGCCGTTGACTGAGCCGATGCGCGGCGTATTCAGGTAGAGGTAGCGAGCCTCGCCGAAGAGCTTCATGGTGCCGTCGCCATACGTCCCGCCCAGCCGCCGCGTAAAGCCGACGCCCAGATTGCCGCCAAGCTGGTTGGATGAGAAGGAGTTCGTATTGATATTTACCGGATACCCGTAGTAGTCGCAACACACCTGTATGCTGAAGTTAGTGGATTTGTGATAATAGCCGCCTCCTCCTGTCAGATATGCGCTCATTGTGTGCTTGGGAAAGAGATCGATGACCGGAGCGGCCGTCAGCGAAACGATGTGGGTGTTTCCGTTCGATGCTCCAGCCCCGGCTTCGGCAATAAATGCGCCGGGGAGCTTGTTATCGAGGAACTGGAACTCGCCCAGCAGCGAGAAGCGCGGGGAAAAATGCACACCGCCGCCAGCGG
>Ga0181528_10000636_pt1 | contig 23834 bp, 18 predicted proteins | sample PEATcosm2014_Bin_47_FD_119742 | JGI IMG/M metagenome (GOLD analysis project Ga0181528, IMG submission 119742) | Peatland microbial communities from MTU Mesocosm Facility, Houghton, MI, USA - PEATcosm2014_Bin10_10_metaG | ecosystem: Environmental > Terrestrial > Soil > Wetlands > Peat | place...
CATAGCGACAGCCTATGGGACACCGTGACCATCACCAATAGCTCGAACATGAACCTACAGGTCAACAGCATCGAACCTTCCAACAGCTCGTCCAATCCCGCTGTTAACGTCACGGCAAACACCGACAATCTCCAGCTCAACTACGTGCTGGACAAGACTTCGTCGAGCATCAACATTACCAACAACTCGGCAACCGCGAACACAAACGTCTATCTGAACGGCAACATCGACGATGCAGGCGGCAGCGTCTCCATCACGGCGGCACGCGGCAGCATCCTCGGTACGTCCTCCAGCGAAATCACTGCGACCAATGTGGATCTGACGGCCAACCACGGAAGCATCGGCTCATCAAGCACGCCGTTGAATCTGAACCTTGAGACGATCGAGGCGACATCGCAGACGGCCAGCCTGAGCGCTCTTGCTGGACACGACCTCTACCTCACGGTCAATCCGGTCGAGTACTTTCAGACCGGCGAGACGATTCCCAGCAGCGTTCCCGTGAACCTGAACTCACTGGAGGCGGGCGATAACATTGGCTTAACCCTCAACGCCGCCACGGCGTACGGACCTCAGTTGGTTACCGAGACGCTGTTTGCCGGAACTCCCTATGCCTTCGACTTCAGCTACTACGTGAATGGTGCCAATACGGTGACTGGCAAGTACAACCTGACGGGCGATATCGCCGCAGGTGGGAACGTTACGCTGAACCTGCCGGCGCAGTCCAACCTGAACATGCAGAGCGGCAGCACGATTATCAGTGGCTTTGAAAACATCGGGTACACGGTCAATGCCGATGGAAGCTGGTCAAGTATGCCGATCCCGGTCAATTACAGCGACACCATTGGTGGTGGGCAAGTAGTCATGCAGGACATGCAGCAGCAGGGCGGAAGTGTAACCATCGCAGGCGTTGGTACCGGGGTTGGCACTAGCACAGGCACGCTTACTGGGACCGGCACCATCAATGTTCTGAATGGTTACAGCAACGTAACCATCGCCAACAACTCGAACAACAACCTGGTCATTGGCAACCTGAACTACGACACCCCGGTGACCGGCAAGATTTCCATCTTCGGCGCGGCGCAGAGCCTGAATGGAGGAAGCTACAGCGGCAGCAACATCGCTCTGACGGAGACTAATAACCCGACCTCGACCATCACTCTCAATCAGAACGGAAGCGGCAACGTTCAGCTTACCGGCGGCATTCGCAATCAGGCCGGCAACACCGTCATCGATACCAGTAACAGCATCGTGAACACGGGTGGAACCGCACAACTCGTGGAATCGAATTCCATCAACTTGGACGCGCCCAACGGCCAGATCGGCACGGTTGCAACGCCGATCAACATTCAAGTCAACAATGGGGCCGTGAATGGCCACGCGGACGGCGACATCGCGCTGGATCAGACAGCCGGGAACCTGAACGCGGGATCCATTACATCGGCCACTGGAGATGTCTACCTGACATCTGACGGTTCGATTCTCAATGGCACTGGTGCGAGCGATCTCGTATCTGGAAGGGATATCGTCCTGACCGCCAAGACGGGAACTATCGGCAGCATCTCGAATTCTCTCCAAGTCAGTTCGGGAGAGGTTACGGCCGTAGCGGCGCAAGACGTTGACATCGCCGCGGTCACGGGCGACCTGAACCCCGTCTCCGTTATCTCGCAGAGCGGGAACGTGAATTTGGCAGCAGCGGGCAACGTGAATCTCGGCACGGTAACCGCCGCTTCGGGCGACGTTACGTTGACCGCCTCCGGTTCTATCTTGAACGCGGATCGACGGAGCGCGGCCAATATCACCGCCAAGGCAGTCACCCTAACGGCCACCAACGGAAGCATCGGAACCACGGCGAACGCAGTGAATCTGGATTCGTCCAGCGGTACAGTTCTGACGGCGACCGCCAAAAAGGATGTGGATGTCACGGCGGTAGCCGGAAACCTGAATGCGAACTCGGTTACTTCCAACACCGGCAACGTGAACCTGACGGTTGCGGCCGGGAACCTGAATGCGGGAACGATTACTTCGGTCACTGGCGCCGTCGATTTGACGGCGTCCGGCTCGATTCTGAATGGCACTGGCGCGAGCGAACTCGTATCTGGAAAGTACATCGTTTTGAACGCCAAGTCAGGAACCATCGGTAGTGGTTCGAGCCCGCTCCAAGTCAATTCCGAGGCGGTTACGGCCGTAGCGCCGCAGGACGTTGACATCGCCACGGTCACGGGCGATTTGAACGCCACCTCAGTTACATCGCAGAACGGGAACGTGAATCTGGAAGCGGACGACGGCAGCGTGAACCTCGGCACGGTGAACGCCACCGAGGGCCACGTTACGGTGACCGCCTCCAACTCGATTCTGAATGCGGACCAACGGAGCACGGCTAACATCACGGCCAAGGACGTTACCCTCACGGCCACGAACGGAAGTATCGGGACGACGGCGGACACAGTGAATCTGGATTCGTCCAGCGGCACAGTTCTGACGGCGACCGCCAAGGAGGATGTGGATGTCACGGCGGTAGCCGGAAACCTGAATGCGAACTCGGTTACTTCTAGCGCGGGTAACGTGAATCTGACGGTTGTGGCCGGGAACCTGAATGTGGGGGCGGTTACGTCGGTCACTGGCACCGTCGATTTGACAGCGTCGGACTCGATCCTGAATGGCACTGGCGCAAACGAACTCGTATCCGGAAAGAACATCGTTTTGAACGCCAAGACGGGAACCATTGGAAGCAGTTCGAGTCCGCTTCAAGTCAATTCGGGGGCGGTCACGGCCGTAGCGGCTCAGGATGTTGATATCGCCACGGTCACGGGCGATCTGAACGCCACCTCAGTTACATCGCAGAACGGGAACGTGAATCTGGAAGCGGACGACGGCAGCGTGAACCTCGGCACGGTGACCGCCACCGAGGGCGACGTTACGGTGACCGCCTCCAACTCGATTCTGAATGCGGATCAGCGGAGCACAGCCAACATCGCTGCCAAGGACGTCACCCTGACGGCCACCAATGGCAGCATCGGCAGCACGTCTGGGCCTGTTGTCACCCAGGCGAACGGGATCGTGAACGCCTCTGCCGGGTCCAATATCTTCCTTACGCAGCTTGGCACCTTGTATTCGCAGACACTGCTGAGCCGCACCGGTAGCATCAATGTCACCGTTCAAAACGGCAACGGCTATCTGCAATCAGTCATTGCACCGCAGAGCGTATTCATTCTGGTCAATGGGGCGCTGCTCAACATTGGTCTAGTCAAGTCACGAGATATCAGCGTCGATGTTACGCAAAAGAACGGAGCCGCAAATCTCGACTATGTGCTGGTAGGCAGAACGCTGGATATCATCGCCGACCATCCTCATTTATCGCATGTGATACCAATCACCCGAGGGCCCATCAGCTTTGGAATATACACGACCGAGGGCGGATTTAACCTGGGCCCCATTGATCCAGGAACTGTCCTGACCAACCATCAGGACTCCGAGAGATACCGGGAGTTGAGAAAGAGGGTAACCGCTGAGCACGAGCTTACGCAGACGGAAGACACTGTAGTCGATCGGACGAGCCAATCGAAGGCGTCAGGAGCCGCACAGTGAAAACCACAAGACAAATGAAGACGATGAAACAAATGTTGATGACGCTATTTGTAGTCTGCCTGGCTTGCCCGGGGACAGTCTGGACACAGAACCATGCCGAGCCTGCATCGTCTAACTCATCGGCGCTCCCGGCATTGTCTACTGCGCCCGCCCCAGCGCCTGGCACGCCGAGTGCCGGTGTTTCCCCGGCTTCGTTTCTGGTCACCAAGATCACTACCAGCGAGTCGAGACTTCTCAGCCCTGCTGAGATCCGCGAGATCACTGGCCGCTATGAGCAGCGGCGGCTAACGCAGAAAGACCTCGATCAGATGGTGGAGGAATTCAACCATCTATATGCGAAGAGAGGTTTCCAGACTGCGCGAGCTGTCCTGGTGGCTCAGACGGTGAACGATGGCGTAGTCAATGTCCAACTGATCGAGGCGCGTGTTGGCAGGATAGTGCTGGAAAATAATACCCGCACTAGAGCTTCGTACTTTCGTGCCCGGATTCCCGCGTATCCCGGCGAAGTCCTCCGATTGGGAGACGTTCAGCAAAATCTGGCGTATTTCAATGCGACCACTGACCTGCAGATGCGCGCCGTCATGCAGCCCGGGCAGACATTTGGCACAACCGACCTGGCGCTGGCCGTGCAGGGTCCACGAGAGTTTGAAGTTACTACGTTCACCGACAACGCGGGACGTGACACCATCGGCCTCTACCGGGCCGGCGCAAACGCTACCTATCGCAGCTTGTTCGGTAAACGCGATCCGCTCAGTCTGGGATTTCTCGGAGCGGATGGCACCCTCGGGGCAAATGCCAGTTATGGCATACCTTTGGACCGCCGGGGAACCAAACTCACCATGCTGGGCGATTACAATACGATCGCCATCGGTGGCGCAGTGCTCGGCAGCACGGATATGTCCGGTCACTCCTCGGATGGCACATTGATGCTGAGCCGACCGCTACTAGTACGTCTCAATAACATCTTGTCCGCTTCCGTTGCCGCCCACTATAAGTATTCCTTGCTCTCCAGTGCTGGGCTTCAGTTGACCCGCACCAACGTGAGGAGCTTGGAGTTGAGCACCGATTTTCAGCGCTATGACTCTCGCGGTTCGTGGCTTGTGAGGAATGATCTCAATGGGGGCTTTTATAGCGTCAGTGGAAGCAGTGAATTCTTCCGTTTCAATTCAACTTTGATGCGTGGCACTACGCTCGGCCGTAATTTCACGATGATCACCCGTCTTTCAGGCCAATGGAATGCCCTCAACCCGCTCCCGTCGATTGAGCAGATGCAGATTGGCGGAGCCTCGAGCGTGCGCGGGTATTCGGAAGCCGCGCTGGCCGGCGATAGCGGATTTATTGGCTCCAGCGAACTCACCTTTCCATTCCTTCGGCATCAGTGGGCAACACGGGTGCAGGCGGCTACCTTCGTGGACGCCGGCGGAGTTTTTGGAAGAGGGCTGAGCACTGCCACGCAGCCTCGCGATTCGCGGCTTCTCAGCGTAGGCTTCGGTTTCGTGGCCAAGATATCAACGCGAGTCTCAGGCAGAATTGACTTCGGAGTTCCGGTTCGAAATACCGTCGGAATCTCGCCCGTGGGGATTCACTTCTCGGTGCAATCAACCTTTGGCCTCCCGCGTCGGTGGTCCCCAACACCCCGAGGACAATGGGCAACGCAGTAGCATCAAGGGAGGAGTAAAGAAGTTCCTCGTCGTAGTTGATGGTTGTGTCAGTCACCGAACTTGGCGTGGCTGACATGAGCACGTGGTAGTTCCGGACTTGTCCCATCAAGAAGCAGCGGCAGAACGTTCATCCGCGTATGATTGAGCTATGAGCATCACTTCTCAAGTTCAGAAAGACATGGTCGAGTCTATGAAGTCGCGGCAGGAGTTGCGCCTCTCGACCCTGCGCATGGTAAAGTCAGCGCTGAAAAACAAGGAAATCGAAAAGCGTACCCCGCTCGACGAGAAGGAAGAGACGCAGATACTCTCCACCCTGATCAAGCAGCGCCGCGAATCCTCCGAGGCATTTACCAAGGGCAACCGCCCAGAACTGGCGGCCAAGGAATTGGAGGAGATCGTTTTTATCGAGGCCTATCTTCCCAAGCCCGTGGGACCAGCCGAAATCACCGCCGCCGTGCAATCGGTAATTGCCGAAATGGGCTCTCCCACTGTCAAGGAGATGGGCACGGTCATGAAGAATGTGATGGCGAAATTCGCCAGCGCTCGTGTCGATGGCAAGCAGGTCAGTGAGGCCGTGAAAAAGGCGCTGGCGGGCTGAACGTTTCGTAATCAAGTGCCGCGATGAGCATGGACGTGCCGTTGCTTGGGCAGCAATGCCGGCGGCATTGTTACCGGGCCCGACGAACCACTACGAATACGCCATCCGGAAACTTCTCTCCGGTAAATTCCACCACGCCGCCATGCACGAAGCCGCGCAATTCCTTGATCTCTTCACGATCCATCGGCGGTTTCGCATAAGCGTCGGCCTTGGCGGTGCTTGCGCGTCCCATGCCGCGGTCCATGGCGGCGTTTGCCAGCCGGTCGGCGTCTTTATTCAAATGCCGCAGCACGTGACGGATCTCAAAGCGGTCGAGCTTTCGGACGAGGGCCTTCGCTTCGCCATAAATTGCCAGCAGGGCTTCGCTTCGAACGTGGTACTGCCCCTTCATCTGCTTCACCAGTAACTCAGAGTCGCTGACTGCTTTCACGGTGCCGTAGCCATGTTCCACCGCATATTCAAGGGCAGCTACCAGACCTGAGTATTCGGCAAAGTTATTGGTTTGAACGCCAAGGAATTCGCTCAGTTCGGCGATGCGTCTGCCTTCGCCGTCCGTGATGTAAGCGCCGTATCCCGACGGCCCGGGGTTGCCGCGCGAGCCGCCATCGATGTGCGCCACCATGACCTTGCTGCTTTCGCGGAGCGCATCCGGTTCATCGTTAAAGAGTCCGCCTGTTTTTCCAATTGACATAGCGCGAGTGTATCGCAAAGCGCGCTACGGAGTGGTTGAGGAAAAACGCGCGTCAACTCTTCGCATCGAACTATCCGTGCAGGAGCGTACTTCCCTCAGCTCAGTGCCACTTTATCGCCCATCCTCCAGCCGCATTGCCAGCATTGGAGGCAATCCAGCCTGAAGAATGCGCTCCTGTGAGCGCGCAATATCGTAGGGAACGCGGTAGAAGAGGATCTCGTGCTCTTCGCTGTCGTAAATCGCGAAGGCCGCGCGCCGGTCCCGGTCTCGGGGTTGGCCCACCGAGCCCGGATTCACCAAGTACTTCATCTTAGGATTCAATCTCAGTCGCGAAATCTGCGCGTAGCTCACGTTATCCACTGGTTCCGCCCCGAGGGCTTCGGCCATCAACCGTTGGCGCACATAGGCACCTTGGATGTGGGTGTGTCCGTAAAATGTGAGGTGAAAGGGCGATATCTCCAACGCCGCGCTGGCGCTGAACTCAGATGAGATGTAGCCATCCTCTTCCAGCGGCGAGCCGTGTACGAACTGCGCTCCATCCCAGTTTCCGTCGTGCAGGGGGCCGCGTGGCAGCTCTCGGAGCCAATCGAGGTTACTCTCGCTCAGTTCGGTACGCGTCCAGATTGCCGCGGCGGCAGCGATCGGATTAAATGTGCTGAGGTCTTCCAGTCCGCAGCAGCATCGGTCATGGTTGCCCCGCACGCTGATCGGATCCATCGCGCGAAGCAGTTCAACGACCTGGTTAGGACTTGCACCATAACCCACCACGTCGCCCAGATTGGCGACGCCATCATACTCTGGAGCCGCGTCGAGACAGGCTTCCAGAGCTTCTAGGTTCCCGTGAATGTCACTCAACAAAAGTAGTCGCACCACGCCGATTATAGATGCTGCCTAGCCCTGCCCGGGGGTCCCGCCCAAAGTTCTTGATTCGCAGTAACCATAAAACGGGTACAGTAGCGCTATGCGTCCCATTTCGAGATATCGTCTCTGTCTGCCCGCGGCTTGCCTTCTGCTTGCTTCCCTCGTACTGGCCCAGCCCGCGCCGGTCGCTACGCCGAAGGCTCCTGCGCCCACACCGAAGGTTCCAGCGTCTACGCTCGCGGACCCGGCAGCTTACCTGGCGCTGCAGTTTGGCCCCAGCTTCAAGCTCGACCCGAAGATTCCGCCCATGTTCGGCGACCTCGATGGCGATGGCAAGGAGGACATTGTCCTGGTAGGAACCAGCGCCACGCCATTGATGGCGCAGGAGAAGTTCAGCTTCAAGGTCGAGGACCCTTACGACGCCTACTTTGGTACGGGAAACCCTAAAATTACCTCGCAATTCACGCTGCACTTTGACGGCTCCTCCCGCTGCATTCTGATCGTCTTCGACTGGCGTCAGCCAACCAATACCAAGGCCAAAAAGGTATCCAAGTTCGTTCTCATCAATACGCCCTTTGAGAGCGTCAGCATTGTCAATCTGCGCCTCAAGAAGAAGAACATTCAGGCCATTGATGCCATTGATCGCACCACCCTGCACGCCCTCCTCGCGTGGAACGGCAAGCGCTGGCTCTGGCTGGCGCAAGGCATGGCTGGTGACGATACACTCTTCAAAATGCCTTCGCAGGACTGATCCCGGGTGGCCCTGGCAGGCACTCTATAGCTATAATGCCCGCTCATGAATATCGAGCAGAAGCTAGCATTGCTAAAACAGCGCGACGAACTCGCCGAAGCAGGCGGAGGCGAAGAACGCCGCGCCCGGGAACACAAACTTGGCAAGATGACCGCTCGCGAGCGCATCGAGTTTCTTCTCGACGAAGGCACTTTCGAGGAAACCGATAAGTTCGTAACTCATCGCACCACAGAATTTGGCATGGGTGAACAGGTGATCCCCGGCGATGGTTTCGTCACCGGCTACGGACGCATCGAAGGCCGCCTGGTCTTCGTCTTCGCCCAGGACTTCACCGTCTTTGGCGGCTCGATCTCCGAGACTAATTCCGCCAAGATCGTCAAGATAATGGAACATGCGGCCCGCGTCGGTGCGCCCGTTATCGGACTTAATGACTCGGGCGGCGCGCGCATTCAGGAAGGTGTCCGGTCACTCGCGGGCTATGCCGACATCTTCCTGCGCAATGTTCTCTCCTCCGGCGTGGTTCCCCAGATCTCCGCCATCATGGGACCATGTGCCGGCGGCTCGGTCTATTCCCCGGCAATTACCGATTTCATCCTCATGGTCGATAAGACCGCCTACATGTTCATCACCGGTCCCGAGGTCATCAAGGCAGTGACTCACGAAGAGGTCGGCAAAGACGAACTCGGCGGGGCCATGACCCACAGCGCCAAGTCCGGCGTCGCGCACTTCCTCGCCCATGACGATGCCGAATGCCTGTCCATGGTGCGGGAGCTACTCAGCTTCATCCCCTCAAACAATCTTGAGGAGCCGCCGCGCAAGCCCACTCTCGATCCCATCGACCGCGCCGACGACCAACTCGATACCGTCGTCCCTGCGGAGAGCGATCTGCCATACGACATTAGAGACGTCATCACCCGGGTCGTGGACGACGCCTATTTCTTTGAGGTGCATGAGCATTTCGCCCGGAACATTGTCGTGGGCTTCGCACATTTCAATGGCCGATCTGTCGGTATCATCGCCAATCAGCCAAACTTCCTTGCCGGCGTTCTCGACATTAGTTCTTCGACCAAGGCCGCCCGCTTCGTGCGCTTCTGCGACTGCTTCAACATTCCGCTGGTGATCTTCGAGGATGTTCCAGGCTTTCTTCCGGGGGTTCAGCAGGAGCACGGCGGCATCATCCTGCACGGCGCAAAACTGCTTTACGCTTTTGCAGAAGCCACTGTCCCCAAAATCACGATCATTACTCGCAAAGCCTACGGCGGAGCCTATTGCGTCATGAACTCCAAGCACATTCGCGGGGATGTGAATTACGCATGGCCCACCGCGGAGATTGCCGTCATGGGACCGGCGGGAGCGGTTAACATCGTCTATCGTCGCGAACTCGACCGCGCAGCCAAAGAGGGAGCAGATGGTCTCACCGGCGAGGCAGCGTTCAACAAAGTGCGCGACGAAAAAATCGAGGAGTTCCGCGAGAAGTTTGCCAATCCCTACATCGCCGCCGAACGCGGCTACATCGACGGCGTAATCCGTCCCCGAGACACTCGCAAGAAGATCATCCAGGCGTTAGAAATGCTCGACGGCAAACGCGATAAGAACCCGGCGAAGAAGCACGGGAACATACCACTGTGAGCGGGCATAATAACCGCACGAATGCTGCGCCTATCGTTTGGAGAAACCTTAAACTCTTGCAGGCGACCCCCAGCAATGCACCGTCTTGCGCCCTCTCTTCATCTAACATCGCATGTCCGCTCCTATGCTCGTCTTTGACGGAGACTGCGCCTTCTGCCATCGCGTCGTGCAGTTCATCCTTGCCCAGGAGCGCCGTGCCGATCTGCTCTTCGTTCCCCGCAACTCGGCTCTTGGACGCTCCCTTCGTGAGCGCTACCAACTCCAGCACGTAGAATCGCTTCTATGGATTGAGAACGACCAAGCCTTCACCGAATGGGATTCCGTGGCCCACACTGCCGCCTACGTTGGAGGCCCCTATGCGCGACTTGCCTCGGCGGCAGGATTCCTCCCGCGGTCGCTGCTTCTGTTAGGTTATCGCGTGGTTGCCAAGCTACGTAAACGCCTCGCCGGGCGCCCTCGCCATTGCCTGCTGCTCACCGCCGCGCAGCAGCAGCGCTTCTTGGAATAAGTAGCGACCGCCGCCTCCGCTGTACAATCAACTCTGTATGCACACTCTTCCTCTACCGCTGGCAGCGTTCTTTGCCGGAGTGCTCTCATTCCTCTCGCCTTGTGTGTTGCCGCTTGTGCCGGGTTACGTCTCGCTCATTTCGGGAGCCAGTGTGGAAACCCTGCAAGTGGCCGACCGCAAGCTCCTGCGCACCGTCATGTTGAACTCGCTATGCTTCATTCTGGGATTCAGCGTGGTCTTCATCTCTCTGGGCGCGGTGGCAACCAGCGTTGGACAGCTTACTCATCAGTATCATCGTCCGCTGGCGATCTTCGCCGGGGGCGTCATTATTATCTTCGGATTGCACCTTACCGGCCTGTTCAAGATCAACGCGCTCTATTCGGACAAACGCCTGCACTCGGTCAAAGGAGGCTCCAGTCCGCTTGGTTCCTTCCTCATCGGCTTTGCCTTCGCCTTCGGTTGGACGCCCTGCATCGGCCCAATCCTTGCCCTTGTGCTGGCACTCGCGGGTTCGCAGGATACGGTATTCAAGGGGATCGCGCTCCTCGCCATTTACTCGGCTGGCTTGGCAGTTCCGTTTCTTCTTACCTCTCTCGGGGTGAATCGCTTTCTCGGCTTCTACGCACGCTTTCGCCGGCATCTGCACACGGTTGAGGTATTCAGCGGCGCGCTGCTGATTGTCTTCGGGTTGCTAATTGCCCTCGGACGTTTCACCATACTCTCTGGTTATCTCGGCTTCCTGAATCGCTTCTCTCTGTAAAGCATCTCAACAGGCAGTGAACGGGAGAGTTCGTCTTGAAGCGTAAAGTTATTATTTTCAGCCTGATGGTCGTCATCGTAGCTGGCTTGCTGTTGATGGAGAAGTTCAAGGGGAAATTCCCTGCTGGCGGCTCTCGCCCTGCAGCCACCTCTTTTAAGGGCCACGATGCGCCCGATTTCGTGCTCACCGATCTGCAGGGCCGCAGTGTCAAGCTCAGCGATCTTCGCGGCAAGGCAGTGGTGCTCAACTTCTGGGCAACGTGGTGTCCTCCCTGCAAAGAGGAGATTCCCTGGTTCGTCGAACTCCAGAAGCGCTATGGCGCCGAGGGATTGCAGGTTGTAGGCGTCTCGATGGATGATGACGGCGACCAGAAGAATGTCGCCAAGTTCGCCGTTGAAAATTCCATCAACTATCCGGTTCTTCTTGGCAAGGAAAAAGTTGCCGAGCAGTATGGCGGCATCGACTATCTGCCTACTACGTTTTATATCGACCGCAATGGCGTTGTGATGGAGCGCGTTTTTGGGCAGCCAGGGCGCAGTGAGATCGAGCAGAACGTAAAGCGCGCTATCGCCTCCAAGCCACGCTCCTAGGCAGAACAGTTCCGATGTTGCTGTTTCCGCGAATGCGGTGCGGAAGGTTGATCCTCCCCGACCCCCTCCCCTATATTTGCCCCTAAAAATTTGAATATAAAAGGGTTAAATGGGATGCAATCCCACATTCGCCAAAGGATGGCGGATGTGGGCCACATGTAGCTCTATCTTCAGAATAGCAAATTCGAGGGGGTATTCCCTCACTTGGGGGAGAGATATATGTTGTGTGGAATCAGATGGTTGGGAGGAATTGGAAGAAAAGTTCGCTTGACACGGTACAAAAGCACTCGTCAGGATATTCCCCGAACTGTGATCGTGAGCTAGAAGGTCTGTTAGATGCAAGTATTCTGCATCGCAGTATAATCCGCTGCACGGAAGTGAACGGAGCCTGAGAGCGTGGCAGACAATACAAATCATCCCGCAGTGACAAGAAGGTTCTGGCGGGTCCTTGCATGGGTATTGGCAGTTGTAACGGTCTGTCTCACCCAAGCCGCAGATTTCACTTGGAAATGGGCATTAGTGTTTGCTGTGCTACTCGGTTGTGAGTGGCTCGTCGCAGCGCGCATCCTCACGTCTCCGCTGCGAGAAGCAGCCGATGGACAATACAAGCGCATGGTGATGGTTGAGACCGTCATAGTCGGCCTCCTTGTCGGTTCTCTCCTGACGATGGTAGTAGTCGCAGCAATCCGCGCCGCCACGTGCTCTTGAGCCTCTCCAATACTGAGGAATGGGTAGCAGCGAAGATAGGTAACGGAAAATCGCCATATCACTCACAATCCGGAAATGTGTAACCTGGAACGCGCTTCGCGCGGCTTTAATAGAACCCACCTTAGCTTGCCAAAAGAGGCAAGCTAAGATGGGGCACCCGGCCGTGCAGTATCCCGCCGAATCCACCCCCGACCGCCGACCAAGATCAGTGCGGCAGTACCGAACTCCCGGGACTCCATCAGGTCAAGCTGCTGATTTCATTGGCCATTATCTAGTGTAAGCTGATTACGCTGCCTCGGATTTGCAATGTTCGAGGAGAGGTACATATATAACACTCCGTGTTATACTTACAGGGGTGTTGATGAGGCTATTTAAGAGCAAGGCGTTTGGTCGTTTTGCTCGTAGTCAGGACATCGCCGATGACGATCTGTGCGAGGCGATTGAGAGAGCTGAAAAAGGTCTAGTCGATGCCAATCTCGGTGGATTTGTCATTAAGCAGCGAATAGCCCGGGACGGCGAGGGTAAATCTGGCGGCTTTCGCTCGGTCATCTTTTTAAGAGCGGAGACAAAGCGATATTCGTGCATGGATTTGAAAAGAGCGCCAAAGCAAACATCGCGACGGATGAACTGAAAGAATACAAAGCCGCCGCGAAGATTATTTTGAAGTACAGCGACGAACAGATGAACACTGCCGTAGCCCGTGGTGCATTCATCGAGGTTAAACGGCGGAAGTAATTCGCGGAGAAGAGAAATGCCCAGGACGAAAAACTACAAAACTCCAGCGCTGGCATCCCTGCACGAGATGATGAGCGATCTGCATGAAGCGGGCCCGGTCGAGAAAGCGACAATGCGGCGTTTCGACGAATCGTGCCTTACTCCTGTGGAGAGGATCACGCCTGTGGGGATTGTGCGCCTTCGACAGCGCGAGGGTGCAAGCCAAGCGGTCTTTGCGCGCTATCTCAATGTTTCGAAAAACTCCGTCAGCCAGTGGGAACGTGGAGAAAAACATCCAACCGGTCCTGCATTGAAGCTTCTCGCATTGGTCGCGGCAAAGGGCCTATCTGCGATCGCGTAATCTCCCTCCCTTCAGCCCCGTTTCTGTGCGGGGGAGGGCCGTAAACTTGAAATCCGTTACACTAGAACCTTGATCATGAAGCTCACACATCGCATCGCACTCTGTTTTCTTGCCATTCTCGTCCCGGTTGCTGCACTAGCCCAGGGCTCCACGCCCTCGGTAACTGTTGCGCCCATTCCGACCGTTGTCGCCGCGCGCGGCAGCAAGGCTTCCCTCAGCGTCGAGATGCAGGTCAACAAGGGATTTCACGTCAACTCCAATAAGCCGCTTGACGAGCTATTGATGCCCACCGTGGTTCATCTCAGTCCTCCCGAGGGAATCATGATCATGAACGTCAAATACCCCGAAGCCGAATTACTGGCGCTTCCTTTCATGGGTAATGACAAGCTCAGCGTGTACTCGGGATACTTTGTGGTCACCGCCGAAGTGCGCATTCCGAAAGCCGCGCCGCTCGGCACACAACGCGTTCGCGGCGAGGTGAAGTACCAGGCGTGCGACAACCGCCAGTGCTTTCCTCCCAAATCGACGCCGCTGGAGTTCGACGTAAAGGTCGTCAGGAGCGCCGCGAAAAAGACGTCCATCTACACTCCTGCCAGCCCCCATATTCACTAGCGCGGCTTCAAGAAACGCGTATTCGAACGAAAGGGTGCAGCAAAGGCAAGAGAGCTCCAACTGCAAAAGCAACAACATTGCAGTGGTGGAGGGGATTGCCGCCCGCCTTATCCGCGCAAGAACAGCGCGGCGAAGGTGGGGCACCGAGATTTATTGTTCGTCCACCCTTGAGAATCCGAGAGTCAACTTTCCGGATACACCTATTATGATTTCGCTCCGATGGGACTGCTATCGAAGTGAAGGCAGAGGCTCTGGAATAGGAAAATGGACTGCCGGTCAATAAAAACTGGATCGGCGCTTGCGATTGGGATAGTGGTAGGAGTCCTTCGCTGGCGCTCAGGATGACACTCCTGATGCACTGCAGCCATTCCGCTTGCGCCCGGCTCTGCTAACATCTTTGCTATGGAGCAATCATCAAATGCAGGCAAAGTGCGGGTTCGCTTTGCCCCATCGCCCACCGGTCAGGTTCACGTAGGCAACGCACGCACGGCGCTTTTCAACTGGCTGTTTGCCCGGCAGCAGGGCGGAGCCCTCGTTCTTCGCATTGAAGACACCGATCTGGAGCGCAGCGAACCGCGCTTTGAAACCCAACTCATCGAGGATCTCAAGTGGCTCGGCCTCGATTGGGACGAGGGCCCCGATGTCGGCGGCCCGTATCCGCCTTACCGGCAAAGCGATAAATGGCAGGTCTATCGCGACTACGCCGAGCGCCTCGTCAGCGAAGGCAAGGCTTACCGCTGCTTCTGCACGCCGGAGACGCTTGACCGCCAGCGCGAAGAGGCAATGGCCAAGCATCTACAGCCCAACTATCCGGGCACCTGCCGCAATCTCACGCCTGCGGAGGCCGACCGGCGCAGCGCCGCCGGAGAACTGTGCGCCATCCGGCTCAAGATCCCGAACAAGGCCATACGCTTTCACGACGTCGTGCATGGCTGGGTAGAGTTCTCCAGCGACGTGGTGAGCGACCTCATCATCGTTCGCTCCTCGGGCGTTCCGGTTTACAACTATGTTGTGGTGGTCGATGACGCGGAGATGAAGATCACCCATGTGATCCGCGGCGACGATCATCTTTCAAACACTCCGAAGCAGGTTGCACTCTATGAGGCTCTAGGTTTTGCGGTGCCTGAGTTCGCGCATCTCTCCACCATTCTCGGCCCTGACAAGGAGCGGCTCTCCAAGCGTCATGGTGCGACTTCGCTATCGAATTTCCGCGAGATGGGCGTGCTACCCGAGGCGCTAATGAATTACATGGCGCTGCTCGGGTGGGCCCCTACGGGAGGCGATCGCGAAATTTTCTCTCCAGCCGAACTAGTGAAGGAGTTTGACCTGGCGCGCGTTACCGCTTCGCCTGCGGTCTTCGATTTTGAAAAACTCTACTGGCTCAATCGCCATTACATCAAGCACGCTGCGCCCGAGCGCATCGCCGCTCTGGCCGAACCCTTCTATCAGCGAGCGTTGGGAATTACAGAGCTGACGCCTGCGGTGAAAACGTGGCTGGAGCACGTCACCGCCTCGCTTGTGCATTCGGTGAATAAGCTCGACGAACTACCGGAGCGCGCCGGATCAGTGCTGCACTTCGATCCTGCCGCTGCCATCGCGATGCCGGAGAATGCCGAAGTACTCAGCGCGCCCACTACCAGGACGGTGCTCGACGCATTTGCCGCCAAGGTTTCGACAGAGGCCGAGCCAATCGCGGCCGCTCGTTTCAAGGCTCTGGTGAAGGAAGTGCAAAAGGAAACCGGAATCAAAGGGCCTGCGTTGTTTCATCCCATTCGCATCCTGTTGACCGGCGCGCAATCCGGCCCCGAGTTCGATAAGCTCGTGCCTCTAATGGAAGAAGGTTCAGAGCTCGAATTGCCTACGCGTATCTTAGGCGTTAAGCAGCGGATTTCGGCCTTCCTGCAGGCGTGGGCGTAAGGCTCTATCGAGCCACGAAGGGATGGACGCCTTCGGTATCCATGAAGAACGTAATCGGCCCAAACATGTCCGTCCGGTAGGTCTTCGCCCGGTGTTGCGCGAGCCGATCGATCACCTCCGTACGCGGATGTTTGAAGGGGTTGCGAACGCCGGCGGAGATGACCGCATAGTCCGGCCGCACGGCATCCAGAAATTCGTCGCACGACGAGGTGTTCGAGCCGTGGTGGGCCACCTTCAGCAGATCGACATGCAGCGAGTGGTGGAGATCCGCGGCATCTTCGACGAGCAGTTTTTCCATGCGCTTGTGAATGTCTCCCACCAGCAGCGCCGTGTGTCCCGCGTAGGTCAACCGCAAAACCATCGAAGCGTCGTCTTGTCCGCGTGGCTTCAGCTCCCAGTCCGCAGGGGGAGAGAGCATTTCGAAGTGGATTCCGTCAAAGTCGAAGCGTTCTCCGGTGTGCCGGACGATGCGCCTGACTTGGGAGCGGTCGGCGGCGGCGAGAAGCGATTGAACTTCATGCGACGGATAATTGGGCGCATACCAAATCTCGCGTGGACGGAAATTGCGCATGATGGCCGTCATGCCGCCCATGTGATCCGAGTGGCCGTGGCTGAAGGCAACCGCGTCGAGTTGCTCGAGTCCGCGCTCCCACAGGTAAGGAGAGACGACGTCCTCGCCGATGTCCATTTCGCTGTGACTCATCCCAAGCAGGCCGCCGGAGTCGAGCAAAAGAGTGTGGCCGTCCGGAGTGACGAGGAGGAATGAATCTCCCTGGCCAATGTCAATTGCGGTGATCTCCAACTCTTGTGGGCGATGCGAAAACGGACGCGGGTAATGGAAGACTCCCCATGCCGAAAGCGCCAACAGCACCAAGGAAATTGCGGCCAGCGCGCGATGCCTTCGCGCCAGTAGCAATGCCAGGGCATACGAAAAGCCAACCGCTGCAATCGCTCCCATCGCAGGCATCGCCACGCGAAGGTCACGGAGTTGCGCTCCTCCCGACCAATGTACGGTCAGGAGAATACCCTGCAGCGACCAGCGTGCGGCCAGCGCAAACGGCGCGGCCATCCAACTTGCAAGATACGAGAGCGCCACGGCGAGCATGGAAGCCGGCATCAGGAGGCTCGTGAGGGGGAGCACGACCATGTTGGCCCACAGGGCGTGAGCGTTGATGCGATGAAAGTACCAGACCGTGGGCAGCGTGATGGAGATCTGCATCAGCGCCGAGAGCAAGGCGAGTTCCGCCATCGAAATCATGGCATAGGTCAGCTTCGGTACTAGCCAGGAGGCTGGCCGCTTTCCGATTAGCTGTCCGAGGCTTGCGGAGATGGAGCGAATGTCGAGGCGGAATTGTGCTTGTTTTGGCCTCAAGGTGAGGTCGCGTCCGATGTTGCCGATGTCGTCGAGCGCTTCGCGAAGCGGCGTGGTGGTGCGCGAGAGCAGCGGCACGCCGATGCCGGCAATGGTGAGCACCGCGAGAAACGTGAGCTGAAAGCCGGGATCAAACAGCGCTTCAGGATTCCACGCCAGCAAGGCCAACGCGGCCAGTGAAACCGTGTTGAGCGGAGCGCGGCCTCGATTGAAGAGCGCAGAAATCTGATAGGCGACGATCATCAGTACCGAGCGCATAATGGGCGCGCCCATTTCCGTGAGCCAGGCATAACCGCATGTAAGCACGATCACCGAGGCAATCGCGTATTCTATCGGCAGCCGCAGCCAGCGCGTCAGCCAGAGCAGAAATACCGCGAAGATGGCAACGTTCATTCCGCTGACGACCAGCAGGTGAAAGGTTCCGCTACGCTGGAATTCCAGGCGCTGATCGCGTGCTACCAATCCGCGCTCCCCAAGCACCATCGCCTGAAATAAGCCCGCGTATGGAGCAGGCCATAGCCGTTCCATACGGTCGAGCACGCTGCTGCGGACACGCCAGCGAAGCCGTTCCAGTCTGCTGCCGCCAAGACCGGGAAGAACATCGATATTTGTCGATTTAGCGGAGCCAAGCACGGCGACGCCCTGCCCGTGCAGCCAGCTCACGTAGTCCATGTTTCCGGGATTCCGGTAGTTCGTGGGAGGGCGGAGCTTGGCGTGAATTCGCAGCCGCTGCCCATAATTAAACACTTGCGGCGCGGCCACTTCATCGGGTAATTCCTCGTCGGCTTCCCATGCGAAGTGTGATCCTGGCACGTACAGATTCAAGCGCGCAACGCCTGTCACCGCTCGTGGCGCTTCGCCTTCAAAATTCGCCTCCTCCACCGCGAGATCGAGCGATTCATGAACGTCGCGCCCCACCCGTAGCGAGCCCGTGCGAGTGGCATATCCTGTAAGCGTTACCTCGTCGCCGCCGGCATATTGCAGCACTGTCGCGGCCGGGGCCGGACGGGACCCATGTGCGGCGCTACACAATGCACCCGCCGGAAAAAAGGCAAGCACCGCGCCCGCATATGCAATCAGTTCGCGACGGCCTCCCTTGGCAAAGCGAAGCGCCAACAGTGAACAGAGCGCAAGTGCCGCAGAACAGAGAAAGTAGAGCGAGGCTGGTTTATAGCAGTAGCCCTGCAGCAGGATGCCCGCTGAAAACAAGATGACGGCGGCAAAAAGAGGAGCAGCTGGAGGGCGGCGGGGAAGGGTTTCCGGGTTTATGGGCCCAGCAAGCATTTGGTGACGTCACGGGGTGAAAGTAACGGATTTGGGGTAGCACGCCTTTATGCCGCGTGTGCCAGCGTAAAGGCGTGCTACCCATGAATTCATCTTGATCTACAAACTTGCGCTTGCGGCTACAGCTTGTCCAAGTCTTCGTTCCCAATGATGACGTTCCAGGGAATAAGTTCGTAGTTGGCGATGCCCTTCTTGAAGAAGGGATCTTCGTCGCGCAGGTCGGTGAGGTTCTGCTGCACCTTGTCATTGGGAACGCGAACCAGTAGCGCACCTCCAACGCGTGGATCCATTGGTCCAGACGCGATCAGGGTTCCATCGGCCTTCAGGTCGCGCAGGTATGCGCGGTGTTCGTCTGTAACCTTGGCCACTTCATCCATTGGCACTCTGTAGCGAAGCACGATCAGTGCGTACATTTTTCTTACTCTCCTATTTTTCTTACTTCTCGTCCAAACAGCGCTCAGCGCGCCAGATGGAGAACGGTTTCCATGTGGTATGTCTGCGGGAACAGGTCCACAAGATGGGCGTCTTCAACGTGATACCCGGCGGCAAGCAACGTCACCAGGTCGCGCGATAACGTCGCCGGATCGCATGACACGTAGGTAATTCGCGGGATTGACAACCCAGCCAGCGACTTTGCCACGCGCTCACCCAGTCCTGCGCGGGGAGGATCGACGATGGCGTAATCCCAGCGTCCTCGCGCCGCGTTCAGGTAATCCTCGGTGGTGCTATGTACAGCCTGAATGTGTGGTACGGCAGCGTTGGCGGCCAGATCGTCAAACGAATTCTGCGCAAATTCTACCGAGGTAATGCGCTCGAAATGGCGCGACATCGGAAGCGTGAACAGTCCCACGCCCGCATACAAATCCAGCGCGGCGCGTCCACTGCGATTCGCCGTGACGAGTTCAACCAGCTTGGCTGCAAGAAAACGGTTGGTCTGGAAGAATGACCCGGCGGAAACGCGGTACTTGTGGCTTCCCACCTGATAGGTCATGCTTGCCGAGCCTTCAATATAAGGCACTCCGGCCCGGCTCAAGCGGCGGGAGGCCTCGATGTTGCCATCCTCCAGGTCTCCTCCTGTGGCTCCGCTGGCAAACACTGCGACGCCCAAAATCTGCGGCATCCGCTGCCGAAGCAGCTTGGCAAATTTTGCCAGCAGCACGGGAGTAGTGGAGTGGTGAATGAACAGCTCCACCAGCAGTTCGGAGTCATCGTGATTGGCAAAGAACTGAACTTCGCGCAGAGAAGGGTAAGCGGCCATCTCCGGTGCGAGTTCCCACAGCAACGCAACCGCCTGGTTAATCAGTGGCGAGCTGATCGGGCAATTGCGCACCGGCTCAAGATCGTGCGAACCGGCGCGGTAGTACCCGAGCGCAAATTCAGGCTCCACCACAATCTTCATGCGGGTGCGGTTACGGAAACCGTACGGCTCGCCGGAGTGTACTTCGATATGCGGCAATATCAGCTTGGCGCCGCGCAGTATGGTCTCCTGCAAGATCTGGCGCTTGTCTTCAAGTTGCGCGGTGTAGTCGGAGTGCTGGTACTGGCAACCGCCGCAGACGCCGAAATACTGGCAGGCCGGCTTAATGCGCGCCGGTGATGGCGACAGTACCTCCGTCAGCGAAGCGCGGGTGTAGCCCTTGCGCTCCTCCACCACCGTGGCTTCCACCACTTCTCCAGGTAGAACGTAGGGAACGAAGACGGTTTTGCCACGTCGTTCGTCGCCGGTGGCGGGGATGCGCGCGAGGCCATCACCGCCGTAGATGAGTTTTTCTATAGTGAACTGCACGCAATAAGGATAACGGGTTGTGACCCCCGGGGAAAGAAATCATTCAGAATTCCCAAGGCGGCAGGGTTCCTGGGAAGGTTTTGCGGTATTGTGTTCTCCGAGTTTGCCGCAAAAGTCATCTTGGGAGTTGGAATGAAATACAGTGTTCTTGCGCTGTTAGCGTTGGCGCTGAGTTCCACGCTGCAAGCGCAGCAGGAGGAGGCGCTGACCCCGTGGCAGAGCCCCACGTTGCAGCTTCCGGGCACAGGTTCGCCGCCGCCCCGGCAGCGCTCGATCGATTCAGCGGAGCGCAACGGTCCCATGGCGCTGCTATACCGCGAGCTACGCGGCGTGGGGTTGAGCGAAGAAAAAGTCTTCCAAGTGCGAGAGGCTGTGCTGGACCGTGGTGAATTGCACATCTATTTGACCGATGGCACCATCGCGTTCACCAGCGACGTTCGCGGACGGGTGACCGGAGCGTATTTTCTGGGAGAGGGCGAGGTGCTGATGCGCCCGCCGGATCTGACCGAGCGAGCCTCGCTCGGACTTTTCTCCGGGCTCGGCGTGCTGGACGAGCATTTCTCGGCGGCGTACCTGCGCTTCAACGGCGACGTGCCCGGCGAATTGAAGCCATACTTGCGCGAGACCGAAGGACAGGCGGAGTTCGTCGCCGCTCATGGGGCACAAGCCAGGGAGATGGCGGAGCTTGACGTGCTGCGATTGCTCGAAGCCTTCACTGAAGATGCCGAACTAGCCACTGACGACCACTTTTTGCACGCGCGACTGGCGACCCGGTTGGGGACCCTCGACGTATATGACGACTCGCTAGCGGAAGATCAGTTCAAAGTGGAGTGCCTCAGCCGCTCCGGCGCAGCCCTGTACTTCGACGTATGGATGGCCTTCCCCGGGCTCGAAGCGCGCAGGCAGGGCGAGAACCGATTGATCGACCCGTCGGGATCAGCTTCCGCCGTCCCGGTAGAAGCATTTCGTATCGATACCTCGCTGACTCCTCCAGAGATGCTGGAGGCGACGGCGGAACTTGACGTGGTTGTGCGAAACGGCGGCCAGAGGCTGATGGTCTTTGAACTCTCTCGCTGGCTGCAGGTGAGCGCCGTCTCCGTGGATGGTGCGGAAGCGGAGTTTCTGCAGAACGAAGCGTTGAGCGGAAGCGAACTGGCACGCATCGGGAATGACCGGATCACCGTGGTGATGCCCACCACATTGCGTCCAGGCGAACATCACCGACTGCGCTTTCACTACGCTGGCGGCGTAATGCAACAGGCCGCGCCGGGACTGCTCTACGTCGGTGCCCGCGGTACGTGGTATCCGAACCGGGGCACTCAGATGAGCCGTTTCGAACTGAAGTTCCGATGGCCCAAGGCGTGGACCCTGGTAGCCACAGGCCAGCGCACCTCAATCCGCCAAGAAGGCGAGTCGCAGGTAGGTGAGTGGAACTTGGAGGAGAAGATCCCGCTGGTGGGCTTCAACCTGGGAAAGTTCGTCCGCGCCTCGACCGAAACGGATGGAATCGAGGTAGCAAGTTATTCGGCGGGCGTGGTCGAGGAGTCGCTGGCGAAAGCGACTCCGGGATTGGCCTCCGAGGCTGCGGCAAGAAACAAGGCGATTGCCGAGCGCTCAGCACAGGCGATCCAGAAATATGAGAAATGGTTCGGTCCCTATCCGTACAAGAACCTGAATATCACTCAATTACCAGGACCCATTTCGCAGGGATGGCCGACGTTGGTATACCTGAGCAGCATTGCATATCTCAGCGATGGCGAGCGGAGGGCGCTCAATCCAGACGAGTTTCAAAGCATGGTTTACGGCGGCTTCATGCAGGATCATGAGACGGCTCACCAATGGTGGGGCGATGAAGTGGGTTGGAAGAGCTATCGCGACCAGTGGCTGATGGAAGCCCTCTCCAACTTGAGTGCGCTGATGATTATGGAAGAAAAGCACCCGGAGCAGGCGCGAGAGTTGCTTGAGCAATACAGACAAGAACTGCTGAAAACAAACCATGCCGGGAAACGATTCGTTGACGCAGGACCAGTCACGCTCGGCTACCGGTTGTCGTCGTCCGTGTTTCCAAACGCCTATGTTCCGGTGACCTACGGGCGCGGTTTGTGGCTGCTGGTAATGTTGCGGGACTATTTTGCGGACTACGAAAAACTTGAAAGAACCGCTTCTGAACGCGCCGAAGATTCTGAAGGAGACCGATTTCTGGCGGCGTTGCGCGAATTCGTCCGGAGATATGACCGGAGCATTGCAACGACGGACGACTTCCGAGAGGTACTCGAGGAATTTCTTCCCCAACGAGCGCGCTTTGAAGGCGCTAAAGACCTTGCTTGGTTCTTCGATGAATGGGTGCGCGGTAGCTCGATCCCAGAGATTCGCCTCGATCAGGTCGCGATCAAACGGCGGGGCCGGATAACAGTGGCAACCTTCAATCTGAACCAACGGCAGTGTCCGGAATCGCTAGTGACCTCGGTGCCGATTTTTGCAGAATTGGCTGGAGGAATACGCGTGCCAGTGCGGCGAGTATTCGCCGACGGACATGCATCCCACTTTGAACTGGAAGTTCCCTCAGGCACTCAGCGAGTGCTAGCCGATCCGGAGAGAAAGCTGCTGAGACTGTATTGACGAAAAGAAATCGCTAAGGAACTGTGCGTGTACATATACGAAATGGAAGAGCTTCCGCTATAATGACACCAGCCGAGTTGCGGAGAGATGGCCGAGTGGCTGAAGGCGGCGGTTTGCTAAACCGTTGTACGGTCAAAAGCTGTACCGGGGGTTCGAATCCCCCTCTCTCCGCCAGCAGCTTTCCTTCCGTTGCAAAAGGCCCCCAATATTTCAGTGATTTCGTAGCTAAGGCAAAGCAGGCGAGCAGTTTGCCTTTGCGCCTGTTTCCAGTCCTATCCACCGCAATCCAGTCCTCGCCAGCCCCTGCGGGAAGAAAATTGGTACTTTTGGTACTCCGTCTCTACGCCATCTTGAAAAGAAGAGTGGGTTCACGCGTCTCTGCCATTTGAAAACCTGAGCACCTGGAATATGATCCTAGCCGCAACACTGTTTCGCAACATGCGGCCCTTTACGCGGCCGTTTGATCAGGTGGGCGCGAGGGTGCGATGGAAAAACTGGGCCGCATTGAGCGGGTGGATTTGCGTTCGATTTGGGCAACCGAAGATAAAGACTTCACTAAATGGCTGGCGGAATCCGAGAACTTAGGCATTCTTGGCGAAACCCTGGGTATTGAACTTGAACTTGAGGCACAGGAAAAGCCTGTCGGGCCATTCAGGGCAGATCTCCTTTGCAAGGACACCTCAGAAACAGACAGTTGGGTTTCCATGAGAAGGCGGGTCGGTGTCAAGTTATTTGTGGTTGGGTAAGTTCATATTTGATTTTTTCCTTTGCCCGGATAGCGGGCGTATTTTGGGCTGGCTGTGGCGGCAGTCAAGGCCGAGCGCAGC